>Ga0182027_10003622_pt1 | contig 24330 bp, 29 predicted proteins | sample 712E1DmetaG_FD_121300 | JGI IMG/M metagenome (GOLD analysis project Ga0182027, IMG submission 121300) | Permafrost microbial communities from Stordalen Mire, Sweden - 712E1D metaG (Illumina Assembly) | ecosystem: Environmental > Terrestrial > Soil > Wetlands > Permafrost | place: Sweden... | reverse complement strand
TTCGTGTGATGAAAGCAGGAAGCGCGCTTCGGTTGTTTCGGCGAGCAGGCGTGTCACTTCATCGAAATGGTTGGAAGGCTGAAGGGTGCGCGCTAAATCTGCCGAGGCGGAGAAATCGCAAAAACCCGCCAGCCGGGCGAGGATTTTTTCGTATTCGAGAACGTGGAGAGTCTTTGAATCCATTGTGAGAAGAATTTTAAAACTGGAGCGGGGATCATGCCTCGCTTTGAACGGCCGGCGCAGCGCCGATAATGCCAGCCTCATTCAACAATTGGGCTGGGACAAGCGGGGTTTTGATATTCGGCAAGGGCAGGAAACTCTCGTGTTCCTTAAAACAAGCGCTTAATTTGCTTCGGCCGCGGCCGGGAAATCCCATGAGGAAGTCAGGTGTTTGAGGGCGTCGTCATATTTAAGATTGCATAAAGTCTTCGAAGCCATGGTGGATTGATTTAACCACAAAGGCACAAAGAATACAAAGGGCAAAAAAGAGCGGCCTATGTTTGAAGACCGGTCTTGATCAGGCAAATTCAGAATGGGAACTCACCATTCAACCAATCGCCCTGGGGGTGGACCCAAACTGCGGTGACAGCTTCATCTGTAAACATAGGATCGAAACCGGCCAGGAAGTCTGCATCCTCGTAATAATTCATCATGTCGTCAGGGCGCATCCAAACATCCACGCCAAACGATTGGGGCATCAACCGTGAATCTGTGGTTTGAAGTAATGGCTTCAGCCTTTTGTCCGGTGAAGCGAGCGACTCAAGTCGCAACTACAAATTTTGAGATTCGGGCTAGACGCATCTTTATAATAGCTTTTGAATGTGAAGGATGTGATCCCTCTCGTGCCAGACGGCGCGTCTCAACATCTTGCGCGGCGACCAAAACTCACCGTTAATACCCACCACTTGCTTTGAACCTTCCAGCATGGGCAGTAGGCGGATCAAATGAGTGCGGACTTTTTCCAGCCGCTCCAGCGGCTCCTGGGGCACCTCGCTGCGCGGGAAAGCCAGACCGAGACGATTCAAATACCACCATTCCGCACTGCCGATATGGCCGAGGATGCCATGGATGCTCCAGCGTTCATTGGGATAATTCTGGTCGAGCTTTTCATCGCTCAGGCCGGTGAGCGCGTCCAACAGATCGGAGCGCGTCCATGATAACAGCTCCAATCCCTGCTCCACATCCCGCCCAGCCAATGGCTTCCAATCATGCTGGAACCAGGCGTTGACCTCATCATCGCTGCGGCCGACGCGCTCAAAGGATTCGTTAATGTAATAAGCTGTGAATGTTTCCTCGACCTTCAGCTCCACATTGGTTTCATCCAGCCATAGCGATTCGTGCCTGCCAATCCACGCTGAATACGCGCGGATGGCGGCAGGGAGGTTCGCAATGGCTTCCTTTTCATCGCTGCCATATGCAAAACAGCCGGGATGTTCAAGCGCCCAAGCGATTGAGCGAAAGCCCTCATTGTTATTTTCGATTCCCACACGGAAGATCATAACGTTCTCCTTAAGTCTGCAAATTGCCATCACGCAGCGGAGCAATCTCCCCTTATGCTTAAACAGGGAGATTGCCTGTCGGGGTCTGATTACAGCGGTTGTTTCATCGGCATTCCGGGTTTGCGCGGATACTTCGGCGGCGTGGCATGCGATTTGTTTACAATGACGAGATAGCGGTCGTCGGCCACGCCGGGTAAATTGACCTGGATCACCTGCTGTAATTTGCCGCCCAATAATTTCATCACTTTTTCAGCGGACTGCGCTTCGGCAGGGCCGCTTTCGCCTTTTTGAGCCAGCATGGTCCCGCCCATGCGCACCAGCGGCAAAAGATATTCCGAAAGGACGTTCAAGCCGGCGACCGCGCGCGCCACTGCGTAATCATATTTCTCGCGGTGCTCAGGCATCTGCCCCACTTCCTCTGCGCGGGCTTTGATCACCTGCACATTTTCCAGTCCGAGCATTCGAACAATATGTTCGCAGAACATGGCTTTCTTGCCGACCGATTCGATCAAGGTGGTGCGCATGGCTGGATATAAAATCTTAAGGGGAAGCCCCGGGAAACCTGCACCCGTGCCCACATCCACCAGATAATGCGGAGGGTTCGCACCCCAGGCCATCACGCAGGAAAATGAGTCAAGGAAATGTTTGATGCGAATCGACTCGGTGTCCTTGAGCGCGGTGAGATTGAATTTTTGATTCCAGTCCAACAATTCCCGCTCATAGGTAACCAGCGCCATCACTTGCCGCCCGGTCAAGTGGATGTGAAAGAATTCCTGCGCGGCGTGGACGAGTTTTTCCATGTACAAAAATTATACCCCTCCGAAATAAAATAGCGGCCATCTTTAAGATGGCCGCTGCTTTGAGATGCATTACTCTTTTGGCGCTTCCGCCTTTGGTTTGCGCTTGAAGATCAGGCGGTAGATCCAGCGCACAAGCAGGAAGATCAGGAACAACGGGATGCCAATCGTGATTAAAATCGGCAGGATGAGCAGGAAGAATTGGATGAGGAAATTTACGAAGCCTTGCCAGAAATAGATCAGATTTTGGATCGCATCGCGGGCCGTGCCTTGGGGCTTCCATCCGCCGACCTGGATCGGCTTGATGGTCGCTTCTGCAACAACATGGACGGTGATAGCCGAAAGCTGTGCGGCTTCCTGGTCGTATTGGATCTGGCCTTTTAACACTTCGATGTCGCTATCCACCTGCTGCAATTGCTGGTACACATCCAGCACATCCTGGGTCTTGGTGGCGCTCTCCATGATCTTGGTTAGTTGGTCGGCGGCGGCCTCTTTGGCAGTCAGGCGCGATTGCAAATCCACATATTGACTGGTGATATCCTGGCCGGTATGGGTTTCGTTTTGAACATCCACCGCGTCCTTCTTGACCTGGTCCAGAGCGCCATCCAATTGATTTGCCGGCACCCGCAGGACGATCTGCGCGTCCGGTTCCTGAGTGCCGTCGGGTGCATAGGTCTGTGCGATGTTTACCGAAACCACATAGCCGCCCATGTTTTTTGCCATTTGCTCAAGGTCAGTGACGCGCGTTTTCACATCTTTGACGACAATTGTCAATTCGGCGGTTTGAACCACGAGCCGCTGGGTATCACTGTTGGTCACATCACTGCCCGCTGCCGTTCCGCCGGCTTGAACCGATTTCAATGCGTCATTTGAAAGAAGTTGTACTTCGGGGGCGGGCGCTTGTATGGCCGGAGCGGCTTCTGAAAAAGATGGGGCACCGGGCTGTACAAGAGACCTATTTACGTTTCCCATGGCTGCCGAAGCGCATCCGGTGAGGATCAAGGCTGCTAGGATCGAGATCATCAAAAACAAGCGTTTCATTTCTGTCTCCTTCATGTGTAGGGCGATTTCTCCCAATAGACGATTATGTTTTGTAAAAAGTTCCAGCTAACCCCACCGTCACTTGTCGCAATGAATAGCGGTGTGCGACAACTCACCCATTTTCACCTGTGCCGGAAATGGGAAGGCTGGATTGAGATTACCAGCCTTCGCTAAGCCGCGCGGCGTGTTTTTCAGGCAAACCCGCCTCGCGCAGGCGTTTCTGGACTTCGCTCACATGGTACTCCACGCGGCGCGCTTCCCATTGGCGCGTTTCCGTATCATAGATGGCATATCCCGCGCGGGGATCGCGGTCGCGCGGCTGCCCGACCGAACCGGGATTCACCAGCGTACGCGGCATCAGCGTAATGGGCCGGTTTACCTTGGTGGATTCCAAAGTGACGCGGTCATTGCCTTCACTTAGCTTGAACAGGCTCTGAATGTGCGAATGGCCGATGAAACAAAACGGCGTATCGAAATGATCGAAATTCAAGCGCGCGGTTAATGTGTTCAGCACATATTCCCATAAGGGGTCGCGCGGGCTGCCATGTGCCATGGTCACTTCGCCGCGCACTTTGGTGGCCTGGGGTACCGAGCGCAGGAAATCCATATTGTCGGCGGTCAGCACCTTTTCGGTCCACATCAGCGAACGCCGCGCATCCGCGTTGAACGATTCGAGCGCCATTCTTCCGAGGGCGGCCATGTCATGATTTCCCATGATGCAGGTCAGATGCGGAAAATCGCGCACCTGCTCGACCACTGCGTTGGGATCAGGCCCGTATCCCACCAGGTCGCCGAGGCACCAGGTTTCATCCACCTGACCCGCATCGTTGATCACGGCTTTCAAGGCGGTGTAATTTGCATGAATATCCGAGATAACCAGAACCCGCATGATTACTCCAAAAGCTCTGCAATGTGTGCGATGATCGCTTCGGCCACCTCGGCCTTGCTCATCAGCGGCAACGATTCTTTTTTCCCGTTGGGGAATAACAACGTGACGCGGTTGGTTTCCACACCGAAGCCGGCGTCGTCGGAGGAAATATCGTTCGCGACGATAAAATCCATTTTTTTTGATTTAAGTTTCTCGCTTGCATTGGATAACAGGTCGCGCGACTCTGCCGCGAAGCCGACCACGACGTGCGGCCGTTTCCTGCCGGAACGATTTTCTGCCACCGCTTTCAAAATATCTTCCGTTTCTTCGAGTTCGATTTGCGGAATGCCTTCCCGTTTCTTCATCTTGTTCCTGGCGGTTTTCTTCGGCCGGAAATCCGCAACGGCGGCGGCCATGATCAAAACGTCGGCTTTGACGGATTCACTCAAGACGGTTTTATACATCTGCCGGGCAGTTTCCGCTTCGATCACGCGTGCGCCCACAGGCGCCGTTAAACTTGTCGGTGTGGTGATCAGGACCACTTGCCCGCCGGAGTCAATGGCGGCTTGCGCCAGTGCATATCCCTGCCTGCCGGATGATTTGTTGGTGATTACCCGTACTGGGTCAAGAGGCTCCTGCGTCCCTCCGGCGGTGACGAGAACTTGTTTACCGGCAAGCCGTCCATTGCGTCCGAGCACGAAGCGGATGTGTCCGATAAGTTCAGCCGGTTCGATTAAACGTCCCTTGCCAATCAATCCAGAAGCGAAGCGGCCTTCCACAGGACCGGCGACGTACGCGCCGCGTTCGGTCAAGATACGAAGATTAGCCTGCGTCACATCCGCATCGAACATGCCGCCATCCATGGCAGGCGCAATCAAAAGCGGACATTTACATGCCAGCGCTGTGATGGTTAGCAGGTTATCTGCGGCGCCATATGCCAATTTGGAAATGGTATTGGCGGTGCATGGCGCGATAACGAGCAGGTGCGCGCCGTGGCTGAGACCGATGTGCAGGATGTTCGCCTCGCCGCCCCATAAATCTACATCCGTGTACGCGCGCCGCCCGGAGACGGATTGGAAGGTAAGCGGCGTGATGAATTTTTCCGCGGCAGGTGTGAGAATGACATCCACTTGCGCGCCGAGTTGAGTTAACTTGGAAGCCAAATCGACAGCTTTAAAGGCCGCAATCGAACCGGTCACGCCGAGCAGAATGTGCCTGTCTTTTAAATTGCCCATTTGGATTATTATACTTCCATAAAAGTGGGGCGGATTTTTTAACTCGTCTCATTGGATGATCCAAACATTTGGATCAGGGCTTCTCCCAAACTATTGCGCCAGGTCGTGTAATTATGCGCGCCGCCGGTTTCGCGATAGGCGGGGTTGTATCCTTTTTGCTTCAAGATCGTCACCATCCGGCGATTGTCTTCCAATAGTTCCTCCAGTTTGCCGACGTCCATCCAGATTTTCACATTGGGACGCGGCGCGTAACGGATCAAATCCACAACGGAGCAATCCAGGCCTTCGAAACTGAACACGCCTGACTGGCTGATGATTTTCCCAAAGATTTTCGGCATCCGCAGGCCGGTATACATTGCCATCAATCCGCCCAGGGATGCGCCCAAGGCGCCAAATTCGCCGCGTTCATCGCTCAGCCTTAATTCACGCTGTGCGAGCGGCAATACAGCATGCCGCAGCCAGCTTAAGGTGGCATCCGAATCTGCATATTCGATAAAACGGCGATACTTGCCGCCATTTTGCAAAAGCGCCAGGGCAAGCGGCTGGATTCGATCCAGTCCAATGAGATTATCCACGATGGCGGTGATTCTGCCGCGTTGTAAATAATCATTTCCGTCGTAGACCACCAATAGCGGAACCGGCTTGGATGTGGGCGGTTGATACAAATACACGGCACGTTTTCCGAGGCCTCCCAGCATCCACGTCTCGACTTCATAGCGAGTGAGCTTGCCATGCTTTACGTTTTTATCGATCTTTGTCCATGGACTCGGCGAGGCCTCCGGCATGTAGAGGAAATTGTTATCACTTCCGACGCCGTTATAGATCCTGTGTTTGTTGAACGGATCACGGAAACGTTTTTTTGAAATTGGATCGTAGAAGGAATACTCGAGATAAGCATCCCGCGCCAGCGGGAAGGAAAAGGCCCAAAGCGTTGGGGCTGAGCCTGTCGAAGAGTCCGCACCGACCCGCTTGAGCCGCTGTGGATTGTCTTCCCAGCCGTGCAAGTCGTCAATCAACTGCGGCGCCGATTCACCCTGCCAGAGGAAAGTTACTGTTTCACCGTCAATCAACGGGTTGCCTTCCAGACGAAGGCGTTCAAGCAAATCCTTTTTCATAGTTCTTATGCAAGAAAGAGAATTACCACGCCGGCCATTGCCAAAACGGTTCCGGCGATGGCTTGCCAGCCCAAACGTTCCTTGAAATAAAAATAGCTGATGGGAAGCATGAAGATCGGCGAGAGCGAGGTCAGCACGCTGGCTATCCCGACGGCGGTATTCTGGACTGCCAGCAGGGATAACGAAACGCCGAATACCGGTCCGATCAAGGCGGCCAGCGCCAGCAATCGAAACGCAGCCGGATTTTCTTTAAGGGTTTGAATTGTCTTTCCCGCTTCCCGTTGCAGCAATGTTACCAGCCATAGCGCCAGGACGGCCGCGCACATGCGAATCACATTCGCACTGATCGGCGAAAAATTGCCGGCCAGGCCTTGTTTGGAAAATACCAAGCCTGTGGCTTGGCCGATGGCGGCCAGGACACCGCACAATATACCTAATGCGGATGGCCGCAAGGCTTGAGATTTGTGGCTGCCGTGTTCGAGAATAACCCAAATAATGCCGCCCAACGTCAGGGCAATGCCGATGATTTCCCGCATGCTTAAAGACTCACCAAAAAATATCCAGGCTTCCAGCGCGCCAAAGATGGTGGAGAGACTCAACAGCAAGGTTCCAAGCCGTGCGCCGACCATCAGATAGGCTTGAAAAAGGAATGCGTCCCCAACCGCCAGCCCAATGACGCCGGATAGCGAAAGCCATGTCCAGCGCTGGGTCCCGGCTTGGAAGGGCAAAACCTGATGATATAAGAGGGTATTCAGGATAACGAGATAAAGCAGCGCAAAAACCAGACGCGCCCGGTTGGCGATCACCGAAGAGCCAACCGTTCTTGTTGCTTTGGTGATGACGACTGCATTAACTGCAAAGAAGAGCGAGGTCAGCAAGCCGGCAATTTCGCCAATGGCAGCCATGAGGTTTATTTGCTGAACGTGCCAATGAGTTCAACTAGCGCCAGAATGTGGTTCATCGTGGCTGAAAGCAAATTTTGTTTATTTGCACCGGAGGGCAGACCAAGCATCGTATCCAGCGCGTAGAGTTTGAAGAAATAACGATGCGTGCCGCTGGGCGGGCATGGACCGCCATAACCCAGTTTCCCCCAACTGTTGGTACCGTTCAAACTGCCGTCCGCGAGTTTGGCTTGGGCCGGTGCGGCCTCCTGAATTCCACTTGCCGAAGCGGGGATGTTGTAAATCACCCAATGCACCCATGTGCCGCCGGGCGCGTCGGGATCGTCCATGATGAGCGCCAATGATTTTGTCCCGGCAGGCGCGTCGCTCCATGACAGGGCCGGAGAAATATCCCGGCCTTTGCAGGAATAAAGGGCAGGGATGGGTGAACCGTTTTTAAAAACGGGACTGGTAATGGAAAGAGCCATGACAACCTCCGTAGACTGGATTATCTTTGGTGTACAGGCGGAAAAAGCCAGAAGAAGAACGATGAACCATCTTCTCATGCCTCGCTTATAACGTTTTTAAAAAATGGACGAGACGCTCGACTTCCTCGTATCCTCCGGAAAGATGCGCCTTGATGCTGACCTCGTTTTCCAGCCATGTATCAGACGCCATCTCGGTCAGGCCGATGCTGCGAGCCCAATCTTCGGCGGTTTGCATCAGAGCTTTGCCGATGCCCTGGCCGCGCAAATCATCATTCACATACCAGCCTTCGATGTAACCGACGGGACTGCTGAGAGAACCGTCGGCATACTTGCGCGTTCCCGTTTCGATGAATGCGCCGAGTTTTCCATCCGTTCTTTCCAGGACGAAGACCGGCGTCAGCGGATCGGCCAGCAGTTTGTCCATATCGTGTTCCAGCGTTTCGAGATCGTCTTCGGGCCACAGCCCGCGGCGCATCCTGAGCCATTCGCTCCGGTCTGCAAGAGTGGCGCGGCGGATATTCAATTCGATTCTGACGTTCATGACTTCTCCCTGGGTGAATAAAGGATGGGTAATGCCCTGTTGATTATAGCCAATATTCGGGTTAAGACAATCGCTGCTCTTTGAGCCGCTATGGCCTTCTCAAAATCCACGGTGAATCTATGTTTTGTCATTTTTTTTTTTTTTTCAACGCGAAGGGCGCGAAGTACGCCAAGAAAAAGAAATCTTTGTGCTCGCTCTTTGAGGGTGGCGGGCTGCGCGCTCTTTCCCCTGAATTTGAGAAAGCCATATTTGAACCGCTAAAGCGCAAAATCTCCGAGGCAGGCAGCCCTCGGAGATTTTGTTAACAGCCGTTATGTGAAGTTACTGTAAGGATTGGATGCGTGGCAGTTCTTATATCCTGCGGATCATCCGGATCACCAGGAGCAGGACTGCCGCTCCAACGAAGGCCGTAACGATATCATTGAGGATGCCGGAGCCGATGGAGATATGCAGGATACCGAACAACCAGCCGCCGATGAAAGCGCCGAGGATGCCGATGATGACCGTTCCAATGCAGCCGGCGCTTACACCGCCGATCAGCCATTCGGCCAGCAGGCCGGCAATCCCGCCGACGACGATCCAGGTCACAATTGAATTTAGTGTCATAGCAGACTCCTTTCGTCCCTGTAAGTATAACGGGACATCCCGTTCCGTGTGATTGCAGGATTATTTTTCCGGGCACAGCCACAGGGATGGGAAGAAGCGCGCCGCATACACATAGCTCTCGAAGGTGCTGTCCAGCGGCCGATCCGACCAGCGGTTCCAAACCTTATCCATGCGCGGGTGACGCTGCGAGACATCCAGCATATATTTTGCCACTTCCTCATCCGAGACCGGCTCGGCAATCGCTGCGAACTTTCTGCGTCCCACCTGCACTGTAACGTGTGGATTGGCGCGCGCATTTCGATACCAGTCGGTCTTTCCGCCCCAGCCCGCCGCGATGCGGTAGCGGTCATGCTCACGGTCGTAAATATATTCCAGCGGCGTATGACGCAGCTTGCCGCTTTTGCGGCCTGTGGTGGTCAATAGCAAAACGAATTTACCAATCAACCAACCCATACCAAGCTTATATTCAAGGATCGGAATCTTGAAAATCCATTTAAAGACCGGTCCCGGACTGTTTTGCAAGACCAGTTTATCCATGATGAAGGATTCGAGCTGGTTATAGATTCGTTCCCCGATACCGATCTTATTCATTGATTCCTCTCGCGTTTAGGATACAACCGACCTTGCTGTGCTATGCCAACCGGGCAATCATGATGACTTGTTCGTTTCCGATAGAATTTCGCCCAAGAGAATTTAAATTTTTTGAGAGCAACGCATTGAAAGATAAAATTTCACGTTCAGTATATTTTGGCGGTTCTTCATGTGAAATATGTCTCACCGCTTCGCCGATGATTTCGATTTGTCGGATTGCCCCATCTTGAAGCAAACTGGTCGCTTTGAATTTTGTCTCGCTTACCCCGCGTAAATATTCTTCCATAGTTGAGATGGCATCAAGGATGTGCCGAAGGTAAATGCTGTCATCCTTTTTCATACACTACCTGCATTTCCTTCAATATCTGTTCGCGCAGATAAGGACTGATGGCGGCCTCGGTCAGCAAGTCCACTTTGCGGCCCAGCGCCTCGGAAAGTTCGCGCTCCAACCGCACTACTGCGAGCAGACTTTTTCGTTTGGAAAAACGGACGATTACATCAATATCGCTTTTCCTTTTGGCTTCCCCGCGCACCATCGAACCAAAGATGCCCACCATCGAAACGTCGTTTTGGCAGCAAATATCAATCAAACGAGTCACATTGAAAGGATAAGATGCCATTACTATATTTTACATCAAAACCTCAGCAGCTCGCATCCACTACCGTGACCTTATCATCTTTATTGGGAATGATGCACAAAAACTCAAACGGCTCCTCGCCTGTGTTCTGATAGGAATGTACCACGCCTTCAGGAATAAAGACCACATCCCCGGCTTTGACATGATGGATCTCTTCGCCGATGGTGATGGAGGCTTCACCGCGTAAAACATATTGTTCGTGCTCGACCGTGTTCGTGTGGCGCGGCATGCCTCCATCCCTTTGCATGGAGAATTTACGCAGGGCGAAGTTCGGGCCTTCCCTGGACGAGATCAAAACCTGGATCTTCGTATCTTTGGCATTCAAAACATCGTTGGCTTCCACATCCACAGCATGTTTGACGGTCATTGCTATTTATCCTTTCTGTAATACCAATTCTTCTTATTGTTTCTCGAAGATATACAACATCCGCTCCGCACCGCCTGGACGGATGATTTTTCGGTCAAGATGAAAACCAATACGCTCCGCCACGCGTGCTGAAGCTTCATTCTCCGGTTCGATCAGGGCAATCAATCGTCTCAGCCTCATTTTATTTAAAGCATAATCGCGTAAAGCAGAAGAAATTTCAGTAGCAAATCCTTTGCCCCACGCTGATGGCATGAACGCGTATACAAGTTCGATTTCCTGTTTGCCTTCCACTTCTTTATCAAGTAATCCGCAATAACCGATCATTTCTCCGCTGGTTTTTTCGATCACAGGCCATTGGTCATATAGCAACGGATTAGAGTTACTTGCATCCTCTTTGAAGGCTTTCTCTAGCAGAGTCGCATTCCTGGGACCGCCCATGAAGCGAGTCACATCGATATCAGTCCACATTTTTACGAGGGCAGGAATGTCCTCTGCCTTCGTATTGCGAAGTAAGAGTCGTTTGGTTTCAAGAGAAATATGCGGCATTATTCTTTTTGGATATTTCCTTCCCGCACTTTCCAAACTTCCGCTTTCTGAACAAACTCCGAAGCGAACATATGCTCGTCAGTCGCAGTGAACAACACTTGCTCAGCATCGCTGACATAACTTAGCAAGTCAGCCCGGCGCTGTAAATCCAGTTCCGCCATGACCTCATCCAGCAGGATCACCGGCCATTCGCCCGTGCGCTCCTTCATCCAATTCACCTCGGCCAGTTTCAACGCCAGCAAGGTTGTGCGGATCTGCCCGCGCGAACCGTAATCACCGAGGTCAATGCCGTTGGTGAGGAAACGCAGTTCGTCGCGATGCGGGCCGATGGTGGTCACGCCGCGCGCGATCTCTTCGGAACGGAGTTCCTTTAACCGCGTTGAAAAGCCCTTTTGGATTTCGTCTGTTTTGAGCGCGGAGCGATCCGTGTCCGTGGTCAACTTCATGCTGATCGGCGGCAGCGGATCATACGCCGGCTGATAATTCAACCGCAAGACTTCACGTCCATGAGTCAATTCATGGTGGACGCGCACGGCGAGTCGTTCGATCTGCTGGACAGCTTCGATGCGCCATTGAATGATCTGTGCGCCGAGGCGCACCAGCGTTTCATCCCAGACTTCGAGCTGGTCGCTGTTTCCTCCGTTTTCACCCAGCATTTTCAACAACGCGTTGCGCTGGCTGAGCGCCTGGTTGTAATCGCTCAACACGCCTGCATAGGCCGGGACAGTCTGCGCCAGCGCCAGGTTGAGATAGCGCCTGCGTTCTTCGGGACCGTCCTCGATGATGCCCGACATCTGCGGCACAAAGATGACCGCGTTGAAATGGCCGATGATCTCATTGATTTGTTTCTTCACGCCGTCGAGCAAAACTTCCTTGCGCAGGCGTTGACCGTTGATTCCGGTCGGTTCAAGGATCAAGCGCGCTTCGAGTTTATGTTTCTTTTTGTTCCGCTGACCCACAGGGTCGCTTCGCTGATCCACAGGATCGCTTCGCTGATATTCTGCCACAAGCCGCGCGACTGCCAGGGGATTTTTTGCTTCAACGAAATTGATCAATTGGCGGTCGGTGTTGGTTTGAAAGGATGTGAACGATGCGAGGAAATAAATCGCTTCGAGGATGCTGGTTTTGCCCTGTGCGTTATTGCCAACCAGTAATATCACTCGCCGCGGCAGATCAAGATCCAGGCGGGCGAAGTTGCGAAAGTTGGTCAGGGAGAGATGGTTGAGGTGCATGGTTTTTTCCCTTGTCCTTATCCCCAAGGGAAAAGGGATAGGGGATAAGGGATGGAGAAGAAAGATTATGGGTGAAGAATTTCCAATTCAATCTCATCGCGCAAGGGAATGCCGTTCATCCCAATCAAAGGAATGCCCGTTTTGATTTTGCGGGCCTCATCCACTGCGCCGTGTCGTATGGCCGTTAACTCAAAGCCGCGCCGCTGATAAAAGCCCAACGCATGCAAATTGTCATTGGTCGTGACGAGAAATAAGCGCCGGCAATTTTGCTTGCGCGCTTCATTTGCCACTTTATGGATCAAAGCCGTTCCTATTCCTCGATTCTCTTTCAAGCTGTTCAACGAGATAATTTCACACGAATCGTTTTGGATGATATAGGTTATCACGCCGGACCAATCCTCGGTGATAAACCCATTCAATTGTTCGGGTCGAAAGACCTGGCCATGTACGATCATTTCCTCGCCGCTCCATTGCTCTTTCCAAAATTCGATGAGGCGGGATAAATCTTTTGCAGTTAACGGGCGAATGGCTTTCACTAGACTTTGTCGTTTTCCTCTTCTTCCGTTTCCGGTTTCCAAACCCTCTCGGCGCGCTGGGTAAAGATCACGCCATTGACGTGATCCACCTCGTGCTGGAAGATGCGTGCCAGCCAGCCAGCTGCCTTGACCTTCATCGGCTGCCCGTGCCGGTTCAGTCCCTTGACCTGCACTTCTTCAAATCGTTCCACCTCGCCGACCAGGGCAGGCACGGAAAGACATCCTTCCACCCCCATTACGGTTTCTTCCGAGGTCTTCACGATCTCAGGGTTGATCATCACGTAGAGTTTCGGCTTGACCTTCCTGGGTTCATCGTCTTCATCCGCTTCGGGTTGGTCCGCGTACTCGATCACGATCAATCGCTGCGAGACGCCCACTTGCGGAGCGGCCAGCCCAACGCCGGGCGCGTCGCGCATGGTGTCGATCATATCGTCTATGAGGGTCTGCAAATCCTGATCGAACTTTTTAACCGGCCGGGCCTTGCGGTATAGCACAGGCTCGGGAAGCGTGACTATGGTGCGTAATGCCATGATACGATGCCTCTAAAATGAACTATTCGGATATTATTTTTTGTCGGACTCATTTGTCTTTTCATTCTCGGGTTTGGTGATCTCATTGTACGCCAGAAACCAATCCGCCAGCCGTTCGCGTTCCGCCTTAACTCTGGATTCCTCTTTCGCGGCGTTGCGCGCCATCCTCCGGCGATCAATATCCTGTTGCACGGAGGCAGGATCGAAGACATTATGAAAAGTCATCTTTGTGCCTCCCACCGTGATGTGAACTTTGCCATAATTAAGGAATACGCCAATTCCCCTGCGCTCATAATCAGTGGATAGGATATTTTCCAATTGGGCGGCGGTGCGTTGCTCGGCAGCCAATGGGGTTTTCTCTATATCGAGGATTTGATCCGGCGTGACTTGATAGATATCGTTAGCCCAATCCACATATTGATAAAGCCACCAGCCCAATGTCGCGAGAAGCGCCACTATCCAAATAACGAAGAACGTTTCGCACTCTGCACCGATTGCAGGATTTCCTGTCGCAGATGAATTGTATAAATACAGGATTCCCAAAACGAGAACGACCAAAAGACCGATGCCTGCAAAGGTCGGCAGTATGATTTGCCCGATCAAAACGAACCAGTGTTTGCGATAGGTGATGATCTCTTTATCTTCAAATCTCACTTTGAAGAGATTTCCAAATGTGCCTTCGCCCGGCGCAGAAGTTTTTTTCTTTTTGTTTTTTGTTTTCGATGTAGATTGATCAGGAGGCGTGGGCAGCAGTTCCGGACTTGGGTACATGCGCTTGGTGAGTTCCTTCTTCATCGCATCCACTTCCAGCCGACGCGAGCCTTCTTTGAAACGGTTCTGGTGTTCCTTGATCAATGCCTCCACTTGATATGGATGAGCCACATGATGGAAGGTAATGCGTCCCACGAATGTTCGGATAATGACATTTCCATAATCCAACGTGCGCCCCAGTTGATTGGTATCTGTGCTGACGGAAAGCACGGTATGTAGCGGCGATTCCTGGCGGCTGTCGTAAATGCCCACCACTTTTTCCAGCCAGACCACGCGCTGGTTGGTCACGATGTAATAATCATTTCCCCAATCCACCCAATCCCATGCCAGGATGCCGCCAATGATTACTGCGATGCCAAGTGCCGCCCACAGCAAAAGGAACAGGTGTACAAACAGGAATCCGATAATCAGAAGTCCCGGAAGCAATAGGGATAAAATCGGTAGAGCCGCCACTTGAAAGAAAAGGATGATATGTTTGCGCGCCAGAAAATAGATGATCTCGTCGGAGCGCACCCACTTGAATTGAAGTCGGCGCGACAGCTTGCGGCTTTCCACCGAAATCTGGAAATTGGGTTTCATATGGGGAATCTTTTTCAACAGCGCGATGAACTTTGCGCGCGGCAAGCTCAATAGAATCGCTTCTTCTTCGATGCGGACAGAGGCGTTTCGCCTTTGGTTGGTCAATAAGGCTTCTTCGCCGAAGTAATCTCCTGCAACCAAAACGGCAAGTTGTTTTTCTTCCTCTCCATTTCCCATTTTTTTCCGTTTGCGGAAGACCACTACCCTTCCGCTAAAGATTAAATAGAAAGTATCTCCTTGCGTTCCTTCGTTGAAAATAACCGCCTCCGGCGGATGTGTCGCCTCGTTAAATTCCGCGGCAATCGTTGCGAGCTGGTCATCGCTCAAGCCGTTGAAGAGGTGAATCTTTTTTAGAAACTCAATCAGTTGTTCGGTTTCAATCACAATCGGATTCTAGCACGAATCAAATCTCTCGAACGATGGTACAGCCATAAGCGGGAGTCTCTGCCAAAGCGGGCGCACGCCCCTTGAGCAAAGCCTCGACCGCCTCATCCAGGAAGAAACGGGTTGGTTTTCGCCGGCGAAATGTGACATCATCCGGCGCGCCGCGATAGCGCAGGATGCCCTCCCGGTCAACCACGAAGACGTGCGGCGTGGTCTGCGCTTCGTATAAATCTGCGACGAAGTGATGCGCGTCCACCAGGACGATGGGCAGGCGGCGTACTTTGGAAATCTCTTCCAGGCTTTGTATGGACTCGTTTCGATTCGATGCGACTCGCAGTATCACCACATCCTCCGCCCATTGAACCGACATTGGCATCCGCGCCTGATCGGTGCGCTCGGACTGCGGGCACTCGCACGACCAAAAATTCATGATGATAATCCTGCCGCGATAATTGTTCAGCCGATGAGGTATGCCTTTGAGATCGGGCAGCTCAAAGTCAGGTGCGGACTCATTAAGGTTCATATTGATTAAGGGGAACGAGGTTGTTTTTCTGTTTGGAGTTTTGCTTTTAAATCCGTGATCACGGATTGATATTGAGGGTTGTTTATTAGATTGTTCAACTCAAACGGGTCGGCCTGCAGATCATACAACTCAGACATATCATCTTGTGTCTCGACATAAACGTAGCGATCGGTGCGGATGCCTGCCCAATAGCCGCGCTCCGGCCATGATTCGATCAGGATGTGATCGCGCCATGCCCCACCCGTTAGCAATTTTACAAGCGAGGTTCCATCCATATTGGCCGGAAGGGAAATTCCCGCCAGATCGTAGATCGTCGGGGCAATGTCAATATTGCCCACCAAATGATTTTCAATATATGGTTTGGAAACGAGCGGAGGATAACGCATGGCAAACGGCACGCGCACGGACTCTTCGTATTCGGCGGCCTTGTCCGCAGACAGGCGGTGCTCGCCCCATTGCATGCCGTTATCGGAAATGTAAAAGATGGCCGTGTTATCAAGCTGGCCCATCTCCTGAAGTTTGGTTACGATATTCCCAACGTTGCGATCCAGTGAGAACAACGTCAGGATTTGACGGCGGCGGAAGTCATCGTTGGCCGCGATCTGTTTCGGCGTCATCGGGGGAATACTGGAAATGGAACCCGGTTTATTGGAAACATCGGCTTCGTTAAAACTGGGCGGACGATAAGGAGGCAGGTTCTGCAAGAGGTTCTTATCTTCCGGCGCGGGCACTGCCGGTGCGTGAGGCGCACGGGCGGCGTAAATCAACAGGAATGGTTTGCTCTGTTTGGAGGCCTGATCCAGGAATTGCATGACATACTCGTTCTCGATATCCGTAATATACCCGGGATGAATGCCCCACTGGCCGTTCACGTTGATATTGGGATCCTGATAGGATGCAACACTTCCGGGCCACGAGACCCAGGAGTCAAATTCAGGTCTGGGTTCTCCGAGCCAGCTATTAAGGTATTTTCCCACCAAGCCGGTGTAATATCCGTTTTTGTGGAGAGCCATGATCACGGTCTGATATTTATCGTTGAGTTTATCCTCATTGGTCTCCACCCCGTCATTATGGGCCAATAAGCCGGTGAAAATACTGGCCCGGCTCGGACAGCATAGGGGGGTTGTATCGAAGCCCTGCGCAAAGTCGACACCTTGACCGAAAATCAAAGCCTGTGTTTGCGGCATGAATTGCATGGTCCCAATCCGCTGGTCATCGGAAATGATGATGATGAAATTGGGACGGCGGTCTTTTGAAAAAAAAGCGGTGCAGGAAGTGAGCAGGCAGGCCGCAAGAAACATCGGCAGGAAACGATGGACTGTTTTTATCATGGTCATTGTGCGACGGAGATTATAACCCGTTCGCCAGGTGATCCCCCGCGAATTCACGCGCGGAATTCTTACTCTGGTAAAATCGTATTATGAAAAAATGGCAATTCTGGCTTGGAGTACTGATCAGTGTTCTTTTCATCAGCCTGGCTTTACGCGGCTTGAGGCTGGATGAGTTCTGGAGTACAGTCCAGAGTGCAAACTATTGGTGGCTGCTGCCTGGCATCGCGGTTTATTTCGTGGCGGTATGGGTGCGTGCCTGGAGATGGCACTATTTGCTCGGTCCGGTTAAGAAGATTCCTACGAAAACCATGTTCCCGATCACGACCATTGGATACATGGGCAACAACATTTACCCGGCGCGCGCCGGCGAAGTCTTGCGCGCGGTGATCTTGAAGCGCAGAGAAGGGGTACCCATTTCCGCTTCGCTTGCGACCATCATTGTGGAGCGTATTTTTGACGGTGTGGTGATGCTGGGATTTGTTTTCGTTAATTTACCCGAACTTGCCAAACTGACGGGAGGCTCGGGCTTTGTCGGCAACATCCAGCAAGTCGCCGTGATCGGCACAGGCGTGTTTATTGGCGCGCTGGTCATCTTTTTACTGGCGGCCATGTTCCCGCAAATTACGATCAAAATCGGCCAGTGGTTCATTGATCGTTTATTGCCTGAGCGCCTTCGTCAGCAAACCGGCGGGGTAATGCATAAATTTTTGGACGGTTTGGCCGCATTGCGTTCACCGTTCAACATCCTGATGGTGTTCGTCACCTCTCTGGTCATTTGGCTGCTTGAAACGGGCAAATATTGGCTTGTGATGCACGCCTTCCATTTCAGCGTCCCGTTTTTTGCGCTGATGTTGATGAACGGCATTGTAAATTTGGCGACAACGATTCCATCCGCGCCGGGTTACATCGGCACGTTCGACGCACCGGGCATTGCCGTGCTGATTGCCTATGGGGTTAATCAAGCGACTGCCGCAGGATACACTCTCGTTTTGCATGTTGCGCTCTGGCTGCCCATCACATTGGTGGGCGCGTATTTTTTCACGCACGAAGGAATTCACTGGAGCGATTCGCTCCGCACAGAAGCAGAAACTAACACATAAGGGCGGAGTTTCTCCGCCCTGTGCTATTCAAAGGAAACATATCACATGAAGATTGCAATCATCGGCGCAGGATTTGGCGGCATGGCAGCCGCCTTCGACCTTCAAAGAGCCGGGCACAAGGTCACGATTTTTGAATCGGCGGATTATGCCGGCGGGCTGGCCAGCGGATTTAAAGAGCCGCATTGGAATTGGTCGGTTGAAAAGTTTTATCACCACTGGTTTCAAACAGACAAGCCCATGCTTGACTTGATCCGTGAATTGGGCTGGGAGGATCAGGTTCTTTTTCCGCGCCCATTGACAGTGATGTACCACGCTGGTCAATTCCATCCGTTTGACTCTGTACTTAAAATGGCTCTGTTCCCCGGCCTGGGCTGGGGCGTGGATAAAATTCGTTTTGGCTTCGTAGGATTATTTCTCCGCCTGACGGATAACTGGAAGGCTCTTGAAAAAATCACCGCCGACGCGTGGATGCTGAAATGGGCGGGGAAAAACGTTTATCAAAAAATGTGGGAGCCGTTGTTGGTTGGAAAATTCGGGCCATACTATAAAGAGGTCAACATGGCTTGGCTGTGGGCGCGCATCAAGGCGCGTACCACGCGGCTGGGTACATTCCAGGGCGGCTTCCAAAATTTTGCGGATAAGTTTGCAGAACGACTGCGCATGATGGGCGTCGAGATTCGATTGCAGACGCGCGTCAAGTTCATAAAACCTGCGCCGGATAAGGGTCTCCTGGTGGACGCGGGCTTGATCGAGTCTTTCGACCGGGTATTGGTTACCACCTCGCCATATTTGCTGGCCAGGATTTGTCCTGATTTACCCGAAAACTATCTGCAAGGCTTGCTCAAATTGAAATCCATGGGCGCGGTGGTGATGGCGCTTTCACTCAAACGACAGATTTCGGAGCAGGGCTACTATTGGTTCAATTTACCCAAGGAAGAGGGCTACCCGTTTCTGGCATTGGTGGAACACACCAATTTTGTTTCTCCCGAAAATTTTGGCGGCGATCATATCGTGTACGCTGGCGATTACCTTGAAGAGGGCCATGAATATTTTTCAATGAGCGAGGACCAACTGCTGGAACGCTTCATGCCGGCTTTCAAAAAATTCAATCCTGCGTTTGATAAGAACTGGATCAACAAGATTTGGGTATTCAGTACGAATTATGCCCAGCCTGTTCCGCTTGTGAATCATTCGAAGAACATCCCGTCCATCGAGACGCCGATTGCAGGATTATATTTCGCATCGATGAGCCAGGTCTATCCATGGGACCGCGGCACGAATTTTGCAGTGGAGATTGGCAGGCGTGCAGCGCGTTTGATGCTCGCGTGAATCCGGAATAAGGCTCATGTCAGAAATGTATTCGATGGGGATACATCAAATGTCATCATATATTTGACATAAATTTCTCATCACAATCTCACAGCTTGTTCATAATGGTTCAGTAGCATGATGACGGTTCGCGCCTGCGAATCGATGGAAGGAATACGTTTTATGAACCATGCAAAAAGATTTCTTCTTGGCTCCACTCTGTTACTGGCTGTTTTATTGAATGCTTGCGGTTCTTCCCAGCCCACAAGCGCCACAGATACACTTTCTGTCATTTATACCTCTGCCGCCCAGACGATCGAGGCTCAAGATGCGGCAAATCTGCAATCAACGGTTGATCAAAATACGAACGCAACTCCCACGGAAATAGCTGCTTTGTTTCCAACGAATACGCCTACCTTGGCGCTTGTGTTGCCGACTTCAACCCCTTACACAACAACGCTTGGCGCAACCGGATGCGATGGCGCCGCCTATATTTCCGATGTGACCATTTCCGATAACACTGTTGTGGCAGCCGGCCAGGTTTTTGTTAAAACGTGGATGATCCAAAATACGGGTTCGTGCACATGGGATGCCAATTATGCATTAACCTTTGTCAGCGGCAATGAAATGGATGGAACGAACACAAGTATTGGCAGTTCGGTCGCTCCTGGACAGCAAGCCGAATTGTCGGTGACATTGACTGCTCCTACTCTTACCGGACAATACACAGGGTATTGGCGCTTGGCCAATGATTCCGGGAATTTGTTTGGAGAGGCTGTCGATGTGCTGATCGATGTTACTGAGGATGCAACAGCTACCTATGAAGACACCGAAACCCCGGCATATACAGCGACCTATACGCCGGTGAGCTATACAGCTACTGCCACCCCTACAACTATTCCAAGCAGAACACCTTCCCCTGTTCCCAGTAACACACCGGTACCTCCTACGCCTGTTCCGAGCAACACGCCGGTGCCAACTTCAACACCTACCCCTGGAAGTTGACGATGTGGCAAGTGTGCGGACGGAATTTCCTCCGCTTTACGAATCGCCGGTCTTTGGATTGGGACGAAATCATTACGGGCTTACTGAGAGAACGTAATCTTTTGTCCCGGTTTGCCCTGAATGATTGGTTCCGTAGCACCATACATTGATCACAAAGTGGAACGCTCCGGGCACCTGGGGTACGCCTGAGATGAGAACTGCATCCTGACCGGTGATCCTTTGAAACCTCAAGCCTTTCGGGAGATTGCCCTGAGTAATTGAAAATTCACCCGCAGGTGTCTGGTTGTTGGTGATTTTTATGATGACATAATAAAAAACGCCTACTTGTGTTTTGGGCATGTTATCAGGCACGAATCTTAGCGGCGACGTATTGAGAAGCTGGCAGGATATGGAAATCCATAAGACCAAGATTGCGGCACTGGCGATCATCAAACGATTGTATTTCGCTTTTTTTTTCATTTTAGGGTTATTTCCTGGTTCAACTCGCTATTCCAGAGCCTCCCCGGTGGCAATCGCTGGAAGCCTGTTCGCGAGGAATATTCAAACCTTCAAATACGTTAACCATAATATCATGCACTTGTCCTGACTTGGTGAAATGTTTTTGGCGTGAAGCGTTCACGGCATCCGCTTTCTCCTTTCCCAAAGTATAAACCAGAGATTCAACCCAGCGCAACGATTCTAGATAAGAAATCCCATTAAAAAATTAAGGCGAGTATCCCTCAACGTCAAGTATTGGGGTAAAATAAGGCGTTGGAGGATGTTATGGGAAAAACTCTCGATAAGATCAAGGAATTTCTCAAACCAGACTGGAGAGGATTATACCAATCTGTTCTCCAGAATTTGCTATGGGTTGGAATTAGTACAATCGGTCTTATCGTGGTGGGATTTTGGTTGTGGATTCATTCACTTGACCCATTGGAATTCAGGGCAAGAATGAGTCAAGCATTTGATGCTTTGCTTTATTTCTTTATGGCAGTTGGAATGGGAACAATATTATATGCCTTTTGGAGTTTATGGTTAAGGATTCGTCCCACCCCGACTCTATTATTTTCATATCACTTAGACAGAATAACAAAGGATAAAAGCATTTCTGGTCTTGGACTTAGCTTTATTAGAGAAATTAAAAAGTCCCCTCCTTTTTTGGGAATACACGTTAAGAACCCTATAATATCATCAACTCACGAGAAGGTATTGGCTGTTTACTATCGGGCAGTAGATTTTGAAAATAAAAACAGAAAAATTATTCGAGGCGGTCATCCAGCTGAAGATGAAGATGTTGAACAAGGAGATACTTGGGATACAATTGCAAAGAGAATATATGGGGATTCCAAGTTTGCCAAAAATTTAAAAGACGAAAACAAACCCCTTCAAAACCCAAACAAAGGTATTTGGTTGCCATTTATTGATATAAGTGGAACGCTAAAAATGACACCCAACTCAATTCGAGACATATTTTTTACTGCTTATAGATGGGATGATGAGACAAAAGAAACCGTTCGGTTATTAGCAGATCAATTAAACCTCACTAAAGGCGAGATGTGGGATTTATTGGATTCTACTTATGATGCGGCTAGGGCAACATTAAGTAAAGTGAGGGGTAAAAAATGATCGATGCCGCAATAACAAGTATTGGCGTAAAATGGGGGCGAGAGGATGCGCCGAGATGGAAAAGAATATACAAACCTATTGGAAAGAATTTTCGCCACTTTGGTGGGGTGAAATCAAATTATGGTTTGGATGGACGGATTTTATGAACGCTATTATCAAATCTGGCACTCATATTCTAGCCCTTGTTGTTATACTCTGGCTCGGAGGAAATATACAAAATTTCTTTGAATCCATTACGGTTCAAATCGTCGAAGGTATCATCATGTTTCTATCGCTTTATTCTATACTATTTGTAACATATAATAGAGCCAGTAATAAGCTTTATGAAAATCAAAGAGAAATTCAAAAGAAAAAGAATGATGAAATAAAAACACTAAAGGATAAATACGAATTACCTCCTCTTCCAAATCAATTAGAGATTACATCTTTTAACGATATTGCATCTACTAAGAGGATAGGAATTAAAATAGACAATCCGACCATTCAACGCATATCTAATATCAAAGTTGAATTAGCTGAACTGAAATTTATAAAAATTGCTCCTGTAACAGAATACTCATTAACTCAATATGTAAGCGAAACAAATCGCCTTTTTAAATCGGGACAAGGATTCGAAAACGGTTTTTCCATCGTTGGACTAGGACATGCGTTCATATTTTTAGCAGAGGAACGAGATGGAGTGATCGTCTTTCTACTGGAAAATCCGCAACCAAGCGACAGAACAACTTGGGAATGGGGAGAGAGTGAAAAGCGAATTGAATTAACTCGTAAGGATCATCCGCAGTATAAAGGGCAAACTACTGCTTTTACTTTGTACGGTGTAGGCTTAGTTGTTAGTGGCGAAATTGATGGACATCCGATGGCGGGTAAATCCTTTAGCGACTGGCTTAGATTTGGGAAAACATTAACAGATTATCAAAAATCTGGACAACCAGGAAAAAGAACAACTATATTTATAGGAATGGAAACGCTCATAAAGAAAGGATATATTGGTGGATTAGATGAAAAAAAACAAGAAACAACCCCAAAAGACAATCCCTCCTAAAGAAGAAACCCTAACGAAGGAGGGCTTCTTGAAGATACTTGATAAGGTTATCTTGACGGTGAAGAAGCCGAAATCGCCCGCGAAAGCAAAGAAAGGAACATCGGAGTAGTATCGTTGCGGTGATTGTAGCGGAATGAATATTCGTCAAGATAATGTTGCAGATACTTGTCAGAAACCGCATGATATGTCCCACGAATTCCGTTCTTGCTCAAAGACCAGAAACCTTCGATGGTATTTGTATGAGCCTTGCCCCAAACGAAAATCTTCTCTTTGTGAGGTACTATCCCGTGCTGATAACCCATAGAGCGCAAAGAGTTGTAAGCGTTGAATTCATCGGTATAAACTTGAGTACCTTCTTTGACGCTTTCCTTCACAATGGGCATGATGGTTTTAGATTGAACATTTTCAACCGTTTCGGCAATCAAGTTGCCGCCGCGTTCAACCATTCCAAAGACAGGGGCTTTGCTCTTTGTGCTTCTGCCTTGTGCATTAGCCGTTTTCTTGTTGGCGTGTTTGTTCTTTTCCTCGCCGCCATAGTACGACTCATCCATCTCGACTTCGCCAGTCAGTGGATTGACGTTTTCAGAAAGAATGTTTCGGACTTCCTTGCACATACGCCAAGCGGTTTTATAAGTTACGCCTGTTTCCCGCTGGATTTGTTTGGCGGAAACACCGTTGAGGCTTTGTGCCATTGCATAGATCACATAGAACCAAATGGTCAAAGGAGTAGGCGACTTGTGAAATACGGTGTTGGCGGTAGGCGAGATTTGATACCCACATCGGTCACACGTGTAAGACTTGCGTCCTTTGGTGTGATGAAACAAAGCATTGTTCTTGCATTGTGGGCAATCTATTCGTTCTGGATACTTCTTGTAGCGGATGTAATCAAGGCAAGCATCGTCATCTGGAAACATCTGCTGGAAGTCTTTGAGAGTAAGTTTAGTCATCGGGTTTTTCATTTTGGAGGTTCCTTATGCCCAATAATATAACACATGTTCGACTTGATGTCAAGGGATACTTACCAAAATTAATATACTTTGCATCTGATTACCTTACAGAATGAATAAAGGCTACTGCTCTCCAAATGAGGCATAATTTGGTTGCTTAGAGCCAAAGGAGGCCGAGAATGAAGAGCAGTAGCGAGGAATTGTACAACCGATTGAAT
>Ga0182027_10003621_pt1 | contig 24331 bp, 18 predicted proteins | sample 712E1DmetaG_FD_121300 | JGI IMG/M metagenome (GOLD analysis project Ga0182027, IMG submission 121300) | Permafrost microbial communities from Stordalen Mire, Sweden - 712E1D metaG (Illumina Assembly) | ecosystem: Environmental > Terrestrial > Soil > Wetlands > Permafrost | place: Sweden... | reverse complement strand
TTGCCGATATCCGCGTAATAAGGACCTTTCTCAAAACTCACCCGCTTCACAAACTCCGGAATGACGGTGTTCATGTCCGAGTACCCTTCGCCGTGCGCGTGCGACGGCAGGTTTAGCGGCATATCGTCGATGAAAATGGCGAAATCGGTGCCGTGGTCGAGATTGAAGCCGCGAAGATAATATTGGTTGGCCTTCCCACCGCCGGCGTGTTGAGTGATGATGAGGCCGGGAACCGTCTCCAAAACTTCTCCCGAACGAAGAATCGGACGATCCTGGATTTCCGCTGCGCCCACCGTTCCCTGGGTGCCGGATTCGGCAATTCCGATAAGGTCATCCTCCCGGCCCTGCACGTTTATGGTGGTGCTCACGGCGCTCACAGCCAGAGAGATGCGCAGCGGGACCGGCGCCCCGATGGTCCCTAGGGTGACGGACATTTCTTTAGTTTCAAAATCGGGATTCGATACGACGAGTCGATAATTACCTGCCGCGAGTCCAGAAATATTGAATGAGCCGTTCCTGTCCGACTGTGTCGTTCCTTGTACAGTACCGTTCGCGCTTCGTACCTGCACCGTAGCCCCGGCAATCACCGCGCCAGACGTGTCAACGACAATTCCTGATAGCTGATGCGGGTAAGCCTTATCGCTGGTGGCGACCGGGCGACCTTGCGGATCGAGCACATGTCCGCTGATCGCGGACTGCTGCGCGGAAAGCAGCGAGGCCACGGTGAACAGGACAAAGGGAACAAATCTGCGGAAAAGCAACTGCACTGACTCCTGAGAGGATTGGACAATCCATTGCGCTTGCAAATGGTCTGGTTTCCCGGCCAGGGTGCTGGCGCCCTGGCCGGAAGTACCTGGACAAATCGATAGGCATGGATTTGCCTGGGGATGATTGTCGCATATGTAGCACGAATTTGTGTCTAGTATGTGCATACGTATTTTTTAATCGTATACTGAACGGAAGAACTGTAGTTTTGCTCCGGGTTATTCTGGCAGCGGCCACTGCTCCGAATCGGTCGGCAACCGTGCCCCGGCATCGCGGCAATCCGCAAATGGACGGCGGTGGGAATGTCGATCTTTCCCGGATCTGACTTTACTCTAGGCGTTACGTCCCTAAGAATTGTGCTACTCATTTTGTCTTGATCGACCTACGAACGTTGGACACAACCAGAGGGAAACCGATGCGATCGTTTCTGTGGGATCTATTCAATGACGGGCCAGGAAGCACCAGGGGCAAAGTAAGCGCCTTATACGCCTCTTTATTGGGGTTCAATCTGGTTGCGTGGTGGTGGGCATTCGTGGCGTTTCACCGCTTTCCGGTTCTTTTGGGCACTGCGTTCCTTGCCTACAGTTTTGGGCTACGCCACGCCGTGGACGCGGATCATATTGCGGCCATCGACAACGTGACGCGAAAACTGATGCAGCAGGGGAAACAGCCCGTCGCAGTAGGTCTCATGTTCTCACTGGGACATTCCACTATTGTGATCGTGGGATCGCTTGCCATCGCCGCCACGGCGCTCGCCCTGCAACATCGCATCGATTCTTTCAGAGAAGTTGGGGGAGTGATCGGCACTCTCGTGTCGTCACTGTTCCTGTTCGGAATTGCGCTCGTCAATATCGTTGTCCTGCAGTCGATCGTCCGCAGCTTCCGGCGGATCAAGCGCGGAGAACCCTATGTTGAGGAAGACTTTGACATGCTGCTTGGGAACCGCGGATTCCTTTCCCGCCTGTTCCGCCCCATGTTCAATCTCATCCGCTCCAGTTGGCATATGTATCCGCTCGGCCTTCTGTTTGGCCTTGGATTCGATACTGCCACCGAGATCGGGCTGCTGGGCATATCCGCCGCGGAGGCTTCGAAAGGATTATCGCTATGGTCGGTACTCGTCTTTCCAGTTCTCTTTGCCGCTGGAATGTCGCTGATCGATTCGACAGACAATGTCTTGATGCTGGGAGCCTACGGCTGGGCCTTTGTGAAGCCGATCCGAAAGCTCTACTACAACATCACGATTACTTCCGTCTCCGTTGTGGTGGCGCTGGCGGTGGGCGGGATAGAGGCGCTTGGGTTGCTTGTGGGACATTTCCACCTGACGGGCGGCGTTTGGGGCCTGGTCGGCAAACTCAACGAGAACTTTGGCCTGCTCGGCTACGGCATCGTCGCGCTGTTTGCCGTGAGTTGGGTCTTGTCAATCGCGATTTACAAATGGCGCCGTTTTGACGACCTCGAAGTTAGCGCGGAAGATACGGCTTAGCGTGCGGTCCTCCGCTGATAAGGCCTTGTGCGCTGTCTTCAGTCCGGCTCAGACTTGCTTTGCCCGGTCGACGGACCACGCTGTGGAGTCCCTCGAATACGCGACTCTAAAGGCCGGAATGAATCCAAAGTCCAGGTAGATTCTTCGCATAGGGAGTCAGCTCGATCACAGTTACGAGGACACAGGTTCTGAGATTAAAGCCGATCAACGCTTCCACTTCGACCGAGGGCGGCAACGACGGAACTATCGTCATCGGACAGGTATGCTCTGGCGATCGGAGTTTCCTGAATCGCTGGAGAACGTTCTTTCAATCGAAGGCGCCAGGTTTAACTTTGTCTTCGACTACCGAGGAAGGACCGTGCCCGATCACTATTTTGCAGCTGCACGTTTAACGGAGGCGTTGAACGCGAATCCGCTAGTTGGCGCAAAGATCTTCCGCACTCTCTTCAAGGGCCGTGCTCTTCACATACGTACCGCCTGCAATCCACCACTCAACAACTGATCTACCTGCTGACGATCTCGTGCCTTGAGTTCAATCAGTGAAGTCGGACTCATAAATTGTCCGACATGTTGCGTGCGCCTTACTGCGGCACTTGCCTGCGCACAAAGCGCCACCGCTCCGCTGAAGGGCGGGTTCGCAATCCTTCTGAAAGCGCGAAGCCACGCGTCTGGCGGTATTGGAAGAACCCGGCCAATCTTCCTGCCATTGCGATCACCTTCACTCTTTCAAATGCTCCCGAATTGATGCTGCTATACCCAACCCGCGTCAATCGCGTAGCTCTGATTTGTGATTGCCGAGCTGTCATCCGCAGCCAGGAACAGCGCCAATCGCGCCACCTCGTCCGGCGTGATCATGCGCTTCAACGCCTGGTTCGCCAGCACGTTAGTCCTGTTTTCTTCAGTAAGCCAGAGCCGCTGCTGCCGTTGGGTAAGGATCCATCCAGGCATGATGCAATTGACCCGGATGTTGTCTGCACCAAGTTCATGAGCGAGGGTACGTGTCATCCCTACAACAGCTGCTTTTGCCGTCACGTAGACCACCTGGTTTGTCGATGGGATAACCCAGCCGATAGAGCTCATATTGATAATTGACCCGCGTTGCGATTTCTGCATGGATGGAATGACTGCCTGCGACATGAAGAACTGGTGCTTCAAATTGACGGCGATGGTCTTGTCCCAGAACACAGACGTCACCTCGGCAATCTTGTGCCTCATATCGTTTCCGGCATTGTTTACCAGTACATCGATTGCCCCGAATCGCTGTAAGATTGCCTGCACCGTTGCCTGCGCCTCGGGGACGCTGGTCAAATCGCAATGGTAATAGACAGGCTCTGAGCCGCCGGCTACTGCCAGTCTGGCTCCAAGCCTGGTTGCAGCGTCATCATCGATATCGAGGAATGCTACCTGAGCCTCCTGCATCGCGAAGGCCTCAACAATTGCCTCGCCTATGCCGCTTGCGCCCCCGGTGATTACGACAACGCGGCCGCGAAGGCTTGGGTATGTCGCGAATAACGCAGATTGCTCCATGATTCCAATTCCTTATTTGATTCGTTCTAGTGTGCCTCGCGCGTTACCTTTGTTCCTCTGCAGCCCACAAGGAAATCGAGATCGGCACCCTCTGAGGCCTGCATCACGTGTTGCACATACATTTGCTGATACCCACCAGTGAGGGGCGGGGGTATCGGCGCCAATTCCGCGCGCCTCTTAGCAAGCACCTCGTCGGAGACATCGAGGTGCAGACGGCGTGCTTCGACGTCCAATTCAATGAAATCGCCATCCATCACAAGCGCCAGCGTCCCTCCGGCAGCGGCTTCCGGGCAGACGTGGAGTACAACCGTTCCATAGGCGGTGCCGCTCATGCGGGCGTCCGATATCCGCACCATATCTCTCACACCCTTAGCCAGGAGCTTGGGCGGTAATCCCATATTTCCGACCTCCGCCATGCCTGGATACCCTTTGGGGCCGCAGTTCTGCAGTACCAGTATGGAGTTTTCGTCCACATCGAGGTCAGGATCCGATATCCGCTGCTTGTACTGCTCGATTGAATTGAAGACGACAGCGCGGCCGCGATGGCGCATCAGATGGGGCGACGCTGCGGACGGTTTCAGTACGGCTCCATCTGGAGCCAAATTGCCTCGCAGCACAGCCACGCCGCCGTGTTCGACGAGCGGCCTGTCGAATGGACGAATGACCTCTTCGTTCCAATTCGGTGCGTCTTTGCAGTTTTCGCCTAACGACAGGCCGGTAACGGTGAGCGCATTCGAATGGAGCAAGCCGTGACTGTCGAGAGCCCTGACCACCGCGGGTAATCCTCCCGCATAATAGAAATCCTCCATTAGATAACGGCCCGATGGCATGAGATCAACCAATGTGGGTACGTCGCGCCCAATTCGGTCCCAATCATCGAGCGAGAGCGCCGTTCCAATTCGTCCGGCAATCGCAAGAAGATGAATGACTGCGTTGGTCGATCCACCAATAGCACCATTGACGCGGATGGCGTTTTCAAAAGCTTCGCGTTTGAGGAGCTTGGAGAGCGTGAGATCTTCGTGAACCATCTCCACAATGCGCCGGCCGGACATATGGGCCAAGACTCCACGCCGTGAGTCAACTGCAGGAATTGCGGCGTTCTGAGGCAGGGAGAGGCCGAGTGCTTCAACCATCGATGCCATCGTGGAGGCAGTTCCCATGGTCATGCATGACCCAGCAGACCGAGACATACATGCTTCAGCGTCGTTGAACTCCAATTGGGTCATCACGCCGGCCTTTAGTTCTTCGCTGAATCGCCAGACATCAGTCCCCGATCCGATATCTTTCCCACGATATTTTCCATTGAGCATGGGGCCGCCCGACACAACGATCGACGGGAGGTCACAGCTTGCGGCTCCCATTACGAGCGAGACGGTTGTTTTGTCGCAGCCGCACAAGAGCACAACACCGTCAATGGGGTTTCCTCGTATGCTCTCCTCGACATCCATGCTAACCAGATTGCGAAAGAGCATGGCGGTCGGGCGTAGCGTCGACTCACCCGTGGACATGACTGGGAACTCAAGCGGGAAGCCGCCGGCCTCCCAGACGCCGCGCTTTACATATTCAGCGATTGAGCGCAAATGTGCATTACACGGCGTCAATTCAGACCACGTGTTGCAAATACCTATGACTGGCCGTCCATCGAAGACATGGTTGGGAAAACCCTGATTGCGCATCCAACCGCGATGAATGAATCCGTCTTTGTCATTTTCCCCAAACCAGGCGGCCGATCGGAAGGTTCTCTTTTGTTCAGACATCTCTATTCACTTCCATTCTGAGACCGTTTGTGAGACCGAATGTTGGACCCTGCCGCCCTCGTCTGAGTGGCAATGTCCTTCGAAGTCTGTTTCAAGATGGCGAGCATCGAGGCTTCCGATTCATCGCCGTTCCCCGACTCGATTGCTTCTAGCACCGCGCGATGCCGGGCCAGCGTCTTGCTGTAAAGGTCGCTATTGCTGTTCGTAAGGCGAAAACTGGCGCGCAAGGCAGCTTGAATGAGCGCTCCAAATGGGCGCATAAAGACATTGTGCGTTGCTTCAAGTACCGCCAAGTGAAAACGCAAATCCGACTCGACGGCAGAAACCAGATTATCCGTAGAGCGCTCCATCCCCAGGTACGCGCTTCTGATCTCCGCTAAATCTTCTGAAGATGCGCGAAGTGCCGCCATACGCGCCGCCGCCGGCTCCACGACTTTTCTAACTTCCATCAGGTCGGACATGCCGACCGGAACGCCAGCCCCGGAAAATAGCCAGCTCAGGACTTCCGGATCGAGCATGCTCCACTCGGCATGAGGCCGAACCCTGGTCCCAGTCTTGCGTCGAACCTCAACCAAGCCCTTGGAGGCAAGGACCTTGATTGCTTCGCGCAGCGCAGTCCGGCTTACGCCAAATTCGGTCCCAAGAGTAGGCTCATTTGGCAGAACAGTACCTGGCTTGATGCTGCCCTGAGCAATCAGCGAACCGATTCGACCTACAACCTCATTGTGGAGGCCAAGACGAGGCAGAGAGGGCGCTTTTTCGGACTTCCATTTGATTCTTGGATTCACACAAAACAGTATACATATGATGTTTTGATTATGTATACTCGTTTTGCGCACTTTGCAGGCGGACGCTATCTCTGGATCCGTCTTGTCGGCTACCCACTCTTTGTTCCGCTTTATGCTTGGAGGTTCAATGAGGTGCAATATTTGCCTAACTGTTTTCCTGGTTGCTTCGTCCATCGTTGCCAGGGCGGAGGTCCGTTTGCCAAAGATTTTCTCAGATCACATGGTCGTACAACGCGATCGTGTGGCGCTCATCTGGGGATGGGCAAATCCAGGAGAACGGATCGTCGTCCGATTTGCTGGTCAGCGAGTCAAGGCAATAGCAGATGCCACAGGCAAATGGATGGTCGGGTTGCAGCCGTTGCAAGCTTCCGCCAAACCGCGGAAGATGACGATCACCGGTGAAAATCGCATCGTTCTCAGCGACGTTCTCGTTGGAGATGTGTGGCTGGCTTCAGGACAATCGAATATGGTGTATGCCATGGGAGGCTTGTGGGGCAGCAATCCGCCTCCGGTCCCTCCAACGCCGGATAAGGACTCCAAGCCGGTTGTGTGGCCTCAGCCAGCGCAACGGGTGATTCAGGACCGGCAGTCTCCTCAATGCCCGACGGTGCGACTCAACCGGCAAATGTGGCTCCAGTTCATTTTTCCGAACCTTCTGGACCCGGTCTCTCCGGGCTGGCAACATTGCAGCCCGGACACTCTTTTTGATTTCTCCGCCGTTGCCTATTACTTTGCGAGGGATCTTCAGGATGCTCTACACGTGCCAATCGGCGTGATCGAGTCAGCCGTTGGGGGCACCCGCATTGAAGCCTGGACGCCGGTGTCGGCTTACGAGGAGTCACCGGTCTTTCGGAACGATGCTGATCTTACAAAAGGTCTCATCGATGGCGAAGCGGCCGGCCGTCTTTACAAGCCGTGGATTGAGCCTCTGGAGCCCTTCGCGAACAAGGGAGTCATTCTGGTACCAAGGCGAGTCCAACGTCCTTCTCGACGACACCCGATATGGGACAAAGATGAGCCTACTCATCTCCAGTTGGCGCAATGCATGGCGTGAAGAAGACCTGCCGTTCTATTTTGTCCAGCTCGCTCCCTTTACATACAGCGACCTCAAAAACTCCCCGGCAGCCAGTCAAAACCTGACTGTCGAAGCCCTGCCTGAAATCAGGCAGCAGCAGATGGACGTACTAAAGGATCAAGATACTGGCATAGCCTTAACTTCCGATCTAGTTGAAGACGTGCATGATATTCATCCCCCGGATAAATGGGATGTTGGACATCGCCTGGCACTTCTTGCACTCGATAAGACGTACCGGGTCGGCAACATCGTCTCAGCCGGACCGCAATTCAAGAGCATGGAGGTAGTTGGGAATCAGGCGCACCTTACATTTGAGAACGCGGATGGTGGACTTTTAAGCCTTGACGGAAAGCAGTTGACCGACTTTTCAATCGCCGGAGACGATGGGAATTTTGTTCCGGCGCAAGCCGTCATTCAAGCCGTCATTCAAGGCGACACGGTGCTCGTATCGAGCCCACTGATTGAGCACCCTGCCGCTGTCCGGTTTGCATGGGACGAAGCGGCCCGGCCCAACCTCGCCAATCGCGCCGGACTCCCGGCGGCGCCATTCAGAACCCATTGAATTCCGCCACTGAGCATGCCCTAATAGGCAAACAAAATCCGATTCTCATCGTGGACCGTCAAACGATTTGAAACAGAATGTGTTTCGCTTATGGATCCGGCAATTAAATACTGTGTGGGTGCCCCATCCTTTTCCGCGTTTTTTGCGGGAAAGGGTGGGAAACAATGTCACTCTTTTCTTGCCGGATCAATAGGAGCGGCAAGACCATTCTTCCTACCGCGCCGGCTCTAAATGGTTGACACTCGCATGCACGCCGCGCAGGAAACGCACTCCTTCCGTTGCCAGTTGCTGCGGTGAGTCCGCCAGCTTGCGCCATATGCAGCAAAGTTTTGCAATGGCCGGCATGTCCGCATCGAAGGACTCAATGGTTACGCAGCCGTCGTAACCAACATCGCGCAAAGCGGTGAAGAACTCAACCCAGGGCACAAGCCCGCTCCCCGGAATCCCGCGCTGGTTCTCACACGCATGGACGTAGCCGAGATGGGGCCCGGCTTTGAGCACCGCCGCGCGGATGTTGTCTTCTTCCCGGATCATGTGGAAGGTATCAAGATGCACCTTCACGTTGCTCATGCCTACGTCATCGATGAAGCGGACCGCGTCCTCCGCGATGTTGATGAAGTGCGATTCAAAGCGGTTGACCGGCTCAATGCCGATGATCAGTTTGGAGGTTGAAGCCGCATGCTCGGCGATGACGCGAAAGTTTTCGACGGCCCACTTCCATTCCTCCTCGGTCCTGGGGCGGCCGGTCAGGTAGCCCCAGCCGCAATAGATCATGCCACCAAAGACTTCAGCCCCCGCTTCATTGCTCAGGTCGATAAGCTTCTTTGAGAAATCGATTCCGCGTTGCCGCACCGCCGGGTCCGGCGAAATAATGTTGTACTCCTCCGGCAGTCCGTAGCCGAGGTTCACCGTCAATCCCAGGTCGGCGGCGGCACGCTTCACCTTGGCGGCCGGGAAACCATCCGGATCAAACGGAATGATCTCAATGGCATCAAAGCCCATCTGCTTCACCTCATCGAGGAGCGGCAGGTCCTTTTCCAGAAAGGTTTCGTGGAATAAAAGAGAATGAATTCCGAACTTCATCTTGATCCTCCGTACTGATGAACCATGCTTTAAGCCGTTCTGCTTAAACCAATGGTTCTGAATATGTTAGCTGTCCAAATCCTGCCGGCAATAACCGCTGCCTTCCTCACTTATCTGGCACCCAATTCACTGCCATTGGGGGCATAAGTCCACACCCAGTTCCCCAGTCTTTCGCTCAGAAATTAACAGGACATTGCATGTTCGGATAACCTATTTGATTTCACTGGCAGTTTATTCCTTCCCAAAGTGCCAGTCAAGAGCATAATAGTACATAGTCAAACATTTTCGCGCAAACAATTAACATCTTGCGCATCGAGAGGATGTTTCAGCGCAGAGGCTGACCTCGCAACAACCCCTCCACACGTGAACTAGCCGTATAATTCCAAAGATTGCTGGTGGGACAGACACTCATTAGATGACTTTCTCCCCTCCTGCCCGATTTGGGGACAAAAACTTCGCAGATTTCTGCCATTTATCCTAATCATGATTGATGCTGAGCGATTTTCGCCCTTCGCGCTCGACAAATTGACTCCGGATGTGGCATTCTCTCCCTAATGATCAGGTAAAGCCAGGCCAATGCCCTGCGAGGCGTGCACGCAAACCGAAGAATTGTGTGGAGAAGCACCTGGCGCAGTTGGCGCCGCACTCCGAATCTTTGATTGGAAAACGGAACATTTAACTGCTGCTGGCGGCCCACCGATCCGAGGAGTCTTAGAAAGGCAAACATGAGCGCGAGCGTGAGTTTTCTAGCGGTTGACCTGGGCGCATCGAGCGGCCGCGTAATGGATTGCAACTGGGATGGTGATCGCTTCAGCCTCGAAGAGATTCACCGTTTCTCCAATGGTGGCGTTCGCTTCGGCCCGCATCTGTATTGGGATGTGTTGAGAATCTGGTCCGAGGTTCAGAATGGCCTGAAGAAGTTCAAGGTAAGGCGAAGCGATGTTCCGGCCGGAATCGGCGTAGATGCTTGGGGTGTCGACTACTGCCTGCTGGACAATCGCGATCGCCTGCTTGGAAATCCCTATCACTATCGTGACGCCCGCACCAACGGGATGCCAGACGCATTGCTGTCCGTTATGACCGGTCGCGACATTTTCCGAGCCACGGGAGGGCAGACGATGGAAATCAATACCTCCTTTCAGCTCGCGAGCATGGTGCGGCACCGGGACCGCATGCTCCTCGAGGCGCAGAGCCTTCTCATGATTCCAGATCTGTTTGCGTTCCTGCTGAGTGGCGCAAAAAAAGCGGAATTCAGTGATGCGACGACAACGCAACTCTTCGATCTGCGTGCGCGCTGCTGGTCGCACGAGACAATCGCCAAACTTGAAGTGCCGCCACGCATCTTTCAGGAGGTCGTTCTTCCCGGCACGATACTTGGGGATCTATTGCCCTGCGTTCAAACCGATTGCGGATTCACCCACCGATTCCCGTGCATCGCTGTGTCTTCGCATGACACAGCCAGCGCCGTAGCTGCCATCCCTGGACTCGACTGTGAAAGCGTCTTCCTCAGCAGCGGAACCTGGAGCCTGATTGGTGTCGCGGCGGAAGAGCCCAACCTTTCCGATGAATTCTTCGACGGTGGTTTCACCAATGAGGGATCTGCGGATGGAGGCGTCCTGTTGCTGAAAAACATGCCTGGCTTGTGGATTCTGCAGGAGTGCGTGCGGATGTGGGACACAGTTGGAAAGCACTACACCTGGGAAGAAGTTGAAGAGGCTGCTGCGAAGGCTGTTCCCTTCCGTTCCTTCATTGATCCGTCGGCCCCCGAGTTTCAGTCTCCTTCAGATATGCGCGCAAGTGTGCAGACGTACTGCGTTAGGAGCGAGCAACCCGTACCGGAGGATGCCGGTGCAATTGCTCGCTGTGTGTTTGAGAGCTTGAGTTTTGCGTATCGCACGGTGATTGAGAGTATGGAGCGCATCACGGGCCGGAATCTGAGAACGATTCGCATTGTGGGTGGAGGAGCCCTGAACCATTTCTTATGCCAGATGACGGCGGACGCGTGTGGGCGCCAAGTGATTGCTGGACCGGTGGAAGCCGCGGCGTTGGGAAACGCCATCGTTCAGGCGATAGCCACCGGGCACTTGAAAGATCTTGCCGCAGGCCGGGAAGCGCTGAAACGGTCTGTACCGTTTCACTCCTACTCTCCAGCACATGAGGGCGGATGGCTGGCAGAATTTGAGAGCTTCAAGAGGATTGTGGCTTCAGAAACGGTCAGGAGCCGCTCGTAGCCGGGGAGGCGAAATGTCAACGCCTGGATACGAACCAGGAACATTGAGGGGATTCAATGTCAGCGTAAGCGATTCCTGAAGTCATAACTCACGAGCCTAGTGTCTCAAGAATCAATTCTTGAGGATTGGAGAATACTGTTATTCGGCGGCGTGCTTATCCACATCAACCACCACGACTTCGACTCCAGCATCGCGCATTCCGGCGATCTGGGCTGGATCGGTACCTGAATCGGTGATGATTGTTGTGAAATCGGTAATCGGTCCGACATGAACAAACGCCTGCTTACCGAACTTCGAGTGATCTACCATTCCGATGCGCTGTTTCCCCGCTTTCACCAACATTCTCTTGACTTGAGCTTCAGCCTGGGTAGCGCAAGTATGACCGTATTGGGAGTCAATTGCTGTGATGCCCATGACGGCTTTATCGACCCTGATTTCTGAAAGCACCTGTTGCGCCCAAATGCCGGACAGACAGAACTGGTCCCGCTGCAGATCGCCGCCTGTGCAGACCACGTGCACGCCCGCCCAGCGGTGCAACTGGCAGACAATCGGGGGTGAGTTTGTTGCGACAGTCAGGCGGTTGAAGGAGCCCAGCCGCCGCGACAATTCGAATACAGTGGTACTGCTCTCTAGAAAAACGGTATCTCCATCCAGAATCATCTTCTCTGCTGCGGCCGCTATCGCCAGCTTCTCGGCCCGATTGGACCTTTGTAGCGCCTCATACGAGGGCTGAAAATTCGTGCTGGATGTTCGCGATACTGCTCCGCCATGCGAACGTACTAGAACGCCCTCCTTTTCCAGGGCGGCAAGATCGCGGCGAATTGTGGCGGAGGTTGCCCCAAGGTCTCCCATGAGTTCTGAAGCGGAGATACTCCGCTGTGCGGCAAGAATCTCGCGAATGCGGAATCTGCGTTCGACGGCTAGCATTTGTTAAGACAGTAAGTTTATCGAGCGAAAATGTCAACAGATTGCGGTCACAATTGAAAAAGAAACATGTCCATTCTCCATCCAATTTGTCGTTCAAATATGATTCGAATTCAAAGCACCCCGTCGAGTTTCGAGTCTGGGAATCAAATCTGGTGGAGAGCATGAGATAGCTGGAATCCGAACTCGTAACTTATTCAGAAACATTGCCTTAAAAGCCATTGATTAAATTGTCCAATGAAGAGCTCACGGTTGTTCCTTGGGTGAGCTTATCAAGTTGAACTTCACCTGTGTTGATCGATCTAGAGTGCATGCACTCGCTAGGTATTTTCCTGCTCTTAAAAGCATGCATTTTCGATCAGGAGAGCATTGATCTGAGAGCATTAAAGATCGAAAGTGCATAAGCTATTGGGATTGCGAGAGCATCGGCGCTGGCTACCGAGAAAAGCTCTGGGGCAATCTCAATTGTCGCGATTGAGCCTCCAGGGGAGTTCTCTCGCGGGAACCGTTGATTGACAACAAGCGATACAAAGCGAACGCTTGCCAGGATGCCACTCAACGACTACCGGCTAAAAGCCGGCAGGTTATATTGCGCCTGAAAGTCGCCAGTGCGATTCAAGCCGACCGAAACGCTTCGCGTTTGGGATTTTCCAAGCCACAATCCTCTTCGACTTCCCTTTGCGAGTCAACCAGCAGCTTCCTTTTCACTATCTGCATCCCTTAGCACGGATGCTGGAAGCTGCCCGCCTGAATGGCGGAGGGCTTGGATCCGGTGGCGGAAGCTAGATATGGTCAGGGCGCAGGTTCAACATTGGCGCACATTCTTCCCTTCACACTCGACCTTCGGTTCCAGACCGACCATCTCGATATGGTTCATGAATAGGATGCGGGAGCTGTAAGTAGCCTCCCCCACCGCAAATCATTAAATTGACTCAGTCTGGCAGCTTTCTTGTCCCACGAATGATGAGTGAACCGCTCAAGCCTGCTACATGTTCACCGGGTTGCGCACCGCCTATAAACAAATCCAGTTGCCCTGCCGGTACAAAACGAGAACCGTCAACATTCACCATGCTCAGGTCCCGCGGGGATAAGGCGAAGCGGAGCTTCTTCTTTTCTCCAGGGGCTAACGTTACGCGCTGAAACCCCCTCAACGCTCTTATAGGTACCCCCTCCTTTTCCGGAAAGGACTCATACAGTTCGGCCACTTCGTCACCCTTGAGGCGGCTGATATTCTCAACCTCAACATCAGCAAACAGCGGGCTGCCAGCGTCCAGTAACTTGGTCGATAGCTTGAGATTACTGTACCTGAAGCATGAATAACTCAGCCCGTATCCAAACGGATACAGCACTGGCCCACTGTAGTAACGGTAGGTTCTTCCATCCATGCGGTAATCTGCAAACGCAGGCAAATCGTGCACGGAACGGTAAAACGTGACCGGCAGTCGGCCCGCGGGATTATTGATCCCTGCAAGTGTCTGCGCAACGGCTGTTCCGCCCTCTTCTCCCGGATACCACGCCTGGAGAATTGCATTTGCGTTCTTGTCAGCCCAATTCACCGACAACGCGCTGCCGCTCATTAGCACCACCACTAACGGTTTCCCTGCTGCCCGTGCTGCTTCAAGCAGATCCTCTTCAGGCTTGGGCATGTCCAGGCTGGTGCGGTCGCCGCAGTTGAATCCTTCGGGAAGATCTGGGCTGCAATTTTCCTCGCTTTCCAACTCCGCCGTGATTCCCACAACTGCTATCACCACATCGGCATCTCTGACACTTTCTATCGCTTGAGCAACTGACTCTCCACCTTCACGTGTCCACAGGAGTTGCACACCGGCAGTTAACCGGCGGGGAAACTCCAGATTCTTGATCTGACCAAATCGGAGATATTCTAACTTGAACCTGTGCCGGTCGCCCTTGCTCAGTTGCAGCGTGAAAGTACGCTTTGCCTGAGAGGCAGGGTCGTTTTCCCTCCAATCATCAATGAGCAACTTGTCATCGATCCAAAGACGTGCTCCACCCCCACCAGTCAACACCACCGAATAGGTTCCACTTTCGGGAGCAGAGAGTTCTCCCGACCAACGTGCCGTAAATCCGTTTAACTCTGCCCACTGCGGCAACCGGTCAACTCCGAAGCCAAAGCTGATTTGTGGATCGATGCGTGTGGTTTCGGGCCGGCCAGAGAGGTCCCGAGACGCAAAATACTCCGCGGTTAAACCTGGCTGCCCTGAATCCGTGGTAAAAGCCTTGCGGGGAATCGGGAAAGGCGTATGGAGGAGCTTAGTCCCGGGCACATATGAGACTGTTGACTCTTTGAATTGCGCACGAATCCCTTCAATGACCGTCGTCTCGCGGGAAGGCATGCCGTTATAATTGCCCAACAGGGCACTCGCGGAATCACCAAGAGGTCCAATGACGGCTATCTTTTGGATTCCCTTCTTGAGCGGGAGAGTGCCGTCGTTCTTCAGCAAGACCATGCTTTGTCGTGCCACTTCCAACGCCAGGGAGCGATTTGCCTCGCTGTCGTTTTCGCTGAAGGGAATGTTCGTGTACTTGACCAATGCCGGCGGATCGAACATTCCAAGACGAAAGCGTGCTGTAAAAAGCCTTCGAAGCGACCGATCGATATCTCCCTCGCTTAAATCCCCTTTCTTCAAAGCTTCCAGATAGCCGGCGCTTTCAGTCTGGGTAAAATCGCAGTCGAGGTCCGTCCCCCGTTTCATCGAAACCGCGGCGGCCTCCTCTATTGTCTTCACGTATTTGTGTTGGCCGTAGATGTCGGTAATTGCCGCGCAGTCGGACACAACATAGCCCTTGAATTGCCAATCCTTGCGGAGGGTCTCTTCTAATAGAAAACTGCTTGCGCAATCTGGCTCGCCATTCAGAGCGTTATAGGCACACATCACCGAGCCGGCCTTGCCTTCCACAACTGCAGCACGAAAGGCAGGCAGGTAAGAGTCTTCGATATCGTGTTTTGAGATTTGAACGTCAATCGTGTGTCTGGCAGGCTCGGGCCCGCTGTGTACTGCGAAATGCTTGGGTGTGGCTAGCACCTTGAGATACTTGGGATCATCCCCCTGCATCCCGGTCACAAACGCGACACCCATCCGGCCCGTGAGATAGGGATCTTCCCCGTGGGTTTCCTGGCCGCGCCCCCAACGCGGGTCGCGAAACAGATTGAGTTTGGCGACCAGAACGTTAGTCCCTCACTCTGTACGTGCCGGTCTTGGCGCAGCGCTTCCTGATACCTGGCACGTGCCTCGGTGCTGATTGCGTCCGCCATCTTATAGACCAGCGCAGTGTTCCATGTCGACGCGAAACCAATAGCCTGCGGAAAGACGGCCGCCTGACCGTCGTTGCCAATCCCGTGGAGAGCTTCGCTCCAATAGTTATAGGCCGGTACCCGGAGCCTTGGAATTGCTGGAGCTACACTTAGAAGCTGTCCTGTCTTTTCTTTCGACGTCATTCGCGAGACTAGATCGTCTACCCTCTTCTCAATGGACACCGAGGGATCGAGGTAAATGGCCCCGAACGTGTCTGTTTGGTCCATTGGAGAGGTAACATTTTGGGCCATCACACCGCCGTTTGATAGGACAAACAACGCGAGCACATATCCAGCCCATGTTATCGAAGCGTAATTAGTTCTTTTGGTCACAGTACATAGCTCCTGCCGACTATGCCACTTATTATATGACTTAACGTTGAAATAAGAATTAGTTCTTTACAAACAATGACTCATCTTCGTCGGACGGAGGTAATATCGATGTTAATGAGAACTCGACATATTTCCGCACTCAGTTATGTGGTTTCTGTGCTCTGTTTCATGGCAATCTTCCTTGAGGCGCAGGCACAGAATAGCGATGACGCGCATTGGGTTGGTGCCTGGGCTGCCGCGCCGGTTGGAATGGACAATAGCAATGGAACAATCGGCACCGCTGATTTCACCATTCGGCAGATCGTGCACACATCATTAGCTGGGAACGTGGTGCGTGTTGTTTTTACGAACGAAATGGGAACCACACCGCTCACCCTCGCTGGAGCTCAGGCTGCTTTTAGCGCCGGGGGGATGAAATTGTGACTGACTCTGCCAGGGTCCTTACTTTCAATGGCAACTCTTCTGTAACAATTCCTGCCGGCGCCAGAGTATTCAGCGATAGCTTTTCCATGAACCTGCCCATCGGATCGAACCTCGCTGTCAGCATCTACATCCCCAAGCAGCCAATCCCGAACCTTACAGAACATGCATATGCAAACCAATCAAACTTCATTGCTCCGGGGAACGTGGTTGAAGCGAAAACACTGACGAATGCCCTCGATACAGATAGTTGGCAATTCCTGAGTACAGTCGAGGTGCGGGCCTCCCCAGAAAGCGCGGCGGTAGTAACATTGGGCGATAGCATCACGGACGGGGCATTTTCTACGCGGAGCGCCAATTTGCGCTGGCCGGATGATCTTGCTTGTCGGCTTCAAGCGAATGCAAAGACCAGGTCGCTGTCGGTATTAAATGAGGGTATCGGGGGAAATCGGATCCTTCATGACGAGACCGCATCGGTTGCAATGCCAAGTGCGCTGAAGCGCTTTGACCGGGATGTACTCTCACAAGCCAGCGTCAAATACCTCATCATTCTGGAGGGCATTAATGATATCGGTATTGCCACGCGCCCTAATAACCCCATTGATCCAGTGTCTGCCGACGATCTGATTTTCGGTCTGACCCAGATGATTGAACGCGCGCATACCCATGGCATCAAGGTCTACCTCGGAACAATCATGCCCGATGCGGGACTTGGACTCTACTATTCTGAAGCGGGGGAATCGGAGCGCCATGCAGTAAATCAGTGGATTCGAGCCACGAAGTTACCGGATGGAGTTATCGATTTCGACAAGGCCCTGCGGGACCCCGATGCCCCAAAACGCCTCCTACCCGCTTATGATCGCGATCATATTCATCCCAATGACGCAGGTCACAAGGCAATGGCGGACGCAGTCGATCTCCGCGACTTCATTCGGTAACCTTTTGAGAGTGACAGGAACAGGCCTTTGTACCTTGGGGCGTCCCTGTCCCCGTGCTAATCATGCCTCGGTCGTGGCCCATCAACCCGGCGGCGAGAGCGGAGATTCATTGGTAAAGTAGTTCCAGATGATAAAGCTCCTCTCTTACTGATCCGCAGGTCTACCTCAAGCGAGCGAGCCGATAATCCCTAAGTTGTCCCTGGTTTAAGGCGAAGTTGGCCGGATAGTTCAAAAGGCACTAGCCACGCCACTCGCCTCCTGACTTACTTATTTCAAGTCGATGCTCCCAGTTAATCGAATATCCTGTGACGATGCGCCAATTAGAACGGTCAGCTTTCCAGGTTCCATCTGCCACCTGCCTGCTTTCCAAAACTTTACCTGGTCAAAACCTATTGGAAATATAACCGTCTGCTTCTCTCCTGGATTCAGTGTGATGCGCTTGAAGCCTTCCAACTGTTCGATCGGGCGCTTCAGAGAAGTGTAATCCTGATGCACATATAACTGCACGACTTCGTCCCCTTTTCGAGAACCGGCGTTTGTTACTATCATTGACACCTGACATACTTCTTTCGTCGTGATGGATTTCGCGCTGAATCGTAGATTGTCATACTGAAACGTGGTATAACTCAGGCCGTGGCCGAACGGCCAAAGAACATTGGATTTTCCAAATGGATAGGGGAATCTGTCCGTCGCTGGGTCGTAGAGAATCGGCCCAGTCAATACCGGGTGGTTGTAGTAAGAAGGACTTTGACCCAGGCTCACCGGGAATGAAACATCCAGCTTGCCGCTCGGATTGACGTCGCCGAATATCACCTGGGCCAGGGCCGTTCCATAACTCTGTCCCCCATACCAACTTTCAATTAAGGCTGGGACATGGTCATGTATCCATGGCAGGGCGAATGGCGATCCGTTGTTCAGGACTACGATAAGCGGCTTCCCTGTCGCCTGCATCGCCTCGACCAGTTTCTCCTGACCTCCCGGCAAATCCAGGCTGTCCCGGTCATGATTCTCGCCGATCTGTGCGCGCGTATGACCGACTACAGCGATGACAACATCCGCCTTCGTTGCAGCCTCAACCGCTTCCTTGATTTGGTCGTCAGTTCCTCCGAGCAGCGTGCATCCAGGATGGAACTCAACTGACGCCTGCGGGTCGAGGTCGGACTTGATTCCTGCAATCGCACTAACATAGAACTTGGGTTTGCCCGTCGAATATCCGCCAAGATTAACGGTTTCGGCGAGCGGTCCAACCACCAGCACCCGGCGCAATTTCGCCTTGTCCAGCGGCAGCAGATTATGGTCGTTCTTCAGCAGTACGATCGATTCCTGCGCTACGCGCAACGCCAGACGATCGTGTGCTGGATCGTTGAGAGTGGCCTGGAAATCGGGCCGCTGCTCTCCCGCGTGGGTTGTCTCCTTTCCTTCAGCAACCAACTTAGCGAAGATATCGTCCTTGCCTTTGTAATTTAGAACCACGTCATTCTGCTGGTCGGTTACGCCGGCCTCCTTTGGCGCGGATAGCCCTAGCAATTGGATCTTTGGCTTCAGTACTTCTGTGACAGCGTGGTCGAGGACCGACATAGGCAGCTTTCCTTGTCGTACCGCATCTCCTATGAATTTGGCGTACACATGGTCGCTCACCTGACCGCCATCGAGTTCCATATCCACACCAGCTTCGAGCGACATGACAACTGTGTTCTCATAAGAAACGGCATAGTGATGGCCATCGTAGAGCTTCGGAATATCGCCCATGTCGGAGGTTACGAATCCCGTGAATCCCCATTCCTTTCTAAGTACCTGCTGCAACAACCATTGATTCGCGTGGCATGGTACGCCGTCGATCGCGTGGTGAGCGGGCATGATGGATTCAGCATGAGCCACTTTGACTGCTGCTTCAAAGGGCTGCATGTAGACCTCCCGCAGCACTCGCTCGGATATCTCGTAGTCTTCGCCATTTGCGCCGGCCCAAGGCTCGCCGTCTGCAACAAAATGCTTAGGGGTTGCAAAAATATGATCCGGACCAAAGCGGTCAGCACCTACACCTTGCAAACCTTCGATATAGGCCACGCCTAACTGGGATGTCAGATAAGGATCTTCTCCATAGGATTCCTCGACGCGACCCCATCGTGGATCACGCGCCAAACCTAACATTGGAGCATAGCCTTGTTGCACGCCAAGGGCGCGCGCCTCCCTGGCCACCACTGTACCCATCTCTCGAATCAACGCCGGGTCCCACGTGGAACCCATGGCAATTGCTTGAGGAAACACAGTAGCGCCGTCGCCAACCACTCCATGCAATACTTCTCCCCAGCGAAGATTAGGAATGCCGAGCCGCGGCACGCCGTTTGGAGGATTGGCGAGTAGCTGCAGGACTTTCTCTTCAAGTGTCATCTTCCGCAAGAGCTCAGCAACCTTGCGATCGAGTTCCGGTCCCTTTAGCCCAGGCTTTATGGCGCCTGGCGCTGTTGCTTTGTCAGCCTGAGATCGAATACAGACGGCGGGCAAAGCAAACATCAGCCCCGCAGACAGAATCAATCTGCAACTCGGTTTCCACTTCAATTGAATCACTTCAGCAGCCACTGCTCATCGATGAGCAAGGCTTAATCGGGAAAGTAAAACCAATCAGATAGTTACAAACTCGAAATGATAGGTCTCGGCTTCGCGCGCCGCCACACTGAGCGTTTCCGCGTGGTCGGCCGGAATTGGGATCGTCTGCACGCCACTTGGAGTCTTCCGCGAAGCGCTCCCAAACATCTTCCCTTTTGGCGCGCGGAAATGAAAATCGTGCGTCGCGAGAATTCTCACGACTGCATTTGTGGCAGCAGTACTGTTCCACTCGACATCAATTTCGGCGCCTCCACGTGCTCTTAATCCAGTGACTTTCCCATGGCTCCAAGCCTCGGGGAGTGCTGGGAGAATTGCGATCTCGCCATCGTGGCTTTGCAGCAGCATCTCAGCGATAGCGGCCGGAACACCAAAGTTGGCGTCGATCTCAAAGATGAAGGGGGGTCTCGCAGTGCTGACCGGCCCTGCCGCCGGCGGATGTGTATCAAGTACGTCGTCAAGCAGGTTTTCATTTGTGCTGTGATTCATCAGCGTCTTCAGAGAGTCCCATGCCGAATCCCCGTCTCCGAGTCGAGCCCATAACGCGATGGCCCACGCCAATCCCCATCCTGTGAACGGCGAATCTGCCAAACCGGCGTATTTGAGGCGGCGTTGAAGTGAGACGCGCGCCGCCTGCGCCACTTCGGGTGTAGAGCGCGGCGTAATCTGGCTCCCTGGATACAAAGGATATAAATGCGACAGATGCCGCATCCCCGGAAACTCCTCATCGAAATCGATCGACCATTCCTGCAACTGACCAAGGCGCCCAATCTTGAAAGCCGGCAGGCGCTTGCGTCTGGCCGATAGCTTCTCGGCAAATTCCCGATCAACTCCAAGGATCGAACTTGCCTCTTCGCAGTTCTTGAAAATCTCCCCGATCAATGCAATGTCCATCGTGCAGCCTGCGCTTACGCTGGCTGGCTTTCCATTCGGAGCCCGAAAGAGATTTTCAGTGGAGACGGAGGGGCAGGTCGTTAGGCCACCTTGCCCATCGTCAATCAGCCAATCGAGACAAAACTCCGCGGAGCCTTTCATCACCGGATAAGCAGTACGCCGCAGATACTCCTTGTCGCCTGTGAATTGGTAATGTTCCCAAAGGTGGGCACAGAGCCAGGGGCCACTCATGCAGTAGTTAGCCCACGTAGGACTAGCCCACGGCACCCCCCAACCACCCGCAGGACCGGACTGTCTCCACAAATCGACATTGTGGTGAGAGACCCAGCCGGCGGCGCCATAATTTACCTCGGCCGTCTTCTTCCCGTTCATGCTGAGATCCTGGATCATATCCACAAGAGGCAGATGGCATTCTGATAAATTGCAGGTTTCCGCAAGCCAGTAGTTCATCTGCGTATTGATGTTTGTGGTCCAGTTGGAACTCCACGGAGGACGCACTTCAGCATTCCAGATGCCTTGCAGATTTGCCGGCTGAGTCCCAGGGCGCGAGCTGGAGATCAACAAATAGCGGCCAAATTGGAAATAAAGCGCAATCAATGCCGGATCGGGTCGATCCGCAAAGTCAGCGACCCGCTTGTCCGTAGGCAGCGCGCTCTGAGCTGAAGAGGGACCGAGTTCGAGACTCACTCTCCGAAAGAGCTTCCGATAATCCTGCTGATGGCGCCGCAGCAGGAATTCAAACGGCTCCGAGTGTGCTGCAATTGCGGGGTTCCTGGCTGCGGTTACGACTTCCTCAAGCGGCTTGTCCGGTGAAACGGCATACCCGCGATAACCAGTTGCTGCACCGATTGCGAGAATCAAAGACGTGGCATTCTCAACTCGTAATCCTCCGTCTGGCAGTGCAGTTACTTGCCCTTGTTGCGCATCGCACTGCAAAACGGAGGCAAAGTGCATTCCCTTACCTTCCTGCGGGCTGTACTGAACCGCAGTTTGGTCTTTCTCGTCGATGTATTGGGGCAACGATTGGCTTGGCGCCTTTCCCGTTAAAACAATCTCCGCTTTACCGGTTTCGACATGTGCGACAGAACTTGATCGCAGTTGACTTACCATTCTGATGGTGCAGGCGATAGCACGCGCCTTGCTTGACGTGATCCGGAGGACAATCACATTATCCGGCGTCGAAGCGAAGAGTTGACGCTGATAACTGACACCGTCAATCTCATACTCCACACCCGCAATTGCCCCATCGAGATCAAGATCACGGCGGTAAGATTGAGCGTACATCCCATGGTCGAAATTCAATAACAGGTCGCCAAGCGGCTCGTAATTCTCATTCCACGGCCCTTCCATCTTGCGGCATTCATCGTCGGCAGCCTGGTAGTTCTTCTCCTCTACTACCAACCTGCGAACAATCGGAAGATGATCCTTTGCGCCGGGATTGTTCCATTCCTTGGGCGCTCCAGACCATAGCGAGTCTTCATTCAGGGCAATGCGTTCCGATTTTACGCCGCCGAAGATCATGCCGCCGAGCCGGCCGTTTCCAACCGGTACTGCATCTTGCCATTGCGTCGCCGGCTGCGTGAACCAGAGTGAAAGCGCAGGGTTCGCGGCTGTCTTTGAAGCGGAACTGGCCTTACTCCCCAGTGCGGTGGAAGCTTGAACAAAACTCCCCAGGCCGGAGAGACGCAATGCGCCCACCAGGGAAGTAGCAAGACTTACAAAACTGCGCCGCGTAAAAAGCATGTTTCTTCCCCTGAAGCCGTTCTATCTGCTGTGCGCTGCGGTCAGCGCAGGCCGAAATGTAATCCCTGAAAAGGAATGGATCTTATCAAAATAGCTCGAAGATCGAATCTGTTCTTGTTATCGAAACAGATTGACTCAACCCTCGAGCTATCCGCATTTCAGAATTGACTCTCTCACGGCAAATCCGAAGGATCGGTACCGAAGGTGCGAATCACGCCCTTGCTCCCGCAGGCACAGCAACATCGCTGCACAGCAGATGGTTGATGATGAGCATCTCCAATTCCTCATAGTCCCGGTCTGCAATCAATGCCGCCACATCTGTGTCACGGAGGCTGCGAGAGAGTTCCAGCAGGCGATTGAAAATGGTGAGGCTGTTGGCCAGATGCTTGGTGGCAACCGCCTGCCGCTGTGTGCGCATCGCTTTGATATCGAGGCCAATGAACTCTCCATTCTGGCCATAATTGTAGCGATCGAGCAGGCGCACCTGGTTGAACGCCCTGCGCAGATCAACCGACCCGAAGCTCTTATCCTGGTCGAATTTGAGCCCATTCTGGTCGTTGAGATGGATCGTAAATAGTTTTCCAAACGACAATGCGAAGCCGATTTCGTCGGAAGGATCGAGGCCGGCCAGAATCGCGTGCGCACTCTCGATGTTGACTCCCACCCTCGCCGGGTCCTTAGTCCTGTAAGCCAGCGCAATGGCATGGCCTGTCGTCGGAAGATAGGCGTGGTCCACGGGCTCATTCGGTTTCGGCTCAATGGCGATGCGTATCGATGGATGATACTCCAGCATGTCATCGACTGCCGCGACGAGCCGGTCAACCGCAACCTTGCTATCCTTCGATTCCCGAATATAGGTTCCTTCGCGCGCCAGCCACAGGACGATGAGTTCAGTACCAAGCGCATCCGCAATATCGACCGAGCGGCGGCTGCGCACCCTTGCATATTCCCTGGATTCCGGATCATTCGAGGTATACCCACCGTCGATGGTGCGGGGGTCTTCCCAAAGGCGCGGCGCCACGAACTCCGCGGTCAAGCCTTCGCCGTCAAGGACACTCTTCAGTTCTTTAGCTTTTTTGACGATCTCCAGGTCGCTTAGCTGATTGAGATCGGGAACGGCGTCATCATCATGGAATTGAACACCGTCGAATCCAAGCGCCTTGTATTGTTGAAGCTTTTTTGCAAAGGGAATGCTCTCCCTTACCATCGGTCCAAATGGATCCGCACCCTCGTGGATATTCCATGGACCAAACGAAAAACGGTATTTTCCAGGCATATAGCCTCCTTTCAGATCAAGACTCCAGTTCCTGTCTTGCCGGATACATTCGTGACGCCTATTGCATCGTGACTTCTTGGGTGGGCGCCAGTCTCCCAATTCCTTCCTGGTCGGACATCCATTCCTTGCTCCTCGTAAAGGATGGATTGGAAGAAGTCACATCCGACCGCACCAACGCCAGGAGCGTGGACCGGCCTTGACTCGACGGTCGGAATTCAGACAAGCCGTATGTGAATGCCTTGATCACTCGTGTTCCTCGTTCCTAGAACTGCAAACCGCAGGGGACCGATTTCGAGATCAACTTTATGCCGCTTTGGGGTCACTGGTCAATCATTTTTGTTCATTTATGATCGATATTTACTAACGCCGGAATGCAATATACTCAGCGCTAGTCGCGACGATTCCACTGCAAGGTCAATTATATGAATATTTTACATTGAAATACAGTGAAGTTAGAATTGCGCGCGGGTCGCGCATCGAGCCAAAAACGAACACTAACGATCAAAAAAGGCTGAATCCGCACTTGACAAGCTTCATACCACACCAATAAAGTCCAAGGCGGAATCGACACGACATCTAAACAATCATTCTAAGCACAGGGTCGTGTTCGAATTAGTT
>Ga0182027_10003620_pt1 | contig 24332 bp, 26 predicted proteins | sample 712E1DmetaG_FD_121300 | JGI IMG/M metagenome (GOLD analysis project Ga0182027, IMG submission 121300) | Permafrost microbial communities from Stordalen Mire, Sweden - 712E1D metaG (Illumina Assembly) | ecosystem: Environmental > Terrestrial > Soil > Wetlands > Permafrost | place: Sweden... | reverse complement strand
TCTGATGCGCCGTTATCTGTGCGATTCACCACGGGATCGACCTCAACAACTCGCCTGGATTAGAGCTCTCATCCAGCATATATCTCTCTCAGGTGCCTTCCCTTAAGTTAGCGCCTATGACCCTTCCTCCCCCAAATCCGACGATACAAACTACGAATCCGTAAACAAAATTCTCATTGTCGTATTTGGGGGAGGTGCCCCGACCCGAAGGGGAGTGGGCGGTGGGGGTAGGGCTAGTCATTGCCACAACTATTATTGAACATCAACCTCATTGCTATGAAATATCAGCGAATGGTTTGAGCCTCCCGGCAGGTTGATGGCTCCGCTAAATTCCTTTCCGCCGACCCAGGCCACATAATAGTAAAAACCGGCGGGGATGGTTTTAGAGAATGTTCCGCTGACCGGGTATTCGCGAATGATGTTCGTGCCGTCTCTGGCGGTGCCTTGCAGCGATACATAGACATCCGCGTTGGCCTTATTCGATAATTCGATGTTCGCAGTTGGTGCGCCCGCAGACACATTTCCGACGGATAGCGGCACCGAAACCTCTGTGGGAGTCGGTGTAGCGAACCACGGTGGGGGAGGATAGTTTCCATACCATGGAGAATACGGTGGAGAATACGGTGGAGGCCCCCAGTATGAGACCGGCGCGGGCGTTGCCCACGCGGATGAGGGTATGTTGATGACTTGTCCGGGATACAAAAGATTGATATTCCCGATATATGGATTGGCGTTCCACAGGGCATTCATGCTGACCCCGAAACGGCTTGCGATTTCAGCGAATGTGTCGCCAACCTGAACAATATACGTGCCGTTGGAATTGGTCGGGGCATAATTGTAGTTGTATGGGTTGTTGCTGTAGCCGTTGTAACCGTTGTAGTTGTTATAACCGTTGTAATTATTTTCGTCGCTGCCGTTAGGTATCGTCAAGACTTGACCGGCATACAGATATCCGCTGATGCCGGGGTTGGCATTGTACAGCTCAGAAACGGTGATGCCGCACATCTGGGACACGCTGCCGGGCGTGTCACCCCCTTGGACGGTATAAGTGCTTCCGCATGTACCTCCCGCATTGGCGCCGATCGGAACAGCCAGGAATGCCAGCACGATCAATATGAAAACGGAAACTTGGGTAAAAGTTTTATGTGACATTTTCTTCTCCTTTGAAGCGAAAGCCATAACATGTTCTGATACGATGATAAGACAAAGGTGGCTAAAATGCAACTGCTTCCAAAGCCGATTATCGTTATTGCACAAGCATTCAGCTATCAGCGCGGATGGTTTTGATGAGTGACGAGAGCATTTTCTTGACTTCCTCAACCTGAGTTTGAAGGTTCTCGTAATGGTCTTTCGCAAGGAATTCAAGATCGTGGGCAAGAATGAGCTCATATTCTGTCTCACTGGCCGACCCCATTGCGATTTGGAGAGACCGTGCAAACTCAGTGTCGGTATTTCGACCGCATCCCTCGGCAATATTTGTTGGAACGGACATACTTGCCAGGCGGATTTGAGAAGTTAACCCGTAGAGTTCTTCTTTGGGAAATTTAGTGGTGGCTTTATAAATCGCCAGAGCCAGTTGATGAGCCTTCTCCCAAACTTTCAATTGCTTAAAATCCTTCATGGTTCCTCCCGATCACAGATCATCCATTAGCTGAAAGCTGACTGCTGACCGCTGACTGCTGAACGCTGACTGCTGATCGCTGAACGCTGACTGCTAATATTTATAAAACCCTCTACCCGTCTTTCTTCCTAGATACCCTGCGTCCACCATCTTCCTCAACAACGGCGCCGGACGGTACTTGTCCTCACCGAGGTCTCTTTGCAGCACTTCCATGATGAATAACACCACGTCGAGACCGATCAAATCCGCCAGCGTCAGCGGTCCCATGGGGTGATTCATGCCAAGCTTCATCACCTGGTCAATGGCTTCCGGCGTGCCGACGTTTTCCTGCAGGGCAAAGATCGCTTCGTTGATCATCGGGCACAAAATACGGTTGGAGATGAAGCCCGGTGAATCATTGGCTTCTACCGCCTGCTTGCCCATGACTTTGCATAGTTCCAGGGTGGTCTTGAGCGTTTCTTCGCTGGTCGCCAGTCCTTTGATGACCTCCACCAGCTTCATCAGCGGCACCGGATTCATAAAGTGCATGCCGATCACTTTGTCCGCCCGTTTGGTTTGTGCGGCGATCTTGGTGATCGAAATGGAGGAGGTATTGCTGGCGATGATGATGCCTTCACGCGCCGCCGCATCCAGCTCTTTGAAGATTTTGAATTTTAACTCTGGGTTTTCCGTGGCGGCTTCGATGATGAAATCTGCTTCGGCGAGGTTATCATAAGAAGAAACGAATTGGATTTGATCGGCTCCGGCTTTCTGCTCCGCACTGATGGTTCCCTTTTCAAGTAGTTTCCCGGTGGACTTTGCAATTGTCGCCTTGGCCTTCTCCAGCGCGGCAGGCATTACATCCATGCACGTGACCTGATATCCGCTCATGGCCGCCACCTGTGCGATGCCGTTCCCCATCGTTCCTGCGCCAACTACAAAAATACGCTTGATGTCCATATCTCTCCTCATTATTTATGTCGTTGCGAAGTCGCCGGTGGTTGAGTAAGGCGGGTGCTTTTCCCGACTGTATCGAAACCAGGCGATGAAGCAATCTCATCTTTCATTCAAAGAAGGGATTGCCACGGGCGCATAGTGCCCTCGCAATGTCCCTTTCATTCCATTTCGATTGCCATTGCAACGGCTTCACCGCCGCCGAGACATAACGAGGCGATGCCGCGCTTCAAGCCGCGATCCTTCAAGGCATAGATTAATGTAGTCAGCACGCGCGCACCGCTTGCCCCCAGTGGGTGGCCGAGTGCGATTGCGCCTCCATTGACATTGACCTTGTTCCAATCCCAGCCTTGGTCGGCGAGCGCATAACCGTCTGCCAGCACCTGCGCTGCGAATGCTTCGTTTAGTTCGATCAAATCCACATCCTTCAGCATCCATCCAATCTTCTTCAACAATTTGGGCATGGCGTAGGCAGGCGCGGCAAATAGATATTTCGGCTCGACCCCTGCCTGGGCGTAGCCGACCACGCGCGCCAACGGCTTAAGATGATGTTGCTCCGCGTAGGCCCGCGACGCAATGACCACTGCCGCCGCGCCGTCGTTCATGCCGGACGCATTACCCGCCGTCACTTTGCCATCCGCTTTGAAGGCAGGTTTCAGTTTTGCCAGCGACTCAAGGGATGTATCCTTGCGCGGCCCCTCATCTTTATCTATAATCGTAACTTCACCTTTTCGTCCGGGAATCTCAACTGGGACGATTTCATCCTTGAACTTCCCTGCTTCCATGGCTTTCAATGCTTTTTGATGACTCTCGAGTGCAAATTTATCCATGGCCTGGCGCGTCACTTCGTACTCATCCGCGATGAATTCAGCCGCGTTGCCCATGCCCCAATTTTCAAACGGATCCCATAAACCGTCATGGAGCAGGGCGTCGGTTAACGGTTGATTGCCGAATTTCAATTCGCCGCTTCTTCCATTGACCAGGTACGGTGCGCGGCTCATCGCTTCCATTCCGCCTGCCACGAATAGCTCCGCATCGCCGGCCCGGATGGCTTGCGCTGCGCTCATGGCGGCTTTCAAACCCGATCCGCACACCTTATTCATTGTGGTCGCACTGACCGTTGCCGGTATGCCGGCGTAGATTGCAGCCTGGCGCGCCGGAGCCTGTCCCTCACCGGCTTGTATCACATTCCCCATCAGGACCTCTTCGATATCCTTCGCCTCGATCCCTGCACGCTGGACTGCCGCCTTGATTGCGATTGCGCCCAGCTTGGTGGCCGGGAGGCTGCTCAACGTACCCTGGAATTTTCCAATCGGAGTCCGGACTGCTGAAAGGATCACGGCTTCGGTTTCTTTGCTCATGGTCTCTCCTAAATGGGTTGCATTTGGCATCATTATATAGCCAGCGGCGTGAATTAGGTTGCGGAGTCCGAAGCATGCCCTGAGCCAGTCGAAGGGTCTTCGCGTAGCATCCCCGTAGGGGGCCAGACTTCGGAAAAACAATCCGATGGGGTATCTTCTCAATAATCGGTGGTTGAGTAGGCGGCGGTGTTATCCCGCCGCCGTATCGAAACCACCATCAACAACAATTTCCCCGAAATATTGAGATGATACCCGACGGATTACTCCAAATGTTTCATTGCTTCTCTTCTGCTCAATGGATGCAGCGGCGTGTCCTTAACAAACTTTTTCACTGCCTTCGGCTCCACCCGCGCGTACTGTCTCAGCGACCAGCCGATGGCTTTGTTGATGAAGAATTCCTTCGAGTTCAGATTTTCCCGGATGATCTCACACAAAAGTTCAAAATCAGTCTCTTTTTTATAGCCCAGTTGGAACAGGATCGTGGTGCGTCTTAACCAGAAATTGTCCGAGGCGCGCCACTTGGCAAGATATTTCGCGCGCACCCCGGGAAAGCGCCGGAAATGAGGTCCAACCGTATCGCCGGCAATGCTATCCACGGTGTCCCACCACGATTTGTAGGTGATCATATACTCAATGGCTCTGATGTAATTTGCTGGAAGTTGATCCACCAAATGTTCCGTGAAACCAACAGCCAGGTATTGGAACTCGCGCTGCGGCAATTCCCATAGATCGTGGACGATCAGGTCAAGTTCGCTTACTGGCGGCAAGCCATATTGTTCGATAAACTCTTTGGAGAGGGCTTTCAATTGCGGTGTTGTGATCCCAAGATACTCAAACTGGTCGCGCATATATTTCTTCATCGGCGCAGCCTGGGCCGGGTTTGCATTCTTGTTGAACAGAGCCGTCAAAGGCAGGAGATAAGATTGCATGAGTCCTCCATATTCTTCTTTTAGGATTTAGCGTGCTTCGCCTAGGGCAGGAACATATCGCACCAAATATACCCCGCTCTGTTGCCCGGCAATCGTGTTAAGTGGTATATCCGGTTGGCTTGTTGGTTTGGATGACTGACTGCAATTGATCAGAACAATAGATATAAAAAGAAGGATGCTGCCGGTCCTTGAAATTCTTTGAATCATTACTCTCCATTTATCTCATCACCCATGACACCCTGATCCACGACCCATGATCAATTAACCATTCTCGAATATCGAGTATCGAATATCGAGTATCCAAATACTACTTTTCTGATCGGAACCCATCCCGGATGCGCCGCCAGCTATCTTCGAGCGTTTCCGGCAGGACGCGCGTCTGGGCCACGGCCGACATAAAATTCGTATCTCCCACCCAGCGCGGCACGATGTGGATGTGGACGTGATCCTTCACTCCCGCTCCCGCCGCCTCGCCAATGTTGACGCCGATGTTGAAGGACTGTGCGTTATAGACTTTTCGCAAAACAGCCGTTGCCTGCGATGTCAATTCCATCATTTCCGCCCGCGTGGCAGAATCCAGTTCTTCCAGGTTGGGTTTATGTGCAAACGGTACAACCATGACGTGCCCGCTGGTATAAGGATAGCGGTTTAGGATCACATACGCCAGTTGGCCGCGCAGGATGATCAGGTTTTCGGGGCTGTCTTCCTTGCTTTGCGCCTTGCAAAACACACAGCCTGATTCTTTGTTTGCATTTTCAATATATGTCATACGCCACGGGGACCAGAGATGATTCATGGGAGAATGTGTTGATTGTAGCAGAATTTTGACTGGTGTTACAGAGAGTTATTTATAAAATTTATTTACGGAAAATTGTATAATGCTATATAGTTTGGTAGGCGTTTCTATCAGACACATCATAATTCAAGGAGCGTACAATGGTTACGATTAATATAAAGGACGATTCACAGATATTGGTTTTTGACAGTACAGTGCTCGAGGTTTTTTCTCCTTCCGATGATGGCGGCTATCGGGTTCATGTTGGCATATCAAAAGCGTTACGCTTACAGCGAGTCGCAAGGGGGATCATCATGAATTGAATATTAAGACTTCGGTTGAAGGTCATGAGTTTTGGATTGATAATGCAAATCTTGACAGCGCAAATGAATTAGTCGCTGAAATAGAAAGTTCGAAAGCCGCTTTCCATTTTTAGAACTTATTTGAGATAAGACTTTTTCTTGCAATACTTCATATGTTCAGCGCACGCTTTGTTAGATTTTGCTTTTCATAAATAATGAGTCCAAAATCCTATCCACGGAATCGTTAAAGGGGCTTTTATCCATCTCAATATAATCAAAGCCATATTTGCGAGCCTCATTTTCTATAAAGCTACTCATTTTCAGTACAAATGTTGCAAAGGCATCAATATAACCATCGCTTGAAATCCGTAGCCAATCATGTTCATTTTCCTTTGAACTCTTCTTGATGTTGTCTTTATGGTTATCTCCCTGATTCCCAATAAATACAGCGCGATAATCAATATTCTCAAGCTGATTAACAAATTCTGGAAGAATAGCAACTCCTTCAATCACCACATCGCGACCCTCGTCTTTCTCTCTAAAAATAAACGGCTTTATGGCTTTCCAAACAACCTCGCTCTCCACTACAATATGATGAATAACTTCAGTTGTTTGTTCTACCATTAAGTTAATTCTATCTACTTCATCCCTTTCATTAAAGTTATTGAAAAAGAATAAGCCTGGTTCGACTTCAGGATCTAAAACATTCTCTAACACTGCTCCAAGGGAGTCAGTTGAAACAACGTTAATCCCAAACTTTTTAGTAATCGTTTTGGATATAAGCGATTTGCCGACCTTTGGAGGACCGCCAAGAAAATAAATCATGAGCAATAAATTCCTATCCACATTTTTGACCAGCCAGTAAAATATTGAAATTGTTCGATTAGATTTTTCCCTGAATGAAAGCTAACTAGTGTATATATGGTCTGTATAATTTTTTAGTTAGACCATATAATCTTCTAAAAGCGGTTCGAATGTTGTACGGTGAAAGATTAAAGTTCATTGCATATAGTATAGCACGGCTATCAGGTTGATGCTCATCAATAATACTTCTCAATTCCTCCAAACCCAAACTGCTTATTCTTCTCGGTCATCTTGATGAAATAATTCAAGCGCTTCTGAAATTCCGTCGGCCGGTTCCGCGCACCGTCAATGAAGGCAATCCGTATGCGCTTGTAGGGTTCTGAAAAGCTCTGAAAATTCTCCCAGGCCTCCTTGTTGGCTTTGATCGCTTTGAGAATATCTATTGGAATTTCAAATTTCACCGAAGAAATATCGCCAAGCGTGGCGAGCACCTCTTTCATCACTTTGCCCTCAGCGATCAGCTTTTCCAGCCGTTCCTTGTTCGATTGTGAGTATCCGGTCTTTGGATTGCGCCGTGAGAATCGCTGCGTAAATTTCTCCTCGTCAATTTTTCGGACCGTGCTGTCAATCCAGCCGAAGCACAAGGCTTCCTCCACGGCCTCGTTATATTCGATGCGCGGCTTTCCGCTGGTCTTCTTGTAATACACCAGCCAGATTTCCTTCTCGGTTTTGTAATTCTTTTTCAGCCACTTGCGCCATTCGGTGCGCGTGGAGGTGTAGAAGGTTTGGGTAATATCCATTCAAGCCTGGTCATAAGCTTTTTTCAACACGGCAATATCCAGCTTCTTCATTTGAAGCATGGCATGAGTGACCCTTTGTACTTTCACAGGGTCTTTATCGCCCAACAATTCGCCCAAGGCGGTGGGGACGATCTGCCACGTTACGCCAAATTTATCGGTCAACCATCCGCACTGACCCTCCTTACCGCCGTCGGAGGTCAGTTTTTTCCATAGTTCATCCACTTCTGTCTGGTTCTCGCAATTGATGAAGAACGAGATGGCCCCGCTGAATTGAAATCCTTCAACCGGCCCTCCATTCAAGGCCATGAATTCCTGGCCTGCAAGCTGGAATGTCGCGGTCATGACTTTTCCTTTTGGACCCGGCACTTCATCTCCCATGCGGGTAATACCCGTGATCCGGGAGTTCTTGAAAATGGAGGTGTAGAAGTTGACGGCCTCTTCGGCCTGGTCGGTGAACCAGAGGAACGGAATTATTTTTTGCATGGTATTTGCTCCTTATTTGTAGACTGCATAAACGATAACGGTCACGCTTTTGTGCTCTTTTGGTTGCTGCCGCTTGTTTCCACCACGGGAATCTTTCGCCTGCGGTAATCGTCATAATCGGGAACGAGACGGTTATATTCGCTATCCATGAGCGGGGAGGAGATCATAAAGTCGGCGGAGGCGCGGTCACAAGCTATCGGGATGTTCCAGACCGCCGCCATGCGCAGCAATGCTTTTACATCTGGATCGTGCGGCATCTGTTCGAGCGGGTCCCAGAAAAAGATCAGGAAATTGATCTCGTCATTGACGATCATGGCGCCGACCTGCTGGTCGCCTCCCAGGGGACCGCTTTGCAATTTGTTGACCTTGATTCCAAGTATGCGTTCCAACATTGCACCGGTTGAGCCGGTTGCAAATATCTCATGATGCGCCAGCAGGGTCTGATTGAACTTGGCCCATTCCACCAGATCCTGCTTCTTGTTATCGTGCGCGACCAGTGCAATCCTTTTGTTCCGTTCCATTACAATCTTTTTGTAAGCCATGGCTTCACCTTGCCTTTCTCTGAAAAGTATAGCAGGTTATTGAGCTTATACCGCACTCGGTCACAAATTGCGCTATTTCAGAGGGTGGAAAGCACAATTTGTGACCGTGGGTATTATATAATCAAGCCAGCTTCAGAGAAAACAAGGTTTTCTTGTGGTAATCTTAGACAAACCTTTGAATCGCAAAGTTCGCAAAGAACGCGAAGAGAATCAAAAAGCCTTTGCAGCCTTCGCGTGCTTCGTGGTAAATTTTGGTTATGATTGACTTTAAGATGGCATGAAGAGAAGAGGCATATGCTTTCTCATTTGAAAGACCTGCTCATTGGCCCGGCTCTTCCAACATCCTCGGCAGGGGACAAACAGTTGAACAAAATCCGCGCGTTGGCGGCGTTCTCGCCGGATGCGCTTTCTTCCATTGCATATGCCAACCAGGAAATTTATCTTGGTTTGATCATTGCAGGCAGTGCAGGGTTGGCTTTTGCCTGGCCGATTGGATTGGCGATCATTGGATTGCTGATCATCGTCGCACTTTCTTATTATCAAACCATTCACGGATATCCAACCGGTGGCGGATCATACATTGTCGCGCGAGCAAATCTTGGCACGTTTCCTGGTCTGGTCGCAGCTGCGGCTTTGCTGGTTGACTACATCCTCAATGCGGCGGTCAGCCTGACCGCCGGAGTGGCAGCGGTCGCATCTGCGTTTCCTGGACTTTGGCCATATCGCGTGGCGCTCTCGTTGATTCTGCTGGCCGTTATCACTGTGATCAATTTACGCGGCCTGCGCGAAACCGGCACGGTGATGGCTGTGCCGGTCTATTTATTTCTGGCAACCTATCTTCCGATGCTGGCTTACGGTGCGGTGCGGTTATGGATCGAAGGTCCGACTCCGCTCACGGCGGTCAGCGTTCCTGCGGCTGTTTCGCCGCTGACTTTTTTTCTGATCCTGCATGCCTTTGCCACCGGCTGTACTGCCTTGACAGGCGTCGAAGCGATCAGTAATGGGGTTCCGGCCTTTAAACCTCCGCAAGCACGAAATGCCGGTCAGACGTTGATCGTGATGGCATTATTGATGGGAACGCTTTTTGTTGGAAGCATCGGATTGACTCAGTTCCTGGGCGTTGTGGCGGGTCCGAACGAGACGATTCTCTCCGCGTTGGCGCGGCGGTTACTTGGAGATGGATTTTTCTATTTGGTAATTCAATTTTCCACTTTGCTTATTTTGGCGGTAGCCGCCAACACCAGTTTTGCAGACTTTCCGCGCGTAGCGGCCATCGTGGCAGGTGATGGTTTTCTTCCTCGCCAGCTTCGAGGCCTGGGAGATAGACTGGTCTTTACTAACGGCATCGTTTTACTAGCCGTTGCAGCCGGGATACTCATCGTGTTCTTCAATGGTGACACCCACGCGTTGATCCCATTATTTGCAATTGGAGCGTTCCTGGCCTTTACGTTATCACAAGCAGGTATGGTCGTGCATTGGCTTAGGGAAAAAGGTCGCGGCTGGATCGTCAAAGCGGCTTTCAACAGCGCGGGAGCTTTGGCAACTGGGACGACCGTCCTTGTTGTAGCGATCAGCAAATTTGTGGAAGGCGCTTGGATTACCGTGATCGTGATCCCGTTGATCGTGCTGGCATTTTATCGCGTCCGTCAGCACTATGATCAGGTTAGAAACCAGCTTTCCATGCATGGATTGCCGCCGTCTTTGAGGCCTGTCAGCCCGGCACGGGTTGTGATTCCAATTTCAGGCGTACATCGCGGCATGGTCAACGCGGTGACGTTTGCACAGTCCATATCGCCAAACGTGACCGCGGTCTTTGTCGAAATGGAACCCGGCTCCGGGTCCCGCGTGAGCGAAGAGTGGAAGGAATGGTGGCCGGACATTCCGCTGGCCGTTGTCCCATCCCCATATCGTTCGTTGATCGGGCCTTTGTTGGAATATCTGGATAGGACTGACGCGGAACACAATGATGGTCAACTGGCGGTGGTTGTGTTACCTGAATTTGTCACGACCAGTGGGTGGCAGAACCTGCTTCATAATCAGTCCGCATTACTGTTGAAAACGACTTTGCTTTATGGACGCCGTAAATCCGGGTTGGAGCGTGTGGTGATTGATGTGCCGTATCATTTGCGGTTGGGGTGACCGAATACCTATTGACATTCGATTGCACACAATGGTGCATCCGCTCAACGAAAAATTTAATGGAGAAGAGTCCGGCACGTTGATGTATCCATCCAGCGGTATTCCTTCCTTGCGTATCGTGGCTTTTCAAGTCGGTACTTCCAATTATTATTATATGGATACGGCGCCTGGACAGAGTACTTACGAGTTGGACGGCTTTCCACCCGCAAAGTACCATGTTGTGGCATATACTTTTGGGAGTGGCGCTCAGGGCATTGCCGGCGGCTATTCTCAAATGGCGCCTTGTGGTTTGCAGTACGGGTGTAATGACCATACTTTGATTGAGATGGTTGTGACTTCCGGTCACATTACCATCGGTGTTGATCCGGAAGATTATTACGCACCGCAAGGAACATTTCCGCCTGATCCTGCCCCATAAGTAAGCTTGTTCAATACCAAGCATCAAGCTGCAAAATTAATAGAATCTTGGTGTCTTGTGCCTTGGTGCCTTTGTGGTAAGTTTTCCTAATTCACTGCTCCTCACCGAGGCTATATTCGATCCCCGGTTTTTCCAGTGTGATATAATAGAACGCACGTTCTTACAGTACAGGAAACCCATGGACTTTAAACTTCAAGCTCCATTTATACCGACCGGCGACCAACCCGAAGCAATTGCCCAGCTTGTGGAGGGCATCCGCAAAGGAATGCGCAACCAGGTCCTGCTTGGGGCCACTGGCACCGGCAAGACCTTTACAGTTGCCTCCGTGATCCAGGAATTGCAAATGCCCGCCCTGATCATGGCGCATAATAAGACTCTTGCCGCGCAGCTTTACACGGAATTCAAGGATTTCTTCCCTGAAAATGCGGTGGAGTATTTCGTTTCTTATTATGATTACTATCAGCCTGAAGCCTATGTTCCCCGGCATGATCTATATATCGAAAAGGAAACGGAGATCAACGAGGAGATCGAGCGTTTGCGCCTCGCCGCAACCATGTCGCTTGCTTCGCGGCGGGATGTGATTATCGTCGCCTCCGTCTCCTGCATATACGGCTTGGGCAGCCCGGAGGAATTTGGCAAAGGCACGGTGGTCTTGCAGATCGGCCAGTTGTACCGGCGTAATGCGTTGATCCGCCAGCTTGTTGAGTCACAATATCAGCGCAACGATATGGAGCTGCGCCCCGGCACGTTCCGCGTGCGCGGCGATACGTTGGAGATCATCCCTGCTTATGAGGATAAGCGCGGTTTCCGGATCACGTTCTTTGGCGATGAAGTCGAACGTCTGACCCAGTTCAACCCGTTGACCGGTGAAATTTTCGATGAACCCAAGGAGATTTCCATTTATCCTGCCAAGCAATATCTTACCGACGCGGAGCGCATGAAAGCCTCGATCGCAGATATCGAGAAGGAATTGGAGGAACGGATTGCTCTTTTCAAGTCGGAAGGGAAAGTGCTGGAAGCCCAGCGTATCGAACAACGCACACGCTATGATCTCGAAATGTTGAAGGAAGTCGGTTACTGCTCCGGCATCGAAAACTATTCCCGCCAGCTCGATCAGCGTGCGGCGGGCACGCATCCCTGGACGTTGATTGACTTTTTGCCGAGCGATTATTTGCTCATCATTGATGAAAGCCATATGTCCATTCCACAAATCCGCGGCATGTATAACGGCGATCGCTCGCGCAAGGAAACGCTGGTCGAATATGGCTTTCGCCTGCCGAGCGCGTTGGATAATCGGCCGCTGAAGTTCAATGAGTTTGAGAAATCCATGGGCTACACCATTTACACGTCTGCCACGCCGGGACCCTACGAAATGGGACGCGCAGAGCAGGTGGTAGAGCAGATCATTCGCCCAACCGGCCTGGTGGACCCCGAAATCGAGGTGCGCCCAACCACCGGCCAGGTGGATAATTTGATTGGCGAGATCCGCCAGCGGGTCGAACGCGGCGAGCGCATACTCGTCACCACACTCACAAAACGCATGGCGGAGGATCTATCCGACTATTTGATGGAGCTTGGCACCAAGGTTCATTATTTACACTCGGAAGTGGAAACGTTGGAGCGCGTGGGCATCCTGCGCGATCTGCGCCTGGGTGTGTTCGATGTGATAGTCGGCATCAATCTCTTGCGCGAAGGACTTGATTTGCCGGAAGTCTCCTTAGTCGCGATTTTGGACGCGGATAAAGAAGGTTTCCTGCGCTCTCAAACGGCTCTAATCCAGACAACGGGCCGTGCTGCCCGTCACATCAACGGACGCGTCATCATGTACGCCGACCGTATGACCGATTCGATGAAAGCCGCCATCACTGAAACGAATCGCCGCCGCGCCAAGCAGGTGAAGTACAACGAAGAACACAATATCACGCCGGTCAGCATCCATAAGGCCATCCGCGATATTACGGATCAATTATCAGGCGAGGCGAAAGACAAAGCGCTGGGCGTTGGCGAATCCAAGGCCGAATATCGAACGAAGCACGATAAGACTTCGCGCAGTGAATTGCAAAAAATAATTTCTGAGATGGAAAAGCAGATGAAAGAAGCCGCGAAGAATTTGGAATTTGAAAAGGCCGCCGCCTTGCGCGATGAGATGTATGAATTAAAGGCGATCCTGGCCGATGACGCGGATTTGAAGCCGTGGGAACGGCTTAAGTTATTATCGAACGAAGAATGATCGGGATTACTTTTACTTCACCACGGATCCGAAGGCAATCCCTAAACTATAAGTAATCAACGCTTCGCCCAATCCGATGATGGTCATCTCGGCGCCGCTCTTCCACGGGCTTAAACCGGTCACAATGGTCTTGGCCGCGCCGATCAAAAAGTGTGCCAATGTGCTGATGGCGAACGAAGCCAGGATGGCTTCATAGCCGCTTGTGAAGAAAAATGGGATAATGGGAATGAACGCTCCGAGTGCGGTTGAGAGCATCGCAGATAACGCCTGAGTCCATGGGTTCGGAAAGGATTGTTCGGATAATCCGAGTTCTTCACTGCCCAATGTTTTCAAAGCTGATTCAGGTTGTGCGATCAATCGTGAGGCGAGCATCTTCGCTTCGTCTTCCGGCACGCCTTTGAGTTGATAGAAGAGGGCGAGTTCCTGTTCCTCTTCTTCCGGGTGGATTTGCAGTTCGCGACGTTCACGCCGCAATTCGGCCTCTTGCACCTCGCGCTCGGTCTTGGTGGCAAGATACGCTCCGGAACCCATGGATAACGCAGAGGCCAGCATTCCCGCCAATCCTGCGATCAGAACGGCAGGACCGCCTGCGGTCGCGCCTGCCACGCCTGTGACGATCCCAAACACGGAACCCAAGCCATCGTTGGCTCCATAAATTGCCTGCCCGATCCAACCGCCTCCGCGTTTATGCCAGCTCTCGCGATGCAGGATGGTATCCAGCATTGCCTGGGGACCGACTTGAGCATTGGTGGACTGGCTTGTTCTTTGAAATGCGCCGCTGTGCGTCTCTTCATCCTGTTTTACACTATTGACTGCGGCGCGGTCTGCATCTGTAGGCGCGACTTCTGCCAGGGCTGCATACATCTCGGTATCCGCATCTTCGTTGCTTTCGAGGCGTTTGAGCGCGTTGTCCGTCCCGCTCTGTATCAGCGCCCAGCGCCAGAATCGGTCACGCAGGGATTCGCGGTCGGGCGGCGCTTCGGCGCCCAGTTCTTTCAGGCGCGTGGCCCATCGTTCCGCGTGGCCGGCTTCCGTTTCTGCCAGGCCTGTCAAGGCCTTTTGCCGTGCCTCGTTTGATTCTTTCTTGGCGAGGGCCAGATAAGTTCGGTTCGTTGCCCGTTCTTTTTGCAAGGCCGTTTGCAGGCCTTTAATGAATTTTGATTGATCTTCGTTGTTCATAATGCTCTCCTCGGCGCTTCGGTTCCGGTTATCGGGATCGTATTCCTTGCCGGATCTCCGATGCTCGCGTGGCTTCCACTAAGCTGCTCTATTCATTTTCCGAAAGTGGGATCAGTAATAGGGGTATCTTTGTTTTTTGCGCCACTTTCGGCGCTACACTGCGCGCCCAAAACGCTCCCATTCCTTTGTGTCCATGCGTGGATAGGATGATTAAATCCATGTCCATATTTTCGGTGGCTTTGGCGATCATCGCAGCCGGGTCGCCGCGTGCAATTTCCGCCGAAGCGGTCAAACCCTTTTTGCGCAATGCTTCCACGTGTTCCTGGAGATGATTGCGCGCGTTTTCTTCTCTCATGTCGAGAAAGGCCTGGGCGGTAACCGGCATCAGGTTGCCTGCCGCCGCTTGTCCACCGGCCAGCGTCGCGAAGGTTGGTATCACGCTGAAGAGGTGCAGGCTGGCCTGGAAGGCTTGCGCCAACGATTCTGCAAATGGCAAACTGTAATCATGCGCTGAATCGGGATCAAGCGGCACAAGAATCTTTTCAAGTTTGAAGCGGGGTGACACGGGTTTAACCACCAGGATCGGGGTTTTAGCTTGCGCGGCGACCTGCTGGGCAATGTTTCCAAATAACGCATCATATAATCCGCTTTTGCCGTGGGTGCAAATAACGATTAGCCCCGTCTGAAATTCTGTGGTCACATGTTCAACGATACTGCGCGTCACATCCGCTACCGGCGCAGTATGCACGTGGGTTTTCACCTTGAGCTTGGATGGGAAGGCGCGCTTGGCAGTATCTTCGAGATAGTCCAATGCTTCGTCCGCTTTAGTTAAATGGCGGTCGGCATGCACCTCGCTCGGCGCATCCTGCTCAATGACATGCAGGAGGGTGACCGGTGTGTTGAATTTCTCAGCCAGGATTGCCGCGGGGATCAGCGAGGCTTCGGATAGTCTTGAGCCGTCCAGGGGAACGAGGATATGCTTGAACATGGAATTATCCGTTGAAAATAAGTTGGTAGAGCAGAAATACGTTCAGCGCAACGATCAGCACAGCCACTGCGCTCGCAAGGAAAGTTGTGATCCGCATGTTGGTCAACTCTCCCATAATATCACGTCTGCTGGTAAATGTCACAAGCGGGATGATGGCAAATGGCAGTCCGAATGAAAGCACGACCTGGCTTAGAACCAGCACGCGCGTGGGATCGAGACCAAGGAATATCACGATCAACGAGGGGAGCATGGTGACCACGCGTCGTATCCACGGCGGGATGTGGCGGTGCAGGAACCCCTGCATGATTACCTGTCCGGCCATCGTGCCGACTGATGATGAGGAAAGCCCAGAAGCCAGCAATGAGATTGCAAAAACCCAGGATGCCGCGGAACCCAGCAAGGGCACCAGTGTCAGATGCGCCTGTTCGATCGTGCCAATGGAGGTCAATCCGTGATCGAAAAAGGTTCGGGCGGCCATAATAAGCATCGCGGCATTGATGGTGCTGGCAATTCCCATGGCGATAAAAACATCCACCAATTCAAAGTGAAAGAGGCGGCGTTGTTGTTTCGGATTTTTCGTCACGATTCGATCTTGTGTCAATGCGGAGTGCAAATAGAGCGCGTGAGGCATCACGGTCGCGCCCAGAATACCGGTTGCAAGCAGCACGCTTTCTGTGCCAGAGAAATGCGGGACGAAAGTGTAATAGAGAACAGTCGGCACATCGGGTCGGGCAAGAATCATTTCGGCGAGATAACAAACTGCAATCACAGCAATGAAGGCGGTAATAACCGCCTCGAGAGGGCGAAAGCCGTATCGTTCGAGCCCAAGAATAAGGAAAGTTACAACGGCGGTCAACAAGCCTGCCACCCAGAGCGGTATTCCGAACAGCAAATTGAAACCCAGGGCCGCGCCGATGAACTCGGCCAGATCGGTGGCAATCGCCACCAATTCGCCGATGACCCACATGCCAATCACAACTCTGTGTGAGTACTGGTTTCGGCAATGCTCCGCCAGGTTTTGTCCGGTGGCGATCCCAAGTTTGGCGGAAAGCGACTGCAACAGCATTGCCATTAAGTTGCTTCCCAGGATGACCCATAACAGTTCATAGCCGAACTTTGCTCCGCCTTGGATGTTGGTGGCAAAGTTGCCGGGGTCCATGTAGGCCACACTGGCGATGAAGGCCGGCCCCAGGAAGGGCAGCAGCCGTGCCAGCCAGCCTTTCTTGCTCTGTCCCGAAAGGACTTCATTGGCAGTGGCTAGGGTGGATTTATCGTTTGCGCTGGATGCAGAGGGTTTCATGAATCACCACTATTTTGATATTTCAACGAAGACTCGATTTGTTATTGCCGGCCCGACCGCGATCGCTTCCTTCCGGCCGCGGAGCTGGATATGCATCACCTGATCGTATCGCGACACATCCAGCACTTTCATGCGCGCCCCGATCACCAAACCCAGTTCTTCGAGATGCTTGAGAAAGCCTGCATCTTGCGCGTGTACGCGCTGTACACAGGCCTCCTGTTTTGGATGCAGCTTTGCCAATTCAATCCCCTGGTCTTCCGGCATGATTAAATCTGCGGAGGGGATGGGTTCGCCGTGTGGATCACGCAGGGGATAACCCATGGCGGAGGCGATCCGTTCTTCGAATTCCTCCGAGATCGCATGCTCCAGCTTCTCGGCTTCGTTGTGAACCTCATCCCATGAATAACCGAGCGTTTGCACCAGCCATGCTTCGATCAGCCGGTGATGGCGAATGACTTCCAGCGCGGCTCGTTTTCCCCTGGCGGTCAGGGTCACACCCTGGTGCTTGCGGTACTCCACCAGTGCCGGCTTGGCGGATGCCAGTTTTTGCATCATGCCGGTCACCGAAGCCGGCGCAATATGCAGGCGCGCCGCCAGGGCGGTGTTGCTGGCGGCGCTGCCGTTTTCGGTCAACTCGTAAATGACCTTTAAATAATCCTGGATGGAATCGGTGAGTGAATCGGCCATGACTGCTGATAAAGGAGGCTAAATATATATTTAGGCTTACCTAAATTATTATAGCGAAGAAAGGTGGGTGCGTCAAGGTGGGGAGCAGGATGGGCCATGGTTTTCTCAAAATCCATGGTGAACCTATGTTTGTCGTTTTTTTTTAACGCGAAGGGCGCGAAGTACGCCAAGAAAAAAAGAAATCTTTGCGCGCGCCTGCCCTCGTTCCCTGTCCTTGTGTTCTTCAAGGGTTGAGGGTGGCGTTCTTTGCGGTTCATTCTTTAACTTTGAGAAAGCCATTCAGGATGGGCGGGAGTGGCGTATCCCGAATTCGCGTTGAAATCAATCAGCCGTGAATAAGAACCACGGTTGAGGGTGGAAAGTCCAGTTGGCTAGATTCTGTGCGGCGCAATGTATACTGCGATGGCGATGAAATGCGCCAATGCAGCCAGGATGACGAAGATATGCCAGACCTCGTGAAAGCCGAATTTGCCGGGGAAGAAATCCAGTTTCTTCGTAATGTAGATAACTGCGCCCAGCGTATAAACCACGCCGCCGATCACCAGCCAAACCAGGGCGCCGGTGGGCATGACCTTCAGCATTTCGCCGATGGCGGCGATGCAAAGCCAGCCCATCATGATATACACACCGGCCGTCAGCCAGCGCGGCGCTTTGATGATAAACAGCTTGACGGTGATACCGATCACTGCGAATGACCAGATGATGGCAGTCAATCCCCATTTCCAAAACCCCGAAAACATGATCATGCAGATCGGCGTATACGTTCCCGCAATGAGGAGATAAATGGCGGAGTGGTCGAGCTTGCGCAGGTTCTCGATGATGTTTGGCCTGGCCTTGACCATATGATAGGCCGCGCTGGCGGCAAATAAAAGGATCAGGCTTATCCCGTAAATGCTCAATGAGATTTCTTTGACCGCACTTTTCCATGCGATCACGATCAATGCAATCAAGCCGATCGCGGCCAGGATGGCGGCAAAAAAGTGAGTCAGTCCATTAACAGGTTCGCGTAATTTTTTCAACATGAAACTTTGCCTTTCCGAAGGCTTGATTTTATCATGGTGGGAGCGCCGGGAAACGGCAAATCCATACCCCTTGATATGGTTTTCTCAAATTCTGGCGAACCTCGTATTTCAGAAAAAATCAACCTCAAAGAACGCCGCCCTCAAACAGCGAGGGCAGGCGAACGCGAAGTTTAAAAGGTTTTCTTTGCGCTCGCCTGCCCTTTGTTCTTTGAGGGTCGCGAGCTTGGCGGTTCAAAAGATCAAAAGACTTGCCCGACATTAATTTGAGAAAGCCATATGCCGCTTGATCCATTATTCAATAAATATCCCGCTTTGGATATATCTTGACTCATTCTTCATGACTTGGTCGCCAAAATGACCATCACGCTGCTTGCTTGTATTTCCAGCTCGCGCACCTCAACGTTAAATCCGGCTTGTTTCAGCGGCTCGACCGCGCGCTTTCCGATCACTTCCCGGATATTACGCGGAGTTTCACCTGTGATCCGGAATAACCAGGCCGCGGCTCTATCCAAAAGTTTGCGCCCCACGATCCACGCCGCGGGCACCAGGATGAAGCGTCCATCCCCGCGCAGAACGCGGTGGATGCCGGATAGCGTATCGGGGTCAAAGATATAGTCCGAGGGAAAGGTTGAAATGACGGAATCGAATTCCGCCTCGGGGAAGGGCAGCGCTTGTGCGAGTCCGCGTACGAGCTTGATGGCCTGACGGTCCGTCTTTTCAAGGCGGTGTTTTGCCAGGCGTATCATCTGCGTGGATTCGTCCAGACCGATGGAGCAATAATTCTGTTCTTGTAATAAACGTTGAAGATGGCCCGGGCCGTGGCCGATCTCCAATATTTTCGTCCCGCGCACAAACGGCAGCACCGTTCGTATCCAACTGTTCCATCTCCCAATGGATACGACCGCCGCCACGAAATCATAGGTCCAGGCCAGGGAATGATAAAAATGATGGAAAAAAAAACGCATGAAGCGTTGGATCAGGCGCATGGATTTCAAACAAAACAAGGGTTTGACATTTGTCAAACCCTTGTCGCTAAGCATCTTTATTTAGGACGCGCTGGGCGCGTCGTCGCTTGATTTTTTGCCGGACGGTCTGCGCAGGGATTCGACCACGCTTTCGCCGCGGGCCCGGACTTCCCTGGCAAGTTCATCCGCCCGGGTGCGCGCCTCCTTCGCCACTTCTTCTGCACGTGCGCGCGCGGCCTTGGTCAATTCCTCGGCGCGGGCGCGGGCCTCGGAAGCCGCGGCTTCCGCACGGGCCAGTGCTTCTTCGGCGGTTTCAGATGCCTTGTCGCGCAGTTCGATGCTCTTTTCGCGAATCAGGGCGCGTGTCTCTTCGCCGCTTTGCGGTGCGAAAAGCAGGGATACCACGGCTCCCGCCACTCCGCCGACGATAAAGCCAACCAGGAATGCACCAAATTCATCACTGTCAGATGCCATAGGATTCTCCTTTTGTCTATTTACGTTTTAGTCCCATCAATTCTAACACACGTTGAATGCTTGCCAGATAACCATTGAGTTTGATGACCGGTTTCACCATGTTCTCGCCCAGAAATTCTGCCGTGCCGCGTAACGTGTTGACCGTTTCGTTCGTGGCCTGCAAGATGGGGCGGACTTCGTTTTGCAGGAGGTTGATCAAACCGGCCAGTTGGATCAGCAAAATCACGAGCGCAACGCCGATGATCAGCGTTTCCAATCCCACCACGATAATGAACACATCGCGGATCTTTCCAACCACATCGGCGGGCGTTTCAGGGCGGAGCAGAAAGTAGATGGCTGTGATCAATGCTGCCAGAAGCACAACGGCGCCGGCTGAGACGGAGATGATCACCGATCTCGTCTGCCGTTCCTGGGCTTTTCGAACTGCGATCTGTTCGGGCGTCAATGGAGGCGGGGCGGCTGGAGTGTTTGTTCGTGGGGGAAGTGAAGTTGCCATGAAAATATTATAGCATTGATGTTCTTATAAGTCTAACCATCCGCGAATCGCAATGGCATTCTCTCATCCGGGAGAATGCCGTTGCCCTGCGTTCGGCGGAAGTCTGCCGGGTCCGATGCGCTCTGACTCATGAAACTTTAGTTTGGCAGGTCGCCGATCACATTGAAGGAATCCAAAATGGCCTTGGCTCCTTTGTTGGCGGTGTCGGCCGACTCGCTGGACGGGGAATTAATGATCACAGTCACCAGATAAGCCGTCTGATTCTGGATTGGACGGACAACCAGCACCATGAAGGCATTGCCCGTGTTTTTGCAGTTGGTGAAGAAATCGTACTTGCCCTCGTACTTGTCATCGGAGTAGTCAGTGCGACTGCCGTATTGACAACCGGTGGCAACAAAACCATCTTTCCAGATATCCAGCACCTGAATATAGCCGCCTAATTGGGCCAGCTGGCTGGATGCCAATACCCAGGTGCCAGGCGCCGCGAAACTGCCAAAATCGCTGATGCTGGGCGCCGCTTTGATGCTGGCAAATTTGATCTTTGCAGTGCCAAGTTCAAATACACTGCCGTCAACTTCTTTCCAGGCCGCAGGTACGGAAACTTCCATGGCGCCGGTATCGTCTTTCACGGTTACGAAATCGGATGCGGCCGGGGCGGTGGTTGCAGCGGGGGCCTGAGTTACTACAGGCGCTTCAGTTTGAGCCGGCGCGCCCGTATCGGCCGGGCTGGTGGCGCCTCCGCAGGCGGCAACCATAGTGGCGATCAAAATTATGACCGCAAGTAAATTGATTTTCTTTATCATCTTTTCTCCTCTCGATTTTATGAATGAGCGCATCTTTCAGGTTTTCATTGGAATGCAGATTTGAAACTCTGTGCTTCAAATTGTAATCGAGTTTACAACTCTCTTGGTCACGGAAAACATCGTCTTTCAAAGTTGTGATTACCTCCCGGCCCGTAGATCAAGCCCGGCATGACGATCACCAGCGGGAGAACCTCTGCAATGAGTTTTTTGCCGGATCGTGCGCAGCCGCTTTGGTGTGGTCGTATTCGCGGATGTGTTGGATCATGCCAGGATCGATAGAATCCTTGACATGGGCGTTGTTTGGGGGTATCTTTTGTCTACCGACCGTTCGGTAGGTAAACCTATGACTCGAGACGATATTTTGGATGCTGCCGCCCAGGTGATCCGCAAAAAGGGGTACCACGCGGCTTCGATGGCCGACATTGCGGGAGCGGTAAATCTTCAAAAAGCCAGCCTCTATCATCACGTTTCCAGCAAGCAGGAAATTCTGCTGGAACTTCTCGACCGCGCCCTGGAAATGCTGACCGCCCGCATTGCCCCCGTAGTAAATGAAGCCATTCCCGCGGATGAAAAACTCCGCCGGATGATTCTGGTCTACCTGCAATCATTGGCCGAAAATCCGGATCTATCCTCCGTTCTATTATTCGAACATCGCTCGCTGGACAAGAAATCACATGCCCGTCATGTTCCCAACCGCGACCGCTTTGAAAATTTGTGGCAAAGTGTGCTGCGTGAGGGTGTGCGTGCCAGATTGTTTGACTGTCCCGACATTGGCATTGCAGTGCGGGGACTGATGGGCACCCTGAATTGGACGCTGACGTGGTATCGTCCCGATGGCGCATTGCCCATTGAAAAGATCGCAAACTATTATGCCGATCTTTTTTTCAACGGTCTTCTGAAAAAATAAAAGGAGTGAGGAATGTATTCGTTCGAACCAACTGAAGAGCAGCATATGCTCGTCGACACGGTGGGGAAGTATGCCAGCCATGATTTGCGTACCATCTCCCGCGAGGCCGAAGAAAGCCGTGAACTGCCGAAGAAACTTATCGGCAAAGGCTGGGAACTTGGCCTTCTGCAAGCCTCGATTCCGGAATCCTTTGGCGGTTTTGGCGAACGCTCTGCCGTCACCGGTGTTTTGGCGGTTGAAGAGCTGGCTTTTGGGGATCTCGCCGGCGCCCTGGCTGTGATGACGCCGTCTTTGTTCGCTCTCCCCGTTCTGCTTTCCGGCAGCGAAGATCAAAAGAAGGAATATTTGCCGAAAATCATTGAGGGCGATTGGCAGCCCTACACAGCCGCGTTCATCGAGAATGCGTTTGATTTTGATGCAAATGACCTGCGAACCACTGCCGTCCTGGATGGCGGTGAATATGTCTTGAATGGCGAAAAAGCCTGTGTGCCGTTTGCAAAGGAAGCCGAAGCCATCCTGATCTATGCCAGGTGCGATGGCCGGACCCAGGGCTTTATCGTTCCGAGGAGCGCTGCCGGGTTGAGCGTTGGCGATGAACGCGAGAGGTTGATGGGATTGAATGCGCTGCCTTTATACCGGGTCAAGTTGGAGAATGTCAAAATCCCTGCCGCGCACCGGTTGGGGGGGGCAGCGGGTCATGCCTTTGAACCGGTTCTTGCTTCGATGCGTCTTGCCTCCGCCTCCGCCGCGCTGGGCGTGGCGCGCGCCGCCTTCGAATACTCACGTGATTATGCCAGGGAACGCGAAGCATTCGGGGTGAAAATCGCTCAAAAACAGGCGGTTGCGTTTATGCTGGCCGAGATGCGGACCGAGATCGAAGCGATGCGCCTGCTCGTTTGGCAGGCTGCCTGGAAATTGGATCAGGAAAAAGAAGATGCATTCAACGAGGCCTATCTTGCCTCCACAGGCGCGGCGGATATGGTCATGATGGTCACTGACCGCGCCGTGCAGATTTTAGGCGGGCATGGATACATCCGTGAGCATCCGGTGGAGATGTGGCTGCGCAATGGCCGCGGTTTTGCAATGTTGACCGGTCTTGCAATGATTTAGAAGAGGCGAAAATGGCTATCGAATTTGAAGCTCCCAAACCTATTGTTCAAATGCAAACCGTTCTCAAGACGGTTGCCGAAGAGATGATGCGCTCGAAGTCGCGTTACTTCGACGAGCATGAACATGAGATCCCCTGGGATTATATTGAGTTCATGCACACCGCCATGAAGTCCATGGGCGTCGGGGCCTTGGTGCCCCGGGAAGAAAAGAAGGCGGAAGATCCCAATAAACCCAAACGTCCGCCGATTGGCTACCAGTTGCTGGCTTCTCAAATTGAAATGCTGGCATGGGGCGATGTGGGCATGTATCTCATCACGCCCGGCGGAGGACTTGGCGCAGCGGCGGTGCAGGCCGCGGGTTCACCGGAACAACAAGCGAAGTTTTTGGCGCGCTTCATTGAAGACAAACCGACCTTCGCCGCCATGTGCATGACCGAGGCTGGCGCAGGTTCCGATACCTCGGCCATTCGTGCCAGGGCCGTGTTGGACGAAAAGACCCATGAATGGGTGCTCAACGGTGAAAAGATATTTGTCACTGCCGGGGATAAATCGCTTACCGAATATAAACAACTTGGCAGGGGCTTTATCGTGGTGTGGGCTTCGATTGACCCATCGGCGGGGCGCGCCGGGATGCGCGCGTTCGTTGTCGAAAGCGGTACGCCTGGCGTGCGCGTCGTCAAGCTGGAACATAAGCTGGGCATCCGCGTCAGTGATACCGCCTCCATCTCCATGGTGGACGCGCATATTCCCTTTGAAAATATTCTCGGCAGTCCGACTGTGGAAAAAACGACGACCGGCTTCAAGGGTGCGATGGCGACCTTTGACGCCACGCGGCCGCTTGTGGCGATATCCGGTCTGGGTGTGGCACGCGCTGCGCTTGAGTTCCTGAAGGGAAAACTTAAGGAAAACGGTATCGAAATCCGCTATGGTTTGCCGCGCCAGAAGTTGACCAACATCGAGCGCGAAGTCATTGACATGGACATCATGCTGAAATCCGCCTGGCTGATGGTGATGAAAGCCGTTTGGATGGCGGATAACAAGAAGCCGAACGCGCTGGAGTCTTCG
>Ga0182027_10003619_pt1 | contig 24338 bp, 20 predicted proteins | sample 712E1DmetaG_FD_121300 | JGI IMG/M metagenome (GOLD analysis project Ga0182027, IMG submission 121300) | Permafrost microbial communities from Stordalen Mire, Sweden - 712E1D metaG (Illumina Assembly) | ecosystem: Environmental > Terrestrial > Soil > Wetlands > Permafrost | place: Sweden... | reverse complement strand
TCCGGGTGAGGAAAGCGCACCGCGCAGCCGATCTGGTTTCTGCCCTGCGGAATCCGGCGCTGCTCCATGCCTCCCCCAGGGAAACCTCCAGCGTGTGCTTGCCTATTCCCGACAGACTCCTAGTCCGGCCGCCGTCCTTGTTCGTCCTGTTGACTCGTCGTCGAATCTGAGGAGGTCTCCATGCGTCGGTTGATTTCGCCCTCAAGCCTCCGCTTGATTTGGCCGATGCAATCCCTGACACATCCATCGGGGAGAGATCGTATGCATCGGCAAATCGCCGGACTAGTCGTTGCCTGTTTCTGCGCGGGCCAACCCACGTTACAGGCGCAAGGCTTCAAACTCCTTGACCGCGAAGTGGAAATACACGGATTCGCATCGGAGGGCTTTGTCTACACGAATACCAACAATTGGCTGACGATGGACACGAGTCAAGGCAGCGCTGCCTTTACGGACTTCGGGCTCAACGTGTCCACCAACATAACCGACAAGCTCCGGGTCGGAGTGCAAATCTATGACCGCAACCTGGGCCAACTTGGACAGTACCATCCCTCCCTGGATTGGGCCGTCGCGGATTACCGCTTCAAGAGTTGGTTCGGCGTTCGTGGCGGCAAAGTTAAAACCACTCTGGGCCTGTATACGGACACGCAAGACCTGGATTTTCTCCGCTCTTTTGCGCTGCTTCCGCAAAGCGTATATCCCACGGATCTTCGCGACGCCACGATTGCTCACCTGGGCGGCGATATCTACGGCAATGTTTCTCTCAAGCACCGTCTCGGCGATCTCTCCTATACGGCCTATGCCGGACATCGCAGCGACAGCCTCCATGGCGGCTACGTGTATCTCGCTGCTCAGTACGGACTCTACTACTCGCGCTATGGGGGGCTGCAATATGGCCTCGATCTCCGATGGAGAACCCCAATGAAGGGTTTGTTAATCGGAGCATCCCGCATGAATGAGGACATTACTGGCAACGCGACATCCAGGAACCCAAGCGGCTTGGGCCCTGCGTTTTTTCCTGAGTTCGATCGTTCGAAAGCGGGCTGGACCAACCAATTTTACGGCGAGTACACCGTGGGGAAGCTGCGAATCGATTCGGAGTATCGACGCTTTCTGCATGATGCATATTATTCATCTTACGGCACCGTCATCCTCACGAATATGACCGATGTACGCGGCTGGTATGCCTCGGGAACGTACCGAGTTATGAAACGGCTTGCAGTCGGCTCCTACTACTCTCGTTACTCGGTAACCAGCGTGACCGGAGGCCCCGATGCCGCTTATGCCCCAAGCCAAACCGATACCAGTTTGCCCGCCGAACACGTCTACGACAAAGTCATCACGGCGCGGGTCGATCTGAAAAGATTCTGGAACGTGAAAGTGGAAGGTCACTTCATGAATGGTTATGGGTTCTGCACATATCCGGACGGATTTTATCCCGAAGTGAACCCCCAGGGCTTCAAGCCCAACACGAACGCTTTGGTGGTTAAGACCGAAGTCAATTTCTAGGCGCAGGGACGCAAAGGAAAATAGTAATGAAACGTCTAAGAATACTCCTCACTGCCGCCGGATTGACGGTTCGCCGTGGTGGATTCCGTCGCGGGCGACGTCAAGGTGATTGCCAATTCGAGTGTGAGAACAGACACGATTTCCGTAGGAGAACTCAAAAGGGTCTTCCTGGAGGAGACGATCTCGCTCGGGGACGGCAAGCACGTCGAGCCGGTACTTGAAAAGCATGGGCCGGCCCACGAAGCCTTTCTGCGAGAGTACCTCGGCATGAGCGAAGACGATCTGCAGGCGTACTACAGCACACTAGTATTCACGGGCAGAGGCTTTACGCCGAAGGCACTTGAATCCGATGCCGAGGTCGTGGCGTATGTGGCCCGGACGCGGGGTACGGTTGGATATGTGAGCAACTCAGCCAGCACGGAGGGAGTGAAGACACTCGCCATCGGGGTTCCCAGTATCAGCGCCGAAAGAAAGCTGATCACACGGGTCGAGCCGGATTATCCGGAAACACTGAAGCGGCTTAACATTGGCGGAACGGTGCGCTTGCAGGTATTCATTTCGGCAAAAGGGAATGTGGAGAATGTGGTGTTGCTGGGAGGTAACCCGATTCTCGGAGAATCGGCCGCGGCGGCGGTGAAGCAATGGGTCTATACCGCTGGCAGGTCGCGAACCGTCGTGGAGGTTAGCATTCCGTTTGGTAACCACTAATGAGACTGGAAGAAGATTTTGAGGCGAGCCGCATCAAGACAAACATTATCAAGGCGATCACACGGGAGTCGCGGTCCAGTCTCGGCCGTGTGCGTACCGCTGTTAGGCCAGGAGTGTTGGCTCCGCGACCGGAGAATAGCAGAAAAACGCACGGCGTAGGGTCGTCGTGCTGACGATGTTTCAGCAGCTGAAAATCGCAGTCTCTCTGAGTTCTTGACCCGGCTCCATCATAGATGTGCAAACTGATGCAGAGTCGGAGTACCTTGCGAGGTAACAAGCGAATCGGGTTACCAAGGTGCGTGTCCTCTCAACGAATTCACATTAAATGCAATTTATTCATATAGTTATCGCGGAGATTCTGCTGCCTACGGACTGACACTTTTGCGTTGCGCCGAACCACTCAAATCGCCTACTATCGGATAGTTGCACCAGATGTGCCTTCGGTGCGGTGATTTGGCCAGACTCTTGCATCTAAATTAACTAGGCCGACAGATGGACTAGCAGCAGATTGGCCGAGTACCACCGGGGATGGCGAAAGTGAAGTTAAGTGCGGGGTTTCTTCGAGTCGTATTTTTCTTAGGGTTAGCAATGTTGCTGGAAGCGAGTGGCATCGCAGCCAGCGTCAACCCGCGCGCTCTCACGGCGCATGGCAAAACTCGCGGGGTCACGGAAAACCAACATGCGAAGAAACGGATGCGAACCCTGGCGCGGAGCCGCGCCCCGCGCTCGCCGTATGCTGCCACGCATTATTCCAGCACCCGCCGCCCTCGTTATTACGAGCGTTTCCACACCAGTTCGTTCGCATCGGATATCACCGAAGGTGACGTGGCCGCCGGCGAAGATCCGGTTGTCCGCCAGGCCGCGATCGATGCCCTGGGCAACATGAATGGGACCGTGGTCGCGATTGAGCCGACCAGCGGACGCGTACTGGCCATGGTCAATCAGAAGCTCGCGCTTTCAAGCGGGGCGCAGCCCTGCTCGACCATCAAACTTTCCGTCGCCCTCGCCGCACTGAGCGAAGGGGTGATCGACGAGGGAACTCAGGTCTCGCTCGGCGGCCGCAGCCGCATGAATCTTACCGAGGCGCTAGCCCATTCGAACAACGCCTACTTCGAAGCGGTCGGGCGCAAGCTGGGCTTCGAAAAGGTGCAATACTACGCGCACCAGTTCGGACTCGGCGAACTCGCCGGCTATCACATTCCTGGCGAGGCGCTGGGCACTTATCCGGAAGTGGAAATCTCCCCGAAACTCGGCGGCGTCAGCAAAATGTGTTCCTTTGGCGAGGGCATCTCCATGACTCCGCTGCAACTGGGCGCGCTGGTGACGGCGATCTCAAACGGCGGCACGCTCTACTACCTACAACATCCCACCAGCCCCGAGGCAGTCGCGGACTTCCAGCCACGCGTCAAGCGGCATCTCGATATCGAGCCGGTGATTCCCAAACTCTCCGGCGGCATGGCTGGAGCCGTCGAGTACGGCACCGCGCGCAGCTTGCGTTTGAACTTTAACGAGGAATCGATCCTGGGCAAGACAGGGACATGTTCGCATGCCGGCACGCGCTTTGGATGGTTCGCCTCTTACGCCAACACCGACATTGGCCGGATTGTGACGGTGGTTTTCCTGCAAGGCGGACGTCCCACGTTCGGGCCTAAAGCGGCCGAGATCGCAGGCCGCATGTACCGTAATCTTTACGACCACAATTTCTTCGTGGCGGGGGCGGGCGGTATATCTTCTGCTTCGGGTCTGGAGAAAATCATCCCAGCATCCGACCAACAATAGCGGATGTGTGGCGCAGGCGCCCCGGCCCATGATTCTTGACCTTGATCTCGGAGACTCCTCCGCCGATCGCGCTACCAAGTTCCTTCCGATTGCCAGTGACTGACGAGTGACCTTCGTCCCTGCCCGTAACTTGCAACTCCCCGGCCACGCGAGTTCTACTCAGAAACGGGAGAACTGATTTATGGAGGAGCAAGCTCTAACTTTTCTTCTAAAGCTAGCCGGCCACATCGGACATCCTGTAGCCGTTGCCGTGTTTGCGGTGGTCATTGCGGCGTCCGTTTTCGCTGTTGCGCTTCGCGCCAAGAGGCCCGTGATCGGCTCGATCCTAGCCGCGGGAATCATCGTTCTTGGAGTTGCTCCGTTCGTCGCCTCTGGCTTTCTTCAAACACGCGGCGTTTATCACGTTCAGGTTGTTCTATTGCGACCCGATCAGTCACCGGTCGACATTGCCCAGGTGAAATCCTCGAACGGCGGAGAGCTAAAGATGGTCGCGGGTGGGTGGGAACTCGACATTCCCCAGCAGGCCCGGCCGGCCGACGGCAAACTAACACTGTCCGCTTCCGTGAAGGATGAGTTCTTGAAGGGCAAGTCCACGCTCGTTCTGGGTCAGGATTATTACCCGACCGCGACGATTCAGCTCGTCGCCGAAACCTCAGCGATGGTTCGTGGGGTGGTGGTGGACGAAGACCTCGGGGCGATAGCTGGCGCAACCGTTTCGATCGATGATTATCCCGAAGTAGCGGTGACCGACCAGAATGGTAATTTCGTGCTGCCCGCGCACGCGGGGAAGGGGCAGATGATCGAGATTCACGCGCAAAAGGGCCAGCTGACCGGGCGTCTTTCAGCCCCCGCGGGGAAGGCAGTCGAGGTGATCATAAGCCGCGAGTAAGTGCTCTCCGCGCGGGCTCGCGCCGCGAACGACTAAAACACCGACGACCGGGGCTAGCGTCCTTCCTTCACTTCGTCCCGCGCCACGACTCCATCCTTGATGTGGACGATGCGGTGGGCGTATTCGGCGATGTCGTGCTCGTGGGTGACGAGGACGATCGTGTTGCCTTCCGCGTGCAGGCGATCGAACAACGCCATAATCTCGTTGCCAGTTTGCGAGTCGAGGTTGCCGGTCGGTTCGTCGGCGAGGATGATAGCCGGCTTATTGACCAGAGCGCGGGCGATGGCTACGCGCTGGCGCTGTCCACCGGAGAGTTCGTTGGGCTTGTGGTTCATGCGGGATTCCATGCCGACCGATGCGAGTGCGGCCTTGGCGCGCTGGGCGCGCTCTTCGGCGGGAATCCCGGCATAGATCAGCGGCAGCTCCACGTTGTGCAGTGAAGTGGCACGGGCCAGCAGATTGAAAGTCTGGAAAACGAAGCCGATTTCTTTATTGCGGATGCGCGCCAGTTCGTCGTCATCGAGTTCGCTGACCAGTTGTCCGTTGAGCCAGTACTGGCCTTTGGAAGGCGAATCGAGACAGCCGATCAGGTTCATCAGCGTGGACTTGCCGGAACCGGACGGGCCCATGATGGCGACGTATTCGTTGCGCTGGATGCGCAGGTTGATGCCGCGCAGCGCATGCACCTGTTCCGAACCCATATCGTAGGTCTTCCACAGGTCTTCGGTTGAGATCATGTAGGAGTCGGGTCCAGCCCAATTCGCGGGCTTGTCGATGGGTAATACCTCGGCAGTTGCCATCTTGCTCTCCTTATCCGGATCCGGCTCGCGCACGCACGCTCCTTGGCCGTTCTATCTTGGACGTTCCAACTTGGCAGAAGTTAGTGGAGCGCCGGGCGTCCCCGCCCGGCTGCCACACTCACTGGACGGGCGAGACGCCCGTCCCTCCATTAACTGCTTTCGTCTTCTTTCTTCGGAGTCGAGTTATCTATTTTGACACTCGTTCCAGGCTTCAGGGTACGCAAAACCTTGTAGCTGCCGGTGATCACTTCGTCACCCTCCTGCAAGCCCTTGATGATCTCAATATCGGTGGTGCCGCTGACGCCGGTATCCACCGGAATGAACTCGGCTTTCTTGTTGCGGATCACGAACACGCCTTGCACTTCATCCTTTTGCTTCGATGCTTCGGCCGGAACGCTGGCGGCCTGCACGGAATTTTTCCCCGCATCCTTGTCCTTGGGCACGAGATCTGCCTGGGTGCGGACGGTGAGCGCCTGAATCGGAATGCTCAGAACGCTGCTGCGAGTCGCGGTCGTAATCTTGGCGGTCGAAGAGAGGCCTGGGCGCAGGTCCGCGGGCGGATCGGTGAGGGTCACCACGACCTTGAAATCCTTGGCTTCCTCGCTGGTCGAGGTGGCCTGCGAGGTGGCGACACCGGTCGAGCGCACGATCGCGTTGTCTCCGATTTCGCTGACGACGCCGTGGAAGACTTTGCGCGGGATGGCGTCGATGGTCACGTCCGCGGGCTGGCCGAGACGCACGTTGACGATGTCGGTCTCATCCACCTTGACCTCGGACGTGATCACGGACATGTCGGCCAGCGTCATCAGCGTGCTGCCGGGAGAGTTCTGGATTCCGATGACCACGGTCTCGCCTTCGCGCACGGGGAGATTGGTGATCACGCCGTCAAAGGGCGCTTCGTAAGTGGTCTTTTGCAGCACGTCGGAAACACGAGTCAGGTTCGCCTGATTCTGAGTGATGTGCTTGTCGCTCGAGTCTTTCTGCGCCTTGGCTTGCGCCACACGAGCCTCTGCTTGGGCCAACCCGGCATCGGCGGACTCCCACGCCGCTTTCTTGACGTCGTAATCCTGCTTGGCGATGAGGGCCGCGTTGTACAGACCCTGGGCGCGGTCCCAGTCGAGCTTGGCGTGGATGGCGTCGGACTTGGCCCGGTTCAGATCCGCGAGCGAGGTCTTCAAGGCGGCATCGGCGGCGACAGAGTCGGTCTCAGATGCCTGCACGGACGCCCGCGTGGCATTGACGTCGGCCGAAGACTGCACGTTCTCAAGCTGCGCCAGTAGCTGCCCCTTGGTTACGTGGTCACCTTCCTTGACGTGCAACTTGATGATCTTGCCGAAGGCGTTGGCTCCGATGTTGACGTAGGTCTTGGGCTTGATTTCACCCGACGCGCTAACCACCGAGGCCAGGGTCTGTTTCTGCACCTTGCCGGTCTGCACCGTCACCAGGTTTTTCTGGCTCTGGTAGACCGTGACGGCGACGATGATGACGAGCAGCAGGGCCGCGCCCACCCCGATCAATACTTTCTTCCAGGTCTTCATAGCTAAGTTTTTCGTTGCCGCTCAGCTGGCTCTAGATTCTGCCTCGCACTCCGCTCTGGTTATAGAACGACACAAACGCACCGTGGTTGCGCATGAACAGTTACGTTCAAAGCAGCGAGGAAGTTCCCGAGTTCCCGCGAAAGAGGCCTCTCCCTGTGCCGCCCGGTGAGCTTGCGAAGGGGAGACCAGCCGCGCAGTTCATTATAACGTGCCGAGCGCCTCGGCGGAGGGACTGTGGAGCTTCTCTTGCTCGGCTGCAAGGCGCGGATTCTTAAGGGGTTTAGAGCAGGGCGACCCACGCAGGAAATCTTTTGGCGGCAGGCCACTTCTTCTTGCGTTGTTGTATCCAATGAACATAGAATTAGGCAACTGACGTTTCTCGTGAGGTAGGCCTTTCTATGTTCTCCGCAAGTTTTCGAAATCATTGGTCGGTTGGCGTGTTAGCTGGAGTGATGGCATTGGGTTTTACCGTCGTTTCGCAAGCGCAGGACAAGAACGCGAATGGTTCCGATGAAAAAGGGGCGGCTGCCCAGGGAAGCCAAGTAGATCCACTAAAGCGCCCGATCCCGGAAAAACAGAGGAAGGCCAACGCCAAGGCCCTCAAGATCGAGTTGAGCAAGACGTACAGGAAGTGGTTGGACGAGGACGTGCGCTGGATTATCACCGACGAAGAGAGATCGGCCTTCATGCAACTCTCGAACGACGAAGAGCGTGATCAGTTCATCGAGGCCTTCTGGCAACGCCGCGATCCCACGCCCGACACCGAAGAGAACGAATTTAAGGAAGAGCACTACCGGCGTATCGCATATGCCAACGAGCACTACGCGGCCGGCATCCCCGGCTGGAAGAGCGATCGTGGCCGGATGTACATCGTGTTTGGGCCGGCGGATGAGATCGACTCCCATCCCTCGGGCGGCAGCTACGAGCGCCCCATGGAAGAAGGCGGCGGCGAGACCTCTACTTTCCCGTTTGAAACCTGGCGCTATCGCTACATCGAGGGGATCGGGCAGGAAGTGATGATCGAGTTCGTCGATACCTGCATGTGCGGCGACTATCACATGACGATGGACCGCTCGGAAAAGGACGCCTTGAAGTACACCCCGAATGCGGGTCTGACGTTGTACGAGCAAATGGGTATGTCGAGCAAGTCGGACCGGTTCACCAACGGCGGCCTCGAGCAATTGGGAAAGTCACCATTCAATAGCGATTTGCAGGCCAAGGAGTTCGATCGTCTGGAACAGTTTGCCAAACTACAGGCGGCGCCGCCCGTGAAGTTCAAGGATCTGGAAGAAGTGGTTAGCCACAAGATTAGCGTCAACCTGATGCCGTTCGATGTGCGAGCGGACTTCGTGAAGGTGACCAGCGACACGGTTCTGGTTCCGATCACCATTCAGATCAAGAACCGCGACGTCACGTTCCAGAACAAGGATGGCGTGGAGCGCGGCACGGTGAATATCTTCGGGCGCGTGACGACGCTTGCGGGCAAGATCGTACAGACTTTTGAAGACACGGTGCAGGTCGATGTGCCAGTGGAACTGCTGCCCAAGACCGCTGAAAATGCTTCGGTGTACTGGAAGGCGATCCCCCTGCGCATCAGCCAAAATCGCTACCGTCTGGATATCGTGGTCAAGGACGTGAACGGAGATCGCACCGGGAGTTGGAGTCATGCGATCCAGATTCCGGACTTCAGCGAGGACAAGTTGAGCAGTTCAACGCTCATCATCGCCGACCAGATGGAACCGGTGGCGACCAAGAACGTAGGCACGGGCAATTTCGTGATCGGGGCCATGAAAGTGCGGCCACGCGTGGCGCCGTCCGACGGCAAGCCCATCGCGTTCAAACGCAATCAGAAGCTGAATTTCTGGATGCAGGTTTACAATCTCAGTGTGGACGAGAAAACGCACAAACCTTCGGCCACTTTCGAATACAATGTGACGGACTCCAACAACCGGGCCGTCATCCATACCGTCGAGTCCACCGACACGATGGGCAATGTAGGGGACCAGGTCACGCTGCAGAAGACGCTCTCGGCTGCGAACCTGCAGCCGGGGCTGTACAAGATCGAGATCAAAGTGAACGACAACCTTTCCAAGCAGACGGTGGATCCAACGGCGACCTTCGCCGTGGAGTAAACTGCTGCCTGGTTTCCCAGAGGTGGTGGGCGAGATGTTCCAAAAGCTCGGGTTCTTCGTAATCGTCGCCGTCATGATCACGACCGTGGCTGTCCCGGCGTGGTGCGGAAATGGCTCAGGCGCGATCTCGGGTGCGATATCTGGATACGTTCGCGATGGGAGTGGCGCGCCGCAGATGGGTGCGGCTGTGGAAATACTCGGTTCGGCCGCGCAGGCGCTGAAGGTCTTCACCGACGATCGTGGCTTCTATTCCGTGGCGAGCTTGTTGCCCGGAACGTATAGCGTCAAGGTGAGCGCGCCTTCGTTCCTCCCGGCGCTGCGCGAGAAAATCAGCGTCCGTTCCGGCGCGAAGCTCATCGTGAATGTCACCCTGACCACGCTGTTCGAGGCCATCCAGCTTGTTCCATTGCGGGGACCGGTCGACGATGACGACTGGAAGTGGACGCTGCGCTCGGTCGCGAATCGGCCCATCCTGCGCGTGCTTCCAGATGGCACAACCGTAGTCGCACAAAGCAGGGAGTCAGCCTCCGGCCGCGACTTGAAAGGAAGCTTGACCTTCCTGGCCGGATCGCCCGAGCAGGGGTTCGGCAGCCAGGATATGAGCGCCGGCTTTGCCGTGGAGCATTCGCTGCTCTCCAGCGGCACCCTGCGGCTGAACGGCAACTTCGGCTATGAGGCCGACGGTCAAGGCATCCCGGCTGGCGTGCTCCGAACCACCTACACGAACCGCTTCAATGGTGTTTTTGAACCTTCGGTGGCGATTACGGCCCTCAGGCTGAATTCGCCTGAGCACACGATGCCGGGCGGCTCGCTGCAGGCTCTGTCGGTGACTAGTTCCGATCGGATCGTTCTGGGCGACATGCTGGAGGTGAAGCTGGGCAGCGAATTGCAGGCGATCCAGTTCATGGGGCGGGTCAACACCTTCAAGCCCTTTGGGTCGGTCGACCTGCACATCACGCCCAACACCGTGGTGGAATATCAATATGCGAGTTCAGTCCCGAATATGGGTCTTGATCGCTTCGGCGATGGTCTCGAATCGTATTCGTCGGACCTGAGCGAAACCGCGCCGCGCATGAGTATCACCGGATTTTCTCCGGCAGTCGAGCGGGCGCATCACCAGGAAGTGTCGATCTCCCGGCGTATCGGCAAGAACAATCTGCAGGTGGCGTTCTACGCCGACAGCATGATCGATCCGGTGCTCACCGGGGTCGGCGAAATGACGCCCGGCGAAATGACGTCCGAATTCGGTGACGTGTTGCCCGATGTGGACTCTGGCACTTTCAGTTATCAGGGGAACGATTTCGCGACGCACGGGATGCGAGTGGTGCTGCAGCGGAAGCTCTTATCCGATCTGACTGCGACGTTGGATTATGCCTATGGAGGCGTGCTCGACCTGTCACGCCCCGATGTCCAACTAGAGGACGCACGGGAGTGGATTCGCGCCGAGCGGCGCCAGTCTGTGGCCGCGAAGTTCAGCGGAACTGTGCCCAAGACGAAGACGCGCTGGGTCGCATCCTATCGTTACGCGGGCGGACGCGCGTTGACGCCGGTCGATCTGTTTAATGATTCAGCGGGCCGAGCCGATCCTTATTTGAACCTCTGCATACGGCAGCCGATTCCAGCCAATTTCCTGGCGGGACACATGGAGATTCTCATGGACCTGAGAAATCTTCTGGCCCAGGGCTATGTGCCCGTGATGGGACAGGACGGACACACTCTTTATCTGGTGCAGTCAGCACGCTCGGTGCGTGGCGGCGTAGCCTTCAGCTTCTAGGATTTCGCAGCCTTCTGGAGGCTGTCGGTCCAAATTCTGTGATTCCGCAGATTTCCTCGTTGTGCTTCCGGCGGTTGGTGTGAGCGCACGCCACTCCGGATCTCCTGCTGACCCTGGTTGTTTCTCCGCGCGGGGCGCGGGTTCGCGCGCTGATCCCTGCCATAAATTCTTTCTATGCAACCGACGCTGACAGTCGTTTATAATCCCGCGATCATAAGTGAAAGTGTTTTTGCTGTTCGCGGAGCGTGGGGCCGTTCCAGTGCCCGCGACGAATTGAGAAGGAGGACCGGAATGAAACTGCGTTTCTTAGTGGTGTTTATTCTACTTTCGACGGCCCTGCTCGTGGGCCAGACGTTTCGTGGGACAATCCTCGGCTCCGTGACCGATCCCTCCGGAGCATACGTGGCCGGGGCGACAGTCAAAGTGCGCAACGTGGCAACGGGGCTGGAACGCACAACCGTCACCAGCGCTGACGGCAGCTACCGCGTGCCTGAGTTGCAGATCGGCACATACTCCGTCACCGTAACACAGACGGGTTTCCAGACCGCAGTCACCAGCGATGTCGAAGTGAACGTGGCTACCGAGCGGCGCGTGGACGCGCAGTTGAAAACCGGACAGGTCACGCAGTTGGTCGAGGTCTCCGGCGGGGATCTTCCCCAGATCGAGACCCAGACCAATGAACTGGGAGGTGTGCTGACCAGCAAGTCGGTCGAGGACATGCCCATCAACGGCCGCGACTACACCAAGTTGATCTTCCTGAATCCCGGTGTCGCGGGTTCGCCCGACCAGATCACCGACTCGCCCGGATCGTTTGGCGAGTTCTCCATGAACGGTGCGCGCGGACGCTCCAACAACTACCTGCTCGACGGCACCGACATGAACGACGGATACCGCAACGACCCCGCCATCAACCAGGGCGGCGTGTTCGCCGTGCCGTCGGCCATTCTGCCCATCGGCGCTGTCGCTGAGATGAAGGTGCTCTCCAACTTCCAGCCCGAATATGGGCGCAATGCTGGCGCCGTGGTCAACATCGTGACCAAGAGCGGTACCAACCGGCTGCATGGAGAATTGTTTGAATATTTCCGCAACGACGCGCTCGATGCCCGCAACTACTTCAACACGGAACCACTGCGGTCGCCCTTCCACAACAACCAGTTCGGCGGCTCGCTCGGCGGCCCGATCGTGAAGGACAAAACCTTTTTCTACATGAACTACGAAGGTCAGCGTGAGACGGTGGGAACGGTGACGACGGCATGTGTGCCAGATCCAGCGCAGGTCCAAGCGGATATCAGCAGCATAATTGCCAGCGGAGGAACGCCGAGCCCGGTCACGCAAGCGATACTGAAATTCTGGCCGGCACCGAATATTCCGGGAACGTTCGGGAACCCCAGTGCACCCGGAACTGGGGAGGATGTCGGCTGCCCTGCCGGTCCCAATGCGTCGTTGATCACGCCTTCGTACAACAATCTCAGCAGTGTGATCGGAAAGATCGATCACAATTTCAACCAGAACAATATTTTGACCGGCCGCTATTTCTTCGGCGACAGCACGCAGTCTTTCCCTCTGGCCTTGACGGCGTCCGGCGGTCAACTCCCAGGCTACAATACGATTACTCCGACCCGCGTCCAGTTGGTCTCTCTCTCCTACGTGCACACGATTGGCACAAATAAGATCAATGAACTGCGCTACGGATGGAACCGGTTCGCGGAGGGCTTCTTTCCTCAGGACCAGAGCTTCCACCCCAGTTCGATCGGGCTGTGCGCCGCCAGTTCGCTCGCCGACTGTTCGGGCTCGGGCGTGCATGACTCTGGCCTGCCCATCATTCTGGTTTCGGGCACTCCGAGTGGAACCAGTTTCTTCGCGCAACCAGGTGCGACCTCCGGCGACTCACGGGCTCGCGTGGACACCAACAATCAGTTCATCGAAAATTTTGCCTGGAAGGTGGGCAAGCACGACGTGAAGTTGGGTTTTGAGTTCCGCCGTACAAGCGTCGAACAGTACTTCAACAAATATTTTCGTGGGCGCTTGAAATTCAACACCACTTTCAATGACGACGACACCGTGGACATGGGGGCGCTGGAGAACTTTGTGGCTGGAAACGTTACCAGCGGACTGCAGTACTCGGGGAATTCTCGCCGCCACACCTTCGAAAACGGCTACGGCCTTTATCTGCAGGATGCTTTTCGTTTGACGCCGCGGCTTACGCTCAACTACGGCCTGCGATGGGACTATTACGGCATAGTTCAGGAGAAGAACAACCTATTCGCCAACTTCCTGGTGACGAGTTTCGATCCGGTGAGCGACACTGGAGCGGGCACTTATGCGCAGGTGGGCACTCCCGGACTTAGCCGTTTGTATAACCCCGACCACAAAGATTTTTCACCGAGAGCCAGTATCGCCTGGGACCCGACCGGAAAAGGCAAGACCGTCATTCGTGCCGGGGCTGGTCTTTTCTATGACGCTTTCTCGCAGGACATCTTCCTCGGCCATCTGCCCTATCCCGCCTACTATGCCCCAGGCCCAGCATACGGGAACTTTGGCGGTCCAGACGCGATCACCGGTGCATCGCTAAGCGTCTCCACGATTACCGCCAACCAGCCCGTCTATGGCGCGTCCGACTGTTCCAGCCAGGAGTGTGACATTTTTGCAGTCGATCCGCACATCAAGACGCCTTACATGGAAAACTACAATCTCAACATCCAACAGCAGCTCACCAGCAAGACGACGCTGCAGGTGGGATATGTGGGATCACAGGGACACCGGCTCTTCCGGTTCTACGACATTAGTCAGCCGAACCAGGCCGCGATTACTGCGGCCGATTGCCCGAGTGGCATTGCCACTTGTGCCACGACGGGGGCGATCCAAGACTTTGGCGTGCCTCGTCCGTTTGTTAGTAGCACTCCTGGTGCGTTTTACATCTTCCAAGAAAAATCCTCCGGGGAATCGAATTACAACTCGCTGCAGGTCAGCTTTAAGGTTAACGGCTGGCGGGGTATCAATTCAGCGCTTAATTATGTGCATTCGAAGTCACTGGACAACTCGAGCGACCTCGAAGACTTCGTTGTGAATGCGGCCCAACCCCAGGACAGCAACAACCCGCAACGCGAATACGGTCCGTCAAACTTCAACATTCCTGATCGTCTTACTTGGGTGTTCAGCTACGAACTCCCGCAAATGGGCGGCACGATGAAGCGTTTAAAGAATGGCTGGGGCTTCGACAGCACGGTGTCTCTGCAGAGCGGTCAGCCATTTACCCTGAATTACAGTTGCGAAGACGATTTCAGCGGCGGCGGCGATTGTTTCGACCGGCCGGACGTGGTCGGGCCCATCGTCTACCACAAAAGTAATCCGTACAACTTCCTCGACCTGACGGCCTTTGCTATGCCGTGCACAATTACTGCGGCAGCACAGTTGGCTCCGTCAGGCTTTGCATCCGACTGCGTGCCCGGTACGCGGCACTACGGCAACCTGGGGCGCAATTCGCTGGTTGGTCCAACCTACAAACAGTGGGATTTCGCTCTCTACAAGAACACCGCGATCGGCGAGCGGGTGAAGGTACAACTGCGCGCCGAGTTCTTCAACCTCTTGAACCATCCCAACTTCTCCAGCCCGCTTCTACCGGCATTTATTGCCGACCCAGCTTCCAACCTCGGAGCCTGCGGATGCGGATTTCAAGCGGGCGCCAACGGCCGTGAAGTTGGCACGACGACCTCCACGGGGGGTGGTTACCAGATCACCGCCACCGGCGACGTAGGCATCGGCAACCCGTTTCTGGGCGGCGGAGGCCCGCGCGGCATTCAACTGGCCGCGAAATTCACGTTCTAGCCAAACGCCTGCGTTTCTTCCCCGGCTCCTCCCGTGAACTTGCGGGAGGAGCGATTTTTGGGCGAATCGTCGGCGACTGGCTTCCGGTTCCCACGTCTCCCGCGAATTAGGGTACACTTCCTCAGCATATGACTGAGAACCCTGCATCTAGTGAGAGGCGCTCGCGCCAGCGCATGCCCGTTCGTGTCCCCGTTAAGGTTTGTCACGAGGGCGGTGAGCACCCGGGCTTAACTCGCGACCTGAGTTCAACGGGAATCTTTCTTTATTCCGAGTCGGGGATGAAAGCGGGCTCGAAGCTGGAACTCGTCATCATGCTGCCTCCCGGCCTGGGGGTGGGTCCCGGAGGATGGACTCTCTGCGAGGCGTCGGTCGTGCGGGTGGAGAAATCGGAGGCTAAGGGCATGGGCGTTGCCGCTACCCTCGATCGTATCGAGTCTTTGCCGGAGATCAGCTAAAAGTCGGCCAGGCGCTCTGTGCCGGCTACCCCCGGACGTCTTTTCTCGAGTTAAGCTGGGCCCCGAAAATGATTTTTCCCCAATATGAAAAGATTGCTTCCATTGCCCCGTTCTTGGTGCAATAATGTCCGGTTTTAAAACAAAGGCGGAACTGGCCGTCTTCCCCAGGTGGGCTAGGTCATGTGGATTGAGAAACTCACCGATGGCGTTCTCCAATTGGACACGCCGATCGGACCGCGATACGTACAACCAACTCTCGCGCAACGCGTGTATCTGATGTGGACCTTCCGAAATTTTCTCTCGCTGCCGCACCAAGTTCTGCACCCGTGGGAACGCCGATTGATCGATCGTCTGTGGAGCGAGAACAGGTTCGTCTCACTGTCCGCCGTGGGCGAGCCCGAACTGCCGATTATCGGAAAGATCGAGCGCCGCGCGCCGGCTCTGGTTGAGGCTCTGCCGATTCGGAAACCGGTGTCGAGTTCGAAGCCTGCCGTCGCCGAGCAAAGCCGAGAAGCCGCCTCAGCGTAAGCCGCAAAACCGAGCGCGCACCGCTGCTCGACCCGGCAGCAAATCCGATTTTGGTAACGCCCGCGACCTCACGGAAAGGTTCGAGTCGCGCCAGTTTTGAAATCTGTTGCATCTGCGGTCGAGGATCGTGCGGAGGAAACCTGGGCGGCGGCGTTTTTCGTTAAGCGCCCGCTCGAGCGGAGCCCGTAAGGTTGCGCTGCGATATGCAAGAGGAGACCTTTAGGTCGCGTGTGCTCGCGCCTGGACGTTGGATATTCGAGTCGAATGCTTCGACATCGACTGCCCCTGGAGCAGCGCCCGAAAACAGGATCGCGCCGAGCGAAATAACAAGACCGTCGCTCGACCGCACGCCAGGACCGCACCAGACCGATGGTATAATCGACATTTGTCCTCACATTGCCGTTGGCAATGGGCGCGTAGCTCAATTGGCAGAGCAACTGACTCTTAATCAGTAGGTTGTAGGTTCGATTCCTACCGCGCTCACCATCTTTTCAATCACTTACCGGAGTCGATGTTTTGGGTGTGCCGTAAAGTGTGCCGTAACTCAATCCGGCTACGCCCGTTTCTCTACTGTTGTGTCCTGATCGAGCGCTGCGCGCACGATCTCTAGTTCTGGATGCTGATACTGCATGGCAGTCTTCACATCCTTGTGGCCCATGGCTCTCATGACGGCAGCCAGGTTTCCAGTTCTCTTGAGAATCCGGGTGCCGTAATCATGACGCCCACAATAGAGGACAAGATCTTCGGGAAGCCCAGCCTTGACCCTGGCTTCGCGAAACCTCTTCGCCATTGTGGTGAGGTGAGAAGACTCGGCGCGTTTCGATGGGAAAACCCATCCTTCGCGCCTTTCGCCGCACCGCTGTTTAAGAACGTCAAAGACGCGATTGCTCATCGGTACGCGTCTCCTTCCTTCTTCGGTCTTGCTGTCCGGCACGAAGATCACGCGGGTTTCCCAATCCAGATTCTCGATGCGCATCCGGTAGAGCTCTCTTTCGTTCCGCATGCCGGTGTCGCGCATCAAGATGATGATGTCCCGGAAAAGTTGAACGCTGCGTTTCCGCCAATTGCAGGCAGCGGCGCCCGCTAGCAATTTCTTTTCCGCTTCATCGTCAAGTCTGAGTGAACGTCCGTATTCCTTCATCAGTTTCAGTTTCGGAGCATGGCGAATCAGCCTCCTCTCCTCCGCCTTGTGCAGCATCCTTCTTAACGTTCGCAGCGCGCAATTGGCATTCGAGGACGCGCCTGAGAACCTCAACGTTTCGCTAACATCTCTGGTGATTTGATCCAATCGCATGCCAACGATGGTCGTCGTCTTTAGGAGTCGCCACCCATCGCGGTAATAGGTTTTCGTTTTGTCTTCCAGTCTGACTTTGTCCAGCCATTCCAGGAAGCGCCGGGAAAACTCCAGCAACACGGGAGCTTTTTGGGGAAGTGGATCTGTATTCTCGACCACGTGGGCGAGTTTCAGACCAGCAACCTTTGCCGCCCTAGCCGCCTTCGTTTCGTTGGTTGACCCACGGTAGCGTTGTCCCCGCACCGTGAAGTCATACCAGTAATACTTGGACTTCGCTTTCTTAAACAGCTTCACGAGCTTCCTCCATTGCAGCCCGCACGGAAGCAACTCGCGTGTTCTTCTGGATGTACTCCAGAAGAACATTCACATCATAGCTAACCCGACCTTGCAGTTCTATCCAATTCGGCCCGACTCCCTCGGCGCGCCATCGTTTCAGTGTTGCTGCCGAGCGTCCGAGAATCTCAGCGGCGTTGCGCGTGTTGACGAGCTGAGGCATGGCTGGTTTTTTCATCGCGATTGGCTGGGGCATGGTTCATCTACTCCTGGGGGAGGCACGTTCGCTCCTCGGTGACAACATTGCCCTTGACGGTAGCGCACAAGTACACATATAGTCAAGATGTAACGTTACTTATTTATTCGCTGTAACCAGAGAGGGGCTTCATGGTAGAGAACGCCGCGACCCCGCAGCAGCCAGTGATCTCCATCCGCATCTCCGATGCTCTGCGCTTAAGGCTTGAAACCTTGAGGAAGATCATGACCCTCAAGACTGGCCAAACCGTCTCGACATCGGAGGCCGCAAAGCAGCTTCTTGAGTCCGCCAGAGACGACCGTCTTGAGTTGGTAAACCTGCTTGCAGAGCCCACGGATTCCCTGCTGAGAATTCGTGGGAAGGCAGACTCCGGACTCTCGCTGTCGCAGGCGGAATGGACCATGGTGGCCCATTACTGTGCGGTGGGGGCAGAGTCATTTATGAATACCGCACAAGGCCAGATTTCCTACGAGACCCTGGCCGAAATTTTTGAGGCATTCCTTGCGGCGTACGCCATCGCACGTAGACCTAAGAAGTCCATGCGGGATTTCGTGTATCTGCGGACTCTTCCAGGGGACAAACAGGTCGAGGCCAAGGAAGTTGAAGACATTGGAAGCGATGACGTACGCCGGGTCGTAAATCACACCATTCAGATGCTGAGGAACCCGGCTCAAAAGCGGCGAAAACCGTTACTTGCGGTTCGCAATCTCTACACACTTCTCGATGAGGAGAAGTTCTCGAATATTGAGAAGCTCAACGAGGTGCTTTGGCCGCACTGGCCATCCCTGTGGCGGGTGTGTGCGCGCGGCCACTATTCAGCTCATCAAAAGCCGCTGCGAGAGAAGGTGCCAGCAGAGGCAGACGACGAGGATTTTGAGCTTGCGGTTCAGCCAGCATTGCCGTCCCTGGAAGAAGGCGGATACCGCCTGGATTTGGTGCGGGAAGAGGGGAATGAGTTCTCCCCTCGTTTGCAGTTTCCCGGAACGCTTGCCCCGCAGTATCCGGTGTGTGGATACCCGAGGATTGCCGAGTTCCGAAGGATGCTGGAAGAGCTTGATCTGGAGCGGGATCTTTGCCAATGGCAAGGCTACTACTTCTATGCTCACACTGCGATCCTGGAGGACGAGGAACGGGGAGTATTTTTCTTTGCGCGGGAGAACGGAATCACTTTCCGATTTCCGATGGAGCATTGGCAGTCGATCCGGAATCTGTTTCGACGCGCATGGCTGGCCCCCGAAGTGATCCATACGTGGGAGGCTCAGGTGCTTGAATATGGCGAGCTGTAAAAACGCGGTGCTTCGCACCGGAAGAAGAGTGGACACGTCACCCCCAACTAGACAAACTCCGGGAGGACATCAGTGCGATCACTCCGAGCAGGGATGGAGACCTAACCTATTGGCCCTGTGCGGCACGCATGAAGGATGGAACCGTTCTCGTCTGTGTGTATGTCGTACCCGAGGGGCCGTATATCAAGCACTGGGGCGTTTATCCCGAGCAAGATCGTGGAAAGAGTCATATTTCCGTTGCAGATGTGGACGCTCTGGCCGAGAGCCCGAGGCGTTTGCCCGCAGGGTTTGCGAACAAGTTGTACGAGAGTGGTGAATCTGGAATGGGATACACGATCTTCACGGTCGTGTTTGCGGATGGCTCCCGTCAAGCGTACGGTACTGGCAACGCCGTCGATTTTGTCCGCTATCCAGACGGGAAAGGTCAGAGCGATGTGGTTGATGTCTTACCCCACGAGGGACGAAACGCAGAACCAGTAAGCTGTCCAGAGTATTACTGGTGCCTCTTCTCCGATTGAGAGTTTTTGTGGTCGTCGTAATATCGCCATGTGGCTCAATTCGTCCCGCTCGACTTTGCTCGCACTAACTCACTGCTTTATCAACCAAGGTTGTTTTCGGCGAAAAGAATAGTCTTCGGGCTGTCCATTTCAAAATTCGCCAGCCCACGGCGGCACCGGCGAGGATTGTGAACAGCCACAGCAGGATCGTTGGCAGATAGAACACGAACGTCGTCATCGAGGCAGCGTACTCCCCGAACCCGTCGAGACCCTCGCGGGCGGCGATCTTCAGCTGATACAGCGGACGCCAATTGAGGCCGAAAACTTGGGCATCGGCTTCAGCGCGCAGCGTGATGTTGATGGCGACAGTTTCAACTTGCTTCGACAGCGCCTCGAATTCCGCTTGCCTTTCCTCGATCGCTCCGCGGACTTCGTTCAGCTTGTCACTGACTTCGAGCGTGTCTTTCACGGTCGCGGCCTTGCGCAGGATTCCGAGATACTGTTGTTCCTGAGCCCGTAGGTTGCGCAGGCGTGCTTCCTGGTCGACATATTGTTTCGTGACATCTTGGGCGTCGATGCTTTCGCTTTCTACGCGCAAGCTGAGCGGTCGGATCTGGGCGCGGACCTCGTCGAACTTTTCTGCCGGCACGCGAATACTGAGCGAGGCGCTGGTCGCGTCCGCGCCGCCGTTAACGTTAGAGGCTACGAGGAATCCTCCTGCACCTTGCACGATCCGAATGATTCTCTCGGCAGTTTCGGCCGGAGCTTTGACGATGAGGCTAAGGGACTCCGTTCGGACTAGCCTACGGTCCTCCGACGCGCCTTCCTCTCCGCCGGCTCGTCCTCCTGAAAATGTCATGAGAGAAGCAGGTGCGACGACGGCACGGTCCACGTGAGCGCCTCCAACAATGCCTTTTTGAAGGTAGGCTTCGGATCGGAAGTGCGGAAGAATTGAGGTTTGTCGCCAAAGCGAGATTGGCTCCCAACCCACACCGCCGCTGACGGCGGCGAGGCCGGTCGCCTTCTCCGAGGCAATGCCTCGCGCCTGGTCACGGGGTTGAATGAGTCCCAAGTAGAGTGCAACTACTCCAGCTGTAATAAGCCAGCCTGTTTTCAGAGCCATTCTGCTTTTAGCGGCGAACACTCCCCAGCGGATGACCATTAGGCCTCCTATATGAAGGAATAGACACGGGCAGCAATGCCGTGGTTCCCGTAGAGCTCTTGACAACGGGTTGTCAGCACTCTTGCATGACTACATCAACTGACGACTTCCAGTGGCAAGTTGGATAAACTGGAACGAATATGGGCCGCACACTCTTCGTGCTCCATTCCGCCCTTACTCCTAATGCAGTTGTTGATGCCCTGCGGAGTTCAATTGACGAAGAACGTTGGACGATATTTTCCCTGTCTGGCTACAGAGGCAATCGCCCACTGCTGGGCGAGGTTGGCCAGAATACATTCAGACTGCAGAAGCGAAAATATTACCGCAATGACTTCGCTGGGCAATTCTATGCTCGATTTATGCCTGAGCCGGGGGGAACCAGAATCGAGGGTTACTTCGATGCTCTGCGTTGGGCAAAATACTTCATGCGTATTTGGCTTGGCTTCGCTGTGTTGATGGGCACACCGATTTTTGTTCGAACAGTGATCGATGTAGTCACGGGTAGCCATTACATGAGTGGTGACAAATGGGTCGGGTTACTAGTACCTCCCGGATTGGTGCTGTTCGGAACCGTGTTGCCCAAGGTCGGGCGGTTGCTCGGGAAGAGCAACGAACGGTTCATCTTGGAACACGTGCAGAACACGCTTGCTGCACGTATCGAGGATGTGCCGTGAGCCGGACTCAAAAAGACTCGAACCAAACCAAGAACACGGTTCTCGAAGTCGTCAAGAAGAATGACGGAACTTTTGACCTCTTCTTGAACCGCGAACTCGATCACAAAAACATTCCGGAAGCCTGGCTGCCGGAGCAGCTTTGTGTGCGCTTCGGATTCTGCGGTGAGGAGTACGACTCGATTCTGCGGGAAGTCAATCAAAACGGCAGGGCAACGATTGTTTTCTGATATCTGATTGAGAAAACCGCTCCCACACCTGCAATTCTCACTGAGTGCGTTGGCCTGATAACGTCAGTTATTACTGTTCTCGCACCGCCAGCACAAGAGCGTACGAACCATTAGCCGGCTTGAAGTGAGAGTTGCCGGCCCTTCATCCATTCCTGCAGCATGCGCTCACCCACTTCCTTGAAGGCGGGATGTTCGTTGATGTAGGACCGAAGATCGATTTCTGTTTGCGAAAGGGCGTCCGAGATACGCTCAAGGATCGCGCGAATTTTTGCGGGTGTGCCCGTCATTCGAGTTTCGCCGAGCCGACGGAGAGCTTTGCTTTCGGGCCACTGGGTTGTTCCGTTGAGCGTAAGCGCCAGACTGTCCTTCGGCAGGTAGATGGAAGTGGTTACGAGATCGTAGACCGGTGCGAGTCGAGCTTCACCGAGCACGTCGTCATAGACGATGCCGAAATTCTTGAGATGAGCATCACCGTTGCGCAATGCGCAATTTAGTGCGATTAACGTGAATAGTCTTTCGGCATCCGCGAGTACCGCGGGTGAGTTTGCGAACTGCTGAAATCGCTTCATCACTGACGTTTCATAGCTGCCGCGATACTTCTCATCCGTTCGTCTCGCGTTCAGGACGCAAAAATCTTCAAAGCCCCGGTAGGTACCATCTGGGCGCAAGTCGAAACGGTCAACGACAAGGGCCATCCCGTCTTCTGCAAGCCGATACCGAGGTACGTCCAGACCGCAACGCTCAGCGGCTTTCAGGCAGAAGTACTCGTTCGCAGCGAGCTGAGGAAATTCGTTCGGCTCCCAGAACTTCACGATGTGAGTTGCACCCCTACAGCTCGGTGAGATTCGGGGTTGCGCATTTGTCAGTGTCAGGGACGCGTTCTCGTCGCGCACAAGAACTTTCGGCTGGACGCCGCTGATACCGGAAAAGGATGCAAACTTCTCAATGAGGTAGCGAAACAAGTCCCCGTCGCGACGACTCGCCAAAATCTCGTCTACCGACTGAAAAGGAACATCCTCGTTGAGCCGTTCCTTGTCGCCGGTGTACCGTATGCGGCCCACTTGTGAGCGGCCAACAATGGCGAGCAGATCAAAATCATCGAATGTTCCAGTCGCCTTCGCAAAGGTGAGTCGCAGCCGCTCCCGCAACGCGCCTTCCGGGAGGTTCATCTCGAAGATCGGAGGAAGGCCAAAGGACACGTCCCAGGAGGGAAGCCGCACGGGCATGGTAACGGAGACGGCGCGCTTTGGGACTGTCTCTGGCAAGTACGCAAAAGCACTTCCGCGATCCCGCTGCCTGTCCAACAGTCCTGCCTCAGCGGCGTCTGTCCAGACCTTTATCATCACGGTCCTCTTCTAAGAGTTCGTCCAGCGTGGGCCGTTGCAAGTTTGCCTCTTGTAGTTTCAACTCTAGGCCGAGTGCCGACAAAATGTTGGCGACTTTAGAAAAACCAAGTTCACCGGATCGGCCATTCTCCAGTGCTTCGATCGTTGCCCTACTCACGCCGGCCTTGTCAGCCAACGCGGACTGGCTAAATCCGAGAGCCTTCCGTCTGGACGCGATCTGAGCGCCAATGGAGTGCAGCTTTAGCATAATATGCCTAATATACTAGCTATGTAATCGGATAGTCAAGGTTGTGACTAATATATTGGTCGTTAATTGAGAACGGCATCGTTGGGTGACCGGAGAGTCGTTTTCGCGACCAAGCGCCCCGCGGCAAGCCACTCGCTGCTGTGCCAGGCGACCGGCACCTAGCAGACGAAGCTTCGGACGCAACAACTGACGGGTTCGCAAACTGTGAGATCATTCCTGATCGAGTCACAGATTGTAGACGGCGACAATGGCTTCACGTGAACGAATCTAATCCCAAGCTCCCGGACCTGCCGTCTGCTCTTGCAGAGATGCAGCGCTTGCGTGAAGAAAGTGTTCGTCTACGGTGTCTTTTGCAGGAGCACGGCATCCAGATTCCGGCGGCGCAGTCGACTACCGAGATTCCCGTCACAACGAACGCACTGCCAAGTGCTCATATTCCTGTCTTGAAAGCCGAACAACGAATCGCATTGTTCCGGAGCCTTTTCCACGGGCGCGACGACGTTTATGCCGTTCGTTGGGAGAACACCGACGGGCGATCTGGGTACATGCCCAAGGCAGATCGGGACTGGAAGGCCTACTTTCGCGCCAAGGACGAGGACCGCAAGAAGGTTGACCGCCAGACTCGGAAGTTCAGACCGTTGACCGACGAGGTAGTACGTGGGCACCTCGTTGGAGATCACACCATCGGCGTTTATCCGCTGCTGCAGGATGAGACCTGCTGGTTTCTCGCGGTTGATTTCGACAAGAAAACATGGCAAAGGGATGCTACTGCGTTTCTGGCCGTATGCAGCGAACTGAACGTGCCAGCGGCACTAGAGCGTTCACGCTCAGGAAACGGTGGCCACGTGTGGATCTTCTTCGACCAAGCGATCCCCGCAACCACCGCACGAAAACTCGGCTGTGCAATCTTGACTCGTGCGATGGAGTCCCGTCACCAACTTGGACTGGATTCGTATGACCGCTTTTTCCCCAACCAGGACACCATGCCAAAGGGAGGGCTTGGCAACTTAATCGCTCTACCTCTGCAAAAACTTCCTCGTGCAGACGGAAACAGCGTCTTCGTAGATGCGGAGTTTCGTCCGTACAGTGACCAATGGGCCTTTCTGGCGAGCGTGAAACGGATGCCTATTGCTGCTGCTGAG
>Ga0182027_10003618_pt1 | contig 24340 bp, 24 predicted proteins | sample 712E1DmetaG_FD_121300 | JGI IMG/M metagenome (GOLD analysis project Ga0182027, IMG submission 121300) | Permafrost microbial communities from Stordalen Mire, Sweden - 712E1D metaG (Illumina Assembly) | ecosystem: Environmental > Terrestrial > Soil > Wetlands > Permafrost | place: Sweden... | reverse complement strand
GGCAGGACCACTAGATCTTGTGCGTAGGACGACCTCGTGGGCGACGCCCATGGAGGTAAGAATATGCGGCGAGCATCTGACACCCTCGATCCGTGGGCATCTGACACTTCCGAGTCAAACGGCCGGGCATCTGATTCTCGTGGCCGGCGCGATGGGAATCAGATTCGGATGGCGGTTCGCGGGCCTGCAGCAGCTGCGGGGCCCCTTGAGATCGGCCATGCCGTGAAGTTGTTCTGCGACGCGAAGGAAGCCGAAGGACTGTCGCCCAGAACGGTGCGCTGGTATAGCGACATCCTTCGCCGGGCGGTCGCACGCCTCGGAGCCAATGCGGTCCTCGACGAGATCGAAGCGCCGACCTGGCGCACTTGGCTCGTCGAGCTTCGCGCCACCCTGGCGCCTGTGAGCGTTGCGGGCTACGTCCGCTGCCTGCATGTGTTCGGCAACTGGCTCGCGGCCGAAGAGCTCACCGAGGCCGCAGCCATCCGCCGGCTCGTAAAGCCCCGCGTACCGCGCAAGCTCATCGAGCCGTTGAACGACGACGAGCTCCGCGAGCTTCTCGCCCGAGCGGGTACCCGCGACCAGGCGATCCTCTTGCTCCTCCTCGATACCGGCTTGCGCGTCTCCGAGGCGGCGGGCATCCGATTTCGTGACCTGCGGCCCGACGGCGCGATCAAGGTTTGTCCGCGGACAGTCCGTGCCCAATACCGCCGGGCGATCCATGGCGCCAAAGAGCGGGGATTGGTCCCGGAGGGGCTTCAGCTCTGGCACACCGGCAGAGATCGCGGCGACATGGTGATTCGTCTGCTGAAGCGCCACACCACGCCACCCAGAATAGTTCCGCCCATGCAGGCCCCCGAGACGGCGCGAGTTCCGGTCATGGAGAAGAGAGTCAGGCGACCAACCATCGACTTGAAGCCGGCGCTCGCCTCAACACCGTGGTGCCCTGCTTGCGGCAGGCGCCCTGGAGTGGGAGTGCGATCAGATTGCCGAACGAGCCTTTCGGCATGAAGTCCTGAGCCGCGAACAGGCGGTCATAGCTCGCGAGGTCGAGCTCCGCGCGGACGGTCATGGCTTCTCTGAGCAAGTGGGCGCCGATCCTGCGGGCGCTCGATGCGGCGACCGGTCCAGCGAAGAAGATCCAGACGTGGGCGCCGTTTCCTGAACGGGAGCGCTCGAGCGCCGCGTCGAGTCCCAATGCCCGGGCGGCATCCTGGTAGGCTCGGGCGTCCAGAGGCCAGCTCGGCCCGTCGAAGTCGCAGGCCAACACCCTGCAGCTGTCGTCTGGTGCCAGCGGATACAGCCCGACGTGAATGCGACCGGACAGATGCGACTCGATGACCTCGTCGGTCAGCCGGAGATCGGCTCGGTCGGGCCTTCGGGCGTTGGCCGGGCCTCCCGCAACCGCTGGGCTCCAGCCCGACTTGCCCGTGCGAGGGTTGTCCCAGCGGAGGGCATAGACGTCCTCGCGTCCGCAGAACAGAGTCCGGAACAGGCCGATCTTCGCTTCGGCCGGAGACCTGGCACCCACCTGCGGAAGCTGAGCGACATCGCCCTCGCCGAACAATGTGGCTCCGGTTGCAACCGGAGGCGCGGGCCTCGAAGGGGACGCCTCAATGTCGGCCGTCCCGCCACGCACGCCGAGAAGCTCGCGTAGACGCGTGTTTTCGGCCCTGAGGAGATCGATCTCGCGCTCCAGATCGACGCGCGAGCGGCCAGGCTTGGAGGCCGGATGGTCAGTCATGGGTCGAGTCCATGCGGTTCATGGTCCAGTCGCACGTCCCCAGGGATACTTATCAAACTGACATGCATGAACATGCCTGACGCTGGGTCATGCCGACCTGCTCGCGCAGTTCGACGAGTCCCAAGGCATTCTCGATCCCACGCTGAAACGCAAGTCGACGTTGGTCGCGCTCGGCGTCTCCATGTCCCCTTCGAGTCTCGCGCCAGAAGTCCCTCGACATAGGCGTCGCAGGGCGTCGGCGCCGGGCATCATCGACGTGTCAGGCGTTCCGGCCCCCCGATGTGCGCTGAGCGGGCCGGGCCAGTCGGCCTATGCCGCTCGGGCAATTACGTGGCCAACCTGCTCCCGGGTCGCCCCGAGCCCCAGCAGTGACTTGACGAGCAGATCCACGGATACGGACGCGTCCGCTGCCTCCATCTTGGCGAGTCGCGATTGGCTCGACCCGAGGCGCTTCGCCGTCTGCTCCTGTGTCCACCCCTGCTGCACGCGCACGTCGCGAAGGAAGCGGGCGAGGGCAAGCTTGAGTTCGACGAACGCCGCCTCCTCTCTGGTGAGCTCGAGGAAATCTGCGGCGTTACCGACGCGCCAGCCGGCACCTTCGAGGCGATCCTTCTTGTTCTGATCCATCTTCAGGTCACTCCCTTCCGCCAACGATATCGTCGTACTGGCGGAATCGCCATTGGCAGGCCTCGATCACGTCTCTGGGCGTAGCCTGCGTCTTCTTCTTGAACACTTCCGCGATCACGATCGCGTCGTCATCGATCCGATAGATGACCCGCCAGGTGGAGTCCTCGTCCACAATTCGAAGTTCGTGGCACCGTTTCCCAATCGAGGGCATGGGTCGTGAACCCGGCATCGCGAGCGACTCGCCCTGCTGTATCCGCCGCAGCAGCACGCCAGCCTCGACGCGTGCCTGTCGAGACAGGGGAGGGGTTCTCACCTCGCCATGGAGCCAGACCAGCGGTTTGTCGTCGGCGCTCACGCTCTCGAGTATATGTCCGATCCGACATAAGCGTCAACAGTCGGGTCGCCGACCTATCGGGTCGCCGACCAGATCCGCGATGGCGTCCGCGGGCCGAATGGTCGGCACGAGCCCGAGTCGACCCTCCAGCTCGTCCGCGAGCGATGCGGCGATGCCCTGGTCCTCCGGCCCGGGAGCTGGCTCGGCGAGCCCGGGAAACTCCCGACCGAACGGCCCCATCATCCCCGAATCCGTGAGGGATCCATCGTCGCTCGGGATCGCACGTGACCACCAGCTCGCCACGACTTCACGGGCGTCGTGAGTCGCCGGGTCGGAGGACAGGCTTGGATCGAACTCGCCAGTGTTCCAGGGCCTCTCCGCCTCATACCAGAAACCCGCGAGCACAAGCGGCCACAGCCCCGTGCTCGAAAACTGATTCGCCAACGCGCGCCAGGTCTCGCCGATGCGTGACGGCTGCTCGTCGCTGAGCCAAAGCACGTCCGGGCTGAGGCACCGGCGTGGCCGCTCCATCGCCTTGGGGTGTCTTCGGCGACCGTCCGGCAGCCGTATGCCGGATACGATCGGCCTGCCATCCTCGGGCAACACCCCGGGTTGGGAGGCTCGCCACAAGTTGCCGCTCACCGTTCTTCTCTCGCGAATGTGGGTACGAAGGCGGGAGTCTATCGAGCGTCGATAACCCGCGGCTTATCGGCCCCGAGTCGCGGCACCGTTGTGGTTTGCGCGCGCCGGAACCGCTCCGGGCACGCCACTTTCTGGTGGGGGACACCCCTGTCGACGATAGATTGCGGAGGTCGGTCTGATCGGCGCAGCCCAGTGCCTTGCGCCGATGACCGAGCGAGTCAGGCTGCGGCTGGCTGACGGACGCCACGGCGCCACACGGCACGGATCGACAGGGTGTCCGAGATGGTGGTCGTGGGGTCGCCGTTGACCAGGAGCAGGTCCGCACGGGCGCCGGCCACGATCCGACCCCGGTCGACGAGGCCGAACCGGCGTGCCGGCGTGGACGTGGCCGCTCGCAGGGCCTGCACGGGGGTCGGCCCCGCGGACACGAGCAAGTGAAGCTCGTGGTGCACGCTCGCGCCGTGCGCCATGCCACCGAAGCACCTGGAGCGGTAATCCCCATCCCGGCTGTGCGTACGTCGGCGAGGTCATCGCTCTCCGCGACCACGCTGCGCTGCCGAGCTGGCCAGTAGCCCATCATGTCGAGCTCGGTCGTTACGCCGAAACGCAGGGCCAGCCTGAGGCTCTCCATGCTGGTGTGGCAATGGGAATCGATCAGGCGCGGCAGGAGGGTCCCCCCCCGCCGGCGTCGACGACGGTGGCGTCGGCCGGCACTTCTCCCCCGACCTGGCGGATGATGCCGTCGTCGATCAGGACCGTGCTTATTCCTATGATCTCTTGCCCATCGAAGACTCGCGCGTTGGTGATGGCGGTGGCCATGCTCTACCTTCCTCGTCGGTGCGCCGGCCCGGTGCTCCCGCGTCCCTGGCGCCTGGATCGGGGCGGGTCCTTATCGTTGTTAGGGACCTATCGCTGTAAATGATGGGGTTAGGCTCGGCTCAGCGACAACGTCACGATGAACTGTTGGTAACCCCTCCGCCCCCGGCGATCACAACTCGGCTCCCGATTGGATCGTGCAGCTTGACGACAAGGTCGACGTAACGCCGAACGGCGCTTCCCGGCAGGGGAAGATCAAGTGAGCTAACCCAAACCGTTATGGTCGATGGCGTCTCGGAAACGCCGGTTACTCGCGTCCAGGACCACGGGCCCGTGGAGCACCAACAACCAGGGTGTGTTGGTCGACAACGTGGAAGTAGTAGATCGTCGCCGGGCGATCGGCCGCCCGAACCGCGCCGCCGATCAGGAGGACGACGAGCACAACAGCAACAATCCAGCGCTTTCGTGATCCTGGAACTCCCATTGGTGCCCCCCACACCTCGTCCAGGTTCTCGAATCTCGCGATCAACCTGGCTCCGACTCTCAGGGCTAAGGGGCGCAGTCGCCTGGGGACCCCGAGCCCGGGGCTGGCCAGGCCGGCTCAATAGCGCCCGTCCAGAGGTACATGGTGCGGTGGGCGCTAGTGGAAGTAGCCCGATACATCGAAGACAAAGTTCGTCGTCGCATGTGCATCGACCACGTATACGAGGCCGAGGGTGCCACTCGACGAGAGTTGGAGCGTGACGCCGTCCGCCCGGTTGTCTCCGACCGGGAAGCTGATCGTCGAGCAAGTCGGATATGCGGGGGCGCTCGCCGCCATGAATCCGGAGCCCTTCAGGGTCTGGGATGTGACCGTGAGGTTCCCCGTCACGGCCTGCGCCGCGGCCGGAACCGGCCAGCGTCCACGCACGAGGAAAGCGCGAGGGGTCCGCGACTGGAAGACGCCGCTCAGGCCGTTCCCGATCCGGGAGTCCAGCATCCGGGTAGGCACGATCGGAACGTAGCGCAAGCCGCCCGACTTGGTGAAGTAGCCGGAGACATCGAACATCAAGTCGGCCTTGGCCCCGACGACGCTGCTGACGTACACGGCACTCAACCCGCCGCTGGAGTTCAGCGACACTGTCACGTCGTTCGCCCGTTCATCCCCGGGTGGTGCATTCAGACTGGAGCTGCCCGGAGCGCCCGAGAAGACGGGCCCGATGTAGGCGTAGCCGGAGCCGGTCTGGTTGGTCATGGTCAGGGTGCCTGTGACGGCGATGGCGTCGGAGGGGATGATGACCTTGCCCTGGCTGTCGGTCCGGCCCTTCACCATGAAGGTCTGCGGCTGATTGGCAGTGAAATGCGATGCCACGCCATTTCCGCTGCGGCTGTCGAGGATCCTTGAAGGCGTCACGGCCACGAAGAACGATCCGCCGGTGCCGGGCACGTAGTAGCCCGTGACGTCGAAGACCAGCTGGGTCGTGCGTCCGGCCAGGCCACTGAATACCGCGCTGAGTGTTCCATTTGCGCCGAGGGGCACAGTGACTCCGTTGGCGCGGTTGTCGCGGGCTGGGAAGTTGATCGTGGAGGAAGTCGGTTTGGATGAAGCGGTTGGACCGAGGAACACGAAGCCGAGCGATGTGGCCGCGGTCACAGTCAGATTGCCTACCACAGCATCCGCGGTCGAGGGGACCACCGTTCCGAGAGTGCCGCCGAGATTACCGGAGACTTTGAAGGTCCTCGGGTGCCCGGAGACCAGTGCTCCGCTGAGGCCCAAACCGATGCGCGTGTCGAGCACCCGGGTCGGTGTGATTCCGACAAAAGTGCTGTCGGGGTAGACCGGAATGCTGCATGTCGGCGGCGAGCCCGCATAGATGTACTGGTCCACGCACTTCAGGCCGTCGTAGGACGGCTTCCTGGTCATGTCGTAGTTGAGGACACCCCAGTTGTCGAACTGGCTCGTTGTGGTAGTGCCCCGGTTCTGTAACTCGAACCAGAAGATCCCGGACGCTCCAGCCTGATAGGCGATCTCGTAGGAGCGTTCGAGGTAGAGCTTCTGGGTGCTCGTGCTTACGCCGCCGGTGCCCGAGAAGCTGCTCCACCCGAATTCGGTGATCCAGATCGGCTTGGACCCGTACGACGCGACGATCTTCTTCGCGGCTGCGATCCAGCGCTCAAACGCGCTGCCGTCCGGCGCGCCCGAGACGAAGCAGTGAATAGCCAGTACGTCGAATGAACCCCAGCCCCCGTTGTCCTTGATCCCCTGGAGGAAGGAGGCGTCGGCGCCGGTCGAGAGGCCGCCCAGGACCACCGTGGCGGTCGGGTCTTCGGCCTTAATGGCAGCGTATGCAGCCTTAAGGAGACGCGTGTACTGGGCGGCGTTTGGCGCCGGCTCCCAGGTGCCGACCTGATTCTCCTCGTTCCAGATCTCCCAGTAGTGGACCTTGGTCTTGTAGCGGTGGACGGTCGCTACTACGTAGTCCACGTATTCTTGGAGGTTCGAGGGTGGGTAGAAGACCGCCGCTGCCGCGGAGGTGCCGGCGGGCGCGGTGTTATCCCATGGCGATCCATAGACGAACTTGCCGAGAATCGTTATCCCGTGCGCCTGCTCCAGGGCGACCGCTTGATCGAACTTGGACCAGTCGTAGAAATTGGGGGTCGGCTCGACCCGCTTCCACTCGAACTCCTCGCGCGCCATGCCCACGTCGGCCGACTCCATGCTGCTCGCCAGGCTCGCCGCGGTCGCACGGTTTCTCGTGTCGATTTGCGTCAGGTATGAGTTGATTCCTCGCTGCGCAGCCGAAGCTCCCGCCACTCGCGCCGGAAGACCGGCGTAGTACGGGTAGACGTACGTGGCAGTGCTGCCATCGCGCGTGACCGAGAAGAGACCTCGCACCGAGCCGGTCATCAGGTTGCCGGAATCGTCGCGCCCGTTCCATCCGGTCGACCAGACGATCCCGTTTCCGGCCGTGCCGCCAAAGGTTCTCGTCCGGCCGGCCTCGTCGACCAACTTCAACGCGAATGTACCCTGGTCCGCCAGCGACGTCCGCACGACCGTGGACTGACCGGCCGAAGGCACGAATATCGAGTTATCGATGGTGGCGCCGACCGGGTCGTACTCGTAGACCATGTGATCGACGTAGACGCTGGATACAAGCTTCTTGGCGCCGGGGTTCTTCCAGATCAGCAGCTGGGAGAACGATATAGGCAGGTCGAGGACCTTGTCGTGATTGCCGTTGAGACCCGAGATGGGCACGGCGGTTCCGAGATTCACGGACAGGGTCTGCCAGCCCGTGAAGCTGAGATTCCCGATCGGGTACCGCAGGATTTCCCCCGTCTCGTCGTGCACTTCGAGGTAGACGACGTTCCAACTGCCGTCTCCATACACATCGACAGACAGCCTCCGAGGCACGCCAGGGAGCTCCGCCGGCATGACGTTCGGTCCGATGCCGGCGTCCCCGCTCGTGTTGAAGTTGTAGCCGATGCGGACCGCGCCGGTCCCGGATGTTCGAGGCGTCGAGACGGTCGTAAGCGTTCCGGCGCCGCTCATGATGTGCCAGCTCGAAGCGCTGTCGAACTCGTAGATCACCGACGAACTCGGACCTACGGCCGCGGCTGCCACGGACGGCGCGAGGCCGGACATGCCGACGGACCCGAGAATCGATGACAGCAGGGCTACTAGCGCGAGGTGGCGGCGATTCATGGTCAGGGGCTCCCAGCTAACGGTCGGACCCGGAGCATCGCGCCGTCGGAAGGCCTCGTCTACCCTCCATATCGTCATGGCGCGTTAGTCCTGCGCGTTGATGCCACCGATGAAACGGTCGGTGACAATCGTCTAGCCAATACACAGGGCGGCGAGATCGTGAGCCGTCCGACGAGGGCGACGGTCGACGGCCCGGCTCATCATGTCAGCGGCGGGAGGCTCGGGGCGACAAGAATCGGGTAAGAGATCTTGATGCGCCCGTCCCTTTGCCGGCCTGTCGGAGCTACCAGATGCTTTGGCAATGCCGCCTTCTCCGCGGCGCTAGCGATCGTGGCCGGTACGAGTCGCGATGGGATGCGACCGAGTCGGCTCGGATCCCCCTACCGAGTCTCTCAGCGGGTCGTGGCGTATTCGTTGCCCCCGTTCATGCAGTCGCTGCGTCGCGGCCAGACGCACTACCTCAGAGCCACGACCACACCTATAGCCCGGGCCGACGGGTGAGAGAATCAAGCGTCGGCGCAGTGGGTGCGTCCCGGAGGTGAAGACGATGGCGGACGAAGAGGCGAAGTCGTGGGCCTGCCCGAAGGACGGGACCGAGATGGCGCCGATGGGTCGGCGCACGGCTGCATGGCGGTGCCCCGCATGTAAGGCCGTGTTCCTGGATGTGGAGGCAATGCGGCGAGGGCGAACGGGCAAGCCACCCGTCTGGGCGCCGGTCGTCGGGAGCGTCGCGGTGGCCGCCGTCGCGACGCTCATCGCCCGGCGGTTTCTCCGCCGCCCGAAGCCATAGCCTGGGCCGTGCTGGCGGCAAGTCTCCGGGAGGTCTGGTGGCTCGACCACCTCGCGGCGTGAGTGGAAAGAGGGGCGCCGCGAGGGCCTCGTGGCGTCACGGCGCCAGGCTCTTCCGGGGTCCGGCTACTTCTTGACGTAGATCGTCACCGGCGGGATCATCCCGTACCGCTCCATCGCCGCGGCCAGCTCGGGCGAGGCTGCGGCGGTCTGCGCCGCCTGGAAGGCCTCCATGTCGGGGACGTCCCAGGTGCTGGCGACCTGGTTGCTGCCATCCATCGCGACGTAACTGGTCCCGTCCGACGCGACGGCGGACAACTGGGCGATCATCTCCGGCTTGAACTTCAGCCAAGCCTCGACATCCTTGACGGCCGCGGTAACCACTATCTTCGGCATGCCATCTCCTTCAGGCGGCGTGCCTCGAAGCGTGATGGCGGGGACGCCGACCCAGTGCTGACAGGAGCATGCGCGCGGGCCAACTTCCTTGTCCCAGACAAGGTCAGCCGGACCGCAGGATGAACTGACGACATCGAGCATTGGTTCGTATCCCCCGTCCAACCAGACGACCTGGATTAGTTCGTCCATGAGGACGGGCAGAGGCGACTGAGGAACGGCAGGGCTCGACCGGGGGCTAAGGGGCGCAGTCGCCTGGGGACCCCGAGCCCGGGGCTGGCCATTCCGGCTCCATGGCGCCCGTCCAGAGGTACAGCTGCCCGCACGAAAGGTCGGCCGCGGCCTCCTTGCCAGAGTGGGTGGCCCCAATCGCAGGCTGCCCCTGGATGTCGCCTGTGTCTGCCGTCAGGGTGATCATGACGCGCCCCGACGACGTGCGAACCTGGACAACCCAGGGCAGCGGCGGGAGCACGCCCACGTGGATTGCCTTGTCGGCGGCCCCCGGCGCAAGGGTTTCGATCAGCGTCGAATTCACGACCAGCGACAGCTGCATGTCCGTGGCGTTGACACTGCCAAGGCCAATTGGGTCCGGCGACGTGGATGGCGCCGGCGCGGTCGACACGGTGGCGGCCGGCGCGACGCACCCGGCAAGAGCGAATAGAGCGAGCAGGGGAACCGCAGCCCTTTTCACCTCGATTGGACGCCGGCGGCCGTGAACGGGTGTCATCGCCAGCACTCTACCTCGCCGGTCGGCCCTTCGGACCGTGCGCTCCGTCCCGAAAGATACCGCCAGGGTGAGCCAGCCTATGCCAATGTCACCAGGGCGCGCCGTCGAGCTTGCCGGATCAGGTTCAGCCGGGCTCGCCGCCGCTCGTGTCTGTGGCCCGCCGGCTCCCCCGCCTGACGGCCCGACGCGGCAGCCAGTTGTGATGGATGCTGCACGCCTATCGGTTGCTTCAGGTCAGCGCGAGCTGTAATGTCAAGCCAAGGGGGACGATATGCGACGACTTTCTTGGTGGGCCGCAGCGGCAGCCGGGGTCGCGCTCTTCGCGGCGGCGTGCGGCGGGCCGGCAAACACGTCCACGACCCGCGGGAACGCCGGTTCCCTCGCCTTCGACTATCCGTCCGACTGGACGCTCAGTCCAAGCAGCAACAACCAGCACTACTACAGTGTTTTGGCGTTCCTCATCTCACCGACCGCACATGCGTCCGAGACCTGTGGCCCCGATCACATTGCGGGTCTGGGTAGCTGCTCGGACAGCTATGACGTGCCCGGGGGAGCCGCGGTCGTGCAGCTGTCTGAGTGGGACGGCCCGCCGCGTCCAGACGGCGCAAGGACCCTCATCGCCGAAGACATCGCCGCCGGCTGGCAGTCGCTGGTGGTTGCGGGCCAGTCTGCGGCCTACCTTGCCGTCCCCGGAGGACCCGCGTCCGAGACGACGCTGACGTGGCAGATCGCCGGTCCTGAGACGGGAGGCCAGGTGACCTACGAAGTCCGAGCCATGATTGGCCCCGGCACCTCCAACCTAACCACCGTCGTCGAGGCCATTGTTTCTTCGCTCCGCATTGCCCCGCAGACCCCGTGATGGGACGCTGACCGACCGGCGACGAAACGTCCTGTCGTCTCGGCGCGGACGTCGGCGGTGGGGTGAATGAAGACGCTACTCCTGACGCGCCTCCAATGTAGATCCGGCTCGCAGCGCGGGTATGCGGTTCGAGGCCGCTAGCGACAGCGCGGCCACTGCGATCGAGATCCACCAACCGTAAAGGTTGTACCGAGCGATCAGGATGGCCAGGAATATGGCCAGGTCTCGGCGCAGCACGAGCAGGGTTGGCAGCAGGAAGAGCATCCCATAGCCGTGGATGCTGGGCGCGGCGACGAGCAACGCGATGCCTACCCACGCACCGGCATCGCGACCCCGAACCAGGAACATCGCCACAACGGCAGCAATTGCGGCCGCCGTCGCGATGGGCCGGCCGACAATGAAGACCAGCGGACCGCCGGCGGGAGCCCAGCTCGAGTCGGCTGCGCGACCCAGCTGGTCAAACCAATCCCGATAGAGCCCGATCCCGGTCAGCGGCAGCATTGCCACCACCACGACGACCAGGGCCACTCCGCCGACGATCGCCGCTCTGGGCCGTGGCCTCACCATCCAGGCGAGCGGAAGCAGTTGTGTGTACTTGAGGGCACCTACGCCGGCGGCAAGTAGACCGTCCAAGATGTCGCGACTCCCGGTGGCGCGCTCCGGCTCACCGGACCCATTCTGTCGGGCCAGGCCTCGGGGTTGCGGCTGCCAACTTGGGCCCGGAACGAAGAACAGAGCCGCGAAAGCCGCCAGCTGGATCACCTGGACGTTGCCCGCGACCAGTCCCTCCATGAACGGCGGCCACAGCAGTACCAGAGGCACGGCACTCCAGGGCACTGAGAGGCGGCGACAAGTCCACACCGCAGCCGCCACTATGAGGCTCAGCCAACAGGCCAGAACGATCGTCCTTGGCAGACCGGCTATGGGGACGAGAATGGGCAGCAGCCACGGCGGATAGAGAAACGGCAGGTCCGGGCCCGAGGTCAACGAGAATGCAGAAGCAAGGTACGGCTGACCCCCTGCCGACCACCGACTGGCCGCGCGGAGTGGGATCTCAAGGTCGGTGCCCGGCATCCACGCAAGGAACGCCGGCAGAGAAGTGACGATGAAGAAGACCAGCAGCGCAGCCAGGCCCCTGGTAAGTTGGCGGTTGGCCGGGCTCGCCTGATCGAAGACGGCTCGAACAACCGCTCCCGGGTGCCCAAACCGCACCGGCGCAGCCACGCAGCCCTCTCACTTCTAAGCTGGACGCCCCTAGTATTCTGCCAGACCCGACGGTGGATATTCCGGTCGGCCGGAGATGCGTGTGTTGCTGTCACCGGGCGCTCCTCCGGCTCTCTGCCAGGCCCGCGCACCTTCACCCGCATGGTGTCGGCTTGAGTCCTGTCGCCCCGACCACTCGCATCCCTGCCCGTCTCTCGGCCTGACGCTGGGACTACGCGGCCCGGAGTGCCTCGACCAGCTCTTGGACGCCCTCGATTCCGATGGTTGGTGGAGTGCGTTCCGATCCCTCCGGGCGCGTTGTGCCTCACACGTGATCGGCCTGCTTCACGGCGCCCGACGGGATGTCCGGCACGCTGCCTTCACAGGAACCCCCCGCCGGTGGGGACCGGCGGGGGGCTAAGGGTCAGACCGCCGCCAGGGAGGAGAGCGACTGTCAGCCTGGAGTTTGGGGCGAACGCAATAAGGCGGCGTTACGGTGAAGATAAGAGCCGTTGGCGATTCTGCCTGGCCCCGTCTCTTTGACTCGCCGACCATCCCGAGCCTGCTGTCGGCCACTCGAGCGACCGTGTCGGGGCCGTCTACGGAGTGGCGTCGGCGGATCCGAGGAGAGAGGTAATGGGGGTGTCCTCGGCGGAGGTCTTCGATCCGAAGACCGGAACGTTCGACCTTACCGGCTCGATGTCGACCGAGCGCTACGCCTGCCCTGCCGTGTCGCTGGCGGATGGGCGCGTTCTGGTTCTCGGCGGATGTACGCCCACCACGTTCACCGGCTCCACCGAGGTCTACACACCCTGACCGGTCGGCAAGTACGTATACAGCCCGGTTCCATCTTGCCGTCCGACGCCGCCTCCGAGGCAGGCCTCGATGGCGGCGGGCCGGTCCGCTTTACCGCGCCCCCAGCAGGTATTGAACCCCGGCCATCGCCAGGAAGGCGAGCCCGATAATCACTACCGCCAGCCCGCCGGTTGCGAGGCCGAGCACGATGAAGACCGCCCCGACCAGGGCGATGAGTGCGGGTGAGATCCTCCTCCCCGGCATGCTGAACATGGCTGCGTCATCCCTTCTTGTCTGGCGTGGGCGGTGGGCAGCCGCAAGTGTAGGCGTCGTGAGGGCAGGACCCGGCGCCTCGGCGGCCCGGTTGCTTTCTCCGCTCTCAACGCTAGGCTAGCCTTCAGAGGGAGGTGCTCGGGGTGAGTCGAACGCAGAACAGCTGGCGCAACCGAGCCCCGGCGGTCATCGACGCATGAAGGCCGTCCAGTCTCACCGCGCCGGATGGCTGCGTGTTCTGTTGGCGCTGCTCGCGGTGGCCGCCATGTCCGCGAGCTGCGCGCCGTCGGGAACTACCCCGGTGCCCAAGACGAACGCGCCGGCGTTTGCTTCTTCGGGCGCGCCGATCGAGACGACGCCTGCATCAAGCTCGACTGTCGGCGCGTCTCCATCGCCAGTCCCAATCTCGGCGACCCCGTCGCCACCCGTGCCTGTGATCAGCCCGCCGCCGCAACCAGCGGCTGGACGGACGGACCACACGGCAACGCTTCTGCCCGACGGTCGAGTCCTCATTGCCGGTGGTCAGGGTGGAGCCAGCATCCTGGCTTCGGCGACCATCTACGACCCGGTGAGCGGCAAGCTCGCTCCAACCGGATCGATGAGTACGCCCCGGCGCAACGCCACCGCCACGTTGCTGCCCGGCGGCAAGGTCCTGGTGGCCGGCGGCTACGATGGCAAGGGTTTCCTGAGGTCCGCGGAGCTGTACGACCCGAAGACCGGCAGGTTCGGCAAGACCGGACCGATGACGGTCACGCGTGCCTATCAGACGGCGACTCTGCTGCCGAGTGGCCTCGTTCTGCTCGTGGGCGGCGACAACTTCTCGTATGACCGGCTCTCCACCGCGGAACTCTATGACCCCTCGACCGGCCGGTTCACCCGCACGGGCACAATGAAGGTTACCCAAGAAGTCGACACGGCCACGCTGCTGGCCAACGGCTCCGTCCTCGTCACGGGAAGCTGGTTCGACCAGAGCGGAAAGCCGGTTACACGGCCCTCGGCCGAACTCTATGACCCGAAGAGCGGCAAGTTCAGTGTCGCGGGACCCACCTCGGTCGTTCGCACTGAGGGGACAGCGACCCTGCTCCTCAACGGCAAAGTGCTCGTCGCCGGAGGCGATGACCCGTCTGGCCTTCCCATCGCCTCGGCCGAACTGTACGACCCGAGCACCAACTCATTCGGCCTCCTCCAAATGACCGTGGCTCGGGCCATGTTCACGGCGACAAGACTGCCCGATGGGCGAGTCCTGCTCGCGGGCGGCGACTCCGGGAGCATCCAGGACGGTGTCTCGATCACCCCATCAGCCGAGATCTACGACCCCGTGACGGGCTTGTTCTCACCAACCGGACCGATGACGATCGGCCGCAGGAACCAGACCGCCACGCTGCTGTCGAGCGGCCGCATCCTGATGCTCGGAGGCGAGGACGACATACGAGGTATCGGCCTGCTCTTCCCGCCGCCCATCTCTACCAGCGATCTGAGTTCGCTCGCCACGAACGAGGTGTACGACCCGACGACCGGCACCTTCACCGCAACGGCGTCCCTGAGTGAACTCCCTGACCGGGGCGCAGGACGGAGGTCTGCCGGCTGATCCGGCAGGTAAGAATGCCGGCGCCCTCGCGCCTCCTGCCGTACGCCTGCGCCTGATCCCTCAGCGCGCGCTGCGTTCTCCTGATCGCGCCATGGAGGCGTTCCCCTGCACCGAAGCGTGGAACCGGCGTTGACCCGTCCACGACTCGAACCCAGACTCCGATCCACTCCGGTGGTGTGGGCGCTTGCCCATTCAACCTACCTGCACGCGCGGGCAGGAACCGCCACCCGATCAGACGCGAGTCCGGTGCGAACTTGCCCGAGATGCGCCGGGTCCGCGGAGGCGTCCGAGATCCCGGCGGCCGAGCGAGAGATACAGCGATCGACTCCGCGTGGTTCGCCGTCCAGCGGGCCGATATTCAGGCTCGTCCGTTCTCGCCCGGGAGGATTGTGAGCTGCTACGAGCGTCTCAGCCCGGCAAGAATCTTCCACGGACGTCATAGACGTCCGTGGAGGTTGCAACAAGGTGTGCGAGAAGGTGGATCGAGGTTACCTACTTGATCGTATTGGCCTGGAGCGTGACTGCGGTCTGTGCCAGCGCGCGGCCATTCAGCACTGCGCCGGTCTGCACCGCAATCAGCGTCTTATCCAGGATGTTTCCATTGAACGTGGAGTACGTTCCAAGAGTTGTCACGTCGGCGACCTGCCAGAAGATGTTCTTGGCCTGTGCGCCGCTGGTGAGGATGACCTTCTTGGCAGAGCTGATATTGAGAGTCCCCGCGATCTGGAAGATCCAAACAGCGTTCGAGTTACCCGAGAGCGTAACGTTCGTCGCGATTGTTACGCCGGTACCCCATTTGTAGACGCCTGGGGCAAGTGTCAGGCCACCGATCTTACCGCCGCCCAGATTCCTAACAGAAGCTGGCCGCCCTGCGGCGTTCGTGTACGCGGTTTGCATGGCGCCAACGGCCAATGTGAGCATGGCAGGCGTTGGGGCCCTGTAGTTGGCTGCGTAGACTCTCCCCGTCACGAGGGTTGATGTCGAGAAGGTACCCGTGCGATCCAGGACGAGCCCAAATCCGGTTATGGCAGCCGCGGCGATTGGGCTGGCTCCGATATTCCCGGTGATGTGGGTGGTTCCGGTGGTCGTGATTCCCGTTTTCGAGAGAATCACGAAGTTACCCGCAGTTCCAAGATTGACTGGTGCGGGGCTTGCTGCGAACGCAGCGCTTGCTCCGGCGAGGCTGAGCACCACAAACGCGGCCGATGCAGCTAGTACTCTACTGAACTTGTTCACACAACTCCTCCATTGGAGGACCCGGCCCGCTCGACCGACATGGCCGGAGTCGGATTGGGCCACTTAGAGAGTGATCCTCATCGCCGCCGGACGTGAGGATGGATACCCGTCGGCTCAGCTGAAGTCGAAATGCGTCGGAGCGGTCTCCCGGACCGGATTCTCGCCGGGCGCACGATGAGGCGTGACCTGCTGCTGCCTCGTGGATGACTCGATGACGAGCCCGCGCGATGGTCCTGGTTGGCCCGGCCATCCGGACGTCCCTAGCCTCTGCGAGCCCATCGGGTCGGTCGTTGTCAATCACCTTCGCCGGTTCGACCGACACCGCCAGAATCTCGATTGACTTCTCGCCACATATCGTCGTGGGCCGGAGACTGGAGCATCGTGGCCTCGCTGCGCCGGGGCCGTCACGACAACGTGGCCGGCGCGCCTACACCGGCTTGTTCTGGGCGCGCAGCCAGTCCATGGCTACCGGGCTGGCGCCGAGAATCGAGATGTGGCCGTCGCGGGGACGCAGCCAGAGTTCGGACGACCGGCAGTTGCGCATCAGCCAGTCGGCATGGGCCGGTGGGACGACTCCTACTTCGCCACCCAGTACGTGACGATGGCCGTGCCGAACGTCGCGCCGCGGACGAGCGTATATCCGGGCTCCGTGACCTGCGGCCCGGTCGCCTGCACGACCCAGAAGTGACTTCCCGACGTCGTTTCGGCTGGCGCGCAGGGCTGGCGCTGCAAGTAGTACTCCATCGCGTCTCTGGACATCCCGTCGTATGCGATCCGGGCCGAGCAGTCCGTGGCGACCAGTTCGGCGGCGGCTCGATAGTCCTGGTTGTGCGCCGCGGGTCCTCGGACCGCGATCTGCTGCGGCAAGACCAGGCCCACGAGGATCGCCGCAACCACCAGCACTCTGGCCGGTTTCATGGTGACGAGCGCCGCCGCCACCAGGACGGCGATGCCCGGCGCCGCTCCCAGCAGATACCGCGCCAGGTACAGGGGCGTGAACTGGCCGAGGATCCAGAGCAAGACCGGAGTCGCCAGAGCGGTCGGCAAGCCGAGCGCCATCAGTCGGCGTTCGCCGTGGCTCACGACTGCGAGCACGGCAAGGCACGCGGTGACGGCGAGACTGCCCGTAAGCACGGACATTCCGGTCCACAGGTAGTCGAACTGCGCCGGAGGTATCCAGCCGATCTGCGCCCGTTGAACGAACCCCAGGACCGCGACCGGCAGGACCGCCAGGGCGGCCGACGCAGCGGCTGCCGCGAAGCCGCGCCACCGGCCGGGGCCGATCAGCAACAAAGCGATCAACTGGCCCGGCACCACCAGCAGCGTCAGAACGTGGAAGTAGCCGACGACGACCAGGGATGCCGCGTAGCCGGCCCACCAGCGCCGGTCGTTCCTAGTCAGACCCCGGAAGAGCATGAAGGTGGACACGGAAACTCCGGCCACCGCAAAGGCGTAGGGTCGAGCTTCCTGCGCGTAGCGGGCAACCCCCGGCAGGGCAATCATCACGAACCCGGCAATGGCTGCCGCCCTGGATCCCGCCCCGTCCCCGGCCGTCTTCGAGGCCGCCCAGACGGCCACGGCCATGGCCGCCGCCGAGGGGAGCCGCAGGGCGGCCTCCGACGTTCCCGCGATGCCTGTCCAGAAGTGGATGAGGACGTAGTAGACAGCTTCGACCGCATTCGTCGAGCCAAGCACCGTGGTCAGCATGCTGCCGAGTGGCTCGCGCGCGTACTGCCAGGTGTGGCCCTCGTCGACCCAGAGCGAGGGTCCTCCTATCCCGACGAGGAATGTCAGCAACGCCGCCAGACCGCAGAATGCGGGAACGCCGGGCCGAAAGTGTGACCTTGCGACGGCCGGGGGCACCGGCCCGACCGCGCCCTCGTGGTCCCGAGTCATCCGGCAAGAGTATCGGCAACCACCCGTCGTGATGCGGTCGCGGCGAGGTCCGTCGGGCGGCTGGCCGGCCCACCCGACGACGGTCCGCCCGATCCAACTCTTGCGACGCCCGCGCCCGAAGCTTTCTGGGCGCGCCGGGACTCCGTTGCGATCAGAAGTCGGCGCTCGCCGGAGTGCGCGGGAAGGGGATGACATCTCGGATGTTCGCCATTCCCGTGGCGTAGGCCACCGCGCGATCGAACCCAAGCCCGAACCCGGCGTGCGGCACGGTGCCGTACCGGCGTAGATCGCGGTACCACCAGTACGGCGCGGGATCGAGGCCGGTCTCGCGAATCCGTGCGTCGAGCACGTCGAGCCGCTCCTCGCGCTGGCTGCCGCCGACGATCTCGCCGATCCCTGGGGCCAGCACGTCCATGGCCGCCACCGTTCGTTCGTCGTCGTTCAGGCGCATGTAGAACGCCTTGATCTGCTTCGGGTAGTTGACGACCACCACCGGCCGCTTCGCGTACTCCTCGCACAGGTATCGCTCGTGCTCGGCCTGCAGGGCGACGCCCCATTCGACCGGGAACTCGAACGAACGACCCGACCGCTTGAGTACGTCGATCGCCTCCGTGTACTCCATTCGCGCGAAGCTCGACTTGACGAAGTCCTCCAGCCGCCGGACCGCTTCCCGGTCGATCCGCTCGGCGAAGAAGGCCATGTCGTCGGCGCGCTCGTCCAGGACCGCGCGGAAGCTGTAGCGGAGCAGCTCCTCGGCCAGATCGGCATTGGCCGTGATGTCGGCGAACGCGATCTCGGGTTCGACCATCCAGAACTCGGAGAGATGCCGGCTGGTGTTCGAGTTCTCCGCCCGGAAGGTCGGCCCGAAGGTATAGACCCGCGAGAGCGCCAGGCAGTATGTCTCAACGTTGAGCTGGCCCGAGACCGTGAGGTAGGCCGGCTTGCCGAAGAAATCCTGGGAGAAGTCGATGGCGCCCCCGGGCGTGCGCGGCAGGTTGGCCAGGTCGAGGGTCGAGACGCGGAACAGCTCGCCGGCGCCCTCGGCGTCGCTGGCGGTCAGGATCGGCGTGTGGACCCAGAAGAAGCCGTGCTCATCGAAGTAGCGATGCATGGCCATGGCGAGACAGTGGCGAACCCGGGCAACCGCGCCGAAGGTGTTGGTACGGGCGCGAAGGTGAGCCACTTCACGCAGATACTCGAACGTGTGCCGCTTCTGCGAGATCGGATAGCTCTCCGGATCGTCCACCCACCCGACCACCACGACGGAGTCGGCGACGAGTTCCACGGCCTGCCCCTGGGCAGGCGAGGGAGCGACCGTGCCGGTGACGGTGACGGCGCAGCCTACCGTCAGATGCAGGATCTCCTCCTGGTAGTTGCCGAGCGTCGCCGGGGCCACCACCTGGAGGGCGTCGAAGCAGGACCCGTCGTGGAGGTGCAGGAACGACAGCCCGGCCTTCGAATCGCGACGCGTCCGGACCCAGCCCTGGACCGTCGCCCGCGCGCCGACCGCAGTCCGGCCCGCGAGGATGTCGACGACTCTTTCTGCCTGCGGCATGAGGTTCTCCTTCCGGCTGCGACGAGCACGCGGCGTCGGGCCGTGATCATGAAGACGGGTTTTCGGCGGCGTGACCCACTCAGGATGAACCATACCGAACGGCGGTGCTGGTATTCGGGTGCGGCTCCAGGCCGGCGCCGGCGGGTCGCCGACGGACGCGCTCGGGAGAGTCCGGTGGGCGCGGCCCCATGCTCCCGGCGCCGCGCGGCGATGTCTCGCCGCGTTTCGTGGTGTCCGAGCACACCGGCCACAAGTAGTGGCAGGTGACTAACGGTCTGGCTATGGCAGGTGACCTAGCCTGCGCTTACGTTCAGGACGCGGACGACTGACGTCCGCCGCTGCCGACTCGCCAGGGGCAAACCCGCCGCGAGGCGGGGACGCAAAGCCAGGGATCTCGACGCCGCATCTGGTGACGACAAGACCGCCCGGTTGCCGTGTCGGTGGCGAAGAAAACGACAGGAGTCATGCAGTGAAGGTGAACCTGGCACGCTTCACGGCCGCGGCAGTGATCCTGGCATCCAAGGCGCTGATCCTCGGCGCCGGCACCTGGCAGGACGCCATCGCCAACGGCATCCGCTGGAAGGAGAACGTCGTGAACCTGCGGCAGACGGCCTGGCGAGCACTGCTCGCCCTCTCGACTATCGCGAGTCTCGCACTCGCCCTTGGGGCGGGCCACCGCTGGTAGTGGTCTTGCTCTCCCGATAGCAAACGGCCGGCGCCACGCGCCGGCCGTTCTTCATGTTCGGAGGGGCCCCATCGGCAGCGCGCTCTTGCCATCGACCGATCGATTCGTGCCGGGCGCCGTCAGCCGATCAGGAGGGTTGGGCCGGCGCCGACCGGCGAGCCACCGGAAATGCTCACGCGCTCGACGCGCCGCAGGCGCGAAGTGAAGCGAGGGCGTCTCCGGCCGGCGGAGTCGGCCGGACGAGTTGCGTCACGCAGCCCGACTCACCGCCCGTAGCCGCGCCGCGTCGCGTAGGAACGCCTCGGTCGCAGCGGCGTCGCCCGGCCGGGCATACAGGTAGCCTTGCCCCTGCGGGCACCCCAGGGCGCTGAGCCGTTGAGCCTGTTCGGGTAGCTCGATCCCTTCGGCGATCACCTCGAGGCCCATCGCTTCGCCGAGGACCACGATCGTGTTGGCGGCAAGCCAGCTCGTCGGCTCGTCGAGGGAATCCTTGCCGGGCAGGAATTCGGCGGCGATCTTCAGTGAATCCACGGGGAAGCGCCGGAGATACCCGAGCGACGAGTAGCCCGTGCCGAAATCGTCGACGGAGATCCGGATGCCTCGAGACTTGAGCGCCGCGAAGACTTCGAGCGTCGCGGCCGTGTCCAGGAGCATGGCCGTTTCGGTCATCTCCACGATGAGTGTGCCCGGTCGAATCCCGGAGTCGCGCAGGACCCGGTCGACGTCGTCGAGGAAGTCGGGCTCGCGAACCTGCCGGGCGGAGACATTGACGTGGACGCGGATGTCGTCGAATCCAGGGATCTCGCGCTGCCACTTCGCGACGACGCGGCAGGCCCCCGCGAGCACGCTTCGACCAAGCGCGAGGATCGATCCGTCCTCCTCGGCGATCCGGATGAACTCCGTCGGGCCGATCTGACCTCGAACCGGATGCGACCACCGCGCCAGGGCCTCGACTCCGATGACCCGCGCGTCCTCGAGGGCGACGATCGGCTGGAAGAAGACCTGGATCTGGTTTTCGGCGATCGCGTGGGCCAGGTCGACGCCCAGGCGGTGCCGCGCGACCACCGCGGCGTGCATCGCCGGGTCGAAGACGGCAACCTGGCGCTTGCCGGCCGCTTTCGCCGCGTACATGGCGACGTCGGCGTCGCGGAGGAGATCGCCGGCCCGGTCTCCCGCGTGGCCGAACGCGATTCCGACGCTCGCCCCGATCGCGACGTCCTGGCCCCGGATAGAGAACGGGATCTGGAGGGCATCGACGATCCGGCGACCCACTTGTGTCGCCCGGTCCCGGCTCGACGGCTCGCAGAGCAGAACCGCGAACTCGTCGCCACCCAGTCGGGCCGCCAGGTCCGCGTCCGTGATGACGTCCGCGATCCGATCGGCGACGCTGGTCAGCAGGCGGTCCCCGGTTGCGTGCCCCTGTGAGTCGTTGACCATTTTGAAATCGTCGAGGTCGAGGAAGAGAACGACGGGACTCTCTCCGCGTCCGAGACGCTCCTCTACGGCATCCGAGAAGAGGACGCGGTTCGCGAGGCCGGTCAACGGGTCGTGATAGGCCTGGTGCCGGAGCTCGTCCCGCAGCCGGGCGAGCTCCGCCAGCGACTGCTCCAGATGGCCGTTCTCGAGCGCCACCGCGGCCTGGTTCGCCAGGGTTTCGAGCAGCCGCAGATCCTCGTCGGTGAAGAGCGACCCTTCGGCCAGCCGGTTCTCGATCCGCATGACGCCGATGAGGCCACGGTCCGCGAGCATGGGGCTGGCCATGGCCTGGCGGGATCCCGCCCGCCCCGAGTCGACGAACTGGGCTCTCTTCCCTCTGGCGAGCCGCTGCAGGTCGGGGTCGTCGGGGCTTACCGTCTGCGGCGTCATCACCTCGCTGTGGCCGTCGACGCTGCAGGCTGTTCGCAGCGCGTCCCCTCCGCCCGGCGTCGCGAACAGCAGGACCTCCGCACGCTCCGCCCGGAACATCTCTCGCGCGTGCCGCAGGACGCCGAGGACCGCGGAGTCGAGCTCCGCGCTGTGCTGCATGATCCGGCTGGATTCGTACACGAGCTCGAGGCGTTCGTGCTTCTCGCGCTCGGACATGTACGCGCGATAGGCCGCGAAGAGGATGACTACCGGGATCACGACCAGGAAGATCGCCTGAGAGTCGCGGGCGGCGGCGGTCAGGGCGAGGAGTGCCAGGCTGGTGTTCGCGGCGGCCACGACGGTGCCGAACCGCACCATCTCGGGCAGCTTCTGGAACTGGGGGGCGCCGCCGGACAGCGTGATCGCGGTCGCGATGGTGACGGCTCCGGCCACGCTCGCAGCGATCAACGCGATGGTTATGGCGATCCAGTCGGTCGCGGTCGGGACGGTGCTGGGGCCGGCCAGGGTGGTGAAGATCACCAGGGTCAGCGTGCCGACGAAGAGGCTGTTGGCGAGGTTGAACGCGATCTTCAACGGCGACTGCTCGGTGGCCGCGACCAGGGCGAGCCCCGAGCCCACCATCAGCGCGACGAGGTACTGCGATGGACTCAGGTAGAAGAGGCCGAAGACGGCCGGCACTTCGCTCAGGCTGAACGAATGGCGCTCCCGCCGATAGTAGACCTCGACGACCTTGACCTCGACGAGGAAGAAGCCCACCGAGAATACGGGCCAGGGGATGTCGGTCACTCCGCGATCGGAATCGACGTTGCGGAGGAAAAGCCCGTAGACCACCACGGCGACCGTGGCCAGCAACGAGGTCAGCGCTGCCACCCGAAAGCGCCCCGAGTGAATAAGCCGACCGAACCGACGAGCCCCGAGGGGCGGCCCCTCTTCGCGCTCGGCCGGCTCATCGGCCGCTGCAATGGCGGCGCTCACCGGCTCGGCCTCGGCCGTGGGGGACTCGACGAGAGGCTCGGCCTTCCTCGAACGACCCCAGCGCACTGTCAGCGGGAACGCGCGGCCCCTTCGGTCGCCGGTCGGTTGGATACGGTCTCCCACAGCCCCATCACCCCGATCAGTAGGGTCCATCGGACGACTGTAAGGACCGGCGGTGGTCATGGGGATGACCCGGAGGTACTGGGTCTATCGAGGCGGGGACGAGGTGGCGTCGACGCGGCACGATGGCCGTGACTCAGTGCGGGTCGCGCCGACCCGGGACAGGTGGGAGATCGGATGTTCATCCTGTACGGCCTGCTGGCCGGGTTTGTCGTCGGGCTCATCCTGGGCGGCCGGCCCCGGGCCCTGGCCGAGTTGCGGTTTCGCTGGGTGCCCCTGGTCCTCGTCGGGATCTTGGCGCAGCTGGTTCTCTTCTTCGGTCCCGTCTCGGATCGCGTCGGAGACCTCGGCCCGCTGCTGTACGTGGGTTCGACCGGCCTGGTATTCGCGGCCGTCCTGCGGAACTACCGGCTGGCAGGTCTGCCGCTCGTCGCCGTGGGGGCGGCCTCCAACCTGGCCGCGATCATCGCCAACGGCGGGTACATGCCGGCAAGCGCTGCGGCGGTCGCCGCGGTCGGGCACGGCTTGAGCTCCACGTACTCGAATAGCGTGGTCCTCGCGAACCCCGCCCTTCAGCCGCTGACCGACATTTACGCGCTGCCGCGGTGGGTCCCGTTCACCAACGTGTTCAGCGTCGGCGACGTCTTCGTCGCCGCCGGCGTCGGAGCGGTCGTCGCCCTGGCAATGCGGATGTTGCCCGCCGCGCCGCGCGGCGACGTCTCGCCTCACCTCGTGGTGCCCGAGTACACCGGCGAGAAGTAGGGGCAGGTAACTAACGGTCTGGCTATGGCAGGTGACCTAGCCTGCGCATACGTTTTGGCCGTGGACGACGAACGTTCCACCGCAACCGACTCGCCAGGGCAAACCCGCCGCGAGACGGGGACGCAAAGCCAGGGATCTCGACGCCGCGTGGGGTGACGACGAGACCGCCCGGTTGCCGTGTCGGTAGCGAAGGAAACGATAGGAGTCATGCAGTGAAGGCGAACCTGGCACGCATCACCGCCGCGGTCGTGATCCTGGCATCGATGGCGATGGTCCTCGGGGCCGGCATCCGGTGGGACGCGCTCAGCATCACCCTCCCGATCACTCTCCCGTTCTAAGGAGAACGTGGTGTACCTACGGCAGACGGCCTGGCGAGCAATGCTCGCGCTCGCGACGATCGGCAGCCTCGCGCTCGCCCTCGGGGCGGGCCACCGCTGGTGTTGACAGTCCCCCCATCCCGATAGCAGATGGCCGGCGCCACGCGCCGGCCATTCTTCATGTTCGGGTCGCCCTCCGTGTCGAGGTCGGGGCCGTCAGGACCCGCCCGCGAACGCGGCGACCGCGTTTGCCAGGCCCCGCTCGTAGGCTTCGATCAAGCGGTCCCAGCGGGCATCCATCTCGGCGTCGACCTTCTGGCGGGCGGGATCTGCGTCGAACCAGGCGATGGTCCGCCGAATCCCTTCCTCGAAAGGCGTCACCGCGCGGAAGTCGGGCACGAAGCGCTTGATCTTCGTCGTGTCGAAGACGGCGCTGTTGGACTTGTCGCCCAGCAGCGT
>Ga0182027_10003617_pt1 | contig 24344 bp, 16 predicted proteins | sample 712E1DmetaG_FD_121300 | JGI IMG/M metagenome (GOLD analysis project Ga0182027, IMG submission 121300) | Permafrost microbial communities from Stordalen Mire, Sweden - 712E1D metaG (Illumina Assembly) | ecosystem: Environmental > Terrestrial > Soil > Wetlands > Permafrost | place: Sweden... | reverse complement strand
GATTCGGAGATCGAGACGGCGTGCTTTCGTTGCATCAACTGGTCGGGGACAACTGGCAGCAATGCCCTGAGGACCTCGAAGAAATTCATGTGATCGACAGCGGAGACCATCCCGGCGAGATCCTGGTGCTCGGGAAACGCGAGGGTGGAAAACCCCGGCCGCTTGAGGCGATGGATGCTGCCTCTGGCAAGGTGCTCGACGTCCTCTCCCAGGACCCGGCTTACGATTTTGACGGCTGGCTCTACCGCGACCCGAAGTCAAATCATGTCTTGGGTGCGATCGGCCAGAAGGCCAAGCCGTTCTCCCTGTGGTTTGACGAGGGCTTGCGCAATCTCCAGGCACAGGTGGACGCGATGTTCCCCGGGCAGATCGTTCGCATCGCGGGCATCGATGGAGCCCACACGACGGTTCTCCTCATCTCATTTTCCGATCGTCAGCCGGCGATCTACAGTTGGGCGAACCTGGAAACGCACACAGCCGGCATGTTCAGAAACTCCAAGCCGTGGATCGATCCGCAGAGGATGCGACCCATGGGCGTGAGGAAGTTCAAGACCCGCGATGGCAAGGAATTTGACGCCTACCTGACCCTGCCGAAGGGCGCCACACCCCAGAATCCGCCTCCCCTCGTAGTTCTGCCTCATAACCGCGCGGACTACGGTTCGAGTGATCGCAGCACATGGGGTTTCGATGAGGAAGTGCAGTTTCTCGCCAGTCGTGGCTATGCCGTCTTGCAGCCGAACTATCGCGGCTCGGCCGGCTCAACCTGGATGGTTCCGAAGGAGGACGAATGGGACTTCCGCAAGATGCGCGAGGACGTGACCGATGCCACCAAGGACCTGACCGACTCAGGCTTGGTCGATCGCAATCGCGTCGCCATCATGGGGACGGGATTCGGCGGATACCTTGCCCTGTGTGGCGTGGCTTTTGACCCTTCGCTCTACCGATGCGCTGTCGCGATTTCCGCACACTACGACTGGGGTAGGATCATCAAGGAAGCAGAATACACAAAATACGCCAATCCGCGCTATTTCCGGCTGTTGCTCAAGCTCGGCGATCCCGAAAAGGATCCCGAGAAGTTCGATGCTATGTCTCCCCTGAAACACGCCGCTGACATTCGCGTTCCCGTGTTTGTCTCTTACGGAGAGTATGACTCGAGTGCGGAGAAAAGCATGGCGAAGGATCTGCTCGCCATCGTCCGGAAGAAGGGAATCGCAGCGGAATCGATCAGTTTTCGCGACGAATATCACGGAGCCCACTACCTTGAGCACAAGGTGGAGCTCTACAAACGCATCGAGGCATATCTCGCGAAGAATCTCGGTGCCGGAGCACCATGACCCGTCTCCGTCAATTGATTTGGCTCTTCGTCGTGGTGACCTGCGCCACCGCGCGCGCCGACTGGTTGGCCGATTTCTTTCACGAAGCTCCGGACGTGGTTGTGAATACCGACGTGTTCGACCACAACGCCCCGACTCCGGCTCCCGGGAAACCGGTGTACTATCTGGCCGTATCGGCAGGATACAGGGATCTAGGATGGCCGATGCCGGGCGAGGAGGCTCCGGACTCCACGGGCGTGCTGAGAATGGTGACGAAGATTCTGGAAGGCCAGGGCTACAAAATGGCGCCGGCCGGACAGAACCCGAGTATCATCATACTCTACTCCTGGGGCACGCTCTATCGAAATCCCGATCCTCATGTCCCTGCGTCGAAAAGCTACGTGCCGGAAATGCTCAGATTTCTCGGGACTTATAAGGTGCATGCGGTTCCCGGCCTCCCGAACATGTTTCAACCGCAGTTGGAGGACCTCGGGGCGCTGGTTCCGCAAGGGATCTACGTCATGAGATTCAGCGCATTCGATTACGCTGCGGCGAAAAAGGGGGGGGCAAGGCTGCTCTGGAAAACCAATATCAGCAACTCCACGCGCGGATTCTATCTGCCGGAGATCTTGCCAACCATGCTCACCGTCGCTGCACCGCTGATCGGCCGGGAAACGAAGCATCCAGTTTGGATCAATCGCGAGAACCGATATGAGGGGCGGGTGGAAGTGGGCCCGTTGCAGGTGATCGAAAGGGACGTCAAGCTGGAGAAATCCAAGTAGGCAGGGCCTTTTTCTGCATTCGCCGGTGGCATTTCTCCCGCGACGTCTCGCTATCGCTGGTGCGTTGCTTGCTGCTCGGGATTCGTCCTGCATCCGGTTTGCGTCGGATCGGTTGCTCGAACGGTCTTGATAACGGCGGCTCCCGATGAGCATCAATGCTCCCAATGGGTCCCGGGGAACTTCTGGCGTCTGGCGCCAAACTTCTGCTTGGCGAAGACCAGCTGGCCGGCTAGGCTTCGAACCGGAGGTTATGAAATGGTGGATGGCCCGATTGTTTTCGCGGGATTGATGCCGCCCGCGCCGATCATTGCGCAGGGGGTGGGGAGAGAATGCTTGGCTGAAGTTGCGGCTACGGTGCAGGCCATGGCGGCGCAGTCCAGTCACGTCGAGGCGGCGCATGCAAAAAACGGACTCGACCAATGATGCTGCGCCTCCACGTTCTACTATTGCTGGCCATCGCTGTGCTTTCCTCCTTAGCGGGCTGCAAGCCCAGTCTGGAAAGCAAGAATCCAAGCGAGCGTGTCCGGGCCGTGCAGGACTTGGCTGATGAGACGATCTTGGCCAAAGTGGCCCTCGAAGACAACGACCCGGATGTTCGCAAAGTCGCCGTCGAAAAGCTCACAGATCAGGCACTTCTCGGCAAGGTCGCCGTGGAGGACAAGGACTCACATGTTCGAAACCTTGCCATCGGAAAACTCACTGATCAGCGGTTTCTGGCCAAGGTGGTCGTCGCGGACGAGGGCCCACTGGTCCGTCTCGCCGTTGTCGGAAAACTCACTGATAAGGGGGTTCTGGCCAAGGTGGCCGTCGCGGACCCGGACTCACTTGTCCGTCTCGCCGCTGTCGAAAAGCTCACCGATCAGGGGGTTCTGGCCGAGGTGGCCATCGCGGACGAGGACACACAGGTCCGCCTCGCCGCCGTCGGAAAGCTCACCGATCAGAGGGTTCTGGCCAAAGTGGGTGTCGCGGACCAGGATCCACTAGTCCGCCTTACGGTTGTCGGAAAGCTTACCGACCAAGCGGTTCTGGCCAAGGTCGCCATTGCGGACGAGGAGGTGTCTGTCAGCCGCGCAGCCGTCGGGAAGCTTACCAATCCAGCGCTTCTGGCCGAAGTAGCCATTGAGGGCAAGGACGTGGCTGTCACCCACGCCGCCTTCGGAAAGCTCAGCAACCCGGCGCTACTGGCCAAGGTGGCGATTGAGGGTCGCGATCCAGATATTCGCTGCGCCGCCTATCTCAAGCTAGATAACTTCAGAACCCTGGCTAAACTCACCGCAGCAGCAGCAGATCCGAGGACGCGTTTATACGCTTCAATTCTTTCGAAGGTCCACAGCGCCTACTCGGTGATACAGAGGGGGAGTGCGTCCGAACTAGGTGCGGTGCTGGAGATTTTCTATCCGTTGACGGACCCTCTGGTCACGGCCGAACTTGGGGCGGTGAAGGACGTCAACGTCGAGTGGAAAGTTCTTTCGCAATCATACAGCGGAGAAGCGCATATCGATGGAGAACGAATCTCGGTGTATGTCACGCTGAGCAAGATTGGCCATGTCATTTCTCGATCGTGGACATCGGCCTTCCCCTTCCATGCGCCGGGAAATCTGCATTGGCTGGGTGCCGAGGTATCTGCGTTGGATTTTTCCAGGGACATTTGCGGACTTCTTTCTGCGCCTGCGCTCAGCCATGTCGCCATTGAAGGGCAGCGGCCCGTTCTCCGCTGCGCAGCCGTCGAAAAACTCAGCGATCAGGCGCTTCTTTTCAAAGTGGCGGTCGAGGACGAGGACCGGGATGTCCGGAACGCCGCCGTGCAGCAACTATTCGATTTGCGTCAGAACAAATCCAGATGACACGGAAGCCGATGCCCCACCAATCCGAACGTGTCCGGCATCGAAGCCCCGCCGAAGGGGGGCGGTGTGACCTTGCAGATGTCTGATCCAATGGCCGGGCGGAAATTGGGGTGTTGCGTGGACCGGCGCGATCGGCCGCCATGGGAGCCGCGGAGGCGGACTTCGGGTTGCCGAGAAATCGCCGCCGCCAGCCGGCCCGCGGCGGTCAGCTCATCGCCTGCATCGCTTTGCGCAGGGGCACCAGACTCTCGTCGAGCGACATGCTTACGATCTGGGACAAACTGCGCAGCCCGATGACAGCGTTGAGGCTGGCATCCTTTGCACAGGTTGCCTGGATGCGTGAAAAGAAGCAGATGTTGAGCGTGGCCAGCTCGTGATAGAGCGCTTCGAGCCCGGCGAGAGCGAAGTCTGGCTGGCCGCCATCTTTCATCACAAAATACTGCTTGATCAAATAATCGCCGACGGTGCGGTAGAGGGTCTCGTCGATTGAGGCAAACGGCAGGTGGAAGAGCGCCTGGGACCGCAACCGGCGGAGAATCGGGCACGCGCTGGTGGCCATCACCAGCGCCAGCAGTGCTTCCAGGCCTATCTGCGCATCCGTCTCCTTGATGCAAACGCGCGTGGCATTATGCATCGTCACCTTCATGTCGACTGTCGAAGTGACCTGGGAGAACTTCTCCATGATCGGGGCGATATCAACCGCGGCCGGACAAAATGGCTGCGCGTCGGGCAACGGGCAATTCGTGCAGCGATGAAAGGCCAGGCGGGTCCAGCGCGGCGGGGCCGCCGGATCGCTTTCAGCAACGGGTGTGCAGGGCGGCAGACGGCGGTTGAGATCGACTTCGAACGACCAAACGGTGCCGTCGGGCAATTCGTATTCGTAAACGATCAAAGCTTGGGGCATGGAGCAAAAAGACTGCCGGGCTGACGTGAATTGAGCGGGCGGTCAGTTACAGTGGATTGCGCGACGCCAAGCGCGAGAAAGAAAGCCGTGTCCAATAATCCTATTTGATGAACGATTCCGCGCTGGCGGGCTTCATGAATGGTCTGGGGAGGACTTTTCCGTCGCCCCCGAGGTGAGGCGGACCATCTCGCGGCCCGCGAGCAGAAAGGCTCCCACGCCGTAGGGTTCGGTTGAATTCGCATCGAAGGTGACCGGTGCGAACCCGACGGGCTGGACATGGGTGAGCCGGCCGTCCTTGTCGACGCAGGTGAGGAGCGCGGCCCAGGCCTTCTCAGCGACCGGCGCAAAGCGAGCCCGGTCGAGTGCTCCATTGTTCACTCCCCAGGCGAGCGCATAGCAAAAGAAGCCGGTGCCGCTGCTCTCCTGCATCGGATAGCTGGCTGGATCCAGCAGGCTGGCGCGCCAGAAGCCGTCGGTGGATTGAAGGCTGGCAACCTGCTCAGCCATCTCGCGAAACTGTCCGATAAACCGCGGACGGGCCGGGTGGTCGGGGGGCATTGCCTGCAGCATTCTCACCAGTCCGCCGAGCACCCAGCCATTGCCGCGCGCCCAGTGGATCTTGCGGCCGTTCTTTTCCCGAAGCGCAAAAGCGTTGCTGTCCCGCAGATAAAGGTGATCGGCGGGGTCGTAGAGGTAGTCGGAGGTGACCCACCACTTGGCGACGGCATAAGCGAGGTAGCGCGGGTCGCCGGTCGCCTGGGAAAGCTTCGCCCAGGCCGGCGGCGCCATGAATAGCGAGTCGCACCAGGACCAGCGATCAAGCCAGTCAGGGTTGAGCTTCTGGTCAGCGAGCAGGTTGTCGTCCTTGGGGTGGGCGAGAATGAAGTCGAAACGCTCGCGCATCGGCGCAATCAACCGCGGATCACGCGTGAGCAGGCACAGGTCCGCATAGGTCTGGCCGACGGCGTGGTCGTCGGCGTGGTAGGGACGTGCTCCCAGCTGCCAGCGGTTGTCCTCGCCCATCTTGAGCATGGCATCCCGGAAGCGCGGGCCGGACGAGACCTCAGACAGGGCCATGACGCCTGCGTAAAACGCGGCATTGTGCCAGTCGAGGGGCTTGCAGGTCTGCGACGGATGCGCCAACTGCCAGTCGGCCACCCGCTCCATTACTGCCACGGTCTCGGGGGACGCAGCGACGGCTAGAGCATTCATGGTGACAATCAACGCGAGGCAGGAGACGGCTTTCTGGAACATGTAGGGCATTATGGGATGACTGTTAAGGCTACGCCCGGGCGCGCGCCGCGCTGCCGCCGACTTCTCCCCGGCGGCAAAGTCGCGCTGAAACTAGATGCCCAGCTTGTAGCCAGTGAATAGAATGACGACCGTCACCGCTGCGCAGATACCGGTGGCGATCTTGGCCCCGCGAGCGTTGGCAAGGTAGGCGTTGCCGGGGCAGGCCGCGCTTGCGTTGAAGGGGAGGCCCATCGCGAGGTAGAGCGTGGGCACCCAGAACAGAGCGTGGTGGAGGAAGGAGCGCTTTTGCAGGGTCATTGGGGGCGTTGGCGAGTCGCGAGAAGGACAGCGATCCGTTCCGTCGAAGCAATTGCCAAATGCGCTTTCGATGATTCTCTTTCGCGGGACGGGTGTCTGCTTTTTGGCTGTCAGCTTTCCTTCGATACGCGGACCCGAAGCCTATAAGCCATAGCAATCGAGCACCTGATCTGGCGCTCATGACAGCTGCGGACGATCGCGTCATTGGTTGACCCTGAACTCTGCATGCAGAGGCGCCTTCGAGTCGCCGCCCACCCAGACGTCGAAAATCTCCGGCTCAACCACCCAGGATCGGGATTCGGGGCTCCAGAACTCAAGTTCTGCCCGGCCAAGCGAGAACTGGACGGTCTTCTTCTCGTCCGGAGCAAGCGTGATTCGCTGGAATCCCTTCAGCTCGCGAACTGGATGAGCCGCACTGCCGGCCTGCTGATGGATGTAGAGCTGTACCACCTCGTCTCCGGCCACCCCGCCCTTGTTCTCGACGTCGACGGAAACGCGCAGGGTTCCGTCCGCCGTGATCGTCTTCTGATCCAGCGCGAGGTTCGAGAATCCGAAGGTCGTATAGCTGAGCCCGTAGCCGAACGGAAACAGGGGCGCCGTGGTGAAGTCCGAATACCGCGATGTGAAAAACGGATCGTCCTCGTGGGCCTGGGTGTAATTGTGATTATAATACGTCGGCGACTGGCCGGCGATGCGCGGCCAGGAAACCGGTAGCTTCCCGCCGGGGTTGACGTCGCCAAATAGCACATCGGCAATTGCGTTGCCGCCCTCCGTGCCCGGAAACCATGCCTCCACGATTGCGGGAACGTGCTCCGCCGCCCAGGAAATATCCAGCGGCCGGCCGTTGATCAAGACGAGCACCACCGGCTTGCCGGTCGCCACGACCGCTTCGAGCAGTTGCTGCTGGTTTCCTCCAAGCACGAGGGTCGCGCTGGAAGCGGCCTCTCCGCTCATATTGGCGCGCTCGCCGAGCACCAACACGACGGTGTCGGCATCTCTGGCCGCATCAACCGCCTTCTTCACTTCATGCATCATCTCAGCCTTGGGCATCAACGCTGGCGCGTTTTTGCCTTCCCTGGCTTCCCACGGCATCGGGTAAAGCCGCTGCATGTCGCCTCCGCGCACGAAATTGATCTTGGCCGCTGGCAGCTTGTTGCGCAGTCCTTCCAGCACCGAGACGGCCGCGCCACCCTCTACCGTCCATGAACCCTTGATGTCCTCGGTGGAGTCGGCAATCGGTCCGATGAGCGCGATCGATCCGAGGGTCTTCTTCAGAGGAAGGGAACCATTCTCGTTCCGCAAGAGCACGATTGCACGCTGGGCTGCAACGCGTGTGGCGGCACGGTGTACGGGATCGTTGAGAACGGTGTCCTTGTTCGCCAGGTCGCCGTAGGGCTGCTCGAAGAGCCCCATCCTAATCTTCACGGCGAGAACCTCGCGCACCAACTGGTCCACCAAACCGACCGGCACCTTGCCCGATTCAACGAGCTTCGCGACATTCCTCAGGTAGGTTTCGCTGCCCATGTCCACATTGACCCCGGCGGTGAGACCGCGGTAAGAGGCATCCTCGGGATCGCGCGCATAGCCGTGTGCTATCAGGGATTGCACCGCATACGAATCGCTTACCACGAAACCGCTGAAGCCAAGATCGCGGCGAAGCACGTCTTGCAGGAGCCATTTGTTGCCTGAGGCGGGAACGTCATTGAGGCACATGTAGGCGGACATCACTGTGCCGACGCCCGCATCGATCGCTGCTTTGAACGGGCGAAGGTAAACATTGCGGAAGAGCTCCTCAGGGATGTAGCAACTGTCGTAGTCGCGTCCGCCGTCGGCCGCGCCATAGCCCGCAAAATGTTTTACGCTGCCCAGCACGCGATTGGGAGTGCCAAGGCGCGGTCCCTGGAATCCGAGGACCTGCGCGCGGGCCATTGCCGCTCCCAAGTAGGGATCCTCGCCGGCTCCTTCCACCATGCGTCCCCAGCGGGAATCGCGCGCGATGTCGACCATCGGGCCGAACGTCCAGTTGATGCCCGATACCGATGCTTCGTGCGCAGCCATCGCCTGGGCGCGCTCGACCATGGCCGGATCCCAACTGGCCGCCATGCCGACCGGCTCAGGGAAGACGTTTTTGTAGCCGTGAATCACGTCGAAACCGAACAGGAGCGGAATCTTCAGCCGGCTTTCTTTAACAGCGATCTCCTGCCATTTCTTGATCAGGGCGGAGTCAATGGTCCAGAGCACGGATCCCGCCTCGCCCTTGCGGATGAGGTCCTCGGGTTGCCAGTTCTCCGGCGGAACAAGTGCCGGGCCGATCTGGGTGAGCTGCCCAATCTTCTCCTGGAGCGTCATCTGCGTGAGCAGCGCCTCCACCCGTTGGCTGACCTGAACGTCACTGGTCGCAGCCGGAGGAGGCGATTGCGCGATTGATGGGGCGCAGCCCAGCAAAGTGGAGAATGTCATGGCGAAGATTCGAACGCGCCTCCTCAGTGAGTCAGGCGCGGTTGTCGTATGGAAAGTATTGGACATGGTGATTTGGATTTAAGCTGGGTTCGATACCCCGGAGTTCGCTTCGGATCTTTATTTAGGCTGACTTACGGCAGCACAGGTTCCGAGAAAAGGTGCACTGGGAAAGGGCATCTGATCTGCCAAAGATCACGCTAGCGGAATGCGCCGGTCTTTTGAATTGTCTGGGCTCCTATTTACCTATAATTTTGGACGATGCGATCCATCATTGGCTCTGTCGCCCCACTCATGCCCATGACCGGGTATTTTAACAGTCGGGATGAGTCATTGGACTGGGTTGAAGGCAACCTTGAGAATTGGAACGGCTACTTCACGCTTCGCGGCACAGGGGAGATTATCTACGAGCAGAAGACTTTCCGGACGGGCGTTGGAGAGTTTCTGCTGCTTTCGCCTGGGGTGCATCGTTCCTATCGCATCCCAATTCCCAAGCAGGGATGGGAATTCTACTGGTTGCATTTTCGTGCGACGCAGCGACTCACCCATACGCTCGACTGGTTCGATCGACGCAAGATCAGTCAGTCGCATCGAGTTGCCAATGTGTCCCTGCGCGTACGAATCGCGGCGATTCTTGAGGAGGCCCACCAGATCAACCTCGGCAATCCGGATCTTGTCGGAAGGGAGGCGATTTTGGAGGCGATGCTGGAGGCCTTGATTCTGCGGATCGCGGCGGCTGAGGCACAGAAGGTGTCGTTGCTCTCGATCGATACACGGATTGAAAACGTCCTGGAGCATTTCCATCGCGATATTGCTGCGCCCACGGGAGTGACGGAACTCGCCCACAAAGCGGGGCTGTCCCGTTCGCAATTCTGCCTGCTGTTCCGGCACGGGACCGGACGGACGCCTCAGCAATACGTCGAGGAGCGTCGTCTCGAGATGGCGGCCTACTACCTGCGCACCACGGCCCAATCGGTGACCGAGGTCTCTGAAATGGTGGGTTTCATGAATCCCTTCTACTTCGCCAACCGATTCCGGCGGCGCTTCGGGACAAGCCCGAGTGCGTATCGTGGGAGCTAGAGATCCGATATCCTATCTCTTCATTTTTGACATCGACGACTTTTTGAGGTGGCTGAGTTCCTGCCGACTCTGCCGAGTTTCCTTCAAAACCTCGTCACGATATTCGCCAATTTTTGACATTGTTGGACTTGTAGAGAGCCGGTGGTCTGGCCTTTCATGGGGTGTTCTATTCAGTTTCTGGCTTAACCCGGCTGGAATTTTACACATGCCTTACGAAATACCAGCAACGTTGGAGGCTTTCCTTGAGTACCACCACATTTCAATGCGGATTGAATTTGATGGCGCCAACAAGGAGGAACATGTCTTTTCCGCCTGTTTGCCAGGCATGAGGGTGGTTGGCACCGGAGCAGGGAAATCTGCGTTCATAATCGCTCGTGGCGCCGCCCCTGCCGCTGCTGTTGCCGCACTGACAAACGCACTGAAAGGCAAATTGCTTCGATCTGAAGACGAGTCCAAGCGAGCGGATTTTCCTCATGAGCTTGATGCGGAGTCCCTGGTGAAGAAACTGGAACCCGTCACCGAAGTTGAAAAGCTGGCTCTCAGCTACGTAACCGATGTTGCCACCCGGATGGTCGTGGCTTTCAGCCTTACGCGGGAGGCCTATGACAGCGTTTGGCGGGCGACCATGGGTGCAAGTCTGCTGCAGACAGAGGACAAGGGCCGGCTCCTGGTTCCGATCAGTATCGAGAATGGAAACCCTCTCCTGGCCATAAAGGATATCGCGTGGCAGTTGGGTGGGAAACTGCTTCTCAGAAGGGACATGGAATTCCACGCCCCGGTCATGCCAAATGTCCGGCATACGCTGCAGGAGGAGATTCGCGCGATGAAGAAGACGCGCGAATTGTGAATCCATAGGGGAAGATCACAATTGCCTTGAGCGTCGGGCGTCGGTTGTCAGCTCGGATGGCATGCCTCGTTTTGAGGAATGACCATGGCCGATGATCCGGCGAGGCGCGGTCTCAGACTGGTTCGCACAGGGACAAACAGGCGCTTCAGTCGACAGAGGCCTGCAGTGAGAAGCGCCTCGCTGTGGCGTCCGCGCGTCGCGGACGCGTCGATCCACGAAATGGAATCATTGCTCGAAAGAAAGAACCGCTGTCTGAAAACTCGACCCGATCCCAACAAGTCTCGCAGATTAAGGACTCTGGCCTTCGAGATCGCCATGATGGAGGCGCAACAACTGCCTCGGTGGCTACCGCAAAGCCGGTCTGCTGACGTTGGATAATAACTTCGCAAGATATTTAGCAAAAGATTGTTAGAACTGCTTGTGTTAAAAAAGATTTGCAAATGAAATAGTTGTTGTTCTAACGATCATGGTTTAATTCAAAAAGCAGCATATCTTCTCAGTCCATTCTTGGGAGTCGTCATCCAAACCGCGCATGAAAACCCTTATCTACGAAATCATCGCCACTGCGGGAACGATCGAATCCGCGGGCAACAGGATCCTCAAGCCATTCGGGCTGACACCGATGACCTTCAATATCCTGAATGTGTTGACGGACGGCCCGCTCTCACAGCGGGAAATCAGCGACAAGGTCATCGTGGCCGCCTCGAGCATCACTTTCCAGGTCCGGCAACTGCAGAAAAAGGGCCTTATCCAGCGCCGTCGCCCGAACGCGCGAACGTGGCGGGTCTCGCTCACACCGCTTGGCACGGAGACCCGCTGTTCGGCCGAGCGCCAGATGTTCCAAATCATGGAGCAGATTCGAGTCGATCCAAACCAGATGGCGGAGGCTGAGGCGGCCCTGAAAACGGTCCGGACCCACCTCATGGAAATCAGCCAGGGCTAGGACATGCGATGGCCTTCCCGCAGGCAGAGCGAAGAGCCCCGTTTCTGCGACCACAAACCCAATAAGCGCAAATCAGGCGGCACCTCAGGTCGGGACAACAACACCCCAAGATGAATATGCTAACATCACGGCGATTTCTTCCCCTTTTTATTACGCAGTTTATCGGTGCCTTTTGCGACAATGTCTTCAAGAACGCGTTCGTTCTATTGAGCACTTTCGGACTTGCCCGCGCCCATGGTTGGAATCCCGCCTATGCGGTTTATCTGATCGGTGGTCTTTTTATTCTGCCATTCGTGCTGATCTCGGGCTGGGCGGGCTATGTGTCGGACATCTGGTCCCGGCATACGCTCGTCCGTGCGCTCAAGACGTTCGAAGTTCTCGTCATGTTGGGGGCGGCGGCAGCGCTGTACGTCGACAGTTTCTACGGCATGTGGATTATCATTGTGGCTCTCGGGTTCATTTCGGCGATGTTCGGACCGCTCAAGTACGGACTGTTGCCGGTGTACCTGAAGACCGAGGAACTGGTCAGCGGCAATGCCTGGTTTGAAGCTGGATCTTTCATCGCGATTGTCACGGGCATGCTCGTGGGTGCCCGGGCTGCTGTCGGAACGGCAGGCCGAAACGAAGTCGGAGGGTTGCTGCTGATCCTGGGAGTAATCGGTTGTGTCTCGACCTATTTCCTTCCCGTCGCTCCTGCCTCTGCGGTGGCAACCATCTCACCATGGAATCCTCGGTCCTTGCGGCGGAGCGCAGTCGATGCCGTGAATACGATCCGGCAGATTCCCGTGCTCTGGCGAAGTGTCCTCGGCGTTTCCTGGTTCTGGTGCCTGGGCGCGGTGCTGCTCTCGTTTTTGCCCACCTACGTCAAGGATTCGCTTCACCAGGACGCGAACGGGGTGACGCATTACCTCCTGTTTTTTGCCGTCGGAGTTGGCCTCGGTTCGTTTCTCGGCCTCTATCTGAACGGGGGCCGCATTCGCGCAACCTATGTTCCGCTCGCCGGCATGGCCATAAGTGGATTCTTGTTCCTTTGGGCCTTTGCCGACGTGTTCGCGAACTCACATCTAGCCCTATTCCTCGCGATCATAACATCCGGGATAGGTGTGGCGGGCGGCGTCTACTCGGTGCCGCTGTATGCCTTGATGCAGCATCGGAGTCCGGTGGACCAGCGAGGCCGGGTGATTTCAGCCAATAATATCATGAACGCCGTGTTCATGGTCGCAGGCGCGCTGGGGGCCATGGGAATTGCGGCGATAGATCCGCGTCCGGCCGCGCTGCTGTGCGTGCTCGGTATCGCCAACTTCGCTGTCGCGGTTTACATGGTCTGGCTGATCCCCGAGTCCGTCCTGCAGACGGTTGTCCGGCTTGTTCTGCGGATCATCTTCAGGGTGCGTGTCCGCGGTCTCGAGAATTTTCCCGTGGAGGGCCCGAGGCTGGTCATCGCAAACCACACCTCGTGGCTCGATGCGGCGCTCCTTTCGGCGTTCCTGCCTGAGCCGCCCGTCTTCGCCGTTGATGCACAGTTCGCTCAGCTGTGGTGGTTGAAGCCTTTCCTGAAATGGACCACTGCGTATGCCATCGATTCGGCCCATCCGCTGGGCCTCAAAAAACTCTGTGCAGCGGTTGAGCAGGGAGGAATGGTCGCAATCTTTCCAGAAGGGCGGCTGACCACCACCGGCGGGCTGATGAAGATCTATGATGGCGCCGGGTTCATCGCCCACAGGACCGGCGCGAAGATCGTCACGGTGCATATTGACGGGGCTGCTCTTTCGGTGTTCACGCGCCTCAGGCATAAATTCAAACGCCGGTTGTTTCCCCGAATCACGCTGACCATCAGCGCGCCGCAGGTCATGCCGGAGTCTACCGACAGGAAGAATCGGGTCTCCTTCATCTACAATTTGCTGAGTGAGAGCGCGTTTTCCGCGCAGGTATGCGAGCATTCTCTGTTCCGAGAACTGGTCGCCGCTTCAAAGCGGCATGGAGGGAGCCGGTCGATGTGGGTTGGACATGATAGGCATAGCATGACCTACGCGCAGATCCTGGGTCGCTCTGCCTATCTTGGGACGCGTTTCGCTGGTGTGACCAAGCCCGGAGATGTCGTGGGTGTAATGCTGCCGACGAGTATCGGGGGAGCGCTCGCCTTCTGGGGGCTGCAATTCGCGCACAGGGTTCCGGCGTGGCTAAATTTCAGCATGGGGCGAACCGCCTTTGCCTCGACCATTCGGACGGCAGGAATCCGCTCCGTGATCACCTCCAGAGTTTTTATTGCCGAAGGCAGACAGGAAGAGCGGCTCGCTGCCCTTTCTGCCGCGGGCGTGACCGTTATCTATCTGGAGGATTTCCACCCGTCTTGGCGATGGAAACTGCGGTCCTTGTGGCTCCGGTTGAATCTGATCTCCAGCTATGCTGCGCATGAGGCCGCATGGATCGCCTCGGGGAGAGACCGCCGCGGCGCCATTCTCTTCACCTCCGGTTCGTCAGGGCTGCCCAAGGCTGTTGTCCTCTCCCATGAGAACCTGCTCGCCAATGTTGCCCAGTTGCGAGCGCGCATCGATTTCTCCCATAACGACTGCGTCTTCAACGCGCTTCCGCTTTTCCACTCCTTTGGATTCACGGGCGGCATGCTGACTCCGCTTTTCTCGGGGGTTCGCACGGTTCTGTATCCAACGCCGCTTCACTACGGCATCATTCCGGAGTTTATCTACAATGTGAACGCCACGATCTTTTTCGCGACCAACTCGTTTCTGAATGGATATGCCCGCAAGGCGAACACCTACGATTTCTATTCGCTGCGGTACGTCTTTGCGGGAGGGGAAAAGCTCCAGCCGGCCACGCAGAAACTGTGGAACGAGCGATTTGGCATCCGCATCTTCGAAGGCTATGGAACCACCGAGGCATCGCCCGCCCTGGCCATAAATACCCCCCTAGCATTCAAGCCGGGGACGGTGGGCTGTTTCCTGCCTGGCATTACCTACCGACTTGAGGCGGTGCCTGGGACGTCAGGTGGACGGCTGTTCTTCCGCGGGCCGAACCGAATGTTGGGTTACTATCTTCCTGACCAGCCGGGGGTCCTCGTGGACACCGGAGAATGGTATGACACCGGCGACATTGTCTCGGTCGACGATCAGGGGTTCGTCAGCATACTGGGGCGGGCCAGGCGTTTTGCGAAGATTGCCGGTGAAATGGTTTCTTTGTCGGCGGTCGAGGAGGCGGTGTCGGCGTCGATCACCGGCGGGGTCGCCGTGTTGAGCCGCCCCAATCTCACAAAGGGCGAGGAGTTGGTCCTCTTCACCTCGGACGCGGGGCTCACCCTGGAAGCTGTCCGCGGGGCGGTGCGATCCCATGGGCTTTCGGACCTGAACGCGCCCAGGAAGATCAAACTATGCACTCCCTTCCCGATGCTCGGATCAGGAAAACCGGATCTTGTAGCGCTTCAACAACTGGCGGAACGCACGGAGACCCCGGCCGCTTGAAGACGAACTGGTTGGTGCGAATTGCCCGGACACCCTCAACCGTATCTATGCAAATTGTAGGAGCCTGCTTGCAGGCGATTTCGAGGTGACAATCGCCTGCAAGCAGGCTCCTACAATGATCACCTGACGGCATCATGTTTACGAGTGAAGGCGGAGCTTTTTGAATTGATACGGCTTAGGTCCAAGACTTGCAAACGCACCGATCAATCGTCAGTGACAAATCCGAAGTTTACCCCTCATGCAACCCCTCATCGTGTTGTTGGTACTTTTCCTGATCGGCGTTCTTGTGGTGCTGCCGATCTGGGTGATCGCAAAGATCATTGGACACGATGGCGAATTCGACGCCCTGCAAAACCGGCTGCGAACGCTGGAGGAAGAGGTGAGGGGCTTGCGCGCGACCCTGCGAAACCTGCAGGCCGCGCCGCCCTCAAAAACACCGGAGAAAGCCGTTTCGCCGGCGCCTGTTGCGCCACCGGTCGTTATGGAGCCGCAGCCGGTTGCCAGGCCGGTTCCGGAAGTTCCCTGTCCGCCTTCCCGGCCGCTTGTCGCGGAACCGCCCCCGGCCGTTGCCTGGTCGACCGTCACGGATCAGCGATCGGGTTCCGCGGTGCCTCCGCCCCCGCCGGACGTGCCGCCGAAGGTTGCTCCCGCCCGGGTCCCGCCCCCGCCGCCAGCAGGAAGCCCCGTCATCGACTGGGAGCAATTCATGGGCGCGAAACTCTTCGCCTGGCTCGGTGGCTTTGCGCTTTTTCTGGGCGTTGCGTTCTTCGTCAAATACTCCTTTGAGCACGATCTCATTCCGCCGCAGGTGCGCGTGGCGCTTGGTTTTCTTTGCGGGGCCGGCCTCATTGTCGGAGGTTTGAAGATCTCCCTCGAGAGATACCGCATCACCGCGCAGACGCTCGTGGCCGCGGGCGTCGTTTCGCTCTACGCGGTGACTTTCGCCTGCAACTCGATCTATCATTTCGCCTTCTTTGGTCCGGTATCGACGTTCCTCTTGATGTCCTTGATTACGGCGACGGCCTTCGTGCTCGCCGTGCGACTGAACGCCCAAGTCGTTGCTATTCTGGGCATTCTTGGCGGTTTTCTCACCCCCATACTGATCAGTACAGGACATGACAATCCAGCCGGGCTTTTCGGATATATTGCATTCCTTGTCTTGGGGCTTGCCGCGGTGGCGTTGCACCGGGGCTGGCTCCACCTCGTGCCGCTGGGCGCCACCGGCACGGTGCTGATGTTTGTCGCCTGGGTCAACAGATTCTACGTGCCTGAGAAAACAGAGATTGCGGTGGTGGTGTGCATCGGGTTTTGCGCGGTTTTCTTTTTCGTCTATCTCGCCGCCCGGCGCTCGGATCGGGCGACGCCGCCTGTTCTGTGGGTGGCAGTGGGAATGCCGGTTGTATCCTTGGCGTTCGCCCTTTTTCTCACGGAGCAAGCGTCGGTGGCGGCCCGCCCGGGACTCCTGTTCGCCTTCATCTTTGTATGCGATCTCTTGCTGCTGGCGCTGGCATGGCTGGATGAACGGATGGCGCGGCTTCACCTGGCTGCCGGCCTGGCGGTTTTCGCGCTGCTGTCGATCTGGACAGCGGACAACCTTACTGACGCGTTGCTGCCTTGGGCGCTGGTGGCGAATCTGTTGTTCGCCGCGCTGCACACGGCTTTTCCACTGCTTCTTGAACGGCGCCGCCCCGCCTCTGCGCCGTCGTGGTGGAACCAGCTCTTCCCGCCGCTGGCGTTGCTGCTGATGTTATTTCCGATCTACAAATTCGAGACGGTGCCTTTGCTCATCTGGCCCGCTATCCTGCTCGTCGATGTCATTGCGATCGGCGTGGCTTTGCTGAGCGCCTCCCTTGCCGCCGTGGCCGCGGTGTTGGTGCTCACGTTGCTGGGCACCGGCATGTGCATATTCCAGGTGCCTGCGGGGGTCGCTTTTGAACCGTCGTTGCTATTCGTGATCGGTGGATTCTCCGTTTTCTTTTTCTTCGCCGGCCTTTGGCTCGCCAGAAGACTCGGAAACAGGCTGACGGCAGCTGATTCGCGGTTGGCGGGGCTCTTTGGCGGCGTCCAGAGCCAGATTCCGGCATTCTCATCGCTCCTGCCATTTTTGCTGATGATCATGGTCTGCGCCCGGTTGGAAGTGCCCAATCCGTCAACCGTCTTCGGTCTCGGACTCCTCCTGGTCATCCTTACGCTCGGACTCGCGCGGCTGCTCATCGCGGAGTGGCTGCCGGCCTGCGCGCTGGTCGGAATCGCGGCGCTGGAATATGTCTGGCATGCGCGCCACTTCAGTTCGACTGCGCCGGGCCTGCCACTGGTCTGGTACGTGGGATTCTATGCCGTGTTCGCCGCGTACCCGTTTGTCTTTCGGCGTGATTTCATCCGGCTGACTGGACCATGGGCTGTGGCGGCAATGAGCGGGCTCGCGCACTTTTGGATGGCATACCAGGCAGTCAAGTTGGGTTGGCCCAACGACTTCTTGGGCGTCGTGCCTGCACTATTCACGCTGGCGCCGCTCGGCAGCGTCGCCCTCATCCTGCACACGGTGGCCGAGGACAATCCGAAGCGGCTCAACCAGCTCGCCTGGTTCGGTGGTGTTGCGTTGTTTTTCATCACGCTCATCTTTCCGATTCAGTTCGACCGGCAGTGGCTCACTGTGGCTTGGGCGCTCGAAGGCGCCGCGTTGCTCTGGCTCTTTCACCGCGTTCCTCATCCGGGTCTGCGGGCCACCGGCGCCGTGCTTCTGGTTGTCGCCTTCGTCCGTCTGGCGCTCAACCCCGCGATCCTCGAATACCACGTTCGCGGTGACACCGCGGTATTCAACTGGTATCTGTATGCCTACGGCCTGGGGATCGTCGCCCTTTTTGTGGGCGTCCGGCTGCTGGCCCCGCCTCGCCAGACCGTGCTCGGCATCAACGCCCAACGGCTCGTCTGCGCCCTTGGCGTGATCCTCTCGTTCCTGCTCCTGAATATCGAGATTGCGGACTACTTCACCTTACCCGGCGCGAGCGCGCTGACGTTCGAATTCTCGGGCAATTTCGCGCGCGATATGTGTTACACGATCGGGTGGGCTCTCTTTGCGCTCGGTTTGCTTTCGGCCGGTATTTGGAAGCAGCAACGGCACGCGCGCTATGCCGCCATCGCGCTCCTCAGTGTTGCGTTGCTCAAGCTCTTCTTTCACGACCTGGCGCGCCTTGAGGCTCTTTACCGCATTGGGACGCTTTTCGCCGTCGCCGTCATCGCCATCCTGGCGTCGTTTGCCTATCAGCACTTCCTTCCGAGCAATGAAAAGACCCTCCCTCCGCGGCCTTAGCCCTGTGGTGCTGCTGGCGTTCCTTGCTGCCGCCAGTTGTCCCGCCCTCACGCCCACCGAGTGGCAGCACCGGCAGGCTCTCAACGTTGCGGCGCCTGGACTCGTGCGCGTGGATCTGACTCCGGCGTCTTTTGATGCTGCCGGGCAGGAGTCGGAGGATCTTCGCATCATCGATCCGACAGGACATGAGATCGCTTTTCTGCTCGATCGTCCGCCGATCCCCGGGGCACATATTATTCGTCCTTCCTCGTTCGAGGTGACGTTGGCGCCCGGCTCGACTCGGATCACGATCGCGACCGGCACGATGGACAAGCTCGCTTCGCTCTCCCTGGAAACGCCAAGCCCCTTCTTCCTGCGAGCTGTGCGGGTCGAGATCTCCCAGAACGATTCCGACTGGATCACTATTGACCAGGGGCTTCCTATTTTTCGCGAATGGGGGGCCGAGAAACTCGATCTGCCCATAGGCGGTCGCGTTGCGGCCTACGTGCGGGTCACCATCGCAGACAATCGCGACGCCTCGCTTCCATTCACGGGTGCGAGACTTCTTTCTGAGCCCCCGCCCGCCCCGGTGCCCGTGCCGGTTGGCGCCCAAATATCCGGTCGCGATGAATTTTCCGGCGAGACCGTCCTGACTCTCGCTCTCGACGGCCGTCATGTGCCGCTTGCGGCCCTTGAGTTTGCTACCAAGGAGCCGCTGTTCATGCGCCGGGTCACCGTCGGCGTCCGCGAAGTGAGCGATGCGATTTCCGGTGAGCGCATAATTGCCTCTGGCACGCTCTTCCGCGTGGCGCTCGACGGAGCGCCTGTCCGCGAGCAACTGGAGCTGCCTCTGCTCTTTACACCGTCGACGCGCGAGCTGCTTTTGCATATCTATAACGGCGATTCACCCCCGCTGTCCATCGACGCCGTCCGCCCGAAACGCCGGCCAGTCAGTTTGCTGTTCATGGCGCCCACTGCGGGGAGCTACACATTGCTTTCGGGCAACCCGCAGGCGGCCTCGCCGCGTTACGATCTCGCTGCCTTCGCCGGCGAGATGCGTGGGGCCAGTGCTGCCGTTGTTGTTCCGGGCGGCGTTGAGGACACGCCAGGTTACCGTTCAAGCGAGGCTCTCGGAGCGGCGCCGATGCCCGACGTGTCCGTGGCCGGTTCGCCACTTGATGCCACTGAATGGAACTTCCGAAGGTCCGTACAGATTGTCGCCCCTGGAGTTCAGGAACTGGAGCTCGACCTGGAGGTGCTTGCGAAGTCACGTACGGACTTTGCTGATCTGCGCCTGCTGCGCGACGGCAAACAGATCCCCTACGTACTTGAACAACCTGCGCTCGCCCGTTCATTGGATCTGACGCCGGCTGTCTCGCCGGACCCCAAACGCCCGACGGTGAGCATCTGGAGCGTCCGATTGCCCCAGGCGGTGCTGTCGCTCCGGAGCATTGTACTGACCTCGGCGACGCCGCTGTTTCAGCGCCAGTTCCGCATTTTTGAGAGATTGACCGTCCAGGACGGGAGCCCTTGCGAATACACGCTCGCAAACGGCCAATGGAGCAGGACTCCGGAGCCGGGCGTTCCGGAGAACCGGGTTTTCGGGCTGCCGGAACGGATGCGCACGGATACACTCTGGATTGAGACCGATAACGGGGATAATCCTGCCATCGCGCTTGGCGCGGTGCGAGTGGTCTATCCAGTTGTGCGCCTCGTCTTCAAAGTCGCGGAAACCGGCGGCTACACCCTTGCCTACGGGAATAGATCAGCCAATGCCCCACGATACGACCTAAGCATGGTGTCCTCGAGGTTGCTTACCTCCAGCCGGAATGCTGCGCACCTCAGTGCCGTGGAGCAGAACACCGCCACCAGAAATCCGTTCGCCGGAATCAATGGGGGCTATATCTTCTGGGGCGCACTGGCGCTGGTGGTCATGGTGTTGCTGGTGGTCGTGGCCAAGCTATTGCCCAAGCCACCCGGCTGATCTGGGGAGCAACTCCCGATTGACGGTGGTCTTGAAGGCTTGCCCGAAAGAGAGCGCAGGCTCCCCAGCCTGCTTTGCCGTCAATTGGCGGATGCACCCGGCTGATCGGAACTTTGCGAGGATATCTTCTTACAAGCGGCCGCAGGGCAGGGTTACGTGGCTGGTGGTGCCCTTGCCCGCTTCGCTTTCGATGCGAAGCTTCCCGCCGAGGTGCAGGATGAGCCGATGGACAAGGATCAGGCCGAACCCGAGATCCTGCTGCGTCCGCAGGTTGCCCTCAAGGCGCTGAACCGCGGCGATCTGCTCCAGCTGGGGGGGCGTCATCCCGCGGCCGGCGTCGGTAACGGTGAGGTGCATTGCGGTGCCATCCGACCATGCCCGCACTTTGACCGGAGTCCCCAGGCGGGAGTAGCGGAGGGCGTTGTCGACGAGCTCCTCGGCCAACGTGCCAAGGTCCGACGGGTTCGCCCGAAGACTTGCCCCGGTGAGGTCGCGGACGATGTCGCCGATGCGATGATGGCGCGTGCCCGCCGTGGTGATTCCGGCATTCAGCTCATCGACCATGGTTTCCCCATCGAGCCACGCGCTGGGACGGACCAAACCCTCGGACTCGAGTTCCATGAGGAGCAGGTAATTCCGCAGACTGCGGTGCAGTTGTCGGCCGGCATCTTGAATATCGCGAAGGTCCTGTCGGATTTCCTCTGGGCGCAGGGAGTCGAGCCCCTCTTCCAACAGACGGGTGAGACCGAGGATGCCGGCCAGCGGGGTAAAGAGCTTGTGCGGCAGGGTAGGCTGCAGGCTCAGCCGCAGTTCAGCCAGGACGTTGTCGTTGATCCGGCGGCTGAGCGTGGCGCGTTTCATCCGGGCGACGACGCATCGGAGGAGTTCCGAGAGCGCGAACGGTTTCAACAGGAAATCGTCTGCGCCGAGATCCATCGCGGCGCGGGAATTGGCGTAGTCCTGCTTGCCCGTCATGAGCACGAGCTGCCGGTGGGCCAGTTCCGGATCCGCGCGCATTTCCTGCAGTAAACGCCGGCCATCCTTGTCCGGCATTTCGATGTCGCAAAAGATGAGGTCGGGCAGGTGCGCATGGGCGAGCTCCCACCCCGTGTTCGCATCGGAGGCGCACAAGACGCGGTAGCCGTTGATCTCGAGACTTTCGGCGAGCACGGCAGAAAGTTCCACCTCATCATCGATGATTAGGATCGTCTCGAGCCGCATGGGAGACGTGGAGTGGGTGGATTCGGCGGTCATCGGTTTGTTCCACGGTGAGTGGATCAGATGGGAGCTTTCCATGAGAAGCTACAATCATCTGCCCCTATGGCAAGGCAGGCTTCCTGGTTTCTGTCCGCAGGGATCGCCGTTTCATAGTGCGATCGGATTGAAACGGGCAGAAAACGGAGCCGGCGGATTCATGACGAAGGCCCCAAGGCACAAAGAAGGCCGAAACGGCGCTGGATACCAACGACCGTTTGGACGGTTCGCCACAAGAGGGGTAGAATGCACATGATCGGGCATGATCCTGGGATAGCGGCCGGATTCGCGCAGCAGCGGCGGGGCGTCCTCGCGGCCACAAAGCCTGCGCTATTTCAAAAGGGTCGGATCGCAAGGCGGAGAACTAGTCGAGTTGCTCTAGCCCGGATGTTTCACGCTCTACTCTACAGCCCGCATGCAGACTGTTGACGATTCGCGAGCCACGTCCGCTAGCCGACACATCCGGGCTACTGGCAAAACCGCCCCCAGAATGCTCCGCAGTGAGGCCAGGCAAGTTCCTGGGATTTTCCCGGGCCAGACAACAGTTCTCGGTTGTCTGCGGTGGCTTCATCTCTCTTCAGAGGGGCGGTTTTGAATCTAGCCCGCATATCCTGCGACCACCGCTAGCAGATGTGACGCGTGCAGCTAAATGATCGTAGCGGTGGTGAAAACTGTGAAATATGCGGGCTAGCCGGACGGTTTCTAGTCGAAAAGCTTCAAGGCTTGGCGGCGGCGGATTGCCCGGCCGGGACGAATTCCATATAGTCAAAGTTCATTACCGGCTGGTCGATGAAATGAAGAGTCAACACCTGGCGCCCCTTTTTAAGATGCAATGTTCCGACGTGGAAGATCTTGTTCCAATGGTGGGCCTGCCGCCATTCAATCGGGTCAGCCGCATTGAAAGTCGACGGGATTTCGAGCGGTCCACTGACATCTACCCCATCGCTATCGAACGAGATGTGCCCGCCGAGCTTTGAGGTATACATGATGTTGAGGGAATAGAAACCCTCCGCCAGGACCTTGACGGTGTAATTGACCCATTCTCCAGGAGCGATCCATCCAAGATACAAGGAGTTGGGTTCGGGCTTCACAAGGTTGAAAGGGCTGTCGTCGACGGGGGTTCCCGGGTTGTTGAATTTCGTGTACGAGATATCGGGGCTCTCAGCCATGCGAAACTCCCTTAAGTAGGTCCCCTTGCCGTTGAAGGTGCCGCTGCCGCTGTTTCGATTATCGTTGTCGTGGTAAGTGATTCCTTCTTCGGCTCCGGCGGCTTTTTGGTCGTCGGAAATGTCCATCGTATCGTAGTATTCGTTCTGCAGTTTCCCCGGGATCAATTGCGGTCCGCCCTGATAGACCGAATCGTGAAAGGGAACGCCTGGATAGGGTTTGGGATGCGGAGTCACACCCGCGGTTGTTTGCGTCGGAAGATTTCCCTTCCCAGGGGCATTCGCCGTTGGACCGGCCTTGGCCCCAGAATTGTCGGCCAGACAAGCGGACGGAGAAAAAACGAAGACGGCCGCCAGGATCGCGAGAAACGGGATGAGCAATCTGAACGTGCGCATGAGAGATCAATTGAATGAAGCCGCCCGCCTATTTGAGCGAGGCTTTCTCCAGGGCCTGTGGCAGGGTCAGGCCGGCATAATCCTGGGCGCGGAAAAAGCGACCGCTCTCGCCATCGTCGAGGAGCGTCGGCACGAGGGCGCCGGGGATGACCGACGACGGATCGTTGGGCGCTCTGGACCCGCCAAGATCGGTGCGCAGCCAGCCCGGATCGAGCAGGTTCATCTGCACGCCAGAACCTGCAAGGAGCGGGACAAAATCGCGAACGAACTTGTCCACGGCCGCCTTCGAAATTGCATAGGCGGTCAGCTGCGGTTGATCCACGATGCCGGAGGTCAGGTTGATGACGCGCCCCCATTTTCGGGCGAGCATGGGAGGCACGAGCCTGTGGCAAATGCGGGCGAGGCTAATGACATTCACTTCGAAGCTTTTCCTGAAGTCCTCAGCGGGTATGTCCCAGGGATTCTCCCGCCAGGGTGTCATGATTGCGGCGTTGTTATACAGGATATCGATCTGCCCCGCTTGCTGCAGCGCTGCGTCGAGCATTGCGTCGACCTGTGTCTGGTCCGAGAGCTCTCCGGAAACCGTGACGACCTTCACGCCCAGAGCCCCGAGTTTCGCGGCAAGCGTCTGCGTGTGCGAGAGCTCGCGGCTGTGCAGAACCACGTTGGATCCCAATCGGGCGAGACCCTCGCTGACTTGCGCGCCGACACCCCGGCTCGCACCGGTGATTAGTGACCATTTACCTTCGAATGATTTCATTATTGAATTCCTTATTTCTGTTTGTCGTTTGCCGGGAGGGTGACTGCAAACCAGTCCTCGCCCTGCGGATTCTGCGCGGCGGTCAGTTGATTGTAATAGGAGCGTTCGCTCTCGTCGCCGAACTTCGCCTCGCCGGTGAGCTGGAGCAGGGACATGTTGAACTGGATCCATGTCAGCTGGTAGAGCAACACGATCGGTTCCAGAACGCTCGTGGCGGCCATGCCCATATGGGTCCCTGCGGCGAGGATGCTCTTCTTCGCGGGAAACGTCCGCAGCAGCAGGTCGGCGGCGCGACGGGCCG
>Ga0182027_10003616_pt1 | contig 24349 bp, 12 predicted proteins | sample 712E1DmetaG_FD_121300 | JGI IMG/M metagenome (GOLD analysis project Ga0182027, IMG submission 121300) | Permafrost microbial communities from Stordalen Mire, Sweden - 712E1D metaG (Illumina Assembly) | ecosystem: Environmental > Terrestrial > Soil > Wetlands > Permafrost | place: Sweden... | reverse complement strand
GTGAAGGGCCACTTGAAGTGCGAGTCGATGGAGGAGATCTGGTTCAGCGCAAGGAAGCTGGCGGTTCCGGTTCCAGGCGTGAAGGTGAGCGTCGGGAAGGGGTTGACTGCGCCCGGAAACTCCGTTGGATCGTTCGCGTAGGGGTGGGTAACCGATGTGACCTTGCTGAAGGTGGGCCGGACAGCGAAGGGAGCGAAGTTCGAGGGCAATTCCCATAAGTTTCCTGAGATGCCGCCGAAGAAGATGCCGCCTGCGCCGTGAATGACCGTCTTGCCGTTGCCGTAAGGATCCCATGCGAATCCTACGCGGGGCGAGACGTGATTGTTCGGGGTGAACGCTCCGCCCTTTGGTACCCCAGGGTCTCCAGGAAATTGCAATCCGATCGGAGCCAGTTGGTTGCCGGTTTTGCCCGAGATATTCACGGTGGCGTATGCGTGGGACTGCGCGCCGGGAATGAAGTTGGTCTCCCGGTTCTGCGGGTCGGTGGGCGCCTGCTGCCAGTCGTAGCGGACACCCAGATTGAAGGTCAGGTTATGCAGAATGTGCCAGTCATCCTGGGCAAAGGCGGAGTAGTTGAAATAGTTGGCATCGGCATATTCGCCGGTGTCCTGTTCAAAGGAGTTGGGGTAACCCGTGATGAAATCCGACAGCGCATAGTTCGTGCGGGAGCCAGCGGCCGTGGTGAAGGCAAAGACACCGTAGTTGTTCAACGAGGTCTGCTGGAAGTCCTTCTCCAGGCCGCCTTCACCGCCCAGGTAGAGGGTATGCTTGCCGCGAGTCGTATTGAGCACATCGCGAACTCCATATTGGTTGGTGCCGGCTTTGGGGCCGGTGATTGCCTGGGTCAGGCCGAACCACCCAGAGGTGGAAGTCTGCCCGCGTGACGGAAGACCTGAGATGCCGAAGTCGGAGCCGAAAGTAGCCCACGTATCGGTGTTCGGAACCGGAATGCGTCCGCCAAATTGCCGCGTGTAGCTACCCCATGCCTGGTTCACGGTACGCGGGCTGATGGTCCATGTGTCGCTCACATTTGCATTTTGCTGCGTGGCCGCGTAGTTGGAGTAGGTCCAACTGGAGGTGAGGCCGCCCTGAACGATGGTGGTAGCGGAGCCGTAGCGGAAGTAGCTCAGGTTGATGCGGTGGCTCGGGGTCAGCTGGTGGTCGGTCTTGACCAGGTACTCGTTATTGGTCTGCGGAGCCGGATCCCATTCATGATGGGTGTAGACGGTGTCGCCAAACGCGCCCGGATTCTGGGTGAGGTGGCCGGTATTGGCGAGAGGGCCGGTCATATTGCCGTTGGCAAGATACTTGAGGACATTTTGAATGGTTGGGTCGAGGGCTGAGCTGGGGAGCGTGTTGTTCGCGTAGGGAAGGCCAGTTGCCCTGTTGCAGACATAGAACTGGATGGCCGTGTTCTCCGCGGCGGTGGGGGCGACCGTGCAAGCGTGAGCGTTAGCTGGATTGGCGGTTGTGTCCGTTGGGGTATTCTCGAAGAAATTTCCAGCCATCTCAGCGGCACTGGGCACGGGAGATGTGTATTGCGTCGCCGTCCGATACCGGTAGCCGCCAAAGCTACCGAAGAAGAAGTCCTTGTTGCGACGAATCGGACCGCCGAACGTCGCGCCGAAGCGGTGTTGGACGTAGGGGGTCTTACCTGTAGTCACATTGTGCCCTGTCGCGTTGAAATTCCTGGAGCGATAGTACTCAAATGCCGAACCGTGCCATTGGTTGGTTCCGGACTTTGTGACCATGCTGACGACAGCGGCGGCATAACGTCCAAGCTGCGCGCTGAAGTTGTTGGTTTGCACATCATACTGGCTGGTGGCATCCGGGTTGGGGCTTGCGTTGCCGCTGTTGCGCAGGCCGGTCATGTTCAGGCCGCCGTCCAGATAATACGAAACCTGGCCAGTGAAGTCGTCCGTGGAGCCATTGATATAGACGTGATACTCAATGAATCCCAGGCTGTTTGAGTTCGCATTCGACTGTACGCCAGGCGTTAGGCTGAGCAATGCGTAGATGTCGCGGTTAATCAGGGGCAGATTATCGATCTGCACATTGGAGATGCTTGTGCCGAGCGTGGCGTTGCTCAGATTGACCAAGGGCACATCTGCGGTAACGCTCACCGTTTCGCTTTGACCACCGATATCCAGCGTTAGATTCAACGTGGCATTCTGCATAACAGTGAGGGCGATGCCGCTACGCTGGAGCGTCTTGAAGCCCGCCGCGACAACAGTAACCTTGTAGGGGCCCACGGGAAGAAACTCTTCGTGAAAAGAGCCGTCCTCCTTGGATGTAGCGGTCCGTGTGAAGTTCGTTTCGGTCTGAGTCAGCGTGATCTTCGCGTTGGGCACAAAAGCGCCAGTGGGATCGGTGATGCTGCCAGTGAGGCTGGCAGTACTCAGCTGCGCTTGCGCTCCGATCGCCGTAAAGACGGCAATCAGCAGCGCCAACAGCGCCCAGCGTTTGAAATGTGTGATGTTCATGAATTGGCTCTCCTTGACTTCCTTGCGTGCGGCACTCTCTCGTTCCGAGTGTCTTGTTTCAAATGATGTGTGCGGCGTCATGGCCATTCTCCTCTGGTTGAGGCTGACCCTTCGCGCTTGTTTGGAGCGCGAAGGCGCGCCAGCGGTTAAACATTGAGGGATGCAACCGGCATCCCTTTCGGCGCTGCTCGGATGGTGCACGGCCCTTTGCAAATGATTGAGATTTCAGCGCGGCCGTTAGAAAGTTGAATCTCGCGGGATCCTCGCGTGGTTCCAAGGTTGTCGATCAGGTTGCCCGCACCAACAAGTGAAAAGCGGACAACCTGAGATGAATCGAGACAAAGAACACCCTTTGCATCAAAGAGTTTTGCTTCAACAGTTACAGTGTTGCCCTTCCGTTCTTTCTGGATCAATTTCAGTTCCGCGGGCTTGTCCCAGAACTGGGTTTGATAAATCAGGTCAATCTCATCCGTAACGACGGCCTCCCCCCTGGAAGCAATTGCGCGCAGATGATTTGGTCCGCCGGCAAATGCAACCTCCCAGCGCAGGCCAGCCGCGGGAAAGTTCTGGCTGTCGCGGCGCATGGTTCCCTGGGAGACGCCATTGAGGAACAACTCAGCGCGATCGCAATTTGAATAAACATGAACGATGCGCGTTTGGCCTGCCTTGCCCCAGCGAACGGGCCAGCTATGCCCATAGATATGAACCATCGGTTTTTCTGCCCAATAGGACTGAAAAACGAAATAAGACTCTTTCCTGGTCAGGTCACGCTCGACAACGCCCTTCTGATTCACGCGCGGAATGCCATTGTCATCGCGCAACGGCGATGCGAAGTCCTTGAAGACCCACTGGGCTGACCCCGTTAGCCAATCCAGCCTTTCCTGCGTCTTGAGATGCCAGTCGAAGAGATTGCAGGCGTAGGTTTCAGACCAGTCGCCATCTTTCGAGACGCGAGCCTCACCGCCAACTTTCAAATAATCCAGCCCTCGTTCATCGGTTCCGTTGCCCGATGCAATTTTGTGCAGCATAGCCTCCGGATCTTCAGAGTGGCGGCCGGCCTGGCTGTCCGCGCCCCATTCGATATGGATGAAGCGTTTGACGCGATCGCGTTGAGTCAAGAGGCTCTGCTCGTATTCGCGATAGTTTCCCCGATACCAGCCAGCCCAGAGCGAGGGTGAATAGACATCCGGAATATCGCGCGCAAAGTCACAGCGGCGAAATGCCGTCAGCCGCGAGCTGTCAAGCCGATGCGCCAAGTCGCGCATTTCAGTCATGAAGCCGCGTATTGCCGGTTTGTCTATGCCTGGATACTCATTTGGCCAGTCGTCTTCGTTGCCGAGCCCCCAGAGAATGATGGAAGGGTGGTTGTAATGCTGCTCGATCATGTGCGTGAGCATGTCAGTCGCGTTTTGCTGGAAGGAATGACCGCCAATGCCGGCGCGACACCACGGAGCCTCTTCCCAGACCATCAGGCCAAGCTCATCGCACAAGTCGAGCACCAGCCTGTCCTGTTGGTAGTGGCCAAGACGTATGAAGTTTGCGCCCATCTCGCGAATGAGGCGCATCTCTTCGCGCACCAGATCGTCGCTCATTGCAGCAGCCACGCTGGCGTGATCGGCATGGCGCTGCGTGCCGCGCAAGAGAACACGCTTGCCGTTCAACTTGAATGGGCCATGCTCGACAAACTCGATGTGTCGGATGCCAAAACGCTCTTCGAGATGTGTTTGTCCTGCGGAACTCGACAGCGTAACCGCGCAGCGATAAAGGCGCGGCGACTCGGGCGACCAAAGCTCAGGCGCTGCCACGTCAAAGTTGGCAAGCTCAGTAAAACCGTTCCAGGCAGAAAGAGTCCGTGTCGACTGATGAATGGAGCGGTCCGATGCATCGAAAACCTGAACTGAAATCGAGCAGGGAATACTCTGGTTGGACGGGTTGTAAACTTTTGCTTTTACATATATCTGGGCGCTCCCCCCCGCGGCCAAGGTAGGCAAAATGTGAACTGCTTCGAGTGCTAACGAGGGAAGTTGAACCAGGTTTACATGCCGGTAGAGGCCCCCGTAGAGGCAGAAGTCGCTCAGGTCAGAGGGCACCCTGCTGAGATCGGGTGAGTTGTCGCAGAGAACCGCGACCGGTATCCCTTCCCTCTTGTCCGCGAGGGGTAAACGCAGCACGGCTTCGGTAATGTCGAAGGCAAACTCGTCATACCCGCCTTTGTGCGTCCCGATGAGCGTGGATCCTACCCAGAGCGTGGTGGTCTGGCCAGCGCCCTGAAAGTGCAGCATGGTTCGCCCACCGGCAAAGGAATTACTCAAGGAAAGTCGCGTACGGTACCATCCCTGGCCGCGAAAGTAGGGCTGGTCGGGGTCGCACGCATCGCGTCCGTTAAAGCAGTGGGGCAGCGCGGCGGTCTGCCATAAGTCCTCTTTTACAGAGTTCCAAACCTGGGCGATGCCGCCAATGGGACCTTGACGGAATTGCCAACCAGAGTCCAATCGCTTTGCAAAAGTCACTGGCACTTCTTGGGAGATGGAACTCTTTGCCGTGGCGCGAATTGGAGCGGAAAGGAGGGCGGCGGCAGCCGAACAGGATGCGGTCAGAAGGAATTGCCGTCGGGACGAATCAAACAAGAGAGCCTCTTTTTTGCAGAGTAGTTATTTCGCCGTTGCTTCGCTTTTATCGAGTTGATGAACTGCCTTCCGGCAGGCATAGTTCAGCCGAATTCACGCGCCGCTTGAACGCTCCACCAAAACGCGCCCATGTTCGGCTTTGCGCGCTCGACATACAAGTGACTCACCGTTTGCACCGAGGCAAGTTTTTATCTTGTTTAGAATGTGCGCCTTGACACCCATATTTCTCTTGTGTCAAACGTCCTTGCACGGTGCGGCAAATTGGCAGTATCATCCGATGTGCCTAATGGATAGAACATCCTCAACTCGTGATGCATGGCATCCGCAGACACGGCAGGACCGCGACGAGATACTGCGCGAGTTGCAGGAGATTCTGGCCAGCCCGCATTTTTGCAACAGCAAACGCTACCCATCGCTGCTTCAGTACATCGTCGAAAACACGTTGGCAGGCAAATCGGAACTCCTGAAGGAAAGAACGCTTGGCGTTGAAGTCTTCGATAGGCCTCCGACTTACGACACCAACACGGACACGGTGGTGCGGTACACAGCCGGCGAAGTTCGCAAGCGGCTGTTGCTCTACTATTCCGAACACGGCAGGAACTCCAATATTCATATCTCGCTGCCGGCCGGTTCTTATATTCCGGAGTTTATTCATGGGCACGGCGGGTCCGAACAGACATCAGACCATTCGGGTTCTCCAGCAATGCATTTTGCCGATGCTCGCCCCATCATGGAGATGGCCAACGAAACCGGCGAAGCGGGGGAGGCTTTACCATCGCACCTGACTAGTCACGTTAATGGTTCTGTTCAAGGAACTGATGTGAATGACGGCCTCTCGCGCGGGCGAGCCAAAGTATTGTTGAGGCGCGTGCTGTTACTGGCTTTGGCCATCCTGATAGTGTTGGCCGCGTTTGCAGGATGGAGGTGGCGATATAACGCCATACACCCTCAAACGGCAGTGGACGAGTTTTGGGGGCCGGTTCTACATGATCAGCAAACGGTTCTGATTTGTACTGGAGGCGTAATCTTCCAGCAGAACAGCTTTTCGGGCGTTATCACCGCCGGAAAAGACATTGAGTATCCTTTCGTTTCCATGCAGATTGCCTCGGCGATTGGGCAGATCAGCGGCCTGGTGGAGCGTTCGGGAGCAACAATACAAGTGCTTTCTTCCCCCTCGACTCCCCTGACAGCGCTTCGCGAACACACGGTTGTATTGGTTGGCGGCTACAACAACCAATGGGCGATGCGGTTACTGGAGTCGCAACGTTTTCATTTCACGCCAGAGCCGGTGGAGTCGATCATCGATCAAATGCAGCCTCAGGCGCACTGGTCGCGCGACAGGACACTCCCCTACTCCAGCGCTGACGATTATGCCGTGGTGGCAAGGTATCGCGATGCAACAACCGATAGCTGGGTTGTCGTGCTGGCAGGATTGGGCCGCAATGGAACAGAGGCCGCTGCGCAATTTACAACCAGCCCCCACTACATGCAGTTGCTGAAGGATCAACTGGGGAAAGACTTCGGAACCCGGAGCATCGAGGCCGTTTTAAAAGTCCACGTCATAGACGGAAAGACAGGAGCCCCCACGATACTGGCGGTGAATATCCAATAAATACCGCGGGGGCGAGATTTCTCTCAGATCCAACGATTATGCCTTCACACCCAAAGAAGCGGCTGCCGGATGGGGTAATTGCGGATAATCTCCTTGTCTGCCGGATCCGGATTCAGCGTCTTCCAGAGATCGATATACTTCCGCTCATGACAGGCAACACCAGAGAAAAGCAGTCCGGGAGAGCGGACAGGCAGTGAGTCGAAATGCTCGACGTCCTTAGCCCATTTCCAAGTGCTTTTGTCTTTCGTGTAGGGATAGATAAACTCCGCCGCCTTGCACAGGCCGCGTCCATCCGCCAGGTGAAAAGAGGTAGGATCGGGCGAGAGCCCCTTGAGCGACTGGCACAAACAGGCCATCACATCGAAGTTGAAGATGGAGTAGCTGTACGGCTTAGTCCGCGCCAGCTCCCTCGGAAACGATCCGTCCATCGCCATCTGATCCGGCAGAAGTATTTCGCGGTAGCGGCGGTAAACGTCTTTGCGGATCGCATCGTCACCAACCAGGCGCGCAAACTCAGCGGCCTGCAGAGCCCAGCACACTGCGTGGTTGTTCTTCGTGTCGCGCTCCTGCTTTCCACGATCGCTGTTGCACAACCAATCGAGATAACTGACGAACCAGGCAATTACAGCGGCGCTGTCTTGGGCACTGAGCATCTTCGGCGTCAGGAAACTTGCGGCCCTGGCCACTTCGACCAGATGCAGAGTGTCGATGATGCCGATCGAGCGGCCCGTTGAAACCCCTTGAACCGCTTGAGCATACATTAGGTTTGGGTTCATTCGCGTTTCAGGGGCGACAAACCAGGCGCGAAGATGATCGCATGCCTTCTTGCCATAGCGGCTGTCTCCGGTGAGAACCCATGCAGCGGTCAGAGCCGGCATCCGAATCGAGAGCGCGACCATCATCTTGCGATGTTCGTCGAAGTTTTCCGGATTGCTTTGCCCGTCGCGGTTGATGTACGGCCCATTGGGGTCCGTCGGATTCGGCCAGAAATAGTCTGCCTGGGAGTAGAAATCGTGCAGCCCGCCAGCGCTGCGCTTTGTGGGGAAGGCTGTAATCGTCAATGGCTCCAGCGAAATGTAACGGGACCCTGCCACCAGAATCCGGTCGTGATCTATCTCAGCAACAAGCTGAAAAGCCTCCGAACGATGCGAACGGAACGGCAGGCTCCAGGCCAGGTTAGCGGCTGTCGCGCAACTGGTTGCTGTTGCCGCTTTTAGAAAATTTCTTCGGTCAAGTGCGTTTGCAGGTTGCATATTCCTCGTCTCTGGGCTTCGCTTGAGTTTTTTCGCATTATTTTCAGGAACGGCGCAGAATCCACGTTCCCAAATCGTATAAAGGTAAACTTCTCCGATAAGTGCTGGCAAGTGACTCACCGTTTGGTCCCTTCGAAGCGCCCTTGCATCCCAGTCGAAATTACGATCGCTTGGTCAGAATTGTATTTCTGCCGGGAGTTGGCCATGTGGTGATTGCACTTATCGCAAAATCGCCACAGGTGCTGACATGGTCAATCACAGCGTCGCGAATAATTGTGCCAAACTTTACAAAGTGTCCGTCAACACGTTGCGATTATCAATGACTCCAGGAAATCAATGAAGACTGTCCTGGTTTTACTACTCACGCGTTGAATGCCCGTCCCATTCGATAGCGAGTACGTTTGACGCTGATGTATTATTGCGATTCCGGACACACGGTAATCAATACGATCGTTGGCCATAGAGAGCAATGAGGGAGTACAAGATGACGACAGCCGAGAAACTGAGCGATGACGTGAGATGGATTGCATGGATCCTGGTCTTCATGGCCGCACTGGCAGGATGGACGTCGAGCGCTCAGGTCGCGCAGCCGAAAGGGGCGGAATCAACGCCAGTTGCTACATTACCGTCAGTCGACCGGGCGGCAGCGGGGGACGCGCCGGACGATCCCGGCCCGCTGGCCACGGATCTTTCCCCGGCGATCACACATACTGCCATCAGCAAGGCGGCGCGCAAAGTGGCCGACTGGGAGCTCGCTCGGACAAAGGAAACGTTCAACCAGCAGTGGACCTTCGCCGCCTTGTATGACGGCATGTTAGCTGCGTCGAAGACAACCGGAGATCCACGCTATCACGATGCGATGGTGAAGATGGCACAGCACTTCGACTGGAAACTGCTCAATCATAGATTCCCCAATGCCGACGATATGGGACTGGGGCAGTCGTATCTGGATTTGTATTTGGAGACGCGCGAGCCCGTGAGGATGGCGGACACCAAGGCGGTTCTGGACCAGTTAGTTGTGCGATCCGACGATACCTCGAAGTTGCTCTGGTGGTGGTGCGATGCGCTGTTTATGGCCCCTCCGGTGCTGGCTAAAATGTCAGCCGCGACCGGCGACCGGCGCTATCTGGACTATATGGACCGCGAATGGTGGCAGACCTCGGCGAGCCTGTACGACCCGGCAGAACACTTGTACTTTCGCGATAGCCGTTACTTCACCCAGAAACAGGGTAACGGCCAGAAGATTGTCTGGTCACGCGGAAACGGATGGGTAATGGGCGCCTTTGCGAAGGTGCTCGAGGTCATGCCGGCAGATTATCCCAGCCGCGGAAGGTACATTGCGCAGTACAAGGAGATGGCCGAACGGATCGCTTCTATCCAGGGCGAGGACGGACTCTGGCGCAGTGGGCTGCTCGATCCGGGAGCATACGATCTTCCCGAGATTTCAGGGTCCGCATTTTTTACCTATTCGCTGGCATGGGGCATCAACCACGGAGTGCTGGACCGGACGAAGTATAAGCCTGTAGTTGAGCGTGCCTGGGCTGGAATCCTGAAGCATGTCTATGCGGATGGACGTCTGGGATCGATTCAGCCTATCGATGGACAGCCGGGAAAGTTCAAGCCCTCCGCGAGTTATGTGTATGGAGTGGGAGGTTTCCTGCTGGCGGCATCTGAACTCGACGCATTGGCGCAAGACGCGGCGCCGATTCGTCCCAGGATCACCGGCATCTCGCACGTTGGCTACTTTGTCTCCGACCTTCCCAAAGCCATCGCCTTCTGGCACGACTTGCTTGGCTTCGATGAGCCCTACGACCTCAAGAAGAAAGACAGCGATGAGATTCGCATCGCATTCATCAAGATCAACGATCGCCAACACATCGAGCTCTTCAACGAAACCCCGGCTCAACCACCTAATATGATGAGCCACCTCTGTTTTACCGTGGACAACATCGAGCAGATGCGCGCCTACCTCCTCTCCAAAGGCTATGATGTGAAACCCGGCAACGGCGGCAAAACCCGCACCGGCGACTATGCCTTTGAAATCAAAGATCCCGACGGCATGCTGGTCGAGTTCGTGGAGAGTTTGCCCACCGGAATGGAAGCCCAGGCCGCAGGCAAGTTCATGCCTGCCATCCGTATTGCAGACACCATCTATCACGTGGGCTTTCTGGTCGGAGACAGCGAGAAGTCCATCGCTTTCTATCACGACGTTCTCGGATTCAAGGAAACCTGGCGAGGATCGAGCGACCTGAAGGAGCTAAGTTGGATCAATATGCAGGTTCCCGACGGCAGCGACTATGTCGAGTTCATGCTCTATGACAAGGTCCCCACGGGCTTTGGCACAAAGAACCACATCTCGCTGGTAGTCCCAGACGCGCAGAATGCAATTGCTGTCCTCGAGGCTCGGCCTGCATACAAAACCTATGGCAAGCCCATTGAAATGCATGTGGGCAAGAACGGCAAACGCCAAGTCAACCTCTACGATCCCGACGGAACCCGCGTTGAGCTGATGGAAACCCACACCATCGACGGCAAGCCTGTCCCTTCTTCGACCACGCCACCGCCATTGCACAAGTAGCTATCTTCGGTACGCTGCCAGTTTGACCCGTGCAAAAAGTTTCGATCTTAATGGCGCTTTATTGATTACATGCTGGAGAGAGTTCTTGGGCTGATGCTTACAAATTGCTGATCTATGGATGGAAATCAAGAGTTCTGGCGAGTACCAGGAAGTGCCGGGCTATAGCTCTCGCACCTCAGCGGATGCGCTCTGCAACAAACCTGACGCTGCCCAAAAGCCCGGACTCGGCAGGTTGCGCGGGGCCTCCGAATAGACCCGTTCCGCCGCCTATTCCTGGTGACGCGGCATCCCCCTGGGAGAGTACGCGTTTTCCCGGCGGAAGCAAGCGATCGCCAATCTGGCGGTTTGTCCACTCGTTTGTGACCTTAATCTCAAGACGATTTATTCCTGGCCTCAACGCGGTTGTGACATCGAGCCGGTAAGGCGGCGCCCATACGAATCCCACGGGCTTGCCATTGATCTTGATTTCAGCGATGTCACGCACCTTGCCCAGATCAAGATAGATGTGCTGGCCGGAGCGAAACCATGCCGGGGAGGCCCGCACGACTTTGGTATAGGTTGCTGTGCCGGAGAAGTACTTCACACCAGGGTCGGGGTTCGAGGTCCAAGAGGTGAGCGCCGGCATTTGAACACTGGACGGCGCGCCCCAGTGGGCGGGAAATGCAAGAGTCCAGGGACCAGCGAGAGTGGTGAGCGTGGTCTCGATTGTGGAGGCCGCAGTGCGCGAAGTATCCGGCGCTGTGTTGCGGAAGACGACGAAGATGGATTCCCGCTCGGCGAGGTCGAGCGGGACGGTGGTGAAGCCGGAGGCTGTGGTGTAGGCTGCTGGTTCGAGTCCTGGCTGGCGGTTCCCGGTGCGGTCTTCGATTTTGGCAACTGTGGAGTAAGCAGCCATGTCCGAAGCCTTTTCGCCATTTGTCTCGCCAGTGATTTCTCCACTCATGGGCCGCCAGACTTGAACGTTTTTTCCGTTGGCGCGGAAACGGACGTCGATGTGCTGAGGGGCGTCGGCCTGGTTAGTGACGAAGTAGATGTCAGCGTCCGCAGTGTGGCGGTGGACCCAGGCGGGCGGGATGCCGAGTCCACCGCTTGAGGCAAAGTCCGGCGAGACCTTGAGGCGGCTGAGGATTTCATCGAGGGCCAGGCCGGAGTAGACCATGCCTTTACCGAATGCATGCTGGGTGGCAGTGACGCCATCCACGTCACCCCAGAGATCTGTTGCAAGTGAGTGGACTTCGGCATCGGCGTCGGGGTAGTGCAGAAGGCTCGGCGAGCTTACCGGCCGTGGCCCGATGATGGTGGCTCCGGCGGCGGCGAGGTCATGCAGCTTATGCAGCACCTCGGGGGTCATTTGGGCAGTTGGGGGAAGAACGAGGATTCGGTAACTCAAGCCATCGGGGAGTGCTCTGCTGCCATCGATGTGGATACGGCCGTCGGGGGCGACGTTGGTGTGGTGAAGGAGGATTTCGGTGTTGAGGGTGTCGTAGTCGTAGCCGGCAGGAGGCGCGGGGAGCAGGCCAGCTCCCCAAAACGGCATCGTGGAGGGTGCGCCTTCAGGGAGCAGATAGGCGAGGTCGGCGACAGGGCTGCCCTGCTGCAGCATAAACGAGACGCGGGCGAGGTAGGTCATAAAAGGCGCGGCCTGCTCTGCCCAGGTGATGTTGCGGTTGATGTGAGTGCCGACCATGGTATTGCCGGGCTTGGTGTCGAGCGGCTGCTGGGCGGAGGTATGGAATACAAGGCGATTGACGCCCTGTGCGAACCAGTAGTCGGCTATCTTTTTCAATGTGTAAGGGGATTCGTATCCTCCGCCGGTGAAGGATTCGGTGGCGACGATGGGCTTTCCGTAGACGTGGGCGGCAGAGGCAGCTCCGCGAACATCGACGTAATACATCGATTCGGGATGGAGAGCATGCACCCAGAACTCAGCCATCGGAACGTCAATATGGCTCTTGTTGAGCAGGGTGTCTTCGGGGATTTCAAGGGCGACGCCGGAGGCTTCGGAGTAGGCGCGCATGCCGATTTTGTGCAATTCGCTGTCCATGGTCCCATAAAAATTATCGGCAAACATATCGGCGAGCGTGCGGCGGAAGTCCCATAAGAAGCGATCGCTTATATCAGCACTATCGACGACGTGGCCGGCAAGAACTGGCAAATAAGGTATGGGATCGTAGCCGCGACGGTGTTGGAATTCGGCGATCATATCATCGGTCCAGTTCTGCATGCCGGCCTCCCAACTGTCCATGGTCATGTACTGGAGGGTTGAGCCGGTGAGATCGCCGAGATGCTGCTGGATGGGGTCCATGTAGTCGTGGAAGTATTGCTGCACATACTTCGCGCTGAGTTTATCGACCTCGTAACCGCTGCCGGCGGGAACGGCGGGGCGGTTTTTAGCTCCGGTGAGCGCGTAACCCATGCGCAGAATCGTCCACTTCCCGGCAGGAACGTCCCAGTGCAGAATGCCATCCTTGTCGAGCTTGCGGGTGAGATTGACGATATCGGCACGGGAAATCTCAGCAGTCTGGGGAGAATCAGGTGTCGGAACCACATCGTAGCGATCCATGAGGCTGCCGAATGCTCCCTTATCCTCCCAGCGGTTGACGCGCGCATCGGAGTAGAAGATAGCCTCGGTCAAGGTGTATTGCGGCGCGGGAATGGCGGGGCCGCCATGGATAACTGCGGCAGGCAGAAGGCCAGCACCGTCCAACTCGATACGGAAGAACTTTGCCGTTACGGCGGGGAATGCAAAGGTTCTAATGGCCGCGCCGTGGTAGCCCTGCGGCCCGGGAGTGACGGATATAGTGCGAAAGTTGACGCCATCGTCGCCGGCGAGGATGCGACCGACTGGAATTCTGCTGCGGCAGCCGAGGCTGAGAGCGCGGGCCGTGAATGGCTTTTCAAACTCATACTGGAGCCAGGCAGGAGTGCCGTCCTTTGGCGCGATGATGTTCACGGAGGTATTCAGGCTGTCATCGAGGAGCGCGCCGGCGTCGATTGGCCCGGTGTTTGAGGTCGCCTTCGGATGCAGCGAGGCCATCGACACCTCGATTTCCGGAGTGCGATAAGCCAGGACAGCGCTGTCCCGATAGAAATTCGGCGCATTGGCTTGCGCATTGGCGGAGAGGTCGCGCACCGGACCTTCATTGGATGGCGGCAGCGCCAGCTTGTCACTGAACGTCAACGGGCCTTCAACAGGGGTTTCGCACCACACCAGCCTTTTCATCGCCTGCTGCGGCTCGACCCACGGTCCCCCGGCCTCGCTCCAGCCGGCTGAGCTAAAGATGGACATTTCAAGACCAAGGCGTTTTGCCTCTTCGGCAGAGTGGAGCACTGCGTGGTACCACTCCGGCGTGCCGAAGTTGATCTTTCTGTCGACGACCTGGCCCCTGCCTGAGGCAACGTCCGCCAGTTGAAAACCGGCGATGCCAACGCGCTTCATCCATTCGAGGTCTTTGGTAATGCCGTCTTCAGTGACGTTGCCGTTGGTCCAGTGCCACCAGGTGCGCGGCCTGGCAGAATCGGGCGGAGCGACGAAGCCCTGAACAAGAGCGTCTGTCGCGGTTTGTGCAGGAACCATTCTTGGTGCGATCAGCATCGCCAGAGCAACTACCGACAACAACGCTGTTCTACGCTTGCGCATCGTCTTCACTCCCGCCGCCTTGCCGCGACAAAACGCGGTTCGGCGTTCATAAACAACTCGCGAACTACTGTTCAGGATGCAGATGTATTTTGAGGAACTGAATGTACACATCCCAATCGGTGGGCACCATTCCGTGGCCGCCATCGTGCATATAGTAGCCGAGATCGTGCAGGATAGGCTGCTTTGCCGCAGGCCATACATCTGTGTCGAGGCCGTCTTTGCCGAGCAGCTTGTAGACGGGGCCGGCTGCGACTGCCGCCAGGAATTCTCCTTTGGGGTCGGACCACGTATCCATGCTGCCGGTCTGAAGGAGAAGCGGGCGCGGCGCAATGAGCGCTACCAGTAGATTCGCGTCCATCGGCGCGGTGTCGGGGAACCCGGCATACTTGGCATAATTAGCCGCGAATTGATATGGATAGCGAGAGGTCGCGGTGAGGTGCGCGATGGTTTCGCCGTAATTGCGACGACTGAGCGCCGCACCACCCTCGCCCGAGCAACTGGCGATGACGGCGGCGAATCGCCGGTCGTGCGCGCCGGCCCACATCACCGTCTTGCCAAGCCGCGAGACCCCGTGGATGGCGACGCGTCTTGCGTCGATACTCTTGTCGGTCTCGAAGTAATCTTCAACGCGGCTCATGCCCCATGCCCACGCAGCAATCGAGCCCCAGTCATCTGCAGCGCGTTCGGTCTGGCCTGGCTTGAGATAACGTACGCGGATGCCATTGGTGAATCCAGCCGGATAATCGGGATCGACGTCGCCGTAGTAGAAGGTAGCCACACCGAATCCTGCATCGAGAAAAGGCTCGACATTCATCCGTCCAAAGCCGCGCCCCTTTGGCACTGGAATCCTGGTGTTGGTCCTCGGATCCCATATCTCGCCCAGAGCAATACCCGGATCGTCGACCGCATTCTGCACCGCGCCAAAGTTGATGCTGAAAAACATCGGTACCGGTTTCTGGGCGGCTGCCGGCAGATAGATAAGCAGATTGATCTTTGGCCAGCTCTTATCTTCAGAGAACCAGATCGTGATTTGTTTGCGGATTGCTTTCCCGTTGAGCGCGGGCGTTCCCTTGTCGGTGACCTCGAATCTTTCGCCCGCCGGACGGCCGGGATCGCGGCCGTATTGCTGCGTTGCGAAGATTTCTTCAATCTCTGGGCGGCGTTTGGCGTACCAGGTCTTCGCATTGCGGACAGGCTTGCCATTGTTGAGCTTCAACGGATCAGGCAGCGTGTAGGCGCCTACCTTTGCCTCATCGTAGTTGACGGGGATGCCGGCTACGACGTCTGGCGCGGGCCTTGGCGTGAGCGGAGCCGGCATCTGTGCCTGGACAGTGTATCCGGAAAGCGCAAGAAGGCAGAGGGGCAATGTATTGAGCTTCATGGCGTGGACTCCTGAATGAGGCTGCTCCAGCAAGGCCTTCAACGATGAGCAATTGCAAATCGAACACTAGAGATCCTGTTATGCGCCTGTCAAGCAAAGTGTTGGGTTTCGATTCGTATCGCGCCTCAGCAAGCAAAGCGTGGATGCTGAGAGTCGATAAGGATTCGTGCGCCAGGAGGGGAGCAAGGAATATCGTGGGGCCGCTTAATGGAAAGAATCGTTATTTACAATAGCTATTTTCCATCGGTGAAGTGGAAATCCACGAGTGTTTTGTTGCGCCAGAGAGACCCGGAGGTTTGCTTGCCCGCGGCATCGAAGTTGCGCCACGTCCAGGTTCCATCAACGGAATAAGTTTTCTTCCAGAACATGGAGCCATCGGCGCGATAGAAGGTTTCGTCGCCAATCTTGAAGCCTAGGTGAAAGGTTGCGGTCCATTCCAAGCCGCCCGCTTCGTTGTAGAGCGTCTGTGGGCCTTCAAGGAGGATGCGGCCATCGAGGGTTCTCAGAGTCGACCAGACGGCTTTGAGCTTTCCGTTGGGCCAGCTCTCGCGATGCTCTGAAGTGTTTGAGGGGGCATTGGAACGCTCGATGATGATGAAGGGGTCAACATTCGCTTCGCTCAGCACCCAGGCTTCGTTCAACTCAATCTCGCAGTCGACATCGTTTTTAGATGTGACGATGTGAATGACGCCGTCGGGGCCTTGCGTCGCAGTGACGTAGCCGACGGTAAGTATATTGCCGGTCAGGCGCTTCTGTATCCAGGTTTTACCGTCATCATCGGAGAGCGCGACAAATGCGCCATCTTTGTGGACGTGCTTCTGATGCGCCGGATTGTAGTCGGCGACGAAGAAGAGACGGCCGGAGGCAAGGCGGATGACGCTGGGCCGCTCGCCGCTGTAGAGCGCGTCAAAGGGAGTTTTCGATTTGCGCCAGGTTTTTCCGCCGTCACTGCTGGTAGCCAGGGGCATGCGACCATCGATGTCAGAGTTCTTTCCGCCGAAGCTGAGGATGTCGCCGTTCTTCGCGAGGACGATGGTGGTGTGGCGGCCAGCTGTGCGCCCACCAGTGTCGTACCAGGTTTTGCCTTCGTCGTGCGTGGCCCAGACAGCGGAGATAGAGCCGTTGCCGTCGTCGCCTGCACCGGTTGAATCAGTGGGAATGTAGATGGTTCCGTCTTTGGCGCGGACGATTGAGTTGATGGGTTGAGATACGTAGCGGCCAATCGGCGCGGTGAAGTGTGGGAACTGGATTGGGGCCCAGGTAACGCCGTTGTCGTCCGACGTAGTCCAGGCAAAGGGCGGCGCACCGATGAGGCGCGGAAATCCCCAGAAGAGCCAGAGGCGGCCGCGGTCGTTCCAGAAGACGGGCGCGGCGTTGGCGGCATCGGCGAATGCGGGCCAGGGTTCGGGCATATCCCACTCCTCCGCTCCTGCGCGGCGGCGCATGATGAGGATGGTCTGGTCGGGATCGTCTTCCCTCTCCGGCGTGTTGTAGTAGGCGGCGAGAATATCTCCGTTTGCCAGTACTTGAATAGCCGAGTTGTGATAGCCGGTACCGAGGCCCCGAGCGAGTCCGATGCGCCATCCTACGCCGGGCATGGAGTTGCCGTTGAGGTTGGGGAAGAGTTCATATAGGTGATAGAAGGGCTTGGATGGATCGGGACCGAGATTGACGGAAATTGGCGTCTGCTTCACGCCGGTCTGAAATAAGAAATGTGGATCGGGCGATGGATGAGGCGCAGGTTGCGGAGCCTGCACCACGCGAAAGCCGATGTTGCCCTGTTTCGATTCGTAGGTTGGAGCCATGCTGGCGCGGTTGGCGGAACGAGCGAAGTAGGGCGCGAGAGCGGGATAGTTCTCACCGGGATTGGATTTACGGAAATCAAGACCGCCGCCGCGGATGACGCGAAAGCTTCCGTGCAGTGGGCCTGTGGGGTCGGTTTGTGGGCCATCCGTGTACGGTGCATACCAGTCGGCGACCCACTCGGGCGAGCCTTCGCCGATCACGACACCCCACGGGTTGGCTTGCCCCGGCGCGGGGGGCGCGTCGCCGGTAAAGAACGGCGTTTGACGGTCGGCGCGGGCGGTGTACTCCCACTCCGCTTCGGTGGGTAGCCGATAGGGCTTACCTTCCTTCTTTGAAAGCCATGCGCAGAAATCGAGAGCCTGCCGATAGCTGACGCCGGTTGCGTAATTAGGATAGGCAGCAACCGGTTTATAGGCCGGGTCGAACTGCTGAAACTGAGCCACGGTGACCAGGTGCGTGGCAATGGCGAAGCTGTGGGTCAACGTGACCTGATGAGCGGGCAGTTCGTCGAAGTCTCCACGGTAGGGCCGGTTGGAGTTGACGCTGAAACCATTGACCACCTCGCTCGAAAGCAGTTGAGCGTCGGCGCCCATGATGAATGAGCCGGCGGGGATCTGCGCAAGATTTATGGAGCCGGGGCTCTGCGCGAAGAGCGGTATAGCAAGGACGCCGGCGGCCAGAGCAGTTAAGATTTTGAAGGTGGACACGCTGTGCAACTCCTTCAGGCAATCAATGCGGCAAATGAATTTCGATGGGGCCGAGCATCGAGCGGCCAGCGACTTTTTTGCCGTCCACAAACAGGATCAGGCCGCGCCCGCGGTTGTAGCGTTTGCCTGTCTGGTCATAAACGATGGAGATCAGATGGCCGTGGTAGGGCAGGCCGTCGAGGGCGAAGTAGCTCCACGTGCCGGCAGGCAATAACGGGTGCAGAATCAGCTTGTCGCCGGCTTGCGGGCGCAGGCCAAGGAGACCCGTGATCAACGGATCGGCAAATCCGGAATGGTTGTAGTAGTTTCCCCGGCCCACCTGCCTGCCCTTGGCGATCAGGATGTCCTTGGCGATCCATTCGTCCGTGTCGGCATCCAGGTCTTCGTCGATCCAGTCAATGACGCGGCCGCCGGGAAGCTTGAGGTGCTGTGAAAGAACGTAGTTGGAGAAGAGTTGATAGTACTGTTGCATGCCGATGAAATGTTGTTCAGGTCCGTTGAGAAGATTGGCGAGGGCAAGCAGAGTTTGCGTCGTGGCGTATGGCCAGGAAGGGCCGTTCCAGGTGCATTGATCCTCGGAGGCGAAGCGGAAGCGAGGACTGCGGCGCTCCGCAGTGGTGGGACCATACCTGCCGGCAAAGCCCTGGGGATCGAAGAGCTGAGCCCATGCAACGGCGCGGCTGGGTGCGGGCAGGCCGAACTGCCAGGGAATATAGCCGATAAGTTCGCGCACACCAGAGCGCTGGAGCTGGGTGCCAGGGTCGAGGAACTTTTTCTGCTTGCGAATGCCGGAGTCTGGGGCGGGCGAAACGTCCTCGTAAAACTGATCTTTGGGGTTCCACAGTCTCTCTTCAATCAAGCGTTTTAGCGTGGCTGCCTTGGCCGCATACTCGGATTCGAGCGTGGACTTGCCCTCCGTGGCAGCAAAGTTGGCGATCGCCTCGGCGTCGGCGTACATATAACTGTTCAGCGGAGGACGGTAACCATCGCCGCCGATAGACTTCTCCATGGCGTCGCGTGTGTCGATCTGCCAGAAGAGTCCGACATAGGGGTCCAGGTTGCTCTGCTCCCATGCCTTGTAGTTTTCGATCAGCGCAGGCAGAAGATCGGCGGCCAGCTTTCTGTCCCCTGTAGCCAGGGTGACGTTGCGGATGCTGTCGGCAACAGGAAAGCTGTATTTGCGCGGATCTGCCTGCGGCGAGAGCCAGAAATGGGCGTAGTCGGCGGCGATTTGCGGATTGCGCAGCCACCGGGCCTCGCCCAGATGAAAGGGCGCGGCATCGGGCAAGACGCCGTAGAAGCCGTCTGGAGCCTCTGGTTTGGGAAGCCACTCGGTGATGAGAAAGCCGCGGCTGGTTGAGACTACGTGCTTCTGCCATGCGTACCAGCGGAAGTAGTACATCTCTTCAAACTGCTTGTCGGAGCTATCAAAGAGGGGAATGTTGGCCAGGAGCCACAGCCATTCGTCCTTTGGTTGCCTGCCTGTGGCTTCACGCTCATCTACAGAGAATTGAAGGATGTAGCGGTGGTAGTCCTCGGCGTAAAGAACCGCGAAAGGAGTGTCCTCTTGTTTGACCGGAACGCTGTTTTGAGCAGGCGCCGGAAGGTGCAGTACGGCGGAAATGAGTACGGCAGTTATTGCGAGATGGCGGCAGGTGTTCATCGGCATGGAGAAAAGGAGTGTACCGAGGCGTAGCGGTGGAGTGCAAGATGCACTGACGATGCCGTTCGCCAGCATCGTCCTCATTGCGTCAGTCGGGTATGGGTACGATTCACAACGCAGAATGGCGGGCGCTTACCAGAGCGCGAATGAATTCCGGCGTGGAACCGCAGCAGCCACCCAGGAATGCGGCGCCTGCCTGGCGCAGTGCTACGTAATGCGAAGCGAAAAACTCCGCTGATGTGCCATAGCGTATAGCCGATCCCTCAATGGTGGGAAGGCCCGCGTTTGGCTTGATCCAGAGAGGAAGATCGGTAGCCGCGCGTAGCCGCTGACAGATGGGCACAACAAGCTCGACTCCGACTCCGCAGTTTGCACCGACTGCGTCGGCGCCTGCTTCCGTCATCGCCGCGGCGACGGCCTCGGGCGTCGCGCCCATCATGGTGCGGTCCTTATTTTTGCCGGAGTCGAATGCGAAGGAAACAATGACCGGCAATTCCGTGCGCCGGGCCGCTTCTACCGCCAGACGCGCCTCTTCGATATCGCTCATCGTCTCCACCAGCAGTGCGTCAGCGCCCGCAGAGGCCAGTGATCGAGATTGCGCGACAAAGGCCGCGGAAGCCTGCTCCCGGCTCATATCCCCCGATACCAGCATCTTGCCCGTAGGGCCGATCGAAGCAAACACCAGCGCCTGCCCGGCGGCCTGCTTTGAGAGTGCGACACCGGCGCGATTGATGGCGTCCAATTCGGCTTTATGGACGCCTTTCATCGCGATTGCGTTGGCTCGAAAAGTATTGGTGAGGATAACCTGGCTGCCCGCTTCCGCATACGCCCGGGCCACGCCTGCTACCTGTTCAGGATGGGTGAGGTTCCAGGCATCGGGTATCGTGCCCGGAGGCAGGCCTCGCGCCTGAAGCTCCGTCCCCCAGGCGCCATCTGTAATGAGCAGGCCACCGGCCAGCCACTCGCGCAGACGATTCATATGCTCACCTGTTTATACTCACATGGCCTAGCAGCTTCCCTGCCTTCACTGGCCAGTATCTCATTCAGTTTGTGCTGCTCATGCGGGTCACGCATGGCACCAAGGATACACGTTTTGGATTCCTAATACCGGGCAGATTGCACATTGTCTGGTGCAAAATAGGGTAGCGGCGTTCCGGGAATTGCCGATGTTAACCTATGATCTACGTCACATTATGGTAGACCGTGGTGTGATATTTTCTTTGCGTCACGAACAAATGGGGTTACCGGTGCATGATTTATCCACCTTGCGCAAGGCAGTAATTGAGGGAGACGCCCCAGCCTCTGTCTCAGCGGCCCGTAAAGCCCTGGATGACGGCGTGCAACCTCTGGACCTGATTAGCCAGGGTGTCAGCCCAGCGATGGCCGAAGTGGGCAAGCTGTTCGAAGATGGCGAATACTTTGTGCCAGAGCTTCTGATGGCGGCGCGAGCCACGAAGGAAATCTTTCAGATACTTCGTCCTTTGCTCGCGCAGAGCAACGAAAAGCCCATGGCCCACGTAGTACTGGGGACGGTTCAAGGCGATCTGCACGACATCGGTAAGAATCTTGTTGCCGCCATGCTCGAGGGCGGCGGATTCGAGGTCACCGATCTCGGTGTTGATGTCTCCCCTGATGAATTTATTGCTGCCGTGAAGAATAAACCGGTGCAGATCGTCGGTCTCTCGGCACTGCTTACGACGACGATGCCCGCGATGAAGACCACCATCGAAGCCTTCCGTGCCGCCGGAATCCGGGAGCAAATCAAGATCATGGTCGGCGGGGCACCGATCACAAAGACCTATGCCGAATCGATTGGCGCGGACGGATACAGCGAAACTGCTGCGGCGTCGGTCGATTTGGCGCGTCGTTTAACAGGAACTTAGAAGTAAAAATTGCCGCGAGGTAAAAGCACGTCATGAATGACCAGCAATGGAAGACGCTTGTCTCAGTAGTGCGGGGAGAAGCACTCAGTCCTCTTCCTACAGCTTTTATCATCGATAGTCCTTGGCTCCCAAATTGGGCGGGCCACACGATTCTGGATTACTTCACCGACGATCGCCTCTTTCTAGGCGACAATCTCAAGGCTATCCGCACATTCCCGGAAACAATTTTTCTGCCGGGCTTCTGGTCTGAATACGGAATGTGCACGGAACCCTCCGCCTTTGGTTCCGTCTGCATGTGGGGCGAGGATGAATTTCCATTTGCCAGGAAAGTGCTGCGCTCGCCATCCGAGGTCGAGTGCCTGGAACGGCCCGATCCGCGCAAGCACGGCCTGCTGCCTTTTGTAATTAAGCGGCTCAAGCACTTACAACCGGAGATCGAAAAGGCAGGACACCTAATTCGCTTCGCGGTAGCGCGTGGTCCGTTCAATATCGCCTCCTTCCTGATGGGCACTCCTGAGTTTCTTGAGGCTATCAAGACAGACCCGGAACTGATGCATCGCCTGCTGGCGATAGTTACGGATTTTTTGGTGGATTGGATCGCTTATCAGCGCGAGGCGTTCCCGTCGATCGACGGTATATTTCTGCTCGACGACATCGTTGGTTTTGTGAGCCGCCGTGACTTTGAGACCTTCTGCCTGCCATATTTACAGCGCGTATTCAGCGCAGACGTAACCGTAAAATTCTTTCACAACGATGCGCCATGCAAGGCGAGCGCGCCACTGCTTGAGACGGCGGGAATCAATTTGTTCAATTTCGGCATGCAGCACCAACTGGCGGAGGTGAAGGCCTGGACGAACAACCGGATTACCCTGATGGGAAACATTCCTCCCCGCGATGTGCTGACCAACGGAACGCCGGCTGATGTGGCGCGCTCGGTTACAGAAATGCTGAACGCTCTTGATGACCGGACACGCTTGATTGTTTCGTGTGGCGGAGGAATGCCCCCTCATGCGCCAACAGAGAATATAAAAACGTTAATCTCAACGGTGGATAAGATAACGAGGTAGGCGGCAATCGATCGGGCGGGCAAGTTCTCTTCGCTCCGTATTGATCGAGAGACTAGATAACAAGCTGCGAAACGCGAGCGGCGCAAGGCGAGGAGACTCGGTGCCAGACAAACTCAAGTCGACAGTTGCGCAGCACGCTGACGACCACATCTTGGCAGCGCTAAAGACAAATATTTGCCACAAGCTGTCTATCGCTCCTATATCCCCAGTTGAAATCTATCGGCATCTTGGCTATCCGCGAGAGGCGGCTCCCTCATCGCGCATTGCGGAATACATTGCCAAGGTCGTGTCAGAGACCCTGCCATACCTTAAACCGCGCGGAGCGTACGCCCTGTATGCGGTGTCAAGCCGGACGCCTCATACGCTGAAACTGAATGAAACAACGATCTCCGGCGATATTGGGAAATACCTCGATCAAGCCGAACGCGTGGCTGTGTTTGTCGTGACCGTGGGCAAGGAGATTTCGCATCTCGCCGAATCTTCCATAAAGAATAACGATGCGTTCTCGGCGTGGGTCATCGACGCAATCGGCTCCTGTGCGGTGGAAGCCGCGGCTGATGCGCTGATGTTGCGCGTCCGGCGCGATCTCCAGGACGGAGAAGAGCTGACTTTGCGTTACAGTCCTGGCTACTGCGGCATGCATATTAGCCAACAGCGCGGGCTGTTTCAGCTTGTTCAAGCTGACGCCGTGGGAGTGACCCTTATGACGTCCATGCTTATGCATCCAGTGAAATCCATCTCTGGACTTGTTGGCCTCGCGCCGAAGGATGCGGTCAGCAGTTATCGATCGCCGTGCGACTTCTGTGAGCGGACAGGTTGTCACATGCGGCGATGAAAGGCCGTTCCGGGGATCTAGCCTACGGCATCTCGAACATAGGTCCTATATGAATACGCCGATTTGTGCAAAACATTGTTTGAAATCGGAAACTGAAAAGAGTGAATGAATACAATGACACCGAATAATTATTCGAGGCTGGCAATCCCCAATAGTGATGATCTCGTATTCGGCACGGCGCCGCACCCCGTGAAGTTGGCAAATGGGCTGGTTATCGGCGGCGGTGAAGTCTATCCTGAACTGAATTTCACACTCCCCGCGATGGAGATCACCGCCGCTACGATGCCCGAAGTCGTGCGGCAGTACTCCGAGATGATTGACGGCGCATGCCGCCGAGCCGTCGATTTGCATACGCCAGGGTTGGTTGTCGAATTCGAACTCCTCCCGCCGCTTACGATGGCGCCCGAATGGGGCGCCGAGGTGACCAAAGTCCTGCGCGAGAGACTGGATCGCCTGCAATCGAAACATCACGTCAAGGTGGGGTTGCGTGTGACTCCGAACGACATCCGCGAGTTCGAGCGGCCCCCTATGATGCGCAGCGGTGGTTATGTCGACAAGATGTACCTTAGTTTTCAACTTTGTGCCCGCGCGGGCGCTGATTTTCTTGCAATTGAATCGACCGGCGGCAAAGAACTCCATGATGAGGCGCTGGTGAGTGGCGATTTAGAGCTGTCTGTTTTCTCACTTGGCATCCTGGCTAGCCGCGACATGGCCTGCCTATGGGATCGGATCGTGGAGATTTGCCACGAGACAGGCACGATTCCATCCGGAGATTCAGCGTGCGGTTTCGGCAATACGGCGATGGTGCTAGCGG
>Ga0182027_10003615_pt1 | contig 24355 bp, 19 predicted proteins | sample 712E1DmetaG_FD_121300 | JGI IMG/M metagenome (GOLD analysis project Ga0182027, IMG submission 121300) | Permafrost microbial communities from Stordalen Mire, Sweden - 712E1D metaG (Illumina Assembly) | ecosystem: Environmental > Terrestrial > Soil > Wetlands > Permafrost | place: Sweden... | reverse complement strand
CGCGATCCTGCACGAAGGCACGATCGTCGTGTCCGGCACTTTGGAGGAGCTCAGGAAGCTGCTCCCGCCCGCGAAAGTCGAATACGTGGAACGGCAGCCCACCCTGGAGGAGATCTTCCTGGCCATCGTCGGAAGCGACAGGAAGGAGCAACGATGAACACGCACTTCTTTAGCGACACGAGCGTGATGACCGGGCGTTCCCTGCGACACGTCACGCGCAGCATGGACACCATCATCACGGTGACGATCATGCCGATCGCCATCATGCTGCTGTTCGTCGACGTGTTCGGCGGCGCCATCCAAACAGGCACCGACAACTATGTGAACTACCTGTTGCCCGGCATCCTGCTCATCGCGATCGCCAGCGGCATCTCCTACACCGCCTTCCGCCTGTTCAACGACCTGCAGAGCGGCATCTTCGAGAGGTTCCATTCGATGCCGATCGCCCGCTCGTCCGTGTTGTGGGGGCATGTTCTGACCTCACTTGTGTCCAACGCGATCTCCGTGGTAGTCATCGTCCTGGTGGCAATCCTCATGGGCTTCCGCTCGTCGGCAGGAGTACCGGCATGGCTAGCCGTGGCCGGCATCCTCGTACTGTTCACGCTCGCGCTGACCTGGATCGCAGTGCTCGCCGGATTGTCGGCGAAGTCCACGGACGGGGCGGTCGGCTTCTCGTACCCGCTCGTCTTCCTGCCGTTCGTCAGCTCGGCATTCGTGCCCACTGCCTCGATGTCGGGTCCCGTGCGTGCCTTCGCGGAAAACCAGCCGGTCACCGCGATTGTCAACACGATCAGAGCCTTGCTCGAGCAGCAGCCGGTCGGAGGCGAAATCTGGATCGCCCTCGCCTGGTGCGTCGGCATCCTCCTCATCGCCTATGCGCTCGCCATGGTGGCCTACCGGCGCAAAATAGCCTGAAATATCAGGAAGCAGGCGATGTCGAGGACGACCTGATCTCGGATCGCGACAAGCGAGCCGTACGCGCCCGTGAGCCGGGAAGTGAACTCGGCCATGACGTCGGAGAGCATGGGCTCCGCCGCCAGCTTCGCGGCCAGCCCGTCGTTCGTTTCGAGGTCGCATGAGACCAGCGGCCTCCGCCGATGAGCTCGCACTCGATCTGGAAAGTAACATTCAGGTCGCCAGCGGCGGTGTGACTCCTCTCGTACCGAGCAGTCCCACCAATCGACGTCCTCCCTCGCCTAACGAGCCTTTCGCCGCTGGCGTGCCACTGCCTCACGGCTATGGGTGCGCTTGCGAGCCATTCGACAGTCGGCGCAGTGGAGTGGAACCGGGACCGACGCGGGACGATCTGGTGGCAGATGGCGCATTCCAGGACTGTCACTGCCAGCCATTCAAGTGAGCGCGTGGGGTGGGGAAGCGCTATCTCAGTCCCGGGGCGGACGGAATTCGCTAGGCGCCCGGGTCCCGCCCGCCGGAGCCATCTCTCCCGGGCCGCCTCCGCGATTGATCGCGTCCTCCGCCCTTCGCGCCGCCGGCCACTCCTGCATCCGCCAGGGCTCGACCGAATCAGGGCCCCTATTAGGGCCCCTATTGCGGCTTGGGCGTGCTTCTATCCGCCGCCACCTGGCGGGCTCGCTGCATGATCGCCATGACCGCCTTGAAGGCGGTCGAGAGCGCCAGCTGGCCCTTGAGCAAAGCGGCCCCGTCGACATCGAGTCCCAGCCTGCCTTCGTAGGTGAGCACGGTGAACCGGACCCGGCCGAAGGCCGGCAGCGGCGGCGACTCCACCGGCCCGAATGAGGCCAGGTTCGCCTCGGCGGCGCGAAGGATGCCGCGGCCGAGCACGGCTATTTCTGGCAGCACGCCCAGGTCGTTCACCCCGCCGCCCTGGGCGTCGCAAGCGTTCGTCGTCCCGTCGGCGTAGGTGGCGACGGTGAACAGCAGCTCGAACCCGATGTCGACGACCACGCCGTAAACGCGCGGCAACTCGTCGGTCGGCTGCATCGGGCTCGCTTCCGGAGAGCTCGATTCCGGGGTGACTTCCAGGAAGATCTCGCGCAAGTCCGTATATACGCGTGAGAGCTCGGGCATCGATCCTCTTCTCCGCTGCGATCGCCTCGAACCTTACATCCACCGATCCGGCGGAATTGGCCTCCAAGTGCCGCCGCGGCCGCGGCCTCGAGGGACTCCGGCGAAGCGCCGGCCCCGCCGGCTTGCGTCCCGCTCGGTTCTCATGCACTTGACGGTTATCAAAACCGCCGCCACGGGCTACACTACGCGGCACCATGAACAGGACCAGCTTCGACAGCAGCCTGCTCCTTACCTGAGGCGAGCCCCTTTCGGGTGCTCGCCGATAACCTCCTGCGCCAGCGCAGGAGGTTTTTGTTTCCCCGGATAGCCCACTCCAGACCCGCCGGGCCCGCGGCGACGACCGCGGAGCAAGACAGAGACGAAGAAGGAACCACAGATGCCTCCCGTACCAGCCCAGCCCAAGAAGATGCCGGTCGAGAAGTACGTACCCTTCCGCCCCCTGCCGCTCCACCTTCCCGACCGCGAATGGCCGAGCCGTGAGATCGAGCATGCCCCGGTCTGGTGCTCGGTCGACCTGCGCGACGGCAACCAGGCCCTCATCGACCCGATGGACCCGGCCCGCAAGCTGCAGATGTTCAAAGCCCTCGTGGCGATGGGCTTCAAGGAGATCGAGGTCGGCTTCCCGTCGGCGTCAGGGCCGGACTTCGACTTCATCAGGCAGCTGATCGAGAGCGACCTGATCCCGGACGACGTCACGATCCAGGTCCTGACGCAGTGCCGGCGTGAGCTGATCGAGCGTACCTACGAGTGCCTGCGCGGCGCCCGCCGGGCGATCGTCCATTTCTACAACTCGACCTCGGTCCTGCAGCGCCGCGTCGTCTTCCGCCTCGACAGGGCCGGCGTCACCAAGATCGCCGTCGACGCGGCCAGGATCTGCCTGGAGCAAGAGGCCCGGGTCCCGGGCACCGAGATCCGCTACGAGTACTCGCCGGAGAGCTTCAGCGGCACGGAGCTCGACTACGCGCTCGAGATCTGCACGGCCGTCATAGAGGTGATCCGGCCCACTCCGGCGCGGCCGATCATCCTGAACCTGCCGGCCACCGTCGAGATGTACACGCCGAACATCTACGGCGACGCTATCGAGTGGTTCCATCGCAACCTGCCGCACCGCGATTCGGTGATCCTCTCCCTGCATCCGCACAACGACCGGGGCACGGCCGTGGCCGCGGCCGAGTTCGGCCTGATGGCCGGCGCCGACCGGATCGAGGGGACGCTCTTCGGCAACGGCGAGCGGACCGGCAACGTGGACGTGGTCAACCTGGCCATGAACATGTTCAGCCAGGGGGTGGACCCGGGGCTGGACATCAGCGACATCGACGCCCTCCGCCGCGTCGCCGAGCACTGCAACCGCCTGCCCGTCGAGCCGCGCCATCCCTACGTCGGCGATCTCGTCTACACGTCGTTCTCCGGCTCGCACCAGGACGCCATCAAGAAGGGCATGGAGGCGCTGCCGCCCGATTACGAGACGTGGGAGGTGCCTTACCTGCCGATCGACCCGAAGCACGTAGGCCGCAGCTACGAGGCCGTCATCAGGGTCAACAGTCAGTCGGGCAAGGGTGGCGTCGCCTACATCATGAAGACCGAGCACGGCATGGACCTGCCGCGCCGGCTCCAGATCGAGTTCAGCCGCTGCATCAAGGTCATCACCGAGGGCAGCGGCACGGAGATCACCGCCGACGAGATGTGGGACGCCTTCGCCGCCGAGTACCTGCCGGCCGCGCCGCGGGTCAGGCTGACCGGGTACGACACGTCCTCGGATGACGGCAGCGTCACCGTCCGCGCTCGACTGGCGGCGGCCGGCGCCACGACGGCCGTCTCGGGGTCGGGCAACGGACCGATCTCGGCCCTGGTCCACGGTCTGCGCCGAGGCCTGGGCATCGAGGTTGAGGTGCTGGACTACGCCGAGCACGCCCTGGGGGCGGGTGAGGAGGCCACTGCCGTGGCCTACGTCGAGGTGCGCTCCCACGGCGACGTCCGTTGGGGCGTGGGCATGGACCCGAACATCACCACGGCCTCGATGAAGGCGGTCCTGAGCGCGCTGGAACGCCTGGGCGTCGAGCTGGTGGCGGCCGGCTCCGTGGCGGCCGGCCCCGTGGCCGCCGCGAGCGCGGAGCAGGCGGAGTAGCACGAGCGCCGGCCCGAAGCGGGCGTGCGCGCGGACCAGCGGCCGAAATGAAGATCGCCCGCCGGTGACGGCCGGCGGGCGACGGTGCTTGCGAGCGTCTTGGGCCTCGCGGCCCTGGAGACCTAGCTTCTTGCCTTGACGAAGTCGACGACCTCGTTCAGATAACCATGGGCGAGGCAGGTGACGGTGTCGGCGGCGCCGTAGTAGATGGTCAGGCGGCCGGTCGGCTCATCGAGCAGGGCGGCGCACGGGAAGGTCACGTTCTGAACGTCGCCGATCTGCTCGTACGGCATCTGCGGCGAGATCAGGTAGTCGCGGCTTCGGGCGATCACCTTCCAGGGCTCGTCGAGGTCGAGCAGGGCGGCGCCCATCGAGTAGACGAAGCCGTTGCAGGACGTGAGAACGCCGTGGTAGATGAGCAGCCAGCCGTCCGGCGTCTCGATCGGAGTGGGGCCGGCGCCCACCTTGGTCGACTCCCAGGTGTACGGCCGCGTGGTCATGACCCGGCGATGGCGGCCCCAGTGCACCAGGTCCGGGCTCTCCGACAGGTAGATGTCGCCGAAGGGCGTGTGGCCGTTGTCGCTCGGCCGTGACAGCATCTGGTACATGCCCTTAATCCGGCGGGGGAACAGGACGCCGTTGCGGTTGAAGGGCAGGAAGGCGTTGTCGAGCTGGTGGAAGCGCTTGAAGTCGTACGTGTAGCCGACTCCGATGGTCGGGCCGTAGTAGCCGTTGCACCAGGTCACGTAGTAGCGGTCTTCGAGCCAGGTGACCCGCGGGTCGTAGGCGTGCGTGAAGAACTCCTGGATCTCCGGCACGCGCCCGTCGGCGGCCGCCCATTCGATCGTCGGCTCCTCGATCTTCCAGTCGATGCCGTCCCGGCTGAAGCCGGCGTGGACGTTCATGACCCGGGTCGTGTCGTCCACCCGGAAGACGCCCGCGAAGCCGCTGCCGAAGGGAACGACGGCGGAGTTGAAGATGCTGTTGGACCGCGCGATCAGGTCCCGGGGGATGATCGGATTGCGGCTGGATCGCCACAGCGCCGCGCCGCAGGCGGAAGGGCGGTCCTCCCAGGGGATGTTCGGGAGGGCGCGCGCGGGCGCAGTCGGCGGTGCCTTTCCTTCTTCGAAGTCCATCGGGCCCCTTTTCGCTAGGCGGGTTGCAGGTCGGTCCGTTGCAGGTCGGTCTGTTGCGGGTCGGTCTGGAGTTCGGGCGCGGGCCTGTCCGGCCGCGTCGCCGTTCCCAGGACTCTGGTGGATCCACGCAGTACGAGCGTCGGTCGCACGAGGGTCTGCGTGACGCATTCCTTGCCGAGCTCGAGGCGGTGGGCCAGTAGAGTCACGGCCAGCCGGCCCATTCCAACCTTGTCCACGGCCATGGTCGTCAGCCCCGGCGAGACGAAGCCGGCGAGGTCGATGTCGTCGAAGCCGACGACGGAGAGCCGGCCGGGTACCGCGATGCCCGCCTGCCTGGCGGCCTGGAGGAGGGCGACCGCGACCGCGTCGTTGGCGCAGAAGACGGCCGTGACGTCGGGATGGGCCTGAAGATACGAGATGCCCACCGTCGCGGCCGCCTCAGGCGGCCAGTAGGGGGTGTCGATGTAGATCGGCGCCAGCCCGGCTTCGGCCATGACCTCCTCGTATCCCCGACGCCGCTGCCCGACGCTTGGGAAGGCTCCGGGCTCGGTTCCCAGGATGGCGACGTTGCGGTGGCCCCTGTTGAGCAGGTGCTCGACCGCCATTCGGGCCCCGCCGAGATTGTCCGTGGCGACCGAATCGAAGCAGTCGTCCTCGGCATACGCGTCGACCAGGATGGCCGGCGGCGCGTTCCGGAGGATCTCCGCGGTCGCCCTCGAGAGGTGAGCGCCCACGACGATCAGGCCGTCGCAGGCCCGGTTGGTGACGATTCGTGGGACCTCGATGGGGTAGTAGTGCTGATCCACCGGCATGGTCGCGAGCATCAAGTCGAAACGGTGGACCCGGCAGCTTTCCTCGATTCCGGCCATGACCGGGGCATAGAAGCGGTTGGCCTCAGGGGAGTCCCCGTGGACGGCCTTGATCACCAGTCCGATCGTCAACGGTTGGTGGCGCTGCCGCACCGAACCGGCCGCCGGCCGATAGCCGATGGTTTCGGCGGCCTGGATGACGCGGGCTCGGGTCGCCTCGGAGACGCCGATCCGGCCCCGCAGAGCGAGCGAAACCGCGGCCGGAGAGAGACCCACGGCCGCGGCGACATCCGCCAGCGTCGCCGGCTTTGGCCCGAACCGCTTGGCCACAGAGGCGCCTCGCACTACTGAAGGTTTAGTGAATGATATCAGCGGCACGTCGGGCGGGCAACACACTCAGGGCGCTCGAATCGGGAGGGCGGTCCGTTCATTGGCCGTACTGGTGCCCGGATGGCCGCCCGACAATGGTCGCAGACCGGCCCTGACTAAAGGTTTTAGTGACTCGTTCGATTGACACGCCACTTTGCGTGATCTACTGTCCATCTGCCAATGTCCGGCCCCCCGTCACTGGGGCAAGCCCACGGAGTTGACGCTCTGGCTTAGCCATGCGGAGCGCACAGCGTGCCCTGAGTTGTGATCAGGCCCAACGCGCTGAGGCCGCGCTCCTCATGGGAAGGAGGAAAGGGATGCAAATAGGCAGATCCAGGGTTCTAGCTCTGCTCGCCGTAGTGAGCATCGTCGGCGCCGCGTGCTCGAGCACGTCGGCGACACCGACCGTAGCCCCCGGGACCCAGGCGCCTGCGACCCAGGCACCGGCCACCTCGGCTCCGTCGCCGACGGCCGCGCCCGTCACGTCGTACCCGCGCGCACAGACCCTCTACACCCAGGGCACCGCCTGGGGCGCCCCCTCCACCTGGAACCCGTTCGATCCCAACCACGCGATGGGCGTCATCGGCCTCCAGTATGAGACGCTGTTCCTGTACGACCCGCTAAAGGACACCTACACCAACTGGCTGGCCACGGGTGGGTCGTGGGACTCCACGAACACCACGTACACGATCAACGTCCGCCAGGGCGTCAAGTGGAGCGACGGCACGGCCCTTACGGCCTCTGACGTGGCCTTCACGATCGGCCTGTACAAGCTCCAGGCTCTGGGCTCGGACCTGTGGACCTACGTTACCGGCGTGACCGCGCCCGACGCTTCGACCGTCGTGGTCACGTTCAAGAACCCGGCCTACCAGGAATGGCAGAACTTCCTGTACAACACCCCGATCGTTCCCCAGGCCATTTGGACGCAGTACAACAACGAGAACATCCTCAAGTTCACCAACGACAACGGCGTCGGCACCGGCCCGTACACCAACCTGACTCACGCCGCCGACCGCCAGGTCTGGCAGAAGAACCCGAACTGGTGGGCCACTTCCGCGCTTAGCCTCAACGTTGCGCCGACGTACGTCGTCGACCTCGTCAACACTTCGAACAGCGCTGCCCTCGGCAACCTGCTCGCGGGCAACGTGGACCTGAGCAACAACTACCTGCCGGGCGTTGCCACCCTTGTCAACGGCGGCTACAGCATCACGACCTACTACCCGAATCCCCCTTACATGCTTCCGGGTAACACGGCCGTGCTGATCCCGAACGACCAGAAGGCGCCGATGAGCGACCCGGCCTTCCGCAAGGCCCTCGCGACGGCGATCAACGTCAACGATATCGTGAACACCGACTACGGCCAGATCGTTGCCGCGTCCGACCCGACCGGCCTTCTGCCGTACTTCAGCAAGTACATCGACAAGACGGTCACCGCCAAGCTTGGCTTCTCCTTCAGCACGTCCAAGGCCAAGGCCATGCTCGCCGCCGCCGGGTACAAGACCGACAGCAGCGGCAATGTCCTGAACAAGGACGGCTCCGCGATGAAGCTCGTACTTGAGGTTCCGGATGGCTGGTCCGACTGGATGGAGGCGGAAAACCTGATCGCCGCCAGCGCCAAGCTTGCCGGCATCAACATCGATCCCGAGCATCCCGCTCAGGCCACGACTATCACCGACCGCAACCGGACTGACGCCACCACGGTTCCGAAGTTCGATCTGGAGATCAACAATGACGTCCAGGTTTCGAACACGCCGTTCCAGTGGTTCGACTATGTCTTCCGCGAGCCTCTTCCGTTCGGTGCGGGCGAGACTCGAAACTACGAAGGCTACAAGAACGACGCTGCCTGGGCTCTCGTCCAGCAGCTCGACACCACGCCGGTTTCCGACACGGCCAAGATGCAGTCGATCTGCTCTCAGCTGGAGACGATCCAGCTGACCGACATGCCCGTTATCCCGCTCTGGTATAACGGCGTCTGGTCGCAGGCCAACAACACCGTCTGGACCAACTGGCCGTCCAGCACGGGTTCCAACAACGAGATGGCGGTCGCCTGGGGCGGCTACTGGCAGATGGGAGCAATCTTCATGCTCACCAATCTGAAGCCCGTCCCGCCGGCCAGCTAACCTAGGCTCCTGTAGCCCCTCCCTCTGCGCAACCCCGAGGGAGGGGCTACTCTGGTTTAGCTGTAGGGTACGTCTAGCCGCAGGGCACGCCGACAAGAGGCACGCCGACCGGGAGATCGTGTGCGACGCTACTTCGGTAGAAAGATCTTCACGTACGTCATAACCTTCATTCTTGCGGCGACGATCGACTGGCTGATCCCTCGCTTCATGCCGGGTGATCCGATCGTCATGCTCATGACGACGCATGCAAGCAACCTGTCGCCTGCAAACGCGACGGCGCTGTACAGCTACTACAGCGGCCTCTTTGGACTGAACATGCCACTGTGGCAGCAGTACCTCAATTTCTGGGGGTCCCTGCTCCACGGCAATCTCGGCCTCAGCATCATCGGCAACGGCCAGCCCGTTACGCAGGTGATCATGGCCGCCGTGCCGTACACGCTGGCCCTGCTCATTCCGGCCATCCTGTTGAGCTGGTGGGCCGGCAACTCGTTCGGTGCGCTGGCCGCCCGGCGGAAGTGGCTGGACAACTCCATCCTGCCGATCGGATACATCCTGACCGCCACGCCGTACATGTGGCTCGGTCTCCTGTTGTCCTTCCTGCTCTCCTACACGTTCAGGATCTTCCCGCTCTCAGGCGGCTACGGCTACAACCTCGTGCCGACCCTGTCGCTGACGTTCGCGACCGACTTGATCGCCCACTGGATGCTGCCGTTCCTGTCGCTGTTCATGGTCATGTTCGGCGGCTGGGCGATCGGCATGCGCAACATGATCATCTATGAGCTGGAGTCGGACTACAGCCGCTACCTGGAGTCCCTCGGCGCTCCCCAGGGGCTGATTCGCAAGTACGCCTTCCGGAACGCGATGTTGCCCCAGATCACGGGCCTGGCTCTTCAGCTGGGCGTGATCGTAGCCGGAGCACTCGTGACGGAGATCGTCTTCGCCTATCCGGGCGTGGGATCGCTGGTCTTCAATTCCATCAAGAACGAGGACTACTTCCTGATGCAGGGAATCTTCCTGTTCATCATCGTGGGAGTGTTGGTCGCCAACTTCCTCGTCGACATCGTTTACGTGATCGTCGATCCCAGGACTCGCGTCGCCATGCGAGGAGGCACCGCATGACCGCCGTCGGCCAGGTCGACGCGCAGAGTGAGGTTACGGCCCCGCTTACAGCCCCGCCGGTGAAGCAGCAGCGAGAAACGCTCTTCTTCGCTCTTCGCTCGAAGAAGTTCCTCATATCCGTGTCGATCCTGCTGGTGCTCCTGGTGATCGCGATCGTGGGGCCGATGCTGGATCCGACCGATCCGCTCCTGCAGAACGGGGCCCATGTGATGGCCCCGCCCTCTTTCCACGATGGAACCTGGTTCGGCACGACCATATTCGGTGAGGACGTTTTTTCCCAGTTCTGCAATGGTCTTCGGGCATCCTTCTTCATCGGGTTTCTCGGGGGCGGGTTCGCCGCGTTGCTCGGGATGGCAATAGGCTTCACCGCCGGCTACAAGGGCGGCTGGATCGATGAGATCCTGAACATGCTCACCAACGTGTTCCTCGTCATCCCGACGCTGGCCGTCCTGCTCGTGATCACCGCCTATCTCTCGGCTCGAGGCGTGCTGTTCGAAGCGGTCTTCATCGGCGCCACCTCCTGGCCGTGGGCCGCTCGCGCCATCCGTGCGCAGACCTTCTCGCTGCGATCGCGCGACTTCATCGACCTAGCCCGACTCAGCGGCCGCGGCGGCTGGAAAGTGATCGTCTTCGAGATCGCGCCGAACATGAGTTCCTACCTCTTCCTGACGTACATACTGCTGTTCGGCGGCGCGATCCTGATCGCGGCCAGCCTGGACTTCATTGGACTTGGCCCGATGGGCGCCATGTCGCTCGGGTTGATGATGTTCAACGCGGTGACGTCGGCGTCCCTGGTCCTGGGAATGTGGTGGTGGTTCGTTCCCCCGGGCATCGGGATCATGGCCCTGGTCGGCGCGCTCTACGTGATGAACGTGGGGCTCGACGAAATCTTCAATCCCAAACTCAGGGAACTCTGAGCCGTGAGCCTCCAGGTATCCGACCTCAAGGTCTACTACAGAACGCTAGGGGGCGACGTCAAGGCCCTTGACGGCGCCACTTTCTCCATCGCCGATGGAGAGATCATGGGCCTGGCGGGAGAGTCGGGCTGTGGCAAGTCGACGCTCGGCAACAGCCTGATCCGGCTCGACGGCCGGATGAAGTACGTGGGCGGCAGCGTCACGCTGGACGGGGCGGAGATGCCGATCTGGGACAAGACGGACATGATCCCGTTCCGCTTCCGCGAAGTCTCGGTGGTCCCGCAGTACGCCATGAGCGCCATGAATCCGACTCGAAAGATCGGCCTCATGATCTCCGAGCTGGTCAAGTCCCGGGGCATGGCCTACAGCGACATCAAGGTTGAGCTCGAGCGGCGCATAGACATCGTGGGGCTGCAGGTGGACGTTCTCAAGCGCTACCCGATCGAGCTCTCGGGCGGCATGAAGCAGCGCATGGTCATGGTCATCTCGACCCTGCTCAATCCGTCGCTTCTGATTGCCGACGAGATCACGTCCGCCCTGGACGTCTCCACGCAACGGGCAGTGGCGGAGACACTCGTCAGCTTCCGCGATCACGGTTTCGTCAAGAGCATGATGGTGATCACCCACGACGTCTCGATCCTTTATCAGATCGCCAACTCGATCCTCATCATGTACGCGGGCAAGCTCGCCGAGAAGGCGCCGACGGAGACGATCATCGGACGACCCCTGCATCCGTACACGCAGATGCTCGTGGGGTCGCTGCCGGAAGTCGGCGTGCGCTACGCGGACAAGAAGCTGAGCGGCATTCCAGGCAGTCCTCCATCCCTGCTGAAGCCACCGATGGGGTGCAGATTCCGCGCTCGCTGCCCGCTGGCCTTCGCCAAGTGCGTGGAAGAACCGCCGTTCGTGGAGGTCGAACCCGACCACTCGGTCGCCTGCTGGAAGGTGGCTGGCCCCAATGCTTAGCCTGAACAGGGTTTCCAAGGTCTACAAGGTCGGCACCTTCGGCGGCAAGGACCTGGTCGCGGTCCGCGACGTCAGCTTCGACATCAACGAGGGCGAGGTCGTCTCCCTCATCGGCGAGAGCGGCAGCGGCAAGACGACCGTCGGCAAGATGGTGCTTAAGCTGATCGAGATCACCCGCGGATCCATCGTCCTCGACGGCGTGGACGTGGCGGGGGTGAAGGGCAGTGCCGTCAAGCAGTACTACCGGCACGTCCAGGGCGTCTTCCAGGACCCGTTCAGCTCCTACAACCCGATCTTCAAGGCCGATCGTGTCTTCAGCCTCATCCGGAGTGAGTACTTCCCGGAGATGCCCCGGACGGAATGGCACGACAAGGTGGAAGCCGCGCTGCGCGCGGTTACCCTCGAGCCGGACCAGGTTCTCAACAAGTACCCGCACCAGCTCAGCGGCGGCCAGCTCCAGCGTCTGCTGGTGGCTCGAGCACTCCTGCTTGAACTCAAGATTCTCGTGGCCGATGAGATCATCAGCATGCTCGATGCGTCGACCCGGATCGACGTGCTGAATCTCCTGGCCGACCTCAAGAGCCGGGGGATGGGGATCTTGTTCATCACGCACGACCTCTCGCTCGGCAACTACATCAGCGAGAAGACGGTCATTCTTCGCCGCGGCGTCGTCGTCGAGATGGGCGCAACGGAGAAGGTCTACGGCAACCCGACCCACCCGTATACGCGGATGCTGATCTCGTCGGTGCCGCAGTTGCACAAGAAGTGGGCCCAGATCGAGTCCGAGCTGGCGGCGCCGATCGCCGGTCGAGGCGGCTGCCTCTTCCACGAGGCCTACCCGCTGGCAGGACGAGCCGACACCCGGACGGCCGACGAACCGACGCTGGCCAAGATCGAGGACGACCACTTCGTCGGCTGCTTCGAGCTCGAAAGCGAAAAGGCCAGCCGGGTAGCCTGAAGCCGCCATAGCCTGGCCCCCGGACCATCCGGAATTGCCTTCAAGCAGTACAAACTCTTCTTCTGACACAATCAGTCCGCCCTCGGGCGGGCTGATTGTCTTCCTGGGTGGAATCTCACGCCGACGACTGTGCGTCTTTCCGGCGGGCTGGACGGCCGAGTTTGGAGGGCCGGACGAACCGTCGGGAGTGAGACTTGGCCCTCCGAATAGGGGACCGACTCGGTTATGGTTCGAAGCGTGACTTCGAGCGGCGGCCTGCGATCCCTCGGCGCGACCCTGCGCGGCCCTGCGCTCGGCCGCTGGCTGCGCGTGGTCGGACCGGCCTGGGTGGTGATGCTCGCGGACGTGGATGCCCCGAGCGTCATCACGGCGGCCAAGGGCGGCACCGAGTCCGGCTACGCCCTGCTGCTGCCGTGCTTCGCCGTGGTGCCGGTGCTGTTCGTGGTGCAGGAGATGACGGCGCGCCTGGCCCTGGCAACCGGGATGGGCCACGCCGAGCTCATCCGGGCTCGTTACGGGCGCCGCTGGGCCGCGGTGTCCGTCCTGGGCATGGCCGTCATCAACTTCGTGGCCTACGTGGCGGAGTTCGCCGGCATCGCTCTCGGGGCCTCGATCGTCGGCATTCCCCCGGCCGTCGCTATCGTCGGGGCGCTCGCCATCCATGCTTCGATGGTTCTCTCCGGCAGTTATGCCCGGTTCGAGCGGCTGGCGCTGGTGCTGTCGCTGGCCCTCTTCAGTTTCGTGGTCCTCGCCGTGGCCGGCCGTCCGGACCTCGGGCACCTGGCGTCGGACCTGAGCCCGCTGCCGGGCGACGTGCCCCATGACTACTTCGCCCTCGTGGTGGCGATCGTAGGAGCCTCGGTCATGCCGTGGATGCTCTTCTACCAGCAGTCGGCGAGCGTCGACAAGAAGCTCACCCGCGAGGACCTGCACGGGTCGCGGATCGAGACGCTGCTGGGGGCCCTTGCCAGCCAGGCGTTGATGGCCGCGATCGTGATCGCCGCGGCCGCCGCCATGCAGTCCGCGGCGCCGGTCGCGGCCACGGCCCGGAATCTGGCCGACCTGCCCGAAGGCCTGGCACGCCTTGCCGCCGGCGGGGCCGGCTGGCTCATCGCCATCGGGCTCGTCGGCTCCGGCCTGCTGGCCCTGGTCGTGATCTCGCTCTCGGCCGCCTGGGGCATAGGAGAGCTGATGGGCTGGCCCCGCAGCCTCAACCTCAAGGTCAGCCAGGCCCGGCGCTTCTACGGCGTCTACTTCGTCGAGGTCATCCCCGCCGCCGGGGTGGCGTTTCTATCGGCCGACCTCGTTCGCGTCTGCGTCGGGGCGATGGTCTTCAACGTAGTCATCCTGGTCCTGCCCCTGGCGTTCCTCGTCAGGCTCACGAGCGACCGCGCCCTGCTCGGCGACCTGGCCAACTCCCGCCCGCAGGCGGCCGTCCTGTGGATGGTCGTCGCCGGGTTGCTTGTCGCAGGCGTCTTAGGGATGATCCAGTACCTGACCTAGCCGCCCTCCGGCCGGCCGCCAGATGCGCCGGCCCGATTCCCGGGGCGGCGTCCTCGAGGCCCGCAGCCGGCTCTGGCCCCGCCCCGCGCCGGCCGTCCGCGCGGCCGAGTACCACTTGCGCGCCGGGGCCGATCTGGGCGACACTAGCCCGTGCTCCACGACCGCTGGACCGGAGGCGGGTACCGGCTCGGGAGCCCAAGGTTCGCTGCCGGGGGTCGACCCTACGGCGCGACTGCGGAAGGCCGGGATCGCCATGGATCGCACCCGCATTGTGATCATGGGAGCCGCTGGGCGCGACTTCCACAACTTCAACGTCGTGTATCGGGACGACCCGGCCGTGGAGGTCGTTGCCTTCACGGCGGCAACGCAGATCCCCGGCATCGCCGGGCGCCGATACCCGACCGAGCTGGCCGGGCCGCTCTACCCGGGCGGCATCCAGATCGTGGCCGAATCCGACCTGGAGCACCTCCTGGCCACCGAGCGCGTCGACCTCGTCGTGTTTGCCTACAGCGACGTGGCCCACGAGCACGTGATGCATACCGCCAGCCGGGCGCTGGCTGGCGGCGCCGACTTCGAGCTGCTGGGGCCGGCCCACACCATGCTGCCCAGCGCGAAGCCGGTGGTTGCCACCGGGGCCACGCGAACCGGCGCCGGCAAGAGCCAGACCACCCGCTACATCGCGGCGTTGCTGGAGAAGCAGGGCCTGCGGGTCGTCGTCGTCCGCCATCCGATGCCGTACGGCGATCTCGTGGCCCAGCGCGTGCAGCGGTATGCCACGTACGCGGACCTCGATCGCTACGACACCACGATCGAGGAGCGCGAGGAATACGAGCCGCACCTCGACGCCGGCCGAGTCCTGTACGCCGGGGTCGACTACGAGGCGATCCTGCGCCAGGCCGAAGCCGAAGCCGACGTCGTCCTCTGGGACGGCGGCAACAACGACTTTCCGTTCTACCGGCCGGATCTCTTCGTCGCGGTTGCCGATCCCCTTCGGGCCGGCCACGAGATGCATTACCACCCCGGCGAGACCAACATCCGCATGGCCGACGTCGTCGTGATCAACAAGGTGGACTCGGCCACGCCGGCGCAGGTGGCCGAGGTGCGGGCGAACGTGAGCTCGATGAATCCTCGGGCACGCGTCGTCCTGGCCCGGTCTACCCTGACGCTGCAGGGCGGCGAGATCACCGGCAAGCGGGTGGCGGTCGTCGAGGACGGCCCGACGCTCACGCACGGCGGCATGACCTATGGCGCCGGCGTCGTGGCGGCGCGGCGGTTCGGGGCGACCGAACTCGTGGATCCGGTGCCGTTCGCCGTCGGCCAGCTGGCCGAGACCCTGAGCCGCTATCCGGCCCTGGAACACTTGATCCCGGCCATGGGCTACGGCCAGGGCCAGATGCATGAGCTCGAGACCACGCTCAACGCGATGCCGGTCGACCTGGTTCTCTCGGCCACTCCGATCGACCTGACGCGAGTCCTCAAGCTGGACAGGCCGGTCGTCCGCGTCCGTTACGAGCTCGAGGAGCTCGCCGGAGACGCGGTCGGACACGGCGAACCGAACCTCACCGAAATTCTTGCCCCCATCGTCGAGCGGGCCCGAGCCGGCTCGCAGGCGGAAACAGGCCGCTAGCCGGAGGACTGTCATGACGCGCCACCTTCTGACTTTGGATTCCCTCGGCCGCCACGGGATCCTGGTCAACCTGGAAATGGCCGGCCGCCTCAAGAGCGTCAAGGGCATGGCCCGGGAGGCGCTCCCCGGGGGGCGACTGGGGCTGATCTTCGACAAGCCGTCGACGCGGACGCGGGTCAGTTTCGAGGCCGCGGCGTGGGGCCTCGGCATGCTGCCGATCACGCTCCGACCCGATGAACTGCAGCTGGGTCGCGGCGAGACGATCGCCGACACGGCCCGCGTCCTGTCCCGCTATCTGACGGCGCTGGCGATTCGGACCTTCGACCAGGCGAGGGTCGAGGAGCTGGCCCGCCACGCCACGATCCCGATCATCAACGCCCTGACCGACGACCATCATCCGTGCCAGGCCCTGGCGGACGTCATGACCCTGCAGGAGGAGTTCGGCGAGCTGAAGGGGCTCCGAGTGGCCTTCATCGGCGACGGCAACAACGTCTGCAACTCGCTGATCCAGGCAGCCGGCTACCTGGGTTTCACCATGGCCATATCCACGCCGGAGGGCTACGAGCCGAATGCCGCCGTCGTCGAAGCGGCCCGGGCCAACTGCCGCGTCAACGGCGGAGCGATCGAGCTAGGCCACGACGTTCGGGCGGCCGCGCGCGGCGCCGATGCCGTCTACACTGACGTCTGGGCCAGCATGGGCCAGGAGAAGGAACGCGAGGAGCGAGCCCGGGTCTTCGCCGGGTACTGCGTGACTCCCGAGCTGATGGCACTGGCAGCGCCCCGGGCCATATTCCTGCACTGCCTGCCGGCCCATCGCGGTGACGAGGTCCTCGACGAGGTGATGGACGGGCCGTGGTCGCGGGTCTGGGACGAGGCCGAGAACCGCTGGTACACCGAGCAGGCGCTGCTGTACAACCTCATCACCGGCCGGGAACGGTGGGAGCGGATGGAATGACCCGGCTGGCCATCGCCCTCGGCGGCAACGCCCTGATACGGCGGGGCGAGCCGGGCTCCACGGAGGTTCAGCGCCACAACCTGGTGGCGGCGGCGCGCGGCCTCGTCACGCTGGCCGAGGGCAGCCGGGCCGAGATCGTCGTCACCCACGGAAACGGGCCGCAGGTCGGATTCCTGGCCATCGGAGCGGAGATGGCCGCTTCGGTGGTGCCGGCGCCGCCGCTCGACGTGCTGGGCGCGGAGACGCAGGGCCAGATCGGCTACCTGCTGGCACAGGCCCTCAACGACGCCTTCCTCGAGCGCGGCCGCAGGCGCGAGATGGCCGTCATCGTGACGCGGACGGTGGTCCCGGCCGACGATCCGGCCTTCGCCAATCCGTCCAAGCCGGTGGGGCCGGTCTACGACGAAGCCACGGCCCGCGAGCACGCGGCGTCGCGCGGCTGGACGGTCGCCCCGGACGGCAAGAACTGGCGGCGCGTGGTTCCATCGCCGCCGCCGATCCGGATCGTCGAAGCGGCCGCGATCCGCTCCCTGGTCGACGCCGGGATCCTGGTCGTGGCGTCCGGGGGTGGCGGAGTGCCCGTGGTGGAGCTGCCCGACGGCCGCCTGGTGGGCGTGGAAGCGGTGATCGACAAGGATCTCGCGGCGGTCGTGCTGGCGAGGTCCGTGGACGCCGACGGGTTGCTGTTGCTGAGCGACGTCGACGCGGTCTACCGGCGCTGGGGCACGCCGCGGCAGGAGCCGATCCTGCGGCTCTCCGTCGAGGAGGCGAGGGAGGGACTTGCCGCCGGCTTCTGGCCTTCGGGCTCGATGGCGCCGAAGGTTCGAGCCTGTGCCGAGTTCGTCGCCGGCGGGGGTAGATTCGCCGCGATCGGCGCACTTGAGAACGCCGTGGCCATCGTCAAGGGCAGCTCCGGCACGTGGTTCGGCGCCGAGTCGACGGGCCTGCCGCGCCGGGCCGCCTGAGGTCGACCGCCGCTTCCCACGAAACGGAGGAGTTCGAATGGAGCGACCGGATTTCGACCTGACCGGGCAAGTGGCGCTGGTCACCGGTGCCGGACGAGGAATCGGCCGCGACCTCGGGCGGGCGCTGGCGGCCTGCGGCGCCCACGTCCTTGCCGGCGTGCGCGTCCCGGGCGCCCGCGACGTCGCCTGGACGGCGCCGGCAGGGGGCAGCGTCGAGCCCGTCCGCATCGACGTAACGGACGTCCCCGGGACGCGCGCCGCCGTGGACGCGGCCGTTCGGGCCCACGGCCGGATCGACATACTGGTCAACAACGCCGGGCTGGGGGCGAACCAGGACGCCCTCGACGTGAGCGAGTCCGACTGGGACGAAATGATGGCCGTCAACCTCAAGGGCCTCTTCTTCACCAGCCAGGCCGTCGGGCGGCACATGGTCGAGCGTGGCTACGGCCGCATCGTCAACATCAGCTCCCAGGCCGGGCTCGTCGGCATCCGCCGCCACGCCGTGTACTCCGCGGGCAAGGGCGGCGTCAACCTGCTCACCAAAGTCCTCGCGCTCGAGTGGGCTCCGTTCGGTGTCACGGTCAACGCCATAGCACCGACGTGGATCTACACGCCCGGGACGGCGGAGCGGCTCGACGACCCGGCTTTCCTGGCCGGAGTCCTGGCCCGGATCCCGGTCGGCCGGGTCGGCACCACGGACGACGTCGCGGCCGCGGTCGTCTTCCTGTCGTCCCGTGCCGCCGGGCTGGTGACGGGCGCCGTCTTGCCGGTCGACGGGGGCTGGACCGCCCAGTAGTCGCCGGTCGACGCGGCCGCTCCGTGACCCGCGGCCGGAGGCCGTCACCCGGCCCGACGATCCCGCCGGGCCGCGTTCACTCGTAGGCGCGGGCCTGGAGTTCGTACAGTTCGGCGTAGAGGCCGCGGTTGCGCATCAGCTGGGCGTGAGGACCCGCCTCGGCGACCTTGCCGTCCGCGACGACCACGATGAGATCGGCCATGCGGACCGTGGAGAAGCGGTCCTCGAAGCGGATGCCGCTCTCCAGGCGCTCGGGCACGGGCAGGTCGCCTTCCCCCGGCTCGCGCTCGGCGATGTACGCCTCCAGCCAGGTGAATCGGGCGTAGGCCCGGGCGATGCGCTGCAGGTCGTGGAGAAGTGAGACGGCCGAAGAAACCTGCTGGTTGACCTGGGCGGCGAGGGTTATCGCGAGGACCACGTCGCCGACGCTGCGATCCCCGGCGATGGCGTCGCCGACGACGATCAGGACCCCCGCCACGTACCCGGCCGCGAAGACGAGCTGGCCGGCCGCACGGAGCGCCGTGGCCTTCAGCTGAGCCCGCCAGAGTCGCCTCGTCGTGCGCTCCCATAGTTCGCGGTGGCGACGCCGGATCTCGTCCTGGAGACGGAAGACGCGCAGCTCCTTGGCCGGTCCCGCGCCCGTGGCGAGCCGGAAGAGATGCATCGCCAGCCGCGTGTCCGCGGCGGTCTCGTCCCGAGATCTGTCGATGAGCTCCTGGGCCCCGCGGCCGGCGTACAGCGGCGGGACCGCCACCAGGGGAAGCAGCAGCAGAATGGGGTTGACCAGGGCCAGCAGGAGTCCCGTCAGGGCGATGGCGACGGCCAGGCTGGACAGTGCCAGGACCGCGTAGAAGCCGTCCTGGATCTGCTGCAGCTCGGTTTCCAGGACGCTGAGCCGGTCGGCGTACTCCGCGCGCTCCTGGTGCTCTATCCCTGCGGATCCGTTGCTCAGCGCCACGAGCCGTAGCTCCATGTCGAGGGTGTTGATCTCCGAGAGTTCGAAGTAGGCGATGTGGGCGAAGTGACCGAGCGTCAGCGTGCCGATGATGCAGGCCGCAACGGCGACCCCGGCGATCGCGGCAGAGGTGCCGTCGCCGGCGATCGCGGCGTTGGTCAGTCCCTTCATGGCCAGGGCCATCAGGGGAGCCGCCACCGCGTTGCCCAGCACCAGGACGAGAGCGGCGGCCGTCTTGGCCCGGTTCTGCCGCCACGACAGGCGCAGGAGCCAGGCCGCGCTTCGAAGGGCATCGCTCATCGAACGCCCTCCAGCGCCGGGGCGCCGTCCGAGGTGGTTTCGCTCGCCGCATCGGCATCACCGACCAGGTCGGCGGCGTCGACCGACTCGGTCTCGGCCTCTTCCTCCGTGAAACGCTCGGCCTGGAGGCGGAAGAGCTCGGCATAGCGGCCATCCGCTGCGAGGAGTTCCTCGTGGCTGCCCTGCTCGATGACCTTGCCGCCGGCCAGGACCACGATGCGGTCGGCGTGGCGGACGCTCGAGAACCGGTGGGAGATCAGGATGGCGGTCGCTCCGCGGGTGACGTCGACGAACTTGTCGAAGAACGCGGCCTCCGCCCTGACGTCGAGGGCGGCCGTCGGCTCGTCCAGGACCAGGATCGAGGCGCCGTTCTCCAGGGCGAAGAGCGCACGGGCGATGGCCACGCGCTGCCACTGGCCGCCTGAAAGCTCAGCCCCGTTCTCGTACTGGCGCGCCAGCGGGGTGTCCAGGCCGAGCGGCAGCCGCTCCAGCGTGGTCAGGACGCCGGCGCGCCGGGCCGCCGCGCGGATGCGCTCGCGATCGTCGCCCAGTTCGATCGCCCCGAAGCCGATGTTCTCGGCCGCGGTGAACTCGTATCGATTGAAGTCCTGGAAGATGACCCCGATCTGGCGGCGCCAGTCGTCGATGGCGAAGGAGCGGATGTCGGTCCCGTCGACCAGCAGGCGCCCGGCTGTCGGCTCGTAAAGACGGGCCAGGAGCTTGACGAGGGTCGTCTTGCCGGCGCCGTTGAGGCCGACGATGGCCGTGCATCTTCCGGCGGGGAGAACGAGGTCCAGGCCGTCGAGGACGGGCCTGTCCGACCCGGGGTAGTGGAAGTCGACCCGTTCCAGCCGGATCTCGCCCGCGGGCAGGCCCCGCGGGTCCCGGCGCGGCTCGAGCTGGACGGCCTTCTCGTCGAAGTCGGCGACGCCGCGCTCGAATGCCTGGACGCCGTCGTAGGCGAACATGCCGAACTGCGTCTGGGTGTCCGACTCGGGGAAACTCTCTCCCAGGCGCAGCGCGCCGAGCGCCGCCTGGAGGCTGACGGCCAGCTCGGTCAGGGTGAGGCCGCCGGCGGCAGCGGTCATGCCGATCGCGGCCAGCGTCACCGCCGCGATTCCGAGCCCGAAGGCCGTGTAGACGAGATAGGGGACGAGGTAGATGCGCCGTCTCTCGGCCCAGATCTCGCCGAGCAACGTCATCTGGAGCTCGCGGTAGGTGGCGGAGAGCCAGCCGGCCAGGCCGAAGACTCGGATCTCCTTGCCGGCGGCCGGCGCCATGGCCGTGGCCCTGTAGTAGCGGGATTCGCGGCGGATGGCGATGTTCCTGGCGAAGAGCCGGCCGTAAGTCCGCAGGCCGCCGCGATTGCCCCTGCGGAAGGTCATCGTAGCTGCCACCAGGGCGGCGGCGGCCGGCCAGGAGAAGATCACCCCCACGATCAAGGCGAACCCGACGAGCTGGGTATAGCCAGCCACGAGGGCCAGGAGGCCGGCGCAGGCGAGCCCGGGCGTTCGGAAGGACTGCTCGAGCGTCGTAGCGGCCTGTGTCAGGTCGTCCAGGAGCCCCTGATCCTCCAGCGGGCCGATCCCGGTGCTCTGCAGCGATGCTCCGATCAGGCGGCCGTAGACGCGGCCGTCGATCCGGCGGGCCATCAGCTCACCCAGGGAGACCTGCAGCGGAGCCAGGATCTGCTGGGCCACGAAGGCGGCGGCGGCCAGGGTGAAGGCCCAGACGAGCGCTTGCCACTCGGCGGAGCCGAGCCCGCCGATCACGGCTGCCGGCACGCGGCCGATCATCACGCTCGTGGCCAGGACGAACATCACCGGCAGGACGCCGAGCAGGAGATTGACGATCAGCAGAACGCAGGCCAGCCCGCCCCGCCTGAGGGAACGAGCGCGGCGATGCGCTGGTAGCTTCTCGAGACGTCGGCGACGCCCCGGAGGTAGTTTCTCATGGGAGGGCGGATCCCCGGTCCAGGTGACGGAGGGCACAGCTTATAAGCCGTCCGTTCGTCTCAATCCAGACGAATCCGGGGCCTCGACTGTTCGCCGGACGCAGCTGCGCTGGCCAGAATGCTCGCCGGTGCCCTGACCGGCGCTCGCCTCGGTGCTCGTCCCCGCCCTGGCTTGCTCTCGGCCGGCTACCCGGTGCTCGCGACCGGTGGAAACGTGCTCAGGAGGGAGCTCCGAACCCGAAACGCGCGGAGAGCCGGCCGGCGAATTCGGCTCGAACCGTGGCCGCATCCTCCCGGGAGATCTCGAGCTCGCTGGCGATCTCGTCCATGGTGGCGGTCTCGGTGCCGCTGATGGCGTCGTCGGCCGCGCACACTCGATAGCAGGCCCGCATGACGGTCATGCGTTGCTCGATGGTGGAGTGTTCGCGAAACTCCCGCGTGACCAGGTAGTCGCTCGTGCCGCCCGAGGTCTTCTCCTGGAGCTTGGCCATCTCCACGACCAGGACCGCCTGCGATGGGTCGAGACCCGATGCGGTCAGCTCCTCCTCCATCGCCGCCGTCTCGGCGTCGCTGATCTCCAGGTCGGCGTATGCGGCCCGCGCCAGGAGATAGGCCGTGCCGGCGAGAAGCCTGGCCACGTCGGGCGGAAGGGCCTCGAGCCTGGCGACGATTCGTCGGACCGCCTCGGTCTCGTCCGACAGGGGCGTGGGCGGGGCGGCATCGCCCTGCGACGGCTGGCCGGGACGACTGCCCAGAAAACGCATGAAGGACACTGGCTCTCCTTTGGTCGCGACTTCGGCTCGGCGCAACGCCGCCGACGCCGCTCAGGCGTGGGTGAACAGCAGGTGCAGCTCCATGGTGCCGTGGTCGTCAACCGAGAGCACCGAGAAGCTGTTCGGTTTCTGGATCGAGTAGTCGGAGAAGAGGATCGGCAGGGAACCCGTCACCGCGATCAGGCCGCCCTGCCGGACGGCCTGCAACGCGATCGTGACCGTTCTCGTGACGCCGTGGAGAGTCAGGGCGCCGGTGGCGTTGACGCCGACCGTCGTGCCATCGGCCGGCAGCGTGCCCAGGTCGGTGGCCCGGCTCGTCCTGAAGGTCGCCGTCGGGAAGGTGTCCGTCTGGAGCGCCTGACTCCGCAGCTGGTTGTCACGCTGAGGGCTGTCGCTCACGAGCGAGGTCAGATCCGCCGTTATCTGGACGTTCTCGACCGCGGCCCCCGCGAGCGTCAGCGAGCCGGTGACCGCCGTCGTACGTCCGACGGCCGTGTGGCCGCCGACGCCGACGAGCTGCTCCTGGACGCGGTAGCCGACGAACGAGGCGGTCCCGGCCCCGATGGATCCGAGGCTGGTGTTCACGTTCCAGGTCCCGTCCAGCGAGGCCGGGGCGGTGACCGCGGCTCCGCCGGGCAATGCCGGCGGAGCGGAATCGACCGCGGCCGGGGCGCTGGGGCCCACGAGCACGTACCAGAGGCCGTAGCCGCCCGCCGCCAGGATCGCGATTGCCACGACCGCCAGGGCGACCGCCAGGAGGTTGCGGCGCCTTCGACGGCCGGCCGAAGGCGGGTCGCTGGGAGTGGCTGTGCTCATCGAATGACCTCGGGCGCGGGACATGCCCGCCGGGCCCGCCTGCGGCGGGCGCCGGTCGAAGCTATGCCGGCCGGCTGAAGTGCGGTTGAAGAACTCCTCGTCCGCGCGTCAGGTGGGACCGTGGTGGAACGGGAAGGACCGGCGGTCGCGGCTCGTGCCGGCCGCAGGTCCGTAGTCGGCGAGGGCCCGACGCCGCCTATGCGACGCCACATGCCCGGTCCGGTCTCCCCGGGGACGGGTCATCGACGCGATTTCAGCCCTGAGACCGCGGCGATGACGCGGCGCAGGTGAAGAAGCACTCCAAACGAGGTGTCGGTTTCTTCAGCAAAGCGGGCCTCTCAAGACGGGTCTGACTTCAAGAAGGACGGGTAGGAGCGAAATACTGCCCGAATGGGTGGTTACCGCCGGGTCTAAGACGGAAATCACAAGGCAACGGCTCTCGAGTAAGGGCCCGGGCGATCGTCACTTCGTCCCGATAGAACCAGCCCCTTCCCGTCCGGAGGATCCAATTGTGCGTTTCCTGACCAGAACGCGAATCATCGCTGTGCCCGCGGCGATCGCGCTCGCCCTGTCGCTCTTCACCTTCACGCTCACGTGGCAGGTTCCGGCGGTGCACGCCGGCTCCGGTCCACTCGACGCCCAGGCGTCCGAGATCGTCCGCCTGATCAACGGCGCCAGGGTCGCCAACGGCAAGGCGGCGCTCAAGGTCGACGTGTACCTGGCGTCGAAGGCCCGCGACGGCGCGATCCCGTGTCCCGACGACGCGTCCAAGACGATCGCCGGACGAGCCCAGGACTTCGCCGCGTACAGTTCGCTGTCCCACTACCTCCGCCTCTGTGATACGGCCACGTTCACTCTCTCATCCAGGTTGTTCATCTCGGACATGCAGAGCTGGGGCTACGGAGCCGTGGGCGAGATCGACGGCCTCAACAGCGGCTACGGCAACGGGGCATACCGTTACACCATCAAAGGCTCCAGGACGACGTGGCAGACGTGGACCTACTCCACGACCGGCCACATGATGGGCAGCCCCACGAGCGGCTGGCAGTCGTCGAGCACGCACTGGAACATCATCATGGGGGCCTACAACCGCGTGGGCTGCGGCGGCTGGGCGAGTGCGTCGGGGGCTTATTTCTACGACTG
>Ga0182027_10003613_pt1 | contig 24363 bp, 24 predicted proteins | sample 712E1DmetaG_FD_121300 | JGI IMG/M metagenome (GOLD analysis project Ga0182027, IMG submission 121300) | Permafrost microbial communities from Stordalen Mire, Sweden - 712E1D metaG (Illumina Assembly) | ecosystem: Environmental > Terrestrial > Soil > Wetlands > Permafrost | place: Sweden... | reverse complement strand
GTTTCCACTCCGATACTTTGGCAAACATGGCTTCTGTCTTTGATTCTTTCATCGTATTCCTTTTAGCGGCAAAAGTAAATCAGCAGCTTTGATTGGAAAAGATGGGGTTAGTAGGGCGGATACGTTCAGCCAGGCCGGTATTATGAAAAAAATTATGTCCGTTTTACTGTTGCCCATTATCCTATTTAGCTGAAAGAAGAAAGAATATACTGATTACGCAACCTATATCTCTTTAGCAAACCGGACCTTTATAACCTCGAGGTTAAATTGTTTCCTGATGCTTCCCTCTTGAAGGGAACGGGGTTTAATAAAGGAAGTGCTTCCTCCACCGGGTATTGGCCAAGGAATTTTAAATTAGCAGATACCGACAGCTCATGGGGATCAAGGCATGATCTGTTTTACGCTGAAGACACTACTTCAAGTCCGAGCGGGCTGATGTCCCAATCATTTGACAGTGCCATTATTTATATCCATAACCCTGACAGTACGGTTATCCTTTTAAAGAAAGACTTTCCTGCGAGTTCCTCAATGAAAAATCCATACAGGAATGACTCCGCCTGGTCGAAATATAAACTCCGGAGAACCCTGATCCATCCTGATTGGAATGGATTTTATTATGTTAATGTCTTCAACACAGAAATCCACTGACCTGAATTCCATGTTGCTGCATTTTTCTTATATTTATCATCAAATGAATCTGCCGTTTGTAAATGGAGCATTTGCCACTGATGTTAACCACCACTGAAATTTAATTTTTATTATGCAACCCAGGATTGAGATATTGAGTGAAAAAAGATTAACCGGCAAGCGGATACGGATGTCCCTTGCCGATAATAAAACCAGTCAACTCTGGCAAAACTTTATGCTGAGACGCCGTGAAATCGGCAACAAAGCAGGTCCGGAACTATTCTCCGTTGAAGTTTATGATAAATCTTATTTCGAGGATTTTAATCCTGAAAAGGAGTTTGATAAATGGGCTGCGATGGAAGTCACTGATGTTAAAAACCTGCCGCCCGATATGGAACCGCTATTGATACCCGGCGGGCTTTATGCCGTTTTCATCCATAGAGGTCCGGCAAGCGGGGGAGAAAAGACCTACAGGTACATTTTCGAAACCTGGCTGCCTGGCTCCCCTTTTCTTATTGACAACAGGCCACACTTTGCCGTAATGGGAGAAAAATACAAAAAAGATGATCCGGATTCAGAAGAAGAAATATGGATACCGGTAGCAAAGAAGGTATAAAGCCGGATTGCTTTTGAATATGGAAAGGCTTTTATAATTGCGGCAGGGCATGCCCAGCCCCCCCATGAATAAAATAGCATGGTAAAGATGGTTCATTAACAAACAATCTGTAAGTTTGTAAAGCTAAATTTTAATTAAACTCATTAAAACATGAAGGTCCTTACTACGGCCATACTTTTAGTCGTCACCTTGCTTGCAGTACCTGTTTCCAGTTATTTTTTCGGCATTGCTCCCGGGCCGGCCGAATGGAATGCCCTGCATACACTTATCCTTATTATGGCGATTGTCATTTGCTACTCATTTATTGCAGGTGAGCTTACAAAAAACAACAGCCAGGTGGACAAACTCTGGAGCCTCATACCCATAGCCTACACTTGGGTGGTGGCCGGTTACGGAAATTTTTCACCCAGGCTTGTCCTGATGAGCGTGCTTGTTACGATCTGGGGAGCAAGGCTAACGATCAACTTCGCAATGAAAGGTGCCTACCAGTGGCGTTTCTGGGCCGGTGAGGAGGATTACCGCTGGCGGGTGCTTCGGCAGAAACCGGAGTTCAGCCCGCGCTGGAAATGGACCATCTTCAATCTCCTCTTTATCTCGGGATACCAGAATGTCCTCATCCTGCTCTTCACGCTTCCGGCCGTCGTCGCCCTCCAGAATACCTCAGTCCCCATTGGTCCTTTCGACTGTGTCGCTGCAGGCCTGATGTTCTTTTTCATCATGTTTGAGACTGTCGCCGATATAGGGCAATGGAATTATCAAAGTAAAAAATGGGCAAAGATCAGGGCCGGAGAGGAACTGACGGGCGATTATAAAAAAAGGTTCCTTGACAAAGGCTTGTGGGCTTACAGCCGTCATCCCAATTATTTGGCCGAGCAGGTGATCTGGGTATGCTTTTACCTCTTCAGTATAGCGGCCGGAGGGCTGTGGTTCAACTGGAGCATAGCAGGCTGCCTTCTCCTGATCGTGCTCTTCCAGGGCAGTTCGGGTTTCAGCGAGGAAATCAGTGCCGGAAAATACCCGGAGTACGCCGGCTACCAGCAAACGGTTCCCAGATTTCTGCCTCTGGGCCGTAAATCATCTCAACCTATAAAATGAATTCAAATGAAAAGACTCATTATTATTCTTCTGACTTCAACTTTGATCACAGTCTTTCAGGCTGAGGTGTTTTCCCAAACAGAACCGATTCCGCAGGAATTCGGCATTGCGGCCGGAGGCTTATCCAATTTTCCAGCCAACAAGAACTATCTTACCGATTACATCAGTATGTTTTATGCTGTACCCTATATCCGGACCGGGCAGCATGAGTTTTTCGCAGGGGTGCTTTATCCCCTGACGACCAAGGGCTTATATTTCAGCAGTGATAATATCAGTCCGCGGCCCGGCTTCATCGCGGGATATAAATTCTTTGTTTTCAATATCTACGGAAGGGAGAACATGTTCATTCATTATTCCTTCGAGTATATAAGGTTCAAGGGGACTTATGATAAAAATTTCTACGGGAACAACCAGACCTACCCCTCGACCGAAACGGATATGTACATCAACAATGTCATCGGCCTTGGATATAACCTGTTCTTTGACATGGACCGGAGGTTCGGGTTATATTATACGCTCGACTATCTCGTCTCGCAGACTGGTTGCAGTCTTGTCACCCAAGGTTTCAATACCAAAATCTGGTTCACCCGGTATGTCTGGAACAACCTGAGCAATAATTTCGGGTTATTCTTCAAGCTGACTCCTCTGAAAAAGAAAACGAACAAAACGGCAGGGCAGTGACCAGCGGATCCAGGCCGGTGTTACCAAGCATATGAAACGAATTTTAATTATTTTTTTCGTATTCATCTTAATCCAAGCGGTTGTTTCACAGGAATCCTCAGGGCCGGGGAAACCGCATGTCGACCAACGGGTGGAGCTTCTCAGCATTGCATTCCGGCTTGCAGGGAACCCTGAATACAGTTCACGAAAATTCAAATTGTACACGGACAGGATTGAACATCATTTTGCGGCATATAAGTCCCATGAACTGATAATATTCATTCAGAAACTAAGAAAGAAGAACGGCGTGAGTTTTGATGCCGTAATGTCAATGGCAGTTCATATTGACAATCCGCCCGGTTTCTCTCCCCTGGTCGTGTTTTCGAAAGAAATACCCGATGAAAGATGGGGAAAGGAGAACGCTGTTAAATTTATTGAATTGCTGAAGAAGTTCTATGCAGATGCCGGATGCGAATCTTTCTTCAGGGAGAATGAGGATTTGTATGAGGAGGCAAGCAGGCGGTTTTTAAAGGTTTACGAAACACTGGACGCCGGTTGGTACAGTAAATTTTACGGTAAAGAGCCCAACGAAGAGTTCATCATTGTGAACGGGCTGGGGAACGGGGGCGGGAATTACGGGCCTTCCATACAATTCAGCAACGGGAAAAGGAAGGTTTATGCCGTCATGGGAACCTGGACCACCGACAGCCTGGGGATGGCAACATTTGCCGTTAAAGATTATTTCCCGACCCTTCTGCATGAATTCAACCATTCGTTTGTAAATTATTTAGTCGAAAAGTACAGAAACGAGTTAAACCAAAGCGGGGAAAAATTATTCAGGGCCGTGAAATCTGAAATGAATCAACAGGCATATCGGGACTGGGAAACGATGATCAAGGAATCGCTGGTGCAGGCAGCGGTGATCAAATACATGAAAGACCATTTGTTCGACCCCTGTGACATCGACCAGGAAAAAGCGAGGCAACTGAAAAGAGGATTTACCTGGATTGGCGAATTGACCGAAGAACTGGAGAACTATGATAAACAGCGGGAAAAATACCCTACACTTGAAAGTTACATGCCGGCCATAGTAACCGCCTTCAAGGCCTATGCCAGGGACATCCAAAAGATGCTGCAGGCCACCCGGATTGCTGAAAAAAGTTCAGCCCCGGAGAACAAATAAAAGAGTTTTATATTATATTTGTTTAGATCTTCCGGATACCGTTGCAGCAGTCAGGAATTGCGGGAACTGTTATGAAGTCGCTTAAAGGAAGATTACACGGGGGAAAATGTTGAAATCAGAAGGATAAACTGAGGGGCAAGCCCCGGCCCCAGGTTCCATAACAAGCTTCGGGAAATTCACATGAGACATTACATCAACATCAACAAACCAATCAACAGTGCGGAGTCAGCTCTGTAATCTCTGACGATATTATCATGAAAAAGATTACACTATTTATGCTCTTCCTGCTCACGGAAGCAGGTGTACTTTTTGCCCAGGCTCCAGGTTGGACATGGGCAAAGAATATCTATGGGACCGATGATGAAACGGGGTATTCAGTTGCTGTTGATCCTACGGGCAATGTGTTTCTCGCGGGATATTTCGGGAGCCGCACATTGAAAATCGGATCCATCACTTTGACGAATGCCGGCGCGGAAAATTTGTTTATCGCAAAATTTGATGCCAATGGGAATGCCCTTTGGGCTAAGAGTGCCGGGGGGACATATTATGATGACGGCATGTCGGTTACCACGGATGCATCGGGGAATGCTTACCTAACGGGATATTTCGGCAGTTCCACGATAACTTTTGGTTCAACAACGCTGACGAATGCCGGTACCTATGATATCTTTATTGCCAAGTATGATCCGAACGGGAATGTGTTATGGGCAAAAGGTGTTGGTGGGAGTATTGAAGATCAAGGATCTTCGATTGCAGTGGATCCTTCAGGGAATAATTTTGTTACTGGATATTTTAACAGTTTGGCTTTGACATTCGGAACCATAACCATACAGAACATCAGTGAATTTGATGTTTTCCTTGCAAAATATGATGCCGGCGGCAATGTTCTCTGGGCCAAAGGTGCAGGGGGGAACAATGACGATTACGCCTATTCCGTCGCTGCGGACCCTTCAGGGAATGCATTCGTGGCCGGGGCTTTTGACAGTCCGACCATCACGTTCGGGACAGTTACGCTGACGAATGCCGGCGGCGTATTGAAGAATGACGTTTTTCTAGCAAAATACGATACCGGGGGAAATGTGCTCTGGGCAAAGAGTGCGGGAGGAACGGACGACGACGAGGCTTATTCTGTAACGACAGATGCCTCCGGGAATGCATATCTGACCGGGTATTTCAGCAGCTCACACATTACTTTTGGCTCCACGGTGCTAACCAATACCGGCGAGGAAAATATTTTTCTAGTGAAGTTTGACCCCAACGGGAATATTCTCTGGGCCAAGAACGAGGTTGGCGTCAGTGATGAAGCCAACTCCGTCACCACCGATGCTTCAGGTAACATATACGTTGCAGGGTATTTCGGGGGTGCAAGCAGTATCTTCGGGACCGATACACTAACGAATGCAGGGACCGAGAATATTTTTCTTGCAAAATATGATGCAGCCGGGAATGTCCTTTGGGCAAAAGGGGCAGGCGGAACCGGCAGCGACATGGCCTATTCGGTGGCAGTCGGTTCTTCAGGGGAAACATATATGACCGGGTATTTCAGTAGTACGACCATTGCCTTCGGCAGCAGCACTCTCACGAATGCAGGCAGCACGGATGTATTCCTTGCAAAGGCCGGCGGCAGCCTGGGAGTTGATGACAAAGTCAGTCAGGGGAGTATCACCCTTTACCCGAATCCTGCCCGCGATGCCGTGAACCTGGAAACCAATGGCAGCTGGAATAAAGAATTGCTGGTTAGTATTTACAGCATCACCAGCCAGCTTATCTGGTCGGCGACCCTGGCACAAAACCAAAGACAGATACATCTTGAAGACCTGCAGGCCGGGGTATATTTTATTTCAGTCAGGTCTGGCGATAATACGACCTTTCAAAAACTATTGATCCGGAGATAAGGATGGGTTTCCAAATCCGTAATTTAGCTTAGAGAATTTATAAAGGCATATCCAATGGTTGCAGGGCCGCAGTGACAAACTGAATGTGATATGAAAAAAAACGTCTTTTTGCTATTCGCAGTATTTATCCATTTGTTTGGATTTTCACAATGGAACTGTCAAAATCCGTCTCCGCAGGGGAACACTTTGAATTCCATTTTCTTTACAGTCCACGATGGAGGTTTTGCTGAGGGAGATTACGGGATGATCATAAAAACCGTGAATGGAGGGTCAGTCTGGAATGCCCTTGTGAGCGGGACGACCGAAAACCTGCATTCGCTGCAATTTACCGATGTCAATACCGGATATGCCGCCGGTGCCGGGGGAACCATCCTGAAAACATCAAATGGAGGGATAACATGGACTCCCCTTTCCACAGGGTCGACGGACCAGCTGAGGTCGGTTTTTTTTCGGGCCCAAACACAGGGTATGCCGTGGGAACAAATATAATGTATGATCTTAGCGGAGGCGTTCTGAAGACCGTTGACACGGGAGCAACATGGAAGTCTATGCCAACACTGACCACCAATGACTTCTATTCTGTTTTCTTCACCGATGCAAATACAGGCTATGTAGCCGGAGTGGGAGGAACTATTTTAAAAACCACAACCGGAGGAAGTGTTTCGGTTGAAAACAAACCGCCTCCATCCTGGGATCTTGCTGTTTATCCTAATCCCGCTTCCGGTAAAATCCATATTTCATCCAGGATCAAATACGGCGAAATTACATTCAGTATTTTCAATTTACAGGGTGAAGAAGTGACTTGCGGGAAATATAAACCTGGAAATCCCGTTGAAACAGATATAAGTACACTGCCAATGGGTGTTTACGTGATCAGGGTACAGAGCAGTTCTTTCGTTGGAGTAAGCAAAATAGTGAAACAATAAAATACAATCTACATTCCAATAAACAGTATGAACCCACGGGCAGGCCCCGGTCGCGGGTTCCGCAGCAGGTTGCGTGAAATTCACCGGGATTCATTAAATCAATAAAAAAATATGGAGCAGGTATCAGGATCAGAAACGAAATATCCCAAATGGCTTGACCGGAAAGAATATCCGTTCAAAAGCCATTATTTTCAATTGCCCATGGGGAAAATGCACTATATCGACGAAGGCCAGGGATATCCGATTGTTATGATCCACGGTAACCCGGGCTGGAGTTTTGAATTCAGGCAGGTCATTTCCGAACTGTCAAAAACCAACCGCTGTATCGCACCTGACCATATAGGTTTCGGGCTTTCCGACAAGTCGCAGGATTTTGATTACCTGCCGGCAAGCCAGGCCAGGAATTTCGAACTGTTCATGGACAGCCTTAACCTGAACAATATCACTTTGACATTCAATGACTGGGGAGGGCCAATCGGCTTAGCCTATGCCATCAAACATCCCGAGAAGATCAGGAAACTTGTGATCCTTAACACCTGGCTTTGGTCGGTGGAGGATGACCCTTACTTTCAACGATTCAGCAATATGATGGGCGGAACCATCGGCAAATGGATGATCAAGAACTTCAATATCTTCGGAAAGATCGTCGTTAAAAAAGCTGTAGGCGACAGTAAAAAGCTGACAAAAGAGATCCACCGGCACTATTACAAACACCTGGCAACCAGAAAGGACAGGAAAGGATGTTATACTTTCCCAAGGCAGATAACCTGGTCGGGCAAATGGCTCGACAGCCTCTGGCAGCAACGCGAAAAAATAAATACCATCCCGACAACATTTGTGTGGGGGATGAAAGATATTGCATTCAGGGAGAAAGAACTGAACTATTGGATTGCAAACTGGAATAACCCAAAAGTCATCAGGCTGGACGAAGCCGGGCATTACCCTCAGGAAGAAGCTCCTGATATTGTAATCAATGCGCTAAGAGATTAACATATGCCGCGTATTGCAATCATTTCATCCAGTGTCAGAACCGGGAGAAACAGCCACCGGGTTGCCTTGTATTTTAAAACTTACCTCGAATCGGCCATGCTGGCAACTGCCGAGATCCTTGATCTGAATGAATACAAATTTCCCTTATTTGAGGAACGGCTGCGACTTCAAAAAAAGCCGGCACAACCCGTGCTGGACTTTTCAGGAAAGATACGATCAGCCGATGGTGTCCTGATCATCACACCTGAGTATAACGGAGGTTATCCCGCAAGCCTGAAGAATGTGATCGACCTCTTATATGATGAATGGCAGCGCAAGCCCGTTGCCATATCTACGGTGTCGGATGGTGTTTTCGGCGGCTCCCAGGTGATCCTGTCGCTGCAGTTTTCTCTCTGGAAGATGCATGCCTGGACCGTGCCGGCCATGTTCCCTGTCCCAAACGTACCGGATTCATTTGATGAATCAGGAAATGCAACCGACAAAGAAGCGACAGATAAAAGGGCATCGAAGTTCATCCGTGAGCTGTTCTGGTGCATTGAAGCAAAAAAAAGAATGGAATCCTAAAAAACAGACCAAATGATAAAATCACTTTTCATCTCATTGATCCTTTTTCTTTCAGCATTTTCAATAAATGCACAGGAGCAGCAGGCTCCGGTTAAAACGGCTTTGATGATCATTGATATCCAGAACTTTTATTTCCCGGGGGCCGACGGTCCCGGACTGGTCAATGCAGAGCAGGCCAGCCTGGCAGCCAAGGAAATACTCCAGGTTTTCAGGGATAGCAAACAAACGGTTATCCATGTGCGCCACCAGTCCGCAAAAGGGTTTGAGATCCAGAAAAATGTCGAACCCCTCCCTGATGAAAAAGTGATCACCAAACAGCAGGTATGCTGCTTCCTGGGGACGGATCTGCATGATTACCTGAACAGCCTGCATGTCACCCGCCTGGTCATTATCGGTATGCAAACACAAATGTGCCTGGAGGCAGCCGTAAGGGCAGCTCATGACATGGGGTACGAATGCCTTGTTATACCCGATGCCTGCGCTACCAGGAATCTGAAATTCGGTGGGAAAGAAGTTAAAGCTGAAGATGTTCAAACCAGCGTTCTTGCCACAATTTCCGAAGGCGGGTATGGAAAAATCATAGACCTGAAAACATTCATGGAAAACCGGGATAAATATATCTTTCAGAAGGCAGAATAAATCCTGCCGGATTACCCTTATATCAGGAAAACTGAATCCGGGTACAAGCCTATTCAATAATGATTTTCCGGGTTTCTGTCCATTGTTCAGCAACGGCCCTCAACAAATAGCAACCGGGGGCAAATCCTTCCAGAAGGACCTTAACCTCTGTGGTATTTCTTATATCCATCCTGTAAACAGAATTCCCGCCCGGGTTGAACAGTTCGAGCGTGACATTATTACCAGCTTCAGTGAACCTGACAAACAGTATTTCCCTGGCCGGTAAAGGATAGACTGTCATTTTCCCCCCCGGGCTCACTTCGTTTATTCCTAACGAATTTTCTATCCGGAAATTTTTAATATACATATTGTTCCCAAATGAACTTGAAGATGTCAGGGCAATGATGGCATTATCGGTAAGGGAAAGTTTTGACAAGTCGACTACCATGGGGGTCCATTGTGATTCCGTGGGAATGAAATAGGCCGAATCCTCAGGAGCTGTAAGATGGTCAAGGGCCGATATTCCTGCAATGTTGGTAAATGATTTTCCGCAGTTCGTTGAATAATCAATATAAAGATAATCATAGCCTGCCTTTCGGATGACCGAATTATTATGTGTGCAGGCAAGGTCAAACCTCAGGCAGGGCCTGTCATTTGATGTGAATGACAAACCGGGCAGGAACAAGGTGCCGGTAATGTCAACCGGGATATTATAAAAAGGTATCCGAAGCGCCGTTGCATATCCAAGGTCGGCCCTCTCCCAGGTTTCAATATAAGGAAAATAGTTCCTTATTGTCCATTTATCATAAGGGAAGCCTGTACGGTTGAAATCCTCAGTAAACGGCGGGCTTTGCCAGCTGTTCAGCACTGTAAAGCGACGGGTTATGGTATCCTGCCTGAATCCTGCCCGGTAACCATTCAATTCAATGACCATGTATGAAATGATATGGGACCCGTCGGTCAGCATATCAATCACCTGCCCGTCAAGGTCCAGAACATCATATGTGTTCAGGCTGCCATTCCAGTCGAGGGTATCGAAGACCGTGTTATCCAGGTTCATGCTGATCCGGGCGCTGTTAACAGGTTTTAATCCGTAGTTCTGGAACTTCAGGAAAAGATGGGTATAATTGTCGCAGGTAACAAAATTCAGGGAATCCACTGCCACCAGGTCGAGAAAGAGGCTGTCGGAGGGCAGGTTCGGGCACTGCTCCAAACTGGCGTGAATGACCGAAGTGTCGGCAGGCCCTATCAGCTTGATGCGACGGTCGCGGCAGATCATGTAAACGGCGGGGAAGTATGGGACCCTGTAATTTGAAATAACCGCATCCGTGTTTGGTGCAGACGTAGCGATGAATGGGAAGGGTTCACCAGCGGTCCAGTCACCGTTTGTCGGCGGCTCAGTCCCCCTGATCTGTCCGACTGAGCTCTTAATCCCCTCGATCTCAAAAACCATCAGCTGGTTGGTTCCCGATGGGCCCCATTGGGTATATGCATTTGCAAGAGAATGCGACTCGTGGTACCTCCAGCAAGGCCCGCACATCACTTCAAAGAAATCAAGGATCACAGCTTTGCCCGAATCAAGGTATGAATAAAGATTCCGGGTCTGCCCGTTGATATCCTGCAGGGTAAAATCAGGAGCAATGCTTCCATCCGGCAGTTGTGCAAAGGAACCGGTGAAGCCTGAAATAAATACGATAAGTGCAAGAGTAAATCTTTTCATGGCATCTGGATTTTACCTAAGTAAATTAAAACTAATACTTATAACAGGCAATTTAATTTTCCACGGTCAATATTCTGTCCTATATTTGGAGTAAATTAGTTTTAATTCAGCCCTGAAATGACACATGAATATCCTGAAGTTTTTGCCCGCTTTTATGACCTGATCTACCATAAAATAAGAGACGGTGTTGACCATGATTATTTCCTGGATGAAATCAGGAAGACGAAAGGCAGGATCCTTGAAGCCGGTGTTGGCACAGGAAGGTTTTTCCTGGATGCGTTGAACCAGGGGGCGGATATTTACGGGCTCGATATCAGCAGTTCTATGGTAAGTGTGCTGTACGGGAAGCTGGATGATGAGCAACGGAAACGTGTAAGCATTCAAAACATAACGAATTTTTCATACAACTTCCAGTTCGACCTTATCATTGCTCCTTTCAGGGTATTCATGCACCTGGTAGAAAAGAAAGAACAGGTTGAAACTCTTAATAATGTGTTTATGCATTTAAAACCCGGGGGGAAATTCATCTTTGATACATTTGTGCCGGATCTCAAGCAGCTGATCAGGGGATTTGACAATCATACGGATTTTGAAGGGGAATACTTCCCGGGGAAGAAAATCAGAAGAATAGTATCCACCAAACCCGACCTGATAAACCAACTGATCAATATTGATTTCCGGATTGAATGGGAAGAAGATGAGGGGTTAAAAGCGGAAGACTGGGAATTCCCGATGCGATTTTTTTTCAGGTATGAACTGGAACATCTGATCGAGCGTTCGGAATTCAGGGACTATGAAATATACGGAGATTACCGGGGAACAAGGCTGAATGAAACTTCCAAAGAGTTTGTCGTGGTTTGCAGGAGGCGGCAGGATTGACCGGTTTTTATTAATTCAACCAGGAATGAGTATTTTCAACAGGAGTGCCCTCCTCACAATGTTTATCATCCTGGCAGCAGGATGTAATGCTGTTCTAGCCCAAGTCCCTGATTACAAACCTCTGGAGGGGAAAGCCCAGGCTCAGAAGGCGAACTGGATGGACGAGAAGCCAGTGGGATTTTATAATGTGACCGGTTTCTCCATATTTTCCTTCACAAACAGCGGCTGGATGAACGGTATGCAGACCATCTGCGGTTACAAATTCAATCCATACCTGGGGCTGGGAGGAGGCATAGGGATAGAAAGGTTTACCAATCTGCCCACCTATGGAAGTTATTCGGCTAATTTTACCTTATTGCCGGTTTTTGCGGATATCAGGTATACCGTTACAAAGACAAAAGTTTCACCGGTCATTGCAGTGGATGCGGGGTACAAATTCCTGATCAATATTCCATCTTCACAGATGGTCACCTGGACCGATTCAATCTACCCGCCTTATGCCTGGAATGATTATTATCTTTATGACACTTACCTGAGAGGAGGTTTTTTCTTCACAGCAGAGCTCGGGGTAAGGTTCAGGGTTTACAAGAGGCTCGGACTTTACTGTTCTGCCGATTATTCACTCTGGTCAGTCTCGGGCGAAAACCATTATTGGGTTTACCAGTATGTTCCGGGAGAGGAACCCGGGACTATCAAGCTTATAACCACCGAAACTGTTCAAAAGGTCCTGGCGTACCAGCACGTATTCCTGATACGGTTCGGGTTCACTTTCTGAGCAATGGTCTGCTCATGCCTTCACGGGATTAAACCGGCGTTGTCCACAAAGCAGCCCTGGTCCTTCAACTATTTCAGGAGCCCGGCTTAATCAGGATGCCATCAGAAAACCTTTGCAGCAAAATGCTTCACGGCTTTCAAGGTAATTTCAGGCGCTTCAATAAAGCCCATATGTCCGCAGTCACGAAGGATAAGGGATTCACTGATCCCGGGAAGCGAGATCATTTCCCAGAACCTTGAAACAGGCGCTTTTGGATCTTTCATTCCAAGGATAAAAAGAACGGGGAGCTTCGTGGATCTGAGCATCTCTGCCTGGTCTTTTCTTTCCCTCATCCCCTTGATTGCTGCAATGATTCCTTCTTTTGTGATCTCCTTGGCACGATTTACCAGTGCATTAATTTCCTTCCTGAATTCAGCCCTTGTCTCCTCGGGGAACAGGCCGGGAATGAAGGCGGCTACAAATCCGAAACGATCCGAGTTGACAATCGAGATAGTCCGGGTCCGGTTCTTCCTGTCTTCCGCCGAATCGGCAAAGCAATGAGAATGGAACAGCACCAGGCCGTTAAGACGGCCCGGGTATTTCCCGGCAAACGCAAGCGTGACATAGCCGCCCATTGAATGGCCAACCATCAGGCATTGTTTTATCTTCAGATGGTTAAGTACCCTGAGAACTGCTTCCGCCTGGAGTTCCATGGTATGGATTGAGGATATGCATTCGCTTTTGCCATGGCCGGGCAGGTCCACGCAGACTATCCTGTACTTTTTGGCAAGCCGGGCTGTAAAATCGTCCCATATTCCCAAGTCCTCGGTGAATCCGTGGAGAAAAAGGACAGCTTCCCCCTTCCCACGGTCGGTAAAATGTATTTTCTTTTGTTTGAACGATGTATAAGGCATGTACAATTAATTTAAAATTTGCATTTAAAAAGTACCAATTTATTCCGGGGAATAAAGATACTTATTTTTCAGGCAGCATGGATCAAAAGTATGAACTCCGGGTAAGCCTCTGTCCCGCTTTCCTAGTCAAGCTGAGGGAATTTCACCGTAAGCGATTAAAGGATAATTGTTCAGGAAATGTTAATATTTTTCATTGTTAATTTCATGATCCTTTCATTTTCAAAAAGGATTTAGGTGTATCTTTACCGAAATAAAAAAGCCTATGAAAGTGAAATTACTCTTTATCCTGATGGCAGGGCTTGTTGCACTTGCCTTTCTTTTTGCCAGTTTCAGTGAGTACGACGGACTGTATTCCACCGGGGCTCCCCCGGGTTACACCAATTCCCCGCACGATGGGCAGAATTGCTCACATTGCATGGGAGGTTCTGCTTCTCCTGTTACCGGGTGGATCACTTCGGATGTGCCATCCACCGGTTATAAAAACGATTCCATTTATAATATCACTGTGACAGCCACGGGTGCCGGGAATAAGGGATTCGAGGTATCGCCGCAGAATGTTTCCGGGAATATTCTCGGGACTCTTTTCGCAGGATCGGGCAGCCAGCTGATTGACACCGGGAAATATATAACTCATACAGCACCCAAGACCGGATCGTCGGCAAGCTGGACTTTCCAGTGGAAAGCACCTTCGACGGGAAGCGGAGATATTACTTTTTACGGTTCCATTGCAGTCACCAAAACCGTGACCAAGACGACAACCCTGACAATCACAAAGAACACAGTCGGGATCAGCGAGGATAATATTTCCGGGTTCCGGGTGTATCCGAACCCGGTTCATTCTGACCTTGGAGTTGATTTCAGCATGATAAAAAGCAGCATGATCAGGATGGAGCTACTTGACCTGAACGGAAGAGTGCTGAACACCCTTACTGAAGAATTCATGCCATCGGGACAGGTGCATAAACAATTCCAGATGAACCGGCCCGCAGGCATGTATGTCCTTACAATTACAACCGGCGGCCAAGTGTTGTCAAAAAAGATACTTGTCGAATAGGCCTCAAGGCAGGGCTTTTTCCCGGGCTTACCTCCTGTCGGTTCTTTCAAAGGAAACACTTGATTTTCATCCTTTTTTTCGTATCTTTGGCTTTGGTTAACACGGGGCAAAGAATGCCAGGGAGGCGGGTATGAGAAAACTTGTGTCAAGCCAGTTGTTTTTCTTTCTGGCAATCGCGATGGTCTGTTATTCGTCCTGCAAGAAAACCAATGACCTGACGGCCGTTGATGTAACACTGAAACTGCCGAGGACTTATTTTACCTATACTTCACCGGTATTAAAGAGCGGGGAAGTAATACTCTACACGGGTATGATCAGCCTGAACCTGGATAGTTTACTGAATGTATATGAATTTTCCTCCGGGGTTATCCAGAACACTTATTTCACGAACCTGACAGTGAGCATTGAGCAACATCCATCTGTAACATTGGGATGGCTGAGTTCCATGAGGGCTACTGTTTCGGATGATCAAACCTTCCAGGCTGAAAAACAAATTGGAAGCCTTACCAATACCGACCCGAATGCAACGAGTGTGACAGTCGCGATGAACAACCTGAATTTCAGGCCTTATCTTACAAAACCGGGTTTTTACCTGAGGCTTTACGGTGTACCCAGCGGACAGCCACCGGCAAACACGCTGTCCATGTTTTTTGACGGCAGCATACAATTCAGGATCAATCCTTCCTGAAATAAAATCCCTATATTTGGCCTCTCCTAACCTTTTCATCCATGAAAAAAATTATGGCTACACTGGCAATTGCTGCCATTCTTGCAATGATCATATCATGCAATCCCAGGTCCGCAAAAAATGCCGCCAAAGGCATTGATCCCCTGGTTTCACATATCGATTCCACAGTAAAACCGGGAGATGACTTCTTCCTGTTTGCCAACGGAAAATGGTTCAAAGAAAATCCGATTCCTGCAAGCGAGCAGGCCAATGGCCTGTGGCAGCTAATCCAGGATACTATCAATGTGCAGGTGCGTAAGATCTGTGAATCATCGGCTGTGATGACCAACGCCCCGAAAGGGAGCAACAAACAGAAAATAGGTGATTTCTTCTATTCCGGGATGGACAGCGTATCATTGAATAAAAAGGGCCTGGCCGATCTGAAGGAAGCTCTTGACCGGATTGATGCAATAAAGGACCTTAGCGGGCTTGTCAGGGAGGCGGCATATATTCATTCGGTTTCCGGCGAACCTTTTTTCGGATTTTATGTGGGACAGGATGACCGGATTAGCAGTAAATATGCGGTATTTATTGAGCAGGGAGGATTGAGCCTGCCCGACCGGACGTTTTATGTCGATAATGACCCGAGGACTGTCATGATCAGGGGAAAGTTCACCGATCACATGACTAATATGTATAAGCTCATGGGGTATGATGAAGCTGCCGCCAAACTGGCAAGTGAGCATACTATGAAGCTGGAGACGGCATTGGCCAGGGCTTCGCGCAAACGCGAGGATACCCGCGATCCCCTGAAAAACTACAATAAAATCCCTTTTGCAAAGCTGAAAACCGACATGCCTGATTTTGACTGGGCAGCGTTTACGGCACTTACCGGGATATCCAATCCAGATACCGTGATTGTGGGTCAGCCTGAATTTCTGAAATCTGAAAACGGGTTTCTGAAAAGTATTCCCCTGAATGACTGGAAAAACTATCTGAAATTTCACCTGGTAAGGAGTCTTGCCCGCTTTCTCGACGATAAAACCTATAAGGAGTCGTTCAGCTTCTATTCCACCGTGCTGCGCGGAGTGAAGGAACCCAAACCCCGGTGGAAACGGGTTGTGGAGCAGACGGATTTTTCGCTTGGCGAACTGGTCGGCCAGGTTTACGTGGATGAATATCTTCCTAAGGGCACAAAGGAAAAGCTGAACGAAATAGGCAAAGCTATCATGACGGTGTATGCCGAAAGGATCAAGGCACTTGATTGGATGAGTGCGGCCACAAAGGAAAAGGCCCTGAAAAAGCTCAGCACGGTTATTATTAAGGTCGGATATCCCGATAAATGGAAGGATATGAGCTCCCTGCAGGTTGACAGGAGTTCCTATGTGAAGAATGCCATGAATGCAAACAAATGGGACTTTGCGTATAATATGTCGAAATTCGGGAAGCCGGTCGACCGCAAAGAATGGAACATGGAACCGCAAACATACAATGCATATTACAATCCATCGAACAATGAGATCGTGATCCCAGGCTGCAATATCATCATCCCGGGATACGAGCGTGTCATGGCCGATGATGCACTGCTTTACTCCGTAATAGGGGGATCGACTTTCGGTCATGAGATCACCCACGGGTTTGACGACCAGGGCTGTAAGTATGATGAATTCGGGAATCTCCATAACTGGTGGACGAAGGATGACAGCATCAAGTTCTTCAGCAGGACAAAACTCATTGTAAGGCAGTTCAATGAATTTATTGCAGTGGACAGCCTTCACATCAACGGAGACCTGACCCAGGGCGAGAACATCGCGGACCTGGGCGGGGTGATCATGGGCTATGAGGCATTTAAAAACACTGCCCAGTACAAGAACAAGGAGATCATCGGCGGGCTGAACCCCGACCAGCGTTACTTCCTCGGATACGGGATGGCCTGGATGGTCAATGAAAGGCCTGAAGCCATAGCCAGCCAGATCAAGAGCAATGAACATTCTCCGGCCAAATTCAGGGTCCTTGGCCCACTTGCGAACATACCGGAATTTTATGCCACATTCGGCATCAAACCCGGGGATAAAATGTGGAGGGCCGACAGCCTCAGGGTAAAGATCTGGTAAGTATCCCAGTTGCCGAGTTATACCGGGCTATGATTTCCCAGATGTAGCCGGAAGAATTGTGCTTTACAGCCCAGAAATCGTAGTTTCCGTAAGCCCTGTCGCCGTTCACATCGAGAGTAGTGTTGCCGGTGACACCGAAATAACCGGCCGCCTCATCCGTGAAAGCAAGTTTGAATGTGGCAATGACAGGGGAAGTTCCGGTGACCAAGTATGTCTTGACGCCAACCCATACTGCATCATAAGCCGTGAGAGCATATACATCAGGGTCCCTCCCGATAACCGACTGTATCCTTTCTTTCAAAGGTTCCCACTTGTCCTTTGCCGATTCATCAAGCCCGAAGATGGGACATGGAAGGCCGTGAGAGGCGGTGAACCCTGCAGCCGCAGTATCGGTAACAAGTGAAGCGTTCTGGGCGAAAGCCGAGCTTCCGTACCAGGAAATATTTCTGAGATGCTGGTAATTCCCTGCCGAAGCAAGAATGTTTGTCCCTTCACCGAAAGAGCAGAGGTAAACTGCAAGCCGGGCAGAAGGAAAAATCTGCTGCATGGAATCAGCTTTTGCATCAGCCTGGGCAAGAACGGCAGAAAAATCGACGGTGACGGGATCAAATTTCACAGCAGTTGCAACGATACCACCTTTTGCCGAAAAACTTGCAGTTGTTGCGCTAAGGAGATTGTTGCCCCAGACATCATTCCGAATCACAGGTACAATGGCCTTGATGCTGTCATCCAGAAGCATCGTGGTCATTGCCTGGCTCTGGAGAAAATCGGAAGAAACGAAGCGGAAAATATTATCCCCCGGGATGGCAAGAGAGGTTGCCACGCTTGACGGGCTTACAACAAGCACCCCATGGGAGTCGGCAAAGGGTTTGACAGCAGCCACTTCGGCGCTGCTGTATGGCACTATGACAAGCCTGATACCCTGGTTATAAAAATTCTTCAGCTGCCTGAGCGCTTCGGCTGTATCGGTCTTCGTATCGGCAATGATTATGCTGACCGAGGCATCCCGTCCAAGGGAACTGAGCCAGGCGTTGATATCCTGCTGGGCGAATCCGATGGAAACTTCTGAACTCTGGCCCGTCGAGTTACCGGAGCCGGTAAGTGAAAGCAGGGCGCCAATGCGGTAAGGGGCTGCCGTGGAGTGGCCGCAACTGTGATGATACGGTTTGCAGGAAGCGCAAAAAAAGATGATCGCCAGGGCTGGGAGGAGGATGATTTTAAAGGATTTCATGGTAAAAGTTTAAGCAAAGCAAAGATAAACATCAGCCTCAAGACTTGCGTTGATTTTTAGTAATTTTGTTACTTCACCAAACAGACTTTATGAACCGATTATTTTTGATCACCGGAATGATGATCCTCCTGATAAACATGTTGTTTTCGCAGGATGCAGCCCAGTGGCGGGGACCGAACCGCGACGGCATATACAATGAAACAGGACTATTGAAGATGTGGCCTGAAGGCGGGCCCAGGCTTCTCTGGCACTTTGATGAACTCGGCCAGGGCCATACTTCCGCGGCCATCGCCGGTGACCATGTTTACACTTCCGGGGCCATCAATGGCATCGGTTACCTCTTTTGCTTTTCAATGGAAGGCAAACTGCTCTGGAAAGTGCCTTACGGAGAAGAGTGGACCGAAAGCTGGCCTGGCGCCCGCACCACCCCGATGATCAATGAAGGGAAAATATATCTTCTGAGCGGATTTGGAAAGCTCGTATGCCGCAAAGCAGAAGACGGTGCGTTTGTGTGGTCGGTTGACCTGCAAAAGGAAATGGACGGAAAGAACATCAAATGGGGATATACCGAGAATCTGTTAATCGACGGGAACAGGATTTTTTGCGCTCCCGGCGGAATTGAATTTAATATCGTGGCCCTGGACAAGAATACCGGGAAACTGGTATGGAAATCCAGGGGGAAGGGTGAAAAGAGCGCCTATGGTTCACCTGCCATCATACGGTTGCCGAAACGCAGCGTACTTGTGTGGATGATGGAAAATTCAATTGAGGGAATTGACGCTTCTAACGGGAGCCTGTTATGGAGTGTGGAGCAAACCAATACCTATTCGGTGCATGCCAACGTTCCTGTTTACCGTGAAGGGTGTGTCTATTGTTCTTCCGGTTACGGCCGTGGCGGGGTCATGCTGAAGCTGTCGGACGACGGAAGTACTGTCACCGAACGGTGGAGAAATGCCTCCATGGACAGCAAAATGGGCGGTTTCGTTGTGATCAACGGGCTGATCTACGGATCGGATGATGCCGGGAAAGCGTGGTATTGCATCGACTGGAAGACCGGGAAAATTGTTTACTCCGACCCGCTGACCGCCCGGGGAAATATCATCTCCGCCGACGGGATGCTTTATTGTTATTCGGAAAAAGGGGAAATCGTCCTGGCGCTCCCCACTTCCGCAGGTTTTGCAAAAGTCAGTGCATTTAACGTCCCTTATGGCACCGACCAGCACTGGGCCCATCTTGTTATTAACAAAGGCAGGATGTATGTGCGCCATGGCAACTCGCTGATGGCTTATAATATCGCCACCAACTGATATTGCTGAAATGTCGAAACGCACCATCTTTTCCAGCCTTATCCTGCTCTTAATATTTGCGGGCATTGCAACGGGAGGGTGGTGGCTTTTCCATGATTTTGCCGGGCATCTGAAACTATCTGTCCCAGGTATGGACAAAAGCGGGAATACTGTGGCCGGCAAAGAGGCTGCCGTTAAAATCGGTGAATTTTTCACCCGTTTCAAAACAGAGGATGAGATTCCTGGTTTAAGCTGGCCGCGTTTCCGGGGAGCCGGGTTCGACAACATCAGTAAAGAGAAGATCCCTCTTATTGACAAATGGGGAAAGGACGGGCCCCGGATACTCTGGCGGGTCAGCCTCGGAGAGGGGCATGCAGCACCATCCATTTATAACGGGAAGGTATACGTGCTTGATTATGACGAAACTAAAAAGAGCGATGCACTCAGGTGTTTTTCACTGAAAACCGGGGAGGAGATCTGGAGGCGTGCATATCATGTCCACCTCAAGCGCAACCACGGGCTCTCCCGCACGATCCCTGCCGTGAATGATAAATTCGTCGTTTCCATAGGTCCGAGGTGTCAGGTGATGTGTGTTGACAGGAACAGCGGGGATTTCAAATGGGGCCTCGACATGGTAACAACTTTTAAAACCGAGGTGCCGTTCTGGTATACCGGGCAATGCCCGCTTCTTTCGGGCGACACGGTTATCCTTGCCCCGGGAGGGAGCGCCCTGATGGCGGCTGTGGAATGCAATACCGGGAAGATACTCTGGCAGACCCCGAATCCCCGGAGTTGGAAGATGTCACATTCCTCGGTGATGCCTTTTATCTTCAAGGGGAAAAAGATGTACATTTATTTTGCCATCGGAGGTATTGCAGGTATTTCGGCTGAAGGTCAGGATGCAGGGAAGCTTTTATGGGACTGCAGTGATTTTGCCCCTGCTGTGGTGGCCCCTTCGCCCCTAATCCTGGACAACGGGAAGATCCTTCTCACTGCAGGTTACGGGGCCGGGTCGGCCATGGTGCAGGTGAAGGAAGAGGGCGGAAAGTACACTGCCGCGGTGGTTCAGCAGTACCGTCCGCAGGAAGGCATTGCAACGGAACAACAGACGCCGGTCTTTTACAGGGGGCTAATATATGCCATAATGCCAAAGGATGCTGGAGGGATGAGGAACCAGTTCGTAGCTGTGTCACCAAAAGACGGGAAGAGCATACTGTTCAGCAGTGGGAAGGATGAACGCTTCGGTCTTGGTCCATACCTGGTTGCCGACGATAAATTCTTCATCCTTAACGATGATGCCGGGATGAGCATTGCAAAAGTCAGCGGTTCTGAGTTCAGGGTCCTGGACAATGCAAAGATCACTGATGGACAGGATGCCTGGGGCCCGCTTGCAATTGCAGGAGGTTATCTCCTGATGAGGGATTCAAAACAAATGGTTTGTATCGATATTCGTGCCAAATGAAAAAGAAGATCATACTTTTTGCAGCCATTGTGATGCTGCTCGGTTTTGCCGCCTGGATGGTAATGGATCTATTGCACAATGATAAATTGCCAGAACAGAATCCATATGCATATGACCTGAAGTCGCTGGGGCCTCCCGATTCACTGCCCCGGTTCAAGGAGCTGGGCCCTGTCAAGCCGGCGCTGGCTGAGATCAGCGGTATCGCAGCCGACCATCAGGGCCGGATCTATGTTTGCGGTAAAGGAGGAGCGGAAATATTTGATTCAGCGGGAAAAGAGATGCAAAGGTTCACCATTCCCGGCTCTGCAGGGTGCATTGCCTTGTTGCCGGACGGGAACCTTTTACTCGGGATGACGGATCACGTGGAACAATGGAGCCCCGCGGGGATGCGCATGGCGGAATGGAAACCGGCCGATACTTCCTCCGTGATCACAAGCATAGCGGCCAACGCATCCTTTGTTTATGTTGCCGACGCAGGTAAAAAGATAGTTTACCAATACGACCACAAAGGAAATCTCTTAAGCCGTATCGGCGAGAAGGACCCGGAACGAAAGATACCCGGCTTCATAGTCCCGAGCCCGTTTTTCGATGTCGGCATCAGTCCGTCGGGTGATCTCTGGGTCGCAAATCCCGGGAGATATGAGCTGGAAAAATACAGCCCTGAAGGAAGCCTGCTTTCACACTGGGGAGAGTCATCCATGGCTCTGGAAGGCTTCGCGGGATGCTGTAACCCATCGCATTTTGCCTTTCTTTCCGACGGTTCCTTCGTCACCAGCGAGAAAGGGATAGTGCGGGTAAAGATATGTTATCCCGACGGCCGTTTCCGTTACCTTGTCGCCGGGCCTGAATCTTTTGAAGAGGGGACCAAAGGGCTTGACCTTGCCGTGGACTGCCGCGGCCGCATCCTTGTCCTTGACCCTTATAAACATCTTGTCCATATTTTCATTCCTGCCGAAAAACACTGACTTATGGAAAAACAGAACAGGAGGCAATTTCTGAACACCTTCATGCGTGCAGCTTTGTTCGGAGGACTGGCCCTGATCAGCGGGGAACTGCTGTTCCGGCCCGGTGGCTCTTTATTCGGTAAGAACAGGAAGTCGGGGCCGACCGTCTGGCAGCTGGATCCTTCCAAATGCATACAATGCGGCCGTTGCGCGACCAATTGCGTGAAGACCCCATCGGCCGTCAAGTGCGTTCATGCCTATTCCATGTGCGGCTACTGCAACCTCTGCAGCGGGTATTTCAAACCGGGAGCAAAAACTCTTAACACGGGCGCTGAAAACCAGCTTTGCCCCTCCAGCGCCATCAAGCGGACCTTCATCGAGGATCCATTCTATGAATATACCATTGATGAAACACTTTGCATCGGCTGCGGAAAGTGTGTTAAAGGATGCGGGGCCTTCGGCAACGGGTCGCTGCAACTGCAGGTGAGGCAGAACCTTTGCGACAACTGCAATGAATGTTCGATTGCCAGGAATTGCCCGGCAGGGGCATACAGCCGGGTCCCTGTTTCGGAAGCATATATGCTTCAGGGATACAACAAAGAACGTATATGAAAAGGATTGCCATCCTGTTGTTCCTTCTGCTGTTCACGCTTCCACTCGCCATGGACACCCAGGCCATTCAGCGTTTCCCCAAGCCAGAGTTCGAATACGGGCATGTGCAGCCGAAGACACTCCTGCCCTTTCCCCGTGCGGAGGCCCTGATCTGGATGGATGTTGCCGTGCTGCTGTTAACGCTTTCGGTGGTGAGCTTGCTGGTGCTGAAGAAACGGTCGCGTATGGGAGTGTTCCTGGTCTCGGTCTTTTCACTTTTTTATTTCGGGTTTTACCGGCAGGGCTGTGTTTGCCCGATCGGGTCCATACAGAATGTAACCCTGGCGATGACCGACCATTCGTATATCCTTCCGCTGACTGTCCTGATCTTTTTCCTTGCTCCGCTTGTATTCACCCTTTTGTTCGGTAGGACTTTCTGTGCCGGGGTTTGCCCGTTCGGGGCCCTGCAGGACATGGTTTCTTTCAGGCCCATGCGCATGGGGCCAGGGCTTAATGCCATTCTAGGACTCATACCTTACCTTTACCTGGGGCTGGCCGTAACCTTTGCCGCCACAGGCACTGATTTCATCATCTGCCGGTACGATCCTTTCATCGGCATCTTCAGGCTTAATGCGCCTTTCAACATGTTTATCTTTGGCGGGATACTGCTGCTTTCGGGTGTTTTTATTGCAAGGCCATACTGCAGGTTCCTTTGTCCGTATGGGGTTTTGCTTAACTGGCTCAGCCGGTTTTCCTGGAAACATATGGGGATCACACCTTCAGAATGCATACAATGCAGGCTTTGCGAGAATTCATGTCCATACGATGCAATCGATTTGCCGAAGACCGAAAAGAGCCCCGAAGGCCGGAAAAAACAGCTCAGACAGGTGATGGTCGTAACCCTGTTGCTTCCTTTCATGATCCTTGTCTTCGGATGGGCCGGTTCCAGGCTGAACCATACTTTTGCCGGGGCCAACTCAAGGGTCCGCTTGTCGAGGATGATACAGTCGCCTGCTGTGACGGGCATGCAGCCGGAGATTCCCGAGATTACGGCATTCAGATCCACGGGGATTTCAGTTAGACAGATCATCATTGATGCCGATAAGGTTGAATCTGCATTTTATACCTGGGGATGGATCTTCGGCGGGTTTGCCGGGCTGGTTTTAGGTCTGACCATACTTGGCCTGCTGCGTTCACGTTATCATACCGATTATGTGCCGGACAAAGGTAGCTGTTTCAGCTGTGCCCGTTGTGTGGATTATTGCCCTGTCAAACCAAATGAGGTTATAAAGCAAGTATGATCAGGAAGGTACCGGCTATTCAGCTCATCAGGTTTTTAAAGACCATGGCGTTGGTCAGCGGCCTGTTTGCCATATTTATCTGTTTCCTGATCATCATCACATACTTCCAGCTCCAGCGCGTGGATCCGCTGAACACTCCCGTGCTGAAAGCCATGCAGGAGCAGCTGGTCCGGCATCCCGGGGATATGGCGCTCCGACAGCAGATAAGGGAGCTTGACCTGCTTGCCAGGAAATCGTTTTTTACCAGCCGGTCACAGATCAGGGCCGGAGGT
>Ga0182027_10003612_pt1 | contig 24366 bp, 19 predicted proteins | sample 712E1DmetaG_FD_121300 | JGI IMG/M metagenome (GOLD analysis project Ga0182027, IMG submission 121300) | Permafrost microbial communities from Stordalen Mire, Sweden - 712E1D metaG (Illumina Assembly) | ecosystem: Environmental > Terrestrial > Soil > Wetlands > Permafrost | place: Sweden... | reverse complement strand
TGCGACCGCACGGTGGCCTCGCTCGACCCCATGGCGCGGGCGACCTCCCCGGTGGAAAGCCCTTCCAAATCGCGCAGCACCACGGCCGCGCGCTCCCTCTCGGAGAGCCGCCGCAGGCTGAGCATCAGGGCTTGGCGGCGGTCGTCGTCGCGCGGCGGATCGGCCGCCGCCAGCGCCTCAGCTTCGTCCACGGAAGCCATGGGCTTCCGCCGGCGCCCCAGATCGTGACAGACGTTGACGGTCACCCGGTACAGCCAGCCCGGAATGTTGTCCGGCCGCTCGAGCTTCCCGAGGTTGCGGAACAGCTTGAGAAACACCTCCTGGGAAGCGTCCTGGGCGTCCGCGAGATTGCCCAGCAGGCGAAGCGCGGTCCCGAGGACCAGCCGTTCGTGCCGCCGCATGAGCAGATCGAACGCGGCCAAGTCTCCGGCGCGCGCGGCTGCGATGGTCCGCGTCCCGTCATCGGGGCCATCGATGGGATCGATCGTCGCGGCCAACGCTTGGATTCTCATCCTTCCTACTAATAAGAACTGGCGCGGAGGCCGAAACGTGCAAGCTATTTTGGGCGCGGCGCGGGGGCGAGTTCAATGCCGGCGTAGACCGGGACGGGCGGCAGAAGAAGGCTGGCGCCGCCATTTGCACCAGGGCCCATTATATGTCACGGGCAAAGCAAGTTTTCACCCCGGAATTGGGATGTGACATATGCTAGGGAGAGCCGCTATGAAACGGATTTCGATTCTACTCGCTGTACTTGCGCTGCTGGCCGCCGCCTTGCCGGCGCAGCGCCCGTGGCAGCAGATCACGGTTCCATCGTTACGCGAGGCCGCCGCCAACTTCAAGACGCCGCCGCACGAATACGGCGCCATCCAGCCGTTTATGAGTTGGAACGGTCCCGACGCCAAGGAAAGGATGGCGCGGATCGTCCAGGATTTGGACCGGCTCTCGGCCAACGGAGTCTTCATCGTAAACATGTCGCCGGGACGCGGTGAGCCGCAGTATCTCTCGCCGGAACACCTGGAGCAGGTGAAGTGTGTGGTCCAGGAAGCCAAGAAGCGCGGGATGAAGCTGTGGATTCAAGACGAATACGACTACCCCAGCGGGTTCGCCGGCGGCAAGATCAGCGAGCAATATCCGCAACTGACCATGCAGGGGCTCGACGCGGACATACGAATCAGCGTGATGCCGGGGCAGACGCTACGCATGCCCACGCCGCCCGATACTCTGGGCGCGCTGGCGGTGTTTGCACAAACCGGGACGGCCCAGGTTGTGCCGGTGGGACCGGGCGGAATCGAGTGGAGGGCGCCGGCGCCGCCGCCGGGCGCGGGCGGCTACCCGAAGCCGTGGGAGCTGATCCTGGTCCGCCATATCTTCCGCAGTTCGCCCACCCGCATGTCCAACCGGGCCGACGGCACGCGCGCCAAGGACAGCCAGTATTCGCTGATCGACTACCTGAATCCGGATGCCACGCGCGCGTTCCTCAAGATCACGCACGAGACCTACAAGCAGGCCATCGGGGACGAGTTCGGCAAGACCGTGCTGGGCTTCTTCGGCGACGAACCCGACTACACCGGCTTCATGCCGTGGACACCCAAGCTGCTCGACGAGTTCCGGCAGCAGAAAGGCTACGACCTCCAGCCATACCTGCCGCTATTGTTCGCGCCCAAGACGACCGATGAAGCCTGGCGCGCGAAAGCGGACTACTGGGACGTGTGGAGCGGGATGTTCCGCGACGCCTTCTTCGGGGTTCAGGCGGACTGGTGCGCAAACAACAACGTCGAGTACCTGGTCCACCTGAACCACGAGGAGAACGCGCTGCGGCTGGACCTGCCGGAGGATCATATTCGCAACGAGGGCGACTTCCTTAGAGACATGCGGCGGGTGCAGGTTCCGGGCATCGACAACCTAAGCCAGTTTGTGCCGAACCGGGTGCACGCGCCGGACGGCGCTTGGAACGAGAACAGCAACTTCCCCAAGCTGGCTTCTTCGGCGGCGCATCTGTTCGGCAGGCCCAAGGTGTGGACCGAATCGGCCGGCGGAGTGGGCATCGACGGCAAATTCCAGTTGGATTTTCAAGTGGTCAGAGGAGTGAACGCATTGCAGGTGGGTCTGCCGGGGGTGCGTGTCGGTCCCGGCGGCGCGACGGCCGCGCCGCCCCAGGCGCCCATGCTCGAGTGGTATGCGGACCGCGCCGGGTACCTGATGGCCATCGGACGTCCGGCCGCGCAGGTAGGCCTCTACTATCCCTCGAACAGCATGTGGATGGGGGACGAAGAGGCCGACCGCAGCATGACCAAGCTGGGGTGGCAGTTACTGGAGCACCAGGTGGATTGGGATTACTTCGACGAGCAATCGCTCAGCTCGGTAGCGACTATCGAGAACGGCGGCTTTAAGAATCTCAGCGGCCAGGTCTACCGGGCCATCGTGATACCGTCCTCGACGGTGATCACGCGGAGCGCGCTCGACCGCTTGCAGGCCTTCGTCAAAGCGGGCGGCAAAGCGATTTTCGTGGGCAAGACTCCCAAGCTGGTGGTGGACAAGACCTTCCTGAATGCCAAGGACACGCCCGACTTGAGCTTCGCCACGCTGATTGAGCCTGCGGGCGATATCACCGCGCGTGTGATCGCGGCCTTGCCGAAGCCGGATGTGGCGCTCGACAGCCCCTGGCGGCGGCTGACGTACACGCACCGAAGCTGGAGCGATGCGGATGCGTACTTCTTTTTCAATGAGAGCGACCAGGCGGAATCGCGGGTGGCGACCATCGCCGGACGCGGCCAGGCGCAGGTGTGGGACTTGGGCACGGGGCTGATCCACGCGTTGGCGGCGGATGCGGCGGAGAACGGCGCGGTGCGGTTTTCACTGGCGCTGGGACCCTACGAAACGAAATTCGTGGTGGTGGGACCGCTCCCCGCCGGGGTGGCGGCGCCGGAGCCATCGGCGGCGTCGGGCGTTACTCTCGCGGAACTGGGCGGAGACTGGACGGTGGACCTGAACGGCAAAGCGGTGACCACGGCTCTGAGACCGTGGGAGGCGCTGGGCGCGCCGTCCTTTGCCGGTCCGGCCACGTATCGCAAGCAATTCAGCGCTACGGCCGCGCCGGCGGGCAAGCGGCTGTTCCTCGAACTCGGCGATGTGCACGACTACGCGCGCGTGAAACTGAACGGGACGGAACTGGAGGCGCACGCGTGGCAGCCGTATCGTTGGGAGGTGACCAACGTTGTGAAGGCGGGAGCGAACGAACTCGAAGTGGAAGTGCGCGCGACGGCGGGGGGACGCGGCGGAGGCGGACGCGGCCCGGCGCCGACGGTGGCATCGGGGCTGATCGGGCCGGTCAAGCTGGTGGCGCGCTGAGTGAGGGAGCAAGGGGGCAAGCATGCCGCCAAGAATGGCGGCATGGCAAGCCGGAGGCTCACTCCACGGCTCGCATGCCGATATCTTTGAGCCAATCGCCGAAGCGGAGTTGCCACGTGGTGGCGACGGGCGACGGACTCTTGGTGTTGGGGTTGACTCCGAAACCGTGGCCGCCGGAGGCGTAGATGTGAACCTCCGTCTTGACGCCGGCGGCCTTCAGCATGGGATAGAGGCCGGCGAGAGCGGTGGCGGGTCCGCGGTCGTTGTCGGCGCACAGCATGAAGGTCACGGGCATGTCCTTGGGGATGGTGTAATTCTCGGCGCGGATGCCGGGGTAGATCAGCGCATCGAAATCGGGCCGGGAGCTTTGACGGTCGATGGGATCGGCGGCTTCGGTCTTGCCGGCGTCATAACGGGTGGCCGCCAAGGCAGCCACTTCGCCGCCGGCCGAGAATCCCATGACGCCGACGCGGGCGGGGTTCACATGCCACTCGCCGGCGCGGCTGCGAATCAGGCGGACCGCGCGCTGGGCATCGGCGAGCGCGTCATCCACCTTGTACGTGGAGCCAGGTTCGCGGGCTAAACGGTACTTGAGAACGAAGCCCGCCACACCGATGGTGTTGAGATATTCAGCCACGTAGGTACCTTCCTGATCGAAGTTCAGGAACTGGTGGCCGCCGCCCGGAGCGATCACCACGGCGGCGCCGGTAGCGGTTTCGCGGGGCGGCAGGAACACGGTGAGGGACGGGTTGTGGACGCTGGTCACCTTCAAGTAACCGTGGGCCTGATTGGGCGGCTCATCGACTTCCTTGGCGGTCTTGCCCTCCGAACCGGGCGCTCCGTTGGCCCAAAGCGGAACCTCCTGGCGGTCGGCGGCGACTGCCGACGCGGCGACAATTAAACAAGCGCAGACGGCGGTGGTATGCATGAGGGCATTCTACCCCGGCGCGGCCTTTTTCTGGTCCTGATCCTCGGCGGGCCGGGGGAAGCGCGGGGCCGGGGGCACAGGCTTCATGCTGGCCACGCGAGCGATGGTCTCGATGGCGGCGGCCTTCCTGGCTTCATCGAGCAGCAGGTACCTGTGCTTACCGGAGGCCGCGGCGGAGAACCTGGTGCGTCCATCGGGGAGAGCCTCAATGGCGCCCTCCGGGGATAGAGCGAAGTAGTTCTCGGCCGGTTTCACGGCGTAGAGGGCCGCCGCCAGGGCGCCGGCGGGAGCGTCGTAGGGCATGGCTTGCCAGGCGCGGTAAGCGTCCGCCACCGGGTGCGAGGGCGCCCACGCGAAATCCTTCTCGATGCTTGACGCCGGGTAGCGGAACGCGGCGCCCAACTCGGTTCCGGCCGCTACGATGGGCGTGGGCCACTCGGCGAAGAGCTTTCGGGCGGCGGGAATGTCCGCGCGGATGAAGGCATCGGCGGCGCCGTTGGGATAACTTCCCGCCGCGATCACCAGATACTTCACTTTGCGCGCAATCATGTCCTTGGCCGCGGGCAGAGCGAGCAAGCGCGCCAGGTTGGTGGCCGGGCCGGTTTCCACCACGATGACGTTCTGGTCCGGCTGGGCGTTCAGCGCATTGCGCATCTGAGGCAGGGGATCGGCGGTATCGTGGACGGTTTCGAGGGTTCGCGTATAGACGGGTTTGCCATCGGCATCGGTCTTGAGGAGGGCCGCCGAGAGCATGGCCGGATTGGCGCGCGAGGCGCCGGTGGTCAAGAGGCCGATGGTGAAACCGCCATGGCCGGTACCGCCTTGGCCGCCGGGAACCGGCAAATGGTAGAAATGTGCGATGGCATCGCAGGCTTGCGCCGCCTGCAAATCGCCCGAACCGATGCTGACGGAGAGCAGGCGCGCCTCGTTGAGGCCTTCAAACCCGAACAGGAGGGCCAGCGCCAGAGCGTCGTCGGGACGCTGGCCAAAAGCCGAATCGAAAACCACCCCGGTGGCGGGGGCAAACGCTCGTCCGCTCTGCATGTCAGGCCAAGTCAAGGCCCGGAAGGGCGCCGGTGGAATCGCCGAACTGTTCGATGGGCAAGCCCATGCGGTCCATGAGCGTGACCCAGAGGTTGGACATGGGGGTCTCCTTTTGATAGACCACGCGGCGGCCGGGCTTGATGAAACCCCGGCCGCGGCCCGCGACGATGGTGGGCAGGTCTTCGTGGACGTGAGCGTTTCCGTCGGCCAGTCCGGCGCCGTAGACGATCATGGAATTGTCGAGGATGTTGGAGCCATTCTCCTTAATGGACTTCAGCTTTTGGATCCACCTGGAGAACTGCTCGACGTGGTAGGTATTGATGCGCGCGACCTTATCCATGAGCGCGACCTGGTTGCGATGGTGCGAGACCTGGTGATGGCCTTCCGGCACGTCGATTTCGCGGTAGGCGCGAGGGGTGCCTTCACGGGTGATGAGGAAGGTGACGACGCGCGTCAAATCCGCCTGGAATGCCACCGTGACCATGTCCGTCATGAGCTTGAAGTGGTCGGCGAAAACGGGAGGGATGCCATAGGGCACTTCCATTTCGGGATCGACATGCGCGTTGCCGGCTTCCGCGCGCTCGATTTGGAGCTCGATCTCGCGGATTGAGGACGCGTATTCGTCGAGCTTGCGCTTGTCGCTGGGGCCGACGGAGGAGCGGATTTTCGCAAGGTCGGCCGATACATAGTCGAGAATGCTGCGGCGCAGGAGATCTTCCTGGGTGCGTTCCTCCGGCGTCATGGAGGCGCCATCGCCAAAGAGCCGCTCGAAGACCGAGCGCGGCTCGAGGATGGGCGGCAGCGACTGGGTGGGGCTCTTCCAGGCCATGTTGTTGGTGTAGACGCAGGAATAGCCGGAGTCGCAACTGCCGGTCTGGCGGGCGTCTTCGATGCCCAATTCGAGGGAAGGAAAACGGGTCGCGGCGCCGATCTTCCTGGCCACCAACTGATCGATGGACACGCCGGAGTGAATGTCGGTAGTGGATTTCCTGACGTGGACGCCGGTGAGATAGGAGCCGCAGGCGCGGCCATGATCGCCGCCGCCGTCGAGCCACGCATTGCCCGCGGCGTGGGTGAGATTGCTCAACTGGAGGATGTCATCCTTCATGGGTTCGAGCGGCTTCATGATGGAGGGCAGCTCCTGGAATTTGCCCTCATAAGAGGGATTCCAGTTGCGCATGTCCATGCCGTTGGGGACATAGAAGAAGGCCAGACGCAGCGGCTCCTCGGGGGTTTTGCCGAAGGCCGGGGTCATGGCGTCGAGGAGGGGTAAGGCCATAGCTGTTCCAATACCCCGCAGAAACGCGCGCCGCTCGATAGACTTGCGTGTCACCGTCATTTCCTGGCGACCTCCTTGCTTGGATTCTCAGACAGGGCGGTGGATTCACTCCGCCGCGATTCGAAGGGAAGACTGGCAACGATTTGCTGCACGATGTCTTGAAACCTGTACCCCGCGACGGCGGCCTGGCGCAGGATTCCATCGACCGCCGGGCGGTCGCCCCGCTGCAAAGCCCGGCCGAGCGCATACACCATCGCCTTTTCGGTGAGGGCGCGCGCAAATTCGGGGGTCTTGTCGGCCAGAGCGGCGCGGAAGCCCGCCACGTCCGTGTAACTCTTGCCCTCTGGAAGCTTGCCGCTGGGGTCCACGGGGAAGTTGCCGTCCATGCTGCGCCAGCGGCCCAGCGGATCGTAATTTTCGAGAGCGAATCCAATGGGGTCCATCTTGTTATGGCACCCGGCGCAGGAGGGATTGGCGCGGTGGGATTCCATTTGTTGGCGCAGGGAAGCGGTGGTCCCGATGGCTTCCTCGTTGAGCGCCGGAACGGGAGGCGGCGGGGGCGGCGGGGTGTTGAAGATATTGTCCATGACGTACTTGCCGCGCAGCACCACGGAGGTTCTGGTGGGGTAGCTGGAGAGCGCCAGCACGCTGCCCTGGGACATGATGCCGCCGCGTTGATCGGTGGTCAGGTCCACCCGCCGGAACTCCGGTCCGGTGACGCCGGGGATGCCGTAATGCTTGGCGAGACCTTCGTTGAGAAAGGTATAGCGGCCGTCGAGGAAGTCCGAAATCGGACGGTTCTCATGCAGGATATAGTCGAAGAACATGCGGGTTTCGGACATCATCTCTTCGCGCAAGGCGGGGCCCCAAGCGGGGAACTTGTCCGGGTCGGGACGAATGGAATTCAGATTTCGCAGTTGCAGCCATTGTCCGGCGAAGTTCTCGGAGAGCGCGCCGGACTTGGGGTCGGCGATCATCCTGGCGACCTGCGCCTGGAGGGCCGCGGGGTCGTGCAACTTGCCGGATTCCGCCGCCTGGAGCAACTCGTCGTCGGGCATGGAACTCCACACGAAATAGCTCAAGCGCGAGGCCAGCTCCACTCCCGACACCTGGTGAACGCCGGATGGAGAGGCCGCATCGGGCTCGCGCTCGATGCGGAAGAGGAAACTGGGCGAGACGAGCATGGCCCGAATGGCGTTTTGGATGCCCCGCTCGGTCCCCAGGCCGCTGGTCTCGGCGGCGGCCACGAAACGCATCAGCGCGGCCACTTCCTCTTTCGCGACGGGGCGGCGGAATGCCTTGCGGGCGAGCGTCGAAACGATCTTCTCGACGCAGGCGGAGCCGCTGGCCGGATCGCAAATCAGGATGCGCTTGCGGCTGGCCCTTTCCATGGCGGCCTGGAAGGGGCCATTGAGCTTGACCCCGTACGGGAAGATGTTTTTGCGGGGGTTGTAGGCATCCAGGTCCGGCAGAGTCTTGACGACGGGGTCATCGACGATGCCGATGCGAAAGACGTGGTCGCCCGCGGGAAGGAGCAAGGGGATCTCGAAACCCGAATAGGGGTACGAATCGAAGCCGGTAATATGCGGGGTCCTGGTCTCGATTTGGCGCTGGTCGAGCAGGGCGCCATCCATCCATACTCTAACGGTCACGGGCTCGCCGTTGTCGCCACGCGACCCGGCCATGTCGATGTGGGTCTTGTATTGGCCGTCAAAATCGATGTGGTGCTTGAACTCCAAGGTGCTTGGATCGAGCATCCAGGCATTCTGGCCGTAGTAGATGAGGGCTTCCGCGGACTTCTTGACCTTGGGGTCCTGGTTGACCATGTAGCCGAACTCGGACGGCGGGGGCAGTTTGTCCGTGCCCATGGCCTTGGCGGCGATCCGGGCGGCGGCGGCCATGTACTTTTCGACCAACACCGGCGAGGTGGTAAGAAGGTCCGCCATGTTATCGAAGCCCTCGCCTTCGTCGTCCCGCGGAAACTCCTTGTCGACGCGATAACTGACGCCGAGCAGGTCGCGGACGGTGTTGGCGTACTCGACGCGATTGAGGCGGCGGGCAACGGTGCGGCCAGGATCGGGCTTGACTGCCTGGTCGGCCAGGGCGAACCCGGCCTTGAGAAACGCCGTCATCGCGTGGATCTCGGCCGGCTTTTTGGGAGCGCCGGCGGGGGGCATTTCGCCGGTTTCGAGGCGGTAGACGATGAGGTCCCACTCGTCGCGACGGTCGCGCAGGGAAGCCGGGTCCGAGTACTGCTCCAGGTTCAGGCCGCCGGACGAAACCCGGCCGTTGTGGCATCCACCGCACGTATTGGCCAGCACCGGAAGAACGGCGCTTTCAAACGTCGCGTTGGAAGGGCTTGCGGGCGCGGGGCTGGGGCTCTTGGCGGGAGGCGCCGGGGATTGGCTGCGTCCGGCGTGATCTCCGAGTGTGAGAAAACACACCAATAGCAGCAATGGAACGTTGCCGGTATGGTTTTGGAACGCGGAGCCGCCGTCGCGGCCGCGCACAATTCGCGCCAATCCCCCCTCCTGTTGCTGACATTATCACCCCAGCGGCCTGAAAATATCAAGTCCTATGGGAACGGCGCGGCTTGAGTCATATTGCGATACAGTACGCTTTCATGCAGACCAAGCCGCAATTCACGGCCGCCAGGCTGGGGATCGCGCCGTACGCGGCGCTGCTGTGCGCCATCCCGCTGGGATGCGTGGCCGCCGCCGCTCAGCCCGCGCCGCGATCGCGGGCCATCGCGATGGCCGACACGATCATGCGTCGAAACCCGGGCACGCCGAAGGATTCGCTCGCCAAGTGGTCCTACTGGAAGGGTTACACGCTGCTGGGCTTCGAGATGCTGTACCGGCGGACGGGAGACAAGCGCTACTTCGACTTCATCAAGAGAGAGATGGACCCCTTCATCGACGAGCAGGGCAACCTGGTGAACGTGCGGCTCAACAGCCTGGACAACATGATGGCAGGCAACATGGTGGTGGCGCTGTACGAGTACACCAAGGACGAGCGCTACCGCACGGCCGCGACGCAGATTCGCCGGGCCTTCGACAACTACCCGCGGAACCCCGACGGCGGCTTTTGGCACAGTCCGAGTCTTGCCGGCCAGATGTGGGTGGATGGAGTATTCATGGGCGAGATGTTTCTCATCCGTTACGGGAAATCGATCGGCGACCGGGAGTACTGCTTCGATGAGGCGGCCAGACAAATCGCGGTGTTCGCCGGGCACGGACTCAAGGGAGATAGCGGCCTGTATTATCACGCTTGGGCGGCGCAGCCGGAACTGGCGAAAGTCATTGGGGGACATGCGCCGGCGGTGGGGACTTTGTGGGCCGATCCGAAGACGGGCCTATCGAGCGAGGTATGGAGCGAAGGCCTCGGTTGGTACGCTCTGACGCTCTGCGAAACGCTGGGCATCATGCCGAAGGAGCACCCGCGCCGGCGCGAAGTGGCGGACATTTACGCGCGTCTGGCCGCGGGCCTGAAGCGGACGCAGGATCCCAAGACGGGCGGGTGGTTTCAGGTGGTGGACAAGGGCGAGCGCTCCGATAACTGGATCGACAGCTCAGGCAGCGCCATGTTCACGTACGCCATCGAGCGTGGAATCGAGGTGGGGCTTTTGAGCCGGAAGGAATACGGACCGGTGGCGGCAAGGGGTTACCAGGCGATCACCGGGCTGGCCAAGATCGATGCCGATGGGATGGTTGACGTTTACAGCGCGTGCGATGGGCTGTGCGTGCAAGCGAACTACGGCGCTTACATCGACTATCCAAGGTCGGTCAATGCCAAGGAGGCGGTGGCCGGATTCTTGTGGGCCACCGCCATTGTCGAGAAGCCTGACCGGAAGGCGGCGGCGAAGCAAGGGCGAGCGAGGAACTAGCGGTCTGCGACGTTAATTACGGGCGTTATCCATTGGCGCCGATGGTCCGGGTAGGGGCGTGGAAAATGCCGGCAAGGACGCCGGCATGGCAGGCCAGAGGCCCACTCCACGGGTCGCTGAACAATCGTCGATCTGCACCGACGCGTCAGTGCAGGATGGTCCCTAGGATGGCGTCGCCGGGGATGTCGAGCAATTGGACGCTGGAAATGGTCCGCATGGCTTGGTGATCGGCGAAGGTCCAGACCACCTTCTTGGCGGGCGTGACTTCAATCAGGTGAGGGGCTTGGCCGAAGGCGTTGTGTCCCAGCCAGTTACACATCAGGGTATTGCCGTTGGGAAGACGCTCGATGCCGGCCATGAACTTGAGCGCGATGCCGGGCAACTCATCGCCGCTCACCTGCCAGACCACCTGGCCGGCGGGCGAGACTTCGAGCACCGTGGCCTTGGCGCCGCGCGCGTCGGCGCCGGAGACGAGAGTGTTTCCATTGGGCAGGCGGATGGCGCTGTGAGGGCCGCCGGGCACGCGGAATTCCCAGACGGGCTTTCCGGACGGGTCGTATTCCTTGACCACGCCATCCCCATAGTGACACACCAGGTAATTGCCGTTGGCCAGGCGGCGGGCATTGCGCATGTAGTCATGACCGCCATCCTGGCCTTCGGGAAGCAGGCGGATCTGCTTGACTATGGCGCCGGCGGGACTGACTTCGAGGAGCCGTCCGGCATTGCATTCGCCGACGAAGGTGTTGCCGTTGGGAAGGCGCTGGCAAGCGTAGATATCGCTGGCCGATTCGTAGGAGAACACCACTCGTTTGTCGCGAGTGACTTCCTTCACTCCGTGTCCGGCGTTGAAGAGCAGGTTGCCGTTGGGGAGCGCCCAAACGTCGTTCGCGGTCTCGGCGTCGTAACTCCATTCGACCTTGCCTTGGGCGTCGACGACGAAGACTTTGCCTTGAGTGTAGTCCGCGCACACGAACCGGTGGGTGGGCGCGGACATCAGGGCGATCGCGGAAAGCAACAGCGTCAGTAAGGGTCTCATGGGGTCCTCCGCGCAGGCTAAGCCTTATAGTCCCACTCCTTGCGGTAGGGGGTGTCCACGTAGCGGTTCGCTACCTCGTCGTTGGTGAAGCGCCCGGCCTTGGCGTCCCACGCGAGGACGTTGGAAGTGCGGTAGTAAGTGCCTCCGGTGAGGCCGCCGGCTGGAGGGCGCGCGTCGGGGACGTGCACATGGCCGTCGTTCGACGCCTGAATCCAGACCACCGCGGAGTCGGACCGGCCGGAGCTGCCAAAACCGCTGACGCCGGGGCGCAGGACGGGGGGCGTGGCGGGGCGGCCCGGAGGCGTGCTGTAGCGGCGCAGCATGGCGGTTCCGATCAAGGCGAACTCCGTGAGGCCGCAGGCGAATTCGATGGGCGTGATCGACTTCCTGCCGGCCTTGCAGGCGCGAATCCACTCGGCGTAGTGATCGGGTCTCTCGCAGCGCGGCAGGTACGGGTCCGGCTGTTTGAAGTCCTTGAAGCGGCTCTCCGGCAGCAGCCAGCCGCCGGGCAGTCCCTTGAGCGCCTGGCCCGGCTGGGGTACGACGTGATCCGGCATCGACGGGCTGCCTCCGTAGAAGGCCGATACCTGAACGCCTTTCTCGCCGACGAACATCATGCCCCTGCCCGGCATTCCCGTCCCAGGAGGCATCGACAGCGGGCGCGGCGGTTGCAGGCCGCCATCGTAGAAATAGACCATCAGCTCGGGGTGCGTGCCGCGCGCCGGGAAGTGCCACTGCAAATAGTTGGCGATGCTGGCGCACTCGCTGTTCTCCACCACGCCCGCCGGCGAGAAGGCCTGGCAGGCGTCGCCCGCCACCCAGTCCGGCTCGCCCATTGCGAGTTCGTCGTGGAACACATGCAGCGCGTGGCAGGCGACGTCGCCGATGTTGCCGGTTCCGAAATCCCACCAGGGGCGCCAGTTCCCGTAATGATAGATCTTGTGATACGGGCGCGCCGGGGACGGGCCGCACCACTGATCCCAATCCATTCCCTCGGACGGCTTCTGGACTTCGGCCGGCCTCGATAACCCGCTGGGACAGTGCGTGCCGGTCCAGAAGTGCGCTTCGTGGATAGGCCCGATGGCGCCGCTCAGCAACAACTCGGTGGAGGCGCGGGCGGGCGACGTGCGCGAATCCTGAATGCTCGCCTTGGTGGTGACTTTGGAGGCCAGCGCCGCCGCCTTCACGCGCCGGGCTTCGGCGATGGTGCGGGTCATGGGCTTGGCGCAGTAGATGTGCTTGTTCATGGCGAAGCCCGCCAGCACCAGATGGGAATGCCAATGATCGGGGGTGGCGACGATGAGAGCGTCGAAGTTCTTCCACTCCTTGTCGAACATCTGGCGGAAATCTTTGTAGACCTTGGCCTTGGGGTAGAGGCCGAAGACCGGGGCGCAAAGCTCGTGGTCGAGGTCGCAGAGGGCGACGATGTCTTCGCCGGCGCAGCCGGCCACATAGTCCTGGCCCACGCCGCCGACGCCCACGCAGGCGATTCGGAGTTTGTCGCTGGGGGCCTGGTAGCCGGCGCCTCCCAATACGTGGCGGGCCACAAAGAGCGGCGCCAGGCCGGCGGCGACAGCGGTACGGCGGGACACCGCGCCTTTGGCCGGTTCGTTCGAATCCATGCGTACGTTCTCCCTTATGAGACTTCGTTCCGTATGTTATCAGCTAGACGCTTGGGCCGTGGCGGCAAGGCTGCATGACTCTCAGTAAGATGTGACGGAGACGCGGAGGACCAGGGGATCGGAGCTGAAATCCAGCCCTCCATCGGTCTGGTCGCCATTCAGGAGGCGCTGGAACCTGAAGACGCCGTTCTCATAGGCTCCCTCTTCGACGCGCAAGAAGTTGCGGTGCTTCTCCGGGGCGATGGGGCGGAAATCGACGCGGCAATAGAACCCGGCGACGAGGAATTGGTTGTCGGCGAGCTGGGCGACCATGGCGCCGCCCATAGGCTGCGGATTGCCCGCCGGGCGCGCGTAGCGGGCCCAGACCCCGTAAGAAACGGTGGCGTCCCAGGCTCCGAAATGCAAGGACTGGGTGAGCTTTCCTTGCTCTTCGGCAGTGGCCTGGAGCTTGCCTTCAAAACTCAGGCGGGCGACGTCGCGAGCCATGGGACCGATCAAGGCGTAGGTGGGCGCGAAGGGGGCGACGAACTCCCTGGTCCCGGTGCGCGCCCACGGAGAGAGCAACTCGTCCTTGGGCCGGGCGGCGTCCGGAATAGTCTTGGTCTTGGTGAAGTCCATGCCGAACGGCGAGAAGCCGATGGCTTCATGGCCCAGCGCAAAGAAGAAAAACCGGGGGCTGCCGCCGGTCTCGGGGATATACAGGGCGTTGTCGCCGCGGTGGTAGATATCGAGCGAGCGGTTGTAGCCCGCGGAGTCCATGGCGTAGTCGTCGGGTGAGATCATGTCGAGCGCGGGCGCGGCGGTCTTCCAGATGGGAACCACGTTGTCGCTGGGGCCGCCATCCTCATAGCGCGCCGGCGTGCCCGGCTGGGCGGGATCGCGCAACACAGCGCAGCGATGGGTTCCCGGCGCGGCGTTGACATAGAGGGGCAGGGCGTAGGCGGCCTTGCCGGCGGCGGCCACCTGTCCGATGTACTTGGCCACGGACCAGTTGTGGAAGCACACCTCGGCGTCCGGGCCGAAGACATCCCGCCAGGTGGGGGAAGGCGCGCGGGACGGGGCGTGCATGGCCTTGAGGACGTCCGCCGGAACCGGGCCGCCGAAGAGCTTCTCCGCTTCGGGCGAATAATCGCGGAGGTTGCCGCCGGTGCCTGGTTCATTTTCCACCTGCGCCATGAGCACGGTGCGCTGCGGGTCGGCGGTCTTAAGGTGGCGCATCAGGGCGGTGAAGGCCCTGGAATCCGCTTGGAGGGCGGCGGTGGAGAAGGGCGAGGGCGAATCCACCGGCGCGCCGCTCTTGTCGACCACATGGGGATAGCGTTCCGGCGCCAGCTTCATCCACTCGGGAACATAGTGCGGGTTGCCGTTCTTCCATGTGCCGAACCAGAGCAGGACCAGGCGGAGCCCATGGGTCCGGGCCTGAGTGAGGAGAGTGTCGACCACGCTGTAATCGAACTGACCCTGGCGCGGCTCGAACTGCTCCCAGTAGACTGGAATCTCGACGGTGTTGGCGTGCATGAATTCCATGGCGGGCCAGACCTTGGGGAGCATGGCGGGCCAGCCGCTCGAGTTATTCACTTGGGCGCCGAGAATGAAGTAGGGGGCGCCGTCGACAAACAGAGCGTAGCGGCCATCCTTCTTTACGATGCGGGGAATGGGCCGTTCCTTCACTTGCGCCAGCGCGGTTAGGGCGCTGAAAGCGAAGACGATCGTTAGTAAGCTGGAGGTTCTTTTCACGTTGCTACCTTTACCTTATGAGCCATGGCCGGCGACGTTACGGCCTGGCGGCCAGCCCGGCGCCGGCTTAAGGCATTCGTCGTCACATTGCCAGTCTTCACGATTGCCTCCAAAGGCGGCGGGTCAGGGGGAAGGCTTAAGGGCCTATTCTACGATTTGTCGATTAGGGTGTCTAGCAGTGGCGGGGGACTCCGCATTTCAGGTAGAATCGGAAGTTGGCGTTGCAAGACGCCAGCCCCGCCTGGCATTTCCGCCCAGCAAGGGCGCGTAGCTCAGTTGGTTAGAGCGCCTGCTTCACACGCAGGAGGTCACAGGTTCGAGTCCTGTCGCGCCCACCATTCAAACCAAAGGACTTGTCGGTTCCGCGATGGGCGCCATAAAGGCGTCGGCTGTACGCCGATCTCTTGAAACGCCTGGGCGGGAATCCCCACCCACCTGGCGGATGCGGGCCCGAAGCGCACCAGTTTCCTACGAAAGCGCGGCGGTTATCATAAGGGCGCTTCCAGATCGGACTGAGCCGGGCTGCCCAAGGCGTACAGGACGCCGGCCGGTCAAACTACGATAATCCCGTTGTTTTGCCGCGAGCCCCGTCTTCGTCCACTTCGTTTTACCTTGGCCTCAGAAGCGCCATGCGGACTTTCGGGGGCGAGGCGTTCAAAGAGGAACGCTGGGCCGGAAATGTGCCCGGATTAGGGCCCCAGGACAAGTCCGGCGAAGACATAACGGTAGGTCCACAAAGCCTGGACGCTTCCGGTTAATCCTTGCCCTCCAGCCGAAACGGGGGACTCTGGCGAGAGTTCTAGAATTATCTGCGCGTTGGCAGAGGATGGTATCAAGAACGAACAGACGGGCGCCGCAGAGCCAGAACACCACGGTGCAAACGTGAAGGACCCGGAACCCGCATCGGCGTAACCGTAGGCGAAAGAGCTATTGATGCCGTTCGCCGAGAGCAGCGTTGCCTTCACCAGCCCTCCTGAGATGCCGCCAGTCCATCTGATGGTTAGGGGTTGGCTTGCCGGAATTGTCGTGCCCGGGGGGAAGGGAGTCTGGATCTGGATTGGCGAGCCGACGTTAAGGCCCGTCTGGAATGTCACGGCGCCACCGGAAGCGGAGATCGTGTAGGTCCCCGGCGCAATGAATCCGGCGGGGAATGTCTGTTGGTAATTCACCCCTCCGGTTTCGCCGATGGGATGGGCCGTAACGGACGCCCCCGTGTTGATTGCCTGCACTTGTATAACGCCCGCCGACAGGTTCGTGTAGCCGGCGACGGGGCAAGATCTTGAAACCGGCACGGGCGCCGGGTTATTACCCGAATATGTATTCGGGTAAAGCGGCAACGTTGGCGTTGTGGGCGCTCTCATCCCAGGAGCGGATGGAAAGACGGCCGTGAGCGTATCTGTTTCGCCATCGTTTTCCGTACCGGAGGCGACGGTTCTCGTCAACAGGACTTGCCCATAGGATAGGGTTGGCGGATCTACGCATTGCCCTCGGCCCGAGTGGATGCTGATAGCCAGCGTCGGACTGGTGAGATAGGCCACGCCAACGATCGGAACCGCGCAGCCTTCCCGGGTATCTGTGGGAATCTGGAAACCGATCTGGTCCGAGCCAACCAGCGTGGGTGCTAACCCGGCGCTGAGGCCAGCGGAAGAGACGGGTTGGCCATCGAGCGAAAAACCCGGTGCGGCTTCGATTAAGCCGGGGCCGGGAGTGCCGGGCGGCGGCGGGTTGTATACGGGGCCAAAGCCGGTCCCGTAGACGCTTACGTAATCGCCTGGCGCGGCGCTGTTTGAGGGCGCATTCACGGACACGCTGCCGTCCGGGGCCACATTCAAAGCTAGGGCTTGCCCGCAGCCACTTGCGTCCAGGCTATAGATAGCCGGGCTCGTATCGTATATCGGGGCCTGTGCGGGAGTGCTCGATCCCGAGGGCGTGGTGACGACCGCAGTAGCTGTGCCGTACGCCAACGGCGAGGACTGCAGCGACCATGGCGCCTGCAGGTTGATCTGCTCCGGAGACACGAAGAGCAAGGGTGCGTCGATTCCGTTCAGCTTTACGGACGTCTCAGCGAGAGTAATCGGCCACGGCGTGTCTGGGGCGATCACAGTAGTGGACGCGAGGTTCGTTCCGAAAATTGAAACAATCGATCCCGGCGATATAGGCTGTGCGTACGAGCCTGCGTTGACCACCACTCCCGCTGTGATCTGCGGAGGCTGCGCCCCGACGGGTCGCAACCAGAGAAGTCCCAGACACAGCATCGCCACACTTCCGAAGCGGTGGCGAATTTGGCCACGGAGCCGGGGTGGAACGACCTCAAGCCAAGGCGCCTGACCCGGCCGCAACCGCAAGATATTCCACGACATAGAAGGCGCCTCCATCCTACCCGAAGCACTTACATTGCCAAGAGCATGGGGCAGTGAGCCTCCAGGCAGACCTCGACGATCTCTCCGTTGCGTCGGAATTCATCAAACTCGGCTGCATTCAACAGCGGATGTCCGTCACACCAACGCTGGCAACACTAACGCGGGCGACTTGGTCCTGAGGTTATGGGAAAAGTCGCATCCGGGATCTCACTTGCTCTTTGCGGTCGCGAGGGATATCGTCCTTCGAAATCCGGAAGCGCGTAGATGCAGACGTCTGGAAGCGGGTACCAGCGTAGAGAGATTTGAACCCGCAGCTCCGTGTATACCTCGATGTTCCACCGTTTGCGCCGTCGCGGTACTCCCGATCGGGAGAATACGGCGTCCGCAAGTACTCATCCACGGGCATCGTGGCGCCGAATGCCTCCGACTTAGGCGAAGACCCTAGAAGGGTACTGGCGCCCTCGCCGTACCCGTGGGACTTTGCTCTGAAGCGGTTCCGGCGCACTATGTAATTGCGGCCCGGTACTTTACGCTCTAGCCCGTGCGCTAAGGAACGGCGTACTAAAGCGAATGCGTTCCAACGGAGGACGGGCCGCGCCCCGGAATCCATTGTCGAGGGTTACTATGCAGAGATATAGATCCAACGCATACCGGATGTTTCGCGATCTTGAACCCGGCCGCCAGCGGAGCCGGCGGCCGGCGGCTCCCGCCCCCGAAATCGCCGCGCTTCCGGCGCTTGCGCCCTATGAGCGCTGCAAGTGCGGAAAGTGCCGCGAGTGCCACGACAACGAGAAGTGGGACCGTGTTTTCGCGAAATTCGAAGTCAAGGAAACCGAAATGCGGGGACTCTACGGGTGCGCCCTTGTGGACCTGTGAAGCGCGGCCGGCGGAAGGGTGGATTTCCATGCGCTACGGACAGCACGGCGAACCGGCGAAGGGCGCGCCACGCACCCTGTCGTTCTGCGCGGCCTGTGGCGAGCAGACGCCGCACGAGTGGGTCGAAGGCGGCGGCGTGGTGGCCAAGATCTGCGTGTGGTGCGTGGAGCGCGACCTGACGAACTTGCTCAACCAGGATTGAGCGAGCCCTATTCCCCCGCCAACCCGTTCACGCCGCGATCTCGCGAAGAAGTTCCGGATGCAGCTCCGCGAGCCGGATGAGCGTCTTGGCGGCCCCACTCGGCTCCCGGCGCCCTTGTTCCCATTGTTCCAGGGTGCGTTTGGACACCCCAAGCAGCGCGGCAAACTGGGCCTGCGTCGCGCCGGACTTCAATCGCGTACGCACGATCGCCGACCGGGGCTCGACCGCAATCCGTTTAGCGCGGCCGTCCTTTGTCTCGCGGACGCCGTCCAGAACTTCCTGCCAGATGTTGCGGCCCGCCTCGAACCGGTCGAGCGCACGTCCCGTGAGCTTCTTACCCATTCTCGAATGCCTCCTTCAGCCGTTTGAGGATGTGAGCAGGCGCGCTCTCCTGCTTTGCCTTGGCATACCGATGATACGCCTCTGGCGTATCTGCGTCAACCACGGCTGGGTTGCCGGAGCCTCAAAACTCCTGCGTTACCCGCATGACTTCCTCCACGGTGGTGACGCCGTCGCGGACTTTCTTCCAGCCGTCTTCGCGCAGGTTCGTCATGCCGTTGCGGCGGGCGGCTTCGGTGAGGATGCTGGCGTCGGCGTTGCGCATGATGAGCTTGCGCATCTCATCGTCCAGGTTCATCATCTCGAAGATGCCCACGCGCGCCGTGTAGCCGGAGCCGTGGCATGCGGGGCAGCCGGCGCCGCGGAAGGCCTCGACGGTTTCGCCATCGGGCGCGAGGACCGGGCCGGCGGATTGCTTGCAATGTTTGCAGACGACGCGCACCAGGCGCTGCGCCAGCACGGCCACCAGCGAGGAGGTAATCAGGTAGTTCTCGACGCCCATGTCCGTCAGGCGGGTGATGGCGCTCGGTGCGTCGTTGGTGTGGAGCGTGGAAAACACGAGGTGGCCGGTAAGCGCGGCGCGGATGGCGGTGTCGGCCGTTTCGCGGTCGCGGATTTCGCCCACCATGATGACGTCCGGGTCTTGGCGGACAATGTGGCGCAGCCCGGCGGCGAAGGTCAGCCCGATCTGCGGATTCACGTGGATCTGGTTGATGCCATCCATCTGGTACTCCACCGGGTCCTCGATGGTGATGATCTTCTTATCGGGCAGGTTGATGCGCTTGAGGGCCGAATAGAGGGTTGTGGATTTGCCGCTGCCGGTCGGGCCGGTGACCAGGAAAATGCCATGCGGCAGGCTGGTGAAGTGCTCCATGCGTTCGAGCATGTGCGCGTCGAAACCGAGCATTTGGAGGTCGTAGAAATCGCCCGCCGAGCGGTCGAGCAGACGCATGACCACGCTTTCGCCGTAGAGGGTGGGCAGGGTGGAGACGCGCAGGTCCACCTCGCGGCCGAGGATCTTGATCTTGATGCGGCCGTCCTGGGGCAGGCGGCGTTCGGCGATGTTCAACTTGGCCATCAGCTTGAGGCGGGAGGTGATGGCGGCTTTGAGCTCGCGCGGCGGCGGTTCCTGGGAGAACAGCACGCCATCCACGCGGAAGCGGATGCGGAACTCCTTCTCGAACGGCTCGATATGGATATCGCTGGCGCGCTTCTCGATGGCGTCGGCGATCATGGCGTTGACCAGGCGGATAACGGGGGCCTCGCTGGCCATGTCGCGAAGATGTTCAAGGTCGGCCGTGGCCTGCTCGTCTTCGCCGTCGCCGGCGGTGGTTTGGCGTTCGGCTTCGCCGTAGAACTTTTCGACGGCGTCGAAGATCTCCTGCTCGGCCGCCAGCGCGGTGCGCACTTCGAGGCCGGAATAGGCGCGCACGGCCGCCACCGTCTCGAAATCGAGCGGGTCGGCCATGGCGATGGTGAGGGTGGAATCCTGGAGCGAGACCGGATAGGCGCGGCACTGGCGCAGAAAGCGGTGGGTGAGGCCTTCGATCTCGGGGGCCGCGGGCGGCGCCTGATCCACGGCGACCACGGGGATGCCGAGCTGCGCCGAAAGCGCGGCCAGAAGGTCGCGTTGCGCGATTAGCCCCATGTCCACGAGGATCTTGCCGAGCTTATCGCCGCGCTCGCGCTGCAATTCGAGGGCGCGATCGAGATCCTCGGGCTGAATGCGGCCGCGCTCGATAAGCATCTCCCCCAGGCGGGGAATGCGCACGCCGGGTTCAAACTGCGCCGAAGGAGTTTCCGCGGGAGTCACTTATTGCTCTTCCATGCGGATGGCGACGGCCGGGGCCGAGGCGCGGTCCACGGTGGCCACGATCTGGTTGGGCAGCCCGGTCCTGTCTTCGTAATCCATATAGAAAAGGCGCGCCGCCACCACCACCTTTTCATTCGGCGGCAAGGCCCCGAACGCCTTGGCCGCGTCGGCCGCCATCTCGCGCACGGCCGTCCTGAAAGCCGGCAGATGGGCCAGCTTGCGCTGGTGGAGGTTCGCGCCCTTTTGAGGCGTGTACCCACCCGAAAACGGGCCGAACGTGGGCGGGATAACCAAGCTTAGAGGGATGGTGAAAACCAAACCGTAGCCGCTCACATAGACTCCCGAGCAAGCGCCCAGCCGGTCGAAGGGATCGGAGGGATCGAGGAACTTCAACTTCTGTTCGAAGCCGCTTTCGACCTTGGCGACCTCGGCGAAGTCGAGCCTGGCGGCGGGGGCCGTGGCCGCCGGCGGACGCGCCTGGCGGGGCGGTTCCTGTCCCGAACAGGCCATGGCCAGCGCCACAACAGCCAAAACTCCAGCGGTTTTCATTGCGGGCCTCCTATGCCGGAAGTCTCCCGGTAGGCTGACGCGGCAACGGTTTGCAGGCGCCGGTCCAGGTACTGCAAAGAGTTGTCCGCCGAGGCCAGCATTCGACTGTCTTCCCGTTCGCGGTTCAGAAGATCGGAGACCAGTTTCTCGGTATTGGCCGATTGGCGAAGTTCGCTCTCATGCACCGCGGCCGCAACGGCGGCCTGGATCTGGGCCTGCACATTGGCGGGGGCCGCGGATGCCGAGGCCAAAGGAGGCTGCACCGGCGGCCGGGTGAGCGCAAAGACCAGAATCGCGATGGATAGCATGGCTGCCGAAGCGAATCCCAGGCGCGCGGCGGACCCCCAGAAGGCGGCCCACCAGCGCCGCCAGAGGGCCGGTTCGAATACCTTATCGGAGACGAATGCGATGCGCCGCGGAATCTCTTCGTCGCGCAACGCGAAAAGGGACGCTTCGGTCTGCCGCAGCCGCTCCAGTTCTTCGCGGCACGGGCGGCATTGGCGCGCGTGCCCCTCCACCTGGCGCCGTTCCGAATCCGGCAGTTCCTTGAGGAAATAGTCCTTCAAATCGAATGGCGAGCAACTCATGATACGCCTCGTGTTCCAATGGGCGCCAGTTCGGCCTTGAGGAGTTCGATGGCGGTGTATAGACGGGACTTAACGGTGGAAACGGGGCAGGAGAGGATTTCCGACATTTCCTCGAACTTGAAACCCTGATAGATCTTGAGCACCACGGCCTCGCGCTGATCGGGCGAGAGCCGTTCGAGGGCGCCCGCCACGGCCAGACTCAATTCGATGGGGAAAACCGAGCTTCCACCCACCGTGATCCCGGCCCCGGTACCTTCCGGCTCCAACCCTTCCACATCGCTTTCCGGCTTGCGCTTGCGAAACATGGAATACGCCTCGTTATGCGCGATGCGGTACAACCAGGGGGCGAAGCGTTGCGGATCGTCCAGCTTGCGAAGGTTTTGATAGGCTTTCAAGAACACGTCCTGCGCCAAATCCAGAGCGTCTTCCCGGTTTCCGACAATCCGCAGCAGGTAATTATAGACGCGCTTCTCCCACCGGGACACCAGGAGGTTAAAAGCCTCCACGCCGCCCCGCGCGGCCTGCCGGATCAGGTCGGCATCTTCCACCGCCCGAAAGATCAAGACTCTGGCTCCTTGTGACTAGACGCGATTTATCCGCAAAAAGACGGCGGCGCTCGCCGTCCCGCCTCGCATACGCCGTCGTTTCAATGTTACTAAAGCCACCGGGCGGCCGTCGCGGAACGGCCGGGCGCGCCCGATGTTAGACTCACTGCTTACTATGTCCAAAGCCACGCACCTGGAGTGCAGTCTGTGCCATCGAAGGCGGGAGGCCGGGCGGATTGCCAACCTCTGCGAGTGCGGCGGCCCGCTGCTGGCGCGGTACGATCTGGAGACCATCAGGCGCCACTGGAGGCGGCGGGAAGTGGGGCACGGCCCGGCCAGCATGTGGCGTTATGCGCCGGTCCTGCCGCCCGCGCCGGAATCGGTGACATCGCTCGGCGAAGGCTGGACGCCGCTCCTCCGGACGCGCCGGCTGGGGGCGCGCGTGGGCGCCGAATCGGTGTGGGTGAAGGACGAAGGCATCAATCCGACGGCATCGTACAAGGCGCGCGGGCTGGCGTGCGCCATTTCGATGTGCGTGGAATTGGGCATCCGCAAGGTGGCGGTCCCCTCCGCCGGCAACGCGGCCAGCGCGCTGGCGGCCTATGCGGCGGCGGCCGGCATCGCGGCGCGGGTTTTCGTCCCGCGCGACGTTCCCCAAGTCAATTATCTGGGGTGCCGGGCTTGCGGCGCGGACGTCACGCTGGTGGACGGCCCGATCGGCGATTGCGGCCGCCTGTGCGCCGAATTCTGCGCGGCGGAGGGCTGGTTCGACATGGCCGCCCTCAAGGAGCCGTACCGCCTGGAAGGCAAGAAGACCATGGGCTACGAAGTGGCCGAGCAGATGGATTGGGAACTGCCGGACGCCATTTTGTACCCCACCGGCGGCGGCATCGGCTTGATCGGCATGTGGAAGGCTTTCGACGAGATGGAGAAGCTGGGCTGGATCGGCTCGCGGCGGCCGCGCATGGTCGCGGTGCAGGCCGAGGGATGCCAGCCGCTGGTGCGGGCTTTCCAGGAGAACGAGCCGCGCAGCCGCTACTGGGAAGACGCCCACACGGTGGCGGCGGGACTGCGCGTCCCCCAGCCGCTGGGCGACTTTCTGGTGCTCGAGGCGGTCCGCGCCAGCCATGGCGTGGCTCTGGCGGTGAGCGACCAGGAAGCCCTGGACGCGGGCGCCGCGCTGGCCTCCGAAGAGGGAATCCATCCCTCCCCGGAAGGCGCGGCATGCGTGGCCGCCCTCGAAAAGCTGCTACTTTCCGGCTTTCTGGGGGGCGCCGACCGCATTGTGCTCTACAACACCGCATCGGGGCTGAAATACCCGGAAGTCTACGCGACGCGCTTTCCGCGAACCGGCGCCGGCGAGCAGGACAAACTCGGCGGCCTGATCACGCCCAGATGAGCGACCATCCGTTCCGAAAGAGCTTGCGGAGTTTGTCCGTGAGCGGAAGGCGGGCCGGCAGCGCCAGGTAAACGGAACTCCGATTACCGGGGCAGCGCTTCGATCGTTTCCGCCAGGGCTGCTTTCATCCTAGATCCGGCAGTTGGCCAGAGCGGTGAGCGGTAGGGTCGTCTGGTTGCCGTGCGTGGTTCGACGGCCGATTCCGTGCAACGGCAGCGATGTCCCGCCAACGCGCTCAGCAGGAGGGCCCCCAGGATATCTTGCTTGGGCGGGGCATTGCCGCCGAGGTAGTTCAGGGGACCATCCTCGACCCACTGCCGCCACAGGCCGTTCGCTTTGAGAAACTCGAGAAAGTCCGTCACCGGCGCGAACGCGGTCACCGCCGCGTCCGGATCCCTGCGGACAAAGACCTTATCGCCAAAGGTATCGACCGCTTTGCCCCGGCCCACAAGCTCCCGATCCCCTCTTTTCACTTCGCCCCGCGGATAAGCCGGAATCAGGACCCGATTATCTTCGTACTCGCGCAAGCGTAGTTCCCGTTAGGTTATCGGGCAAGCGGAATTCGGGCACTTCATGCTGGACCGAGCGTCATCCCGACCGTCCTTCCAACCCTCGGCGCATCGATCGGGGCGATGTTCCCGGCGGAGCAGACGTTCTCGCCTGTCCCGCTGTGGATTACGCGGTGCGCTGGGATTCGGACTTATCGCCGGAGATGGCGGCCTGGGCGGCGGCCAGACGGGCGATGGGGACGCGGTAGGGGGAGCAGGAAACGTAGTTCATGCCCACGCGGTAGCAGAACTGGACGGAGCTAGGCTC
>Ga0182027_10003611_pt1 | contig 24370 bp, 19 predicted proteins | sample 712E1DmetaG_FD_121300 | JGI IMG/M metagenome (GOLD analysis project Ga0182027, IMG submission 121300) | Permafrost microbial communities from Stordalen Mire, Sweden - 712E1D metaG (Illumina Assembly) | ecosystem: Environmental > Terrestrial > Soil > Wetlands > Permafrost | place: Sweden... | reverse complement strand
CAGTCCCGCGTCTTTGATAATTCCACCCATCGTAAAAGCATTGATCGGGTTGTTACGCGGGATGATGATAATTCGATCCTCTTTTACCATCGAGATATGTTTCCCCTCGCGAACAACGCGAAACCCTGCTTTCTCAAACGCTTTTACGGCTTGCTGGTGTTGAATTCCCGCCAATTTGGGCATGGCTACAGTGGAACCTCCACCATTCGAGTCGGTTTATCTTTGAGCAGTATTTCAATCGTCTCCAAATACGCTTTGATGGCATCCTTGATATTTTCCATGGCTTCTTCTTCCGTCGCTCCCTGTGACCAACAGCCCGGCAATCCAGGACACCAAACGGAATAACCTTCATCTGTTTTTTCAAGTCGAATTTTATATTTCATTTTCTTATCTCCGTAAAAGTCTCAAGACAACCGCCTATAAAGGTCAGCATTTTTATTAAGAACGCGTTCGAGCACTGCTTGAAAATCTTCCATCGGGCGGGTCAATAATTCTTCGAGGCTGGCGCGCATCAATTCTTTGGGAGCAACGCGAAACCGTTCTGCAAGCTCCTGAAGCTTCTTCAATCTTTCATCGGGTAATGCAAAGGTAAACGTAGTCATCAGTTACCTGCTTTCGCTTACCAGCAAATTATACAACCAAAACGAAGCACGTCTCCATGTTATTCTATGGTAAATTATCTCCATGCAAAAAGATATATTGATTATCGGCGGCGGACCTTCGGGGGTTTCAACGGCGTTGCATCTCGCGCGGATCGCGCCACAGCTAATCGAACGAATCCTGATCCTCGAAAAGGCGCATTATCCAAGGCATAAACTGTGCGCAGGCGGATTGACCGCCGACGCGGAGGTTATCCTTGAACGGCTCGGCCTGGACGTGAGCGAAGTCCCGCATGTGGACGCGTCCGCGGCGCACTTGGACTTCGCGGGCAAAGGCCTGACGATTTCACTGCCCAATGCACATGCGTTGCGAATCATCCGCCGCAACGAGTTCGACGCATGGCTGGCTCAAAAGGCAAGAGATCAGGGAGTGGAGATCAGGGAAGGCGTGACGGTAAAGAATATACAACCGAAGACAGATTATCTAAGCGTAGAGACTGATGCGGGAACATACAGCGCACAAATCGTGGTCGGGGCAGATGGCTCGAACGGCATCACGCGGCGATGTATTTTGCCAAATGAATCCATCCATACTGCGCGAGTGCTGGAAGTGATCACTCCTGAGACAAATATCATCGCAAGCAAAGAAAAGGCATCCCCTTTAGAGAGGAGATTGCTTCGTCGGGAAGAACACCCTCCTCGCAACGACATCCATGACAATGACAGACATGAGAGAGGAGCGGCATATTTCGATTTCTTCCCGGTTCCATCCGGCGTTGCGGGATATACATGGGACTTCCCCACACAGGTCAATGGCGAGCCGATGCGCTGCTGGGGAATCTATGATGCGAATGTGCTGGCAACCAAGGAACGCCCGGCGCTGAAGGAACCATTAGCTGAAGAAATGTCCCGCCACGATTTTGACCTGAGCCAATATGAACTCAAAGGATACCCCATCCGCTGGTTCAGCCCTTTCAACCAATATGGCACAGCACGCGTGATCCTCGTCGGCGACGCGGCAGGGGCGGATGGGATCTTCGGCGAGGGGATCAGCATGGCCCTGGGATATGGAGCGGTCGCGGCTGAAGCGATCCGCGAGGCGTTCGCTCGAAACGACTTTTCCTTCCGCGATTACCGGGGGAGGGTTTTACTCAGCCCGCTCGGAAAAGCCCTGACTTTCCGCACCGGCGTCACCCAGATTCTTTACCATTTGCACTGGGCCTGGTTCCAGAAATTCTTCTGGTGGGTCTTCAAGCCGGTGGTGGCTGCGGTCGCGTGGGTGTTGGTATTGAACTGGGCAAAACGGATCAAGTAATCCCCGCAAAAGTTCCTCAGCTACATTATAATCAGCCAAAACATGGAGGAGACATGATCGCCGGATTGGATGGGCTACGGGCATTGGCCTTTTTGGGCGTCTTTGCCTATCACACCCAGTTTCTCAGGTTTGGATGGGTGGGAGTAGACCTGTTCTTCGTGCTGTCGGGTTTTCTGATCACGGATATATTGTTGCGGATGAAGGATTCGATCCAGGGAAAGGAATTCTTCCTCAAGTTCTACGGGAGACGCGCCCTGCGCATCCTGCCCCTGTATTACTTCTACCTGCTGGCCCTGACGCTGATCGTCCTGCTGATCCCCAACCTGAACCTGGGCCCGCTGATCAAGAACTTCAGCGATGAGTTCCAACGGAACATCTGGTACGGGGTTTTTTATGTGTATGATTTTTTCTCCGCCACCTCAAGTTATGCAAAAAACTGGTCCTTCACCCATTTGTGGTCGCTTTCCGTCGAGGAGCAGTTTTATCTCGTCTGGCCGCTTTTGATCTTCCTGGTCCCCAAAAAGCATTTCAAAAAACTTTGCCTGATCGCCATCGGCCTGGGGCCAATCCTCCGCTTGATCATCACGACCATTTACCGTTCCCACTTTTCACCGATCCTGCTCGACGATCCCCAGCAAGCCACCTACGTCCTACCCTTTTCCCAGATCGATGCGTTCGCGCTGGGAGCATACATCTCACGCTTCGAGATCTCCCGCCCGCGCGGACAGCTCCTGGCCATGGTCATTCTCACCCCGGCGCTGGGGATGCTTGCCGATCAACTCACAACCGGACAATACGTCCTGGCGACCCTGGGCTATAAACTGCCGCTGGCGGGAGCCTATAAGGAGGTGTGGGGCTACAGTTTGTTAAACTACCTGTTCGCCGTCCTGCTCTTCTGCGTGGTCCGAACGAAATTGTTCACCAGCGACCTGAGCGGCAGCGTCCTCCGTTACCTCGGGAAAATCTCCTACGGCTTATACGTGTACCATTATTTCACCCTTGCAGTCGTGACAGGCCTGTTCAAAAAATTCGGCCTGCCCTATACTCTCGGCTCCAGCGAGGTGTTCTGGACCGCGCTGCTGGCGACCATCGCCGTGGCCAGCCTGAGTTATTACCTGCTGGAAAAACCGATCCTCGGTTTGAAAACCCGCTTTTTCGAGATTGCCCCTACTGCACCTGTTTCAGAAAGCCCGGGGAGTTCAGTTCACGCTCCAGCAGATAAGTGAAATACCCCTGCATCAGGGCCTCCGCCTCTTTCCGAACCTCGGGAGCAGGCCGGGCGCGGGAGGCTTCCTTATAACCCGAACGCTGGAAGTGACGAAGATACTTGAGCGCCTCCTGCGAAATGTCAACGAGATTCGGCAGGCCTTTTCCGCAGGCAGGACAAATCACACCACCGGCGCTGAAGGAGAAGAATTGATCCTCGGCTTGGATCTCGCGTCCGCAGTTGGCACACTCGAAGAGCCGCGGCCGGAATCCAAGCTCATCGAGCAAGCGCATCTCATAATAACGGATCGCCAGCCAGGGATCGGAGTTGGATGCAAGGCGCGCCAGAGTCTCGGTTAATAAGCGGAAGAGGGTCGGATGCTCGAGATGATCCTCGTAGGTAAAGCGATCGAGCAATTCAATCACATAGGAAGCATGACCGGTCAAGATCAAATTCTCGCGCAGGGGCAAATAGGCATCCACCGTATCGGCCTGCGATACGATGAACAGATCACGGCCGGCAGCGAGCTGAAGTTTAACGTACGTAAAGGGTTCGAGATGCCCGGCCTTGCGCGAGGTGAGCTTGCGCGCACCTTTGACAATGGCGTGCGTCTTTCCAAGCTGACGCGTGTAGAGAATCAAAATGCGGTCGGCTTCGCCATAATCGGAATGGCGGAGCACCACCGCTTCCACGCGCAGGGAATGTTCGGGCCGGGGCATAAGATTCGATATTGGTAATTCGATATTCGATGTGCGAGAGATGAATATCGTTTGTGGGCTTATATTTTTAAATCCTTTGGCGTAAATGCCTCGGGAAGCAATTCCTTTACCGCGGTCTGTTTGATGAGTCGGCCGTGCCCATCGGCAATCAACACAAGCGTATCCAAGCCAAACTCAGCCAGCACCTGACGGCATGAACCACATGGCGAGCCTCCGTTATCGGTGACAACGGCAATGACATCGAACTCGTGCTCGCCCTCCGAAACGGCCTTGAAGACCGCCACGCGTTCCGCACAAATCGTGGTTGGATAGGCGGCGTTCTCAACGTTGACGCCCGTGTAAAGACGCCCGCTCTTCGTCCGCAAGGCTGCGCCGACCGCATAATGAGAATAAGGCGCATAGGCGCGGCGGCGCGCTTCGTTGGCGAGATCGATCAAATATTGCTTTTCCTGATCAGTGAGAGTCATAACAACCTTTTCCATGACAGAGATCACGAAGCACACAAAGCCTTCCCAATTGCTTCGTGATCCCCGTAGTTATCCTTCCTTTTTTCTTTCCAACTTCTTGATGGCGCGCGCGGGCACACCGACGGCAAGCATATCGGCAGGGACATCCCTGGTGACGACCGCGCCCGCGCCCGTTTTGGCGCGATCCCCGATCTTCACGGGCGCGACCAGCATCGAATCGGAGCCAATGAAAACATCCTCGCCGATCTCGGTCGGGTTTTTATTCACGCCGTCGAAGTTACAGGTGATCGTCCCCGCGCCGATATTGGTGTTCCTGCCAATGGTCGCATTGCCGATGTACGAAAAATGTCCCATCTTGACACCTTCGGCAAGATAAGAATCCTTTACCTCCCCGAAATTACCCATGTGGACATGCTTCGCCAAATGGGCGCCCTTCCGCAGGCGTGCGAACGGTCCGATATCCACATCATCCTCCAGCAGCGCGCCTTCCATCACGGACATAAAGACCGTGCAATCATTCCCGATGTTTGAATCCCGAAGATGCGAATTGGGACCAATCTGATTGCGCTCACCAATCACCGTGGTTCCCTGAATAAAGGTGTTCGGCAAGATGACGGTATCCTTTCCGATCCTGACATCGGCTTCAATATACGTCACAGCCGGGTCCATGAGGGTGACACCGTTCAGCATATGTGCACGGTTAATGCGCTCCCGCATGGCAGATTCGGCCTCCGCCAGATGAACACGCGTGTTGATGCCGATCGTCTCGATGAGATCATCGCAAACCACCGTTTGAATTGCCAAACCATCCTGGACTGCCAACTGTGCGGTATCCGTCAGATAATACTCGCCCTTGGAGGAGACCTTGATCCGATGCAAGGCATCCCACAACCAATCCGCCCTGAAGCAATACGCACCGACATTCAATTCGTTGACTTTCAATTGTTCAGGCGAGGCCACAGATTCCTCGACAATCGCGGCAACCGTTCCATCGTTTTTGCGCAGGACGCGGCCAAAGCCGCGTGGATCAGCAGCAATTACGGTCAGCATGGTCAGCGGGCCGCGATTCGCCTTCTGGGTCTCAACGAGCCGCTCCAATGTGGAGGCCTGAAGCAAAGGCATATCGCCATACATTACCAGCACGTAATCCGTTTTGCCTTTGAGGAGGGACTCCGCCTGCATGACGGCGTGACCCGTGCCAAGCTGCTGATCCTGGATCACAAATCGAACATCACCGGAAATAGCACCCCGCACCTGATCGGTCACATGGCCCAAGACCACGATGGGCGGCTCATCACTGGCCCCCATCACCGCGGCAAGAGAATGGGACAACATCGGCCGGCCGCAAATGGGGTGAAGCATTTTAGGAAGGCCCGATTTCATGCGAGTACCCTGGCCAGCGGCCAGGAGGACGGCAGTAGTTTTCATATCACACTCCTAAAAATAAAACAGGCCTGCTTGCGCAAGCCTGCCCGCACTCATGGTTCGAGTGTCTAGAGAAAAATTCCCGCTTGCGCGGGTTGGAGGATAGACTGGGGCGCCTGGATTCGAACCAAGATCCACAGCTCCAAAGGCTGGTGTGCTGCCCTTGCACCACGCCCCAATGAAAAGCGCGCAAATTGTATCACACTATTTTTTCGTATCGGGTGTCAAGCCCATCTTGCGGGCCTCCTCATAAGAGATGACCTGAGGATTATTCGATTTCCTGGCATTCTGCTCCGCAGCTTTGTTCCAGAAATCATCGATCTCCTTTTGTTTGACCTTTTGTTTGGATGCATCCTTGAGCAACGCCTCCATTTCCGGAGCAGGTGGAACTGCCGGTAATAATTCACCGGTCCTGCCTTTTTTCTTAATCGGAGAACCTGCCGGAGGCGCGGGCGGCTCCTTCAATTCAGAGGTAACACCCATCGAACGCAGGGATCGTTCCACCTCATTGCGCAGGGCCAGCATAGCACGCAAGGTATCCTGAATATTCTCAAAGCCAGCCAATTTTTCGCCTGCCAGCAACAAAACATAAGCGCCCGTGATGGGCATCAGCAAAAGATCCTCATCACCGCCGCTAAAGGCGAAGTGCTGATCAAGCGTCTGCTGATGATTGTAGCTGGCAACTTTCAAGCCGGCGTTGAAAATGGCGGTCAAGACGGTAAACAGCGAGTACTCCATACTGCTATCAACCAAGGCACCGGCGCGGACCAACACCGCGCCGCGCTCGTTCAGAAGAAATACCGCGTGGGCATTGATATCCTGGCGAAAGTTCGCGAGCAAGTCCGAGACGCGCGCGCGCCTAGCTTCCTCCTTGGCCGAACCTGATTCCGGAGGAAAGATGGTGCTGACCAGTTCCAAGCTGCGTTCCACCACATCCAGAAAATCCGCAAGGGAAATCGGCTTATCGAACAAAGCGACCGCACCGGCATTCAGCATTTCATCGCGGGACTTACGATCGGTCATCCCCGAAATCAAAATCACCTTCACTTCCGGCTGGCGGGCGCGGATTTTATGGATCAATTCAATGCCACTCATACCGGGCAATTTATAATCGGCGACCAAAAGATCAATCCGTTTACGGCTCGCTTCGAGCAAAGCCTCCTCCCCGGAAGGCAACTCGAAAATCTGCAGATCGCTGTTCTTCAAAGTATCCAGCGTGGAATGCAAAAGACGCAAAATGTCGCGATGGTCGTCAACGAGCAGAATTCTATGTTTCATCTCTTTCCCAAAATCTATTTGACCATCCAACAGGCCGCCCAATGATTTGGTTTGACCTCGCGGAATTCCGGCTCCTGTTCCGAGCAGATTTTTTCCGCAATAGGACAGCGCGGGTGGAAGCGGCATCCGCTTGGAGGATGGAGGGGACTGGGCACATCACCCTTGAGGATCAACCGATTGCGTTTCATCTTCGGATCAGGAACGGGGATGGCCGACATGAGTGCCCGCGTATACGGATGCTCCGGATCGTGATACAACTCATCCCGGTCGGCCAGTTCAACCATTTTGCCCAGATACATCACGGCCACACGATCGGAGATATGCTCCACCACGCTGAGGTTGTGGGCGATGAAAAGATACGTCAGGCCAAATTCCTTTTGCAGATCCTTCAATATGTTCAGCACCTGTGATTGGATGGACACATCCAGCGCTGAAACCGGTTCATCGCAAACGATGAATTTGGGACGCAAGGCCAACGCGCGCGCAATCCCGATGCGCTGGCGCTGACCACCGGAGAACTCATGAGGGAAGCGGCGGGAATGGTATTCCTCCAGTCCCACCTTCTTGAGCGTCTCCTGCATAATTTCGATACGCTCTTTTGCCGTGCCAATGTGATGAATATGCAAGCCTTCCATCACTGATTCGCCAATCGGCACACGCGGATCGAGTGAGGCATAGGGGTCCTGGAAAATGATCTGCATATCACGGCGGATCGGTTTCAACTCGCCGGACCTCAACTTGAATATATCCACGCCGTTATACAGCACGGAACCGGCCGTCGGCTCGATCAGCCTGAGCATGGTCCGACCAACCGTAGTCTTGCCACAGCCCGATTCACCCACCATGCCAAGCGTCTCACCCTTCCTGATGGTGAAACTGACATCATCCACAGCCTGGACATTGGCCACCACGCGCTGCATCACGCCGGCCCGCACTGGAAAATATTTTTTCAGCGATTTGACCTGGATAAAATCCGAGTTTAAAGCGTTTTCGCTCATTGAATACTCCGTGGGCGCAATCAGCGCGCTCTCAGCGGCGCCTGATGGCCTTCCGCATTTTGATACAGCCAGCAACGAACAATGTGGCCCGGTTTGACTTCAATCAACTGCGGATCTGACTCACCGCAAATCTTAAGATCATATTTAACACGCGCCGCACAGCGCGGCGCAAAGCGGCAACCCGGCTTCGGATCAACCAGATTGGGAACACTGCCGGGAATCACATCCAGCCGTTCCTTGATCTTGCCCAGAATGGGAATGGAGCCGATCAAACCCTGTGTATAAGGATGGAGAGGATTGTCGAAGAGTTCGATTGATTCAGCCTGCTCCACGATCTCGCCTGCATACATTACAGCCACGCGTTCCGCCATTTCGGCGATGACGCCGAGATCATGTGTGATCAAAATAACGGACGTGCCCAGGTTCTTGCGCATCTCCAGCACGAGGTCGAGGATCTGCGCCTGGATGGTCACATCCAAAGCTGTGGTCGGTTCATCGGCAATCAAAAGCTCAGGCACACAAGCCAGCGCCATGGCGATCATCACACGCTGGGCCATGCCGCCCGAAAGCTCATGAGGATAAGATTCAGCGCGGCGTTCAGCCTCAGGGATGCCCACCATCTTCAACAGTTCCACGGCGCGCTGGTGACCCGCTTCCTTGCCAAAATCCTGATGGATGCTCAACACTTCGGAGATTTGATCCCCCACTTTGAAGACCGGATTAAGCGCGGTCTGCGGCTGTTGAAAGATCATCGAGATGCGGTTTCCGCGCACTTTCATCATCTCGCTTTCCGATAAATTCAACAGGTCGGTTCCATCCAACAAGATTTCACCTTCCAGCACCCTGCCCGGCGGCGAGATCAACCGCATGACCGAGAGCGATGCCACACTCTTGCCGCACCCAGACTCGCCAACCAGCCCGAGGATCTCGCCGGGATAAACAACGAAGTCCACTCCATCCACAGCGTGAACCACTCCATCCTCAGTAAAGAAATGGGTCTTGAGGTTTTTAACTTCCAGCAAAGGTTTCTTATCGGTCCTTGCCACAGGCCAGCTCCTTAAACGGAATTGACTGATTATAGCAAATATTCATGTTTATGGAGCAGGAATCGCCAGGGAAGGCGCGCCGTAAATCCCGCTCAAGCCCCCCAGCATACCATTGAATGGATACCTGATGCTTCGATAGGCCTCATAGATAGTGTCTGAATATAAAGGAATGAATGGAAGGTCCTGCACCAGGGTGGATTGAATGCCAAAAACATCCTTCTGTGCGGCTGTCAGATCGCTGGTCGAATTCAACGCCTCACAAGCAGACTGAAGGTAATTACTGTGATACCCAAACGGATTCCCATCCTCGAACCAATCGCATAAATAGCCGGGATATTCGCCTACGCGCCAGCCGAGGATCGCCATATCATATTGATGACTGCTAAAAACTGCATAGCGAAGTCCTTCAGGATCCATAGACTCCACCACGAGTTGAATGCCCACCAGGGACAGTTTCTGATTAATGGAATTTCCCATATTTATTTCAAGGTCATTGGATGATGCAACCAACAGGTTCATTGCAGGAACAGCCCCACCGTTCGGCAAGGTAAATCCCAGACCATGCGCGTTTTGCGAAGGCGAAACCTGCCATTTATAACCGGCGGCTTTGAGAATCTGAACCGCCTGCGCCAAGCGAGGTATTGAATCAAGGCCATTACATGGCAATACTGAATTGGAATTATCCCATGATTTTTCAGCCGGTGCCATAAAAAATGTCAATTCACGAACCCCATCTCCCAACTGACCCACCGTGGTTTTAGGGTCAATCACACACGCCAGAGCCTGGCGAAAGGCCGGATCACTTAGAAGCGGATTTGAGCCATTGAATACCAGAAAAGACAAATCAGCACTGGGACTCTCCATAACCGGAAAGGAGTTACCGATCGCTTCACGGGCATTAACCGACAACCCATCCGACTCAAGAATTTCATCCACATCCTTCTTTTGAAACGCGTTCAGCGCATCCTCATCGCTTGGATACGTTTTGTAAAGCGCATTATCAAAATGCGGTTCATTAAACGGATGCGCCGGGTTACCCTTATTGACCCAGACGCCGTTTTGCTGACCAGCAGGCATCCAATCGCCAAGGGTCGGTTCTTCCTGACCATCCAGTGCATACAATGATTGACGTGCGGCATCCATGGCGGTGGCATACTGCAATTGGTCTTTTGCAATCGCGGTGTTGGTTTGATCCAAGTCCGCCTGCTGACTTTTGATATCCGCCATGGTTTGCAGATAACCACTGCTATTAGCGGCCAATATAGCCAGGTTGGCATTCAGCAAAGCAATTTTTGATTGTATCCCTGCGGCTTGTGCGGTCAACGAAGCGATCTGCGGAAGGAGATCATTCGGCGGCAGCAGCGCCGCAGAACCAGCGACTTTCGATTCCCAATTTGCTTTTTGGACAATCGGGCCTTGCAATGCGCCATATTGCCACACACCGATATTTGGCTGTTTCATAAAATAGAACTTAACTGTATATGAATCCAATGCTTCTGCATGGTCAATAAAATCGGGATCATAAAAATCATGCCAATCGAAGCCGAGTTGAAACGACACAGCGGTATTCACGGTAAAGGCCACATCATCCGCTGTGAAGGGAGTTCCGTCCGTCCACTTTAAATCGGAACGAAGCGGAACCGTCGCGGTATAAAAATTCCCCTCCTGCTGGACGGGCGATGGCATTCCACTGGCAGCCATCGTTTCAAATTTGCGATCCGGAATGGAAAGCTGATATAAGCGCGGCCAATAGCCAGACATAACCGCGTAATTGTTGTAAGAATATCCTTTCGAATCGAATAACGCCCACACATTGACTGGAGCTACATTCCCAATCAATGCAAATCGAATCTCGGAAGCATGCGGGATGGAAGTCGCGTTTGGCATGGGCGAAGGAATAAGGGTCGCCACAGGAGCCGGCTGGCTTGAAGGTTTTGTACCGCAGGAAGCAAACAAAAAAATCAAAAGCGCCGCAGCGGCTGAAAGTCGCACACGGGTCATTTCTTGCAGGCCTGCCCTTCATCAAAGGCTTCGATGTTCCACATAGGATTGGCAGTCGCATCAAGATCGAAATGGCATAAATCAGCGCGAGCCGCAGCGACACTGAGACGGAAAAACAGCGGAATAGCCGGCAGGTCGCTGGCAAAGATGGATTGCGCCTGGTGATATGAATCCGCGTAAGCCTGTTCGCCCGGCAGTGACGATTGGGCGGTATGGCAGGCCGTATCGAAACCCGGATTGGTATATCCGCTCAAATTCACACCCACCCAGTGATTCAGGTCATTGGGAATCTCATCGCTCGTGAACCAGCCACAGGAAGGCTCGATGGCGGGGGTGCCCAGGGCATATTCTGCAAGATCGAAACTACGGCCAAAGAGCGGTCCATTGGGACCGGGTGCATAAAGGTCCTGCTGTGATTCATATCGGACATTAATACCGATACCACACTGCGCAAGCGATTTGGAAAGGATATCCACGATCTGTTGACGCTGGGCGGACTGCGTGGTCAGGTAATCCAAAACCAGAGGAGTACCGCCCGCCACCCCGCTGGCCGAAACTGCGTGCCGTACCGAGGATGTGTCACCGCTAACATATTTCCAGCCGGCCTGTTCAAGAAATTGGGAACCAGAAGTGGCATCAAACTTGTAATCAGGAAGATTGCCGGCAAAGAGAGGATGGCCGGACGAAACAAAACTGGCCGGAACAGAGGACAACCCAAACAGAACAGTATCCACAACCTTTTGCCGGTCAAGACACAAGGCAATAGCCTGCCGCATAATAGGATCTGCAAAGAAATCAGGGCGCGTCTTAAGCAATCGGGGACCTTTATCATATACAGCAGGATTAATCCCCAATCCAAGCCATTCGATGGTTGAGGTCGGTGTGAAGAAGGCCTGAATTTGATGAGCGTCCTGCATTTGCTGAAGCAGAGCAACCTGAGAATCAAGATTGATGCTTGGATCGAGGATATCGCATCCACCCGAGGTCAACTGGCTGATGGCCGCATTCGGATCGGAAATGAAGCGAAAGGTCAAAGTATCGAACTTGGGCAAACCGTCCGAGGCACGGAAGTAATATGGATTCCTGGTCAAGGTAATGTGATTGCCATTTGCCCAATTTTGAATCATATATGCGCCCCAACCCATGGGAACGCGGGAAACGACATCGGCCTGGGAAAGACTTGCGATTCCAAGCTTACTCCAGGCATGCTTCGGAGCAGGAGGGAAGAAATCAGTAAAGTACGTTGGGTCAATAAAACCCGGAACACCCTTCCATTGAACGGTTGAACTATCCGTGGCTGTGTATGATTGAGTATGATCGGCAAGAAACTTAAAAGAGGAAGACGGGTCATTGGAAACAATCTGATATCCGTAGACCGAGTCATCGGCGGTGAGGGGTGTGCCATCCGACCAGGTCAGATCCGTGCGCAATTTAAAGGTGACGGTCATTTGATCCATCTGCAAACCAAAACCGGGATATGTAACCGCACAGCCATCGGCGCGGCAGCCAGCCGGGCGAACACGAACTCCCAAAGCCAGTGCCGTCAGGCTGCCATCGGCACCCACGACCTCACCCCCACTGCTAACAGGTACTTTTGTAATGACCGCATCGCCATCTACAATGGCAGGAAGCTTTTGCAAAACGACGGGTTGATAGGTATAGCCGACGGTATCAATCGGCCCATCGTCAACGGCGGCCAGTACGCTTTGTGCAGCGGCATTGAGTTTTCCAAAGGGATAAAGGGTATTCGGTTCCTGACCCAGGCAAATCGTCAGTGCACGCGGCGAGGGTGTGGGTGTAAATGCAGGCTGGGAGGTTATGTTAGTAGGGACAGGCGCGGTCTGCTGACCTGCGTTCGGGGTGGAGGAAACATTCCCACACGCGGACAAGAGCACAACGACAAGAGTTAACAAAGGAACGGATCGTCGAAATCCGTTTTTGATTCTGATCATGCCACGCTCCTCATTGAAAAAATATTCGGGCCTTGCGACCCGAATCCTATCACATCCTCGCCCAATTGATCCGTCTTCGACAACTACTTCCTGCGGTTTTCCCTAACATAACGCGAGGCACCGATAATCCCCAAAAACAAACCAGTTATGGAGGCTGTATAGGAAAAGAAATTCAAGAAGAAGGTGGATGGGAGTACCTGGATCACCATCAGGAATGGAAAGATCACTCCCATCATTGATAATATAAAGCCAAGCAAAATGAATTGCCAGGGACGCATTCGTTCGTTATTGGTATAGCCAGCAAGCCACAAGATGTCCCGGCTCAGGCTCGAAATCCGGAGGTTCCTTGACCTCACATAAACCCTGGATGGCTTTGGAACAACGCGGATGGAAACGACATCCGGTAGGCGGATTTACCAAACTCGGCGGCTCGCCGGGTGGGAGTTCCTTGAACGTTTCGGCGTTGCGGGCATCCGGTTCAGAAGTGCCGGTAAGCAAAGCCATGGTGTAGGGATGAAGCGGATGATCCAATACCTGGCGCACATTGGCCTTTTCCACGAGATTGCCCGCATACATGACGAAGATGCGCTCGGAGAAATAGCTGACGGTTGAAAGATCATGTGTAATATAGATGACGGAAAGGTTATGCGTTTCCTGCAAACCGCGCAAAAGCTTAAGAATCTCCACGCGCACAGAGGCATCCAGCATGGATACCGGTTCATCGGCCACCAGGAATTTCGGTCCCATGATCATGGCGCGCGCAATCACCACTCGCTGCTGCTGTCCACCGCTCAACATATGGGGGAACTTCTCAAGGAAATCCTCCACAGGTGTAAGCTTTACTTCCTCCATTGACTTGCGAATACGCTGATCGCGCTCTTCCTTGCTCTTGACACCATTGACGATCAAAGGCTCTTCCAGGATTTTTCGAACATTCATGAACGGCGGGAGGGCGCCGTACGGATCCTGTTGAACGTAACCGACGAGGGAATGATACGTGTGCAGGCCCTTACCATCCAGTTCCGCCAGGTCCAGGTCTTCAAAAACAACCTTCCCTGTGGTAGGTTTGTACAGCGCCAGGATGGTTTTCATCAGGCTCGATTTTCCGCATCCGCTTTCGCCGACAACAGCGATTGTCTCCCCTTGATGGACATCGAACGTCACGCCATCTACCGCCTTGACATGACCCGCATTACTAAATCCGAAACGTCTCAACTCAAACCAAACATGCAGATCGGTTATGGACAACAAAACTTTTCTTTTATCTTTCTCCACATCTTTTGTTTTCACCGGGGCAACCATGACCAGCTCCCTAACTCAGGAATATAACCAGCATTTGACTTTGCGTTCATCTTTTTCGACCACAGGCGGATCCTCGACACATTTTTCAAAGCGAGCCGGACAACGATCGGCAAAACGACAGCCCTTGGGCAAATCAATCAGGCTAGGCGGCCGGCCGGTGATGAATTCAGGTTCCTTTGTGCCATGCAGGCGCGGGACGCTGGCCATTAACTTCTGTGAATAAGGATGAAGCGGTTTATCGAAGAAACGATAGGCGTCGCTGACTTCAACGATCTGACCAGCGTACATAATCGCCACATCATCCGCCAGTTCGCTGGAAGTGGCTATATCGTGTGTAATCAGGATGAAACTAATGCCCAATTCCTTCTTGAGCCGCTTCAATACATTGAAGATGTTGGCCTGAGTGAGAACATCCAAGGCGGAGGTCGGTTCGTCGAGGATGATCAGGATCGGAGAGGTGACGAGGGCCATGGCAATGGCCACGCGCTGGCGCATCCCACCGCTCAACTCGAACGGATAGCGGGAAATAAAATCATCGGGAACGCCAACATGCTGGAACATCTTCCTGACCAGGGAAAGCGCTTCCTTCTTATCCACACCGAGGTGAACGATGGCAGGCTCAGCCACCTGTTCGCCCACCCGGATCACGGGATTCAGCGCGTTCATGGCGGCCTGCGGCACCATCGAGATGGATGCCCAGCGAATATCCTGGCGGAACTCTTCATCGGTCAACAGCATGACATCCCTGCCATCCAGGTAGACCCGGCCAGAATATTTCCCTGCGTTGCGTGGCAGGAGGCGCAAAATGGCCTTGGCGAGAGAACTTTTACCGCAACCCGATTCGCCAAGGATCACGACCGCCCGGTTGGAGGCAAGCTCAAAGTTCACGCCATCCACCGCCTGAACCGGCCCATGAGTAGTATTGAAATGCAGTACCAACTCTTCAATGCGGAGAAGCTTGTTATTTTGTGGCATTGGTTAGATATCCCTCAAGCGTGGATTGAAAATACGATCCAGCGCAAACCCGAGCATGGCAAAACCAAGACCAGTAACCATCAACAAGATCGCCGGTTCCATAATCCAATAGTAATATCCTTTATAGAGCGCGCCATTTGTAAATGCATCATCAATGATCTTGCCCCAGGTGGGCAAAACAGGATCGCCCAAGCCAAGAATTGCCAAAGTTGATTCAAGAAAGACGAAGGATGGAACGGAGGAGACCAAGCCTGGGATCAAGAGCGGGATCATACGCGGGATCAGGTATGTAAAGATAATGCGGGCATCGGATGCACCGTACGAACGGGCCGCCTCGATATACATTGACTCCTTCACTTGCATAAAAATAGCGCGATAACTCTTGATGCTGCCAGTAAAAATGTTCAAGACAATCGTCACTCCCAGAATGACCCAGATACTGTGCGAGTAAAAGGTACCCACCATGATCAAAATAGCCAAATAAGGCAAAACCAAGTTGACCTCGGTTATACGCTGGATCAATGCATCCACCCAGCCGCCATACCACGTGCCAATCGCGGCAATAATCATGGTGGTGAACAATGTTCCAATGGAAGCCAGCAGGCCAAAAGCCAAGGCAACCGGCGCACCCCACAGCAAAGCGACCATCAAATCACGGCGGTATTGATCCGTGCCCGCCAAACCATATACCTGACCCTGGACGATAAACTCGGCATTAATATCCGAACCTTGCTCAAAGGTAATGCCTACAATCTGTACCTGGTATTTTCCCTTCATCACCTTATTGGTTTTCGGGTCATTAAACAACGTCTGAATCGGATCTTCGCCATTCAGACTCTGTTGGAACTGCTGATCCTGAGAAAACCGAACCGTTTGCTGCTGGCCGATGCCGAGGTTATCAATGCGTGTATTGCTGCCATCCGGCGCCACCCAATTAATGGAAACAAACGGTTGTTTTTGGGCATACTTCGAAGTGAAATTAATCAACACATCCTGAGGATAACCATCCGCCTGGTAATCAAAGGAATAGGAAATGTTGATCGTATTCGTATTCTGGGCACCGAGGGTGACCTTCTTGTTCATGGTTCCATCGGTAGTGTTTGCGACAAAGGAAAGAGGCTGTTTTTGGGTCGAAAAGAAATTAAACCAGGATGGCGGGGCAAATTTCGGATTCGCACCCCATACATCTTCGCCGCCGCGCCAAAGGTAAATGGCCTGATTGTAAGGAATTTTTATGACGGCATAAATGGACACCAACACCAGCAAGAGAACCATGGTCACGCCAATTACAGCAGACGGATAACGCCAAATCTCGCGAAATGTGTTCTTGAGGGTGTTCATGATTAACTTCCTACTTTGACTCTGGGATCCACGAGGGCATATACGAAATCAAGCACGAACACGGTGATCGCAAGCAGGTAGGCATAGATGATGGTCAACCCGACGATGACAGGGGTATCAAACAGGCCAATGGCCTGATAGAAAGTACGTCCAAGGCCGGGCCATTCAAAGACGGTCTCGGTCACGATCGCACCCTGCCATACGCCAATCAAAAGCAAGGCAAATTGGGTAATGATTGTGGGCAGAGTTGGGCGCAGAATATACTGGCGCTCGATATCGCGCGCCGGCAGACCTTTGGCTTTGGCCATCTCCACATAATCTTCGCTGGAATAAATGAGGAAGAAGGTGCGCCAGTTATAAATACTGAGGAAGAACTGGCTGATGAACAAGGCCGAGGCTGGAAGTACCAGGTGCTTCAGAACGCTCAAACCAAATTGAATCGGGTTGCTGGGCGGAGGCGAATCCATCAACCCGCCAAAAGGAAGTATTTTAAAGATTGCCGCAAAAATCAGGATCAGAAAAATTCCGTAGAACCAGGGCGGTGGAGTGGAGGTCGGCGAAAGCACAATCACCAACTTATCCCAAAAACTACCATACCGTCTCGATAAAGTCAGCGCCAGAAAAAGACTCACAAAAAACAAAGACAACTCGGACGTGCCCATTAACAACAGGGTGGCAGGCATACGTCCCAGGATGATCAAGCGCACATCCTTGGAACCGCTATCGCTGTTCATATTAATGGCACGGCCCAAATTCAACGTGAGGGCATTGCCGAGATATGTAAAATTACGAACGGCTACGGGCGTATTCAACCCCTGCCGATTTTCCTCAAGAGCGATCTCCGATTGGATCAGTTTCGCGCGTGCATCGGAAGGCATATTTCGCAATCTCTGATCAGCCGCCGCTCTCTGGGTGATAAAGTCGGTGATTTCGCCTTTTATGATGGTATCCACATAACCACCCATATTGGCGATCAAGATGGTCAGGTAAATGCCAATCACCACGGTTACGAACAAAGTTAAAAGGCGCAAGCCCGTGTAGCGAATTACCCGTAAAAACGTGCTGTTTGAGGTTTTTTTCGCTTCGGTTCCCAAGGTTGGTTGTGACTGAGCAGCGACTGCCATTTGTACCTCACAAATTTAGAAAGGTTAGGGGCAAGGTAGCCTTGCCCCTAACAACATTATACTGTGCTTACGCGCTTCCCGGCCAAATTATGGCGTGGTCACGAAGCTTAAAGTCTGGAACGAAGGCGCGGCCACAGGAATCGGAGCCACAGCGACTTCGATCTTGTTGGAGCCGGCCGCCAGTTTGGAGGTAATGGTCGAGTCAAGCACGACCTGCCACTGACCATCAGCAACTGCGGTGGCAACGCCGGTATTTACCACGGCGCCGGTCGCGTCGAAGATCAGGTACTTAACCTGCTTGATATCCTTTTGCGGATACGGCTGACCATTGAAGGTTACCGAGATGTTGAAGGTCGCCTTGTCGCCGATCTTGACCGAAGCAGGGCCATCCAACTTGACGGTGGCGAGCTTGGGCGTGCTGAACTGCGACCAGCGATCTGCGGTGTCGGGATAGTCAGCGAAGGTCTTTAAGGCAAGGGTCTTGCCGGTCACGTTGACACTGTCCAGATAGTACGGACCTGTGCCAATCCAATAGGTCTTGTGAGCGGTGTACCAAGCTTGCAGATTGGCATACTCGGATTTGGCATCGGCGGCTGTGATGTACTTGCCCAGCGTAGGTGCATAGGGTACGTAGGAATTGCCAGCGAGTGTGGACAAATCCGCGGTCAGAATATCGAGGCTGGGGCCGCCAACAAAGCTCATCCACTCAACCTTCTTCTCGGTGGCCTTGTCCGTTGACCAAGCCAACTTGCCATCGGCCTCGGCCTGATTGCCAACTGCGATCATGCCCCACGGGGCTTCGCCATAGATACAACCGTGCGTACAATAGTTCGGCCAGATCAGGGTCGGCACCATCAACTCTGCATCCTGATAATAGTTATCGGTGTAATACTCGATCACCAGAGGACTAGTAGAGTCGATCTTGATGCCCTTGAAGGCCTGCTGGAAGGACTGGAACAGCGGGACATAGTTATCGTCATAGATCGGGCTATCGGGCTTGGCACGATCGAAGGTTTCGATGATGTTCATGACGAAGTCAGCTACAGAGAGCGGACTGCCATCATGCCATTTCACCGTCGTGAACAAATCGGGCGGGAAGGTAACAATCTCTTTTGTCTTGGCTTTGGTAAAGTCGGAAGTGGCGAGTGTGTAATAGCCACTGGTATCCAAGCCGCCGACAAATCCAACTGCCCAAGTCGCGAGTTCTTTCTGTTGATCTGCGGCACCCGTAGTGATGCCAGCAACCTTGGCGACTTCGGCTTCAATAGCGGTAATGTTATCAGCAGACTTAACAGCCGTGGCAACATCAACCGTCGTGCCGGTGGTCGTAGAGTAGAACGTCCCGAGATCGGTCGCCAACTTGACCAAAGCGTTGCCGCCTGCATCAAGCGCAGGTGGAGGCGGGGTCGTGCCAGCGGCGGGGGCTGCGGGGGCTTTCATGGTCGTTAAATCCACAGCACCAGCCAATGTTGCGGCCTGTGTATTAACCTTGGCCAAAGCCGCGGCTGCATTGGCAGCATCGGCGACTGTGATGAAGGTTTGGGTCTTCGCATTCCAATCCACCCAAGCATCCGATGGAGGCGCAATCGTATCGGCCGAGGTAACCGTTACCCAATCAAGGGTCTTGAAGACAGGCAGGCCGGTCTGTACGGTTACATCCATCTTCTGGAAGCGCAAAGGCCATACCAAACCGGTATATGGATCATGCACAACTCCGCCCTGGCTTACTGTTCCGGTGATCATGCCCTGATCCCAAGCCCAGTTACTACCGCCAATCGGGTTCCACGGGTCAGTGAAGAAATCGGTGCTGGCCCACTTGAGCGTGCCACCTTCCTGTCCAGCAAAGCGCAGGGTAAACGGCCAGATCGAGGAACTCTCAGGGCTAGTACCCAAGTCACCGGCTACCTGAACCTTGGTGGAATACGGCGCAAAGCCGCGTCCATCAATCAGCCAGACCTGGAGCGAGTCCTGGAGGCTAAGCTGCATAGCCTGAGCCATCAACTGGTGGCGCTCGTCAAGGCTCTTGAAGAGGCCATTGGCAAGGTTATCGCCAACCGTCTGGAAGGCAGGATCGGGCTGATTAGCCGCAAAGACCTTCATACCCTGGGCGCTATCCGGCAAATACATAGCCTGGAAATCGGCCTTGCCATCGCGTTCGATTGAAGTGTTGACCCAGCCTGCAGTGTAAAGATCCCACTTGCAGTCAGGCGGATTGCTGCGGATCCAGAGCGGGGAAGCTTCCGAGGACTTCTTGTAATCACGGGTTACGGTGAAGCCAACGCTCTCCAACTGGGTGGCAATGTAATCGCCCATAGGTTTGCGGGTTCCATCGCCATCATTGCGGATGACGAATTCGAGAGTGACCGGCTTGCCATTGAACTGCCACTTGCCATCCGCACCCTGGGTTGCTTTCAAAGCGGTCATTTCAGTAGCTATGGCCGCTTTCGCCTTATCCGGGTTGAACGCATACTGCGCCTCGAGGCTGGCTGCAACATCGGCGAGATCCGTGTAATCAGGACCATCGGTGATGAAGGGGAAGTATTTGATCAGGCCGCCGCCATTATAGATTTCCTGGTTGATCTGGTTGCGGTCATAAAGCATGTTGGTCGCTTCGCGAATCTTGCGATCCGAGAACGGATTCAACACATTGGTATCCGTGCAGACTGCAGGATTGTAGAGGATATCGTAATAGGTACCTGTGTAAGAGGTATAGTTCATACCGGAAGCCTTGACCGCCTTCACGTCGGAAAGACCGTAGAAGAAGGAATCAATGGCCCCAGCCTGAAGCTGCGTTAGTGCTGAGTCGTTGGACACGACAGAGGCATCAATCTCATCCAGCCAGGCGCCATGGCGGGCAGGCACGGAAGTGGCAGTGGCCTGCGCCACAGGGGCGGCAGTGGCAGCTGGAGTAGGAGTAGCAGTCGGTCCGCATGCCGCCAGCGCCATGCTGAGGGCAATAACGAGACCGATGACAATCATCAAGCGTTTTTGTAGCATTTCGTTTCTCCTCCATATCATATGGATGTATTTGGATACTTTATTTGACATTCTACTTAAGGGGATCTTAATTCAAATATTGAAACACGCGAGGAATCACCTCCTTTTCCAAGAATAGCAGTCAATTCAAAACTATAAACTCTCGGAACCATAGATAACATATTCCGTCATTATACTCCAATTCAAACATTTGAAAACCGGAAGGAATGTGAATAAAAAGTACATCAAGGAAGCGCGGCCCACGGGAGACAATTCTGACTGTCACGTATCACCCCATGATTCCCCAAAGTCATGTTGGGGCTTCAATCTTGCAAATCAAACCGCCCAGCGCGGTAAGTTTTATGATTTCCTTGTGTTGTTGGCCGTTCAAGTTGGATGCGCTTGTTACCAAAAATATGCCTTCCATCAGCTTGGAAAAAGTCATCGCATCGTTCTTGTTGACATTCCATCCTCCCAAAAGTAGAATAGCCATTCTTCACCATATTTTCAGTAAAAGGATAGGACGAAATGTTAAACGATTTCAAAACTTTTATCATGCGGGGCAATGTGATGGACCTGGCAGTGGCCGTCATCGTCGGCGGGGCATTTGGCAAGATCGTTACTTCGCTGGTGGATGACATGCTCATGCCGTTGATCGGGCTTATCATTGGCGGAATTAATTTCACGGGCTTGGCATTCACCGTTGGCAGCGCAAAGGTGACATACGGAAATTTCGTTCAAAATGTGGTGGACTTTCTGATCATCGCTTTTGTCATTTTCTTGATGGTAAAAGCCATCAGCAGTCTGCAAAAACCAGCTCCTGCCGCAGCCGCAAGTTCCAAGGAATGCCCGCACTGCTTCACCATGATTCCGATCAAAGCCACGCGTTGCCCGAACTGCACATCGGAACTGTGATTGTGTTTTTTCATAAACATACTCTGGCAGTGTCAATGACCCCGCCAGAGCGCGTATAATGATTGTAATGGATTTCCTCGACAAGCTCAACCCGCAACAAAGAAAAGCCGTCACCGCCGGGAACGGCCCGATCCTGGTGCTGGCCGGTCCGGGATCAGGCAAGACGCGGGTACTGACCCAGCGTGTGGCATATTTGATCGCCAACGAAGGGATCCGCCCATATCGCATCCTGGCGGTAACGTTCACTAACAAAGCGGCGCGCGAGATGCAGATGCGCGTCGAGAAGCTGCTCGGCGCGGACGCGACACAGGGCATGATGCTTGGTACGTTCCATGCCATCTGTGCGCGCCTATTACGGCGCGAAACGGACTATTTACCCATTCAATCGAACTTCGTCATCTTCGACGCTGACGATCAGGAACGCATTGTCAAGGGGATCATCAAGGAATTCAATCTTAACGATAAGATGTACCGAGCCGTAAGCGTTCATGCTTCGATCTCGAATGCAAAGAATGAACTGATCGGCGCGGATGATTACCCGATCACAAATTACCGCGACGAGGTGGTCAAGCGCGTGTATGCGGAATATCAAAAGCGGCTCATTGGCAGCAACGCGGTGGACTTCGATGATATTTTGATGTACACCGCACGCCTGCTGGAAGATCATCCAAACGTGCGCGAAAAATATGCACAGCGCTTTGAGCACGTGCTGGTGGATGAATTCCAGGACACGAATCTGGCACAATATACCTTGCTGAAACACCTGGCTTCGGCACATCACAACATCTTTGTGGTTGGAGATCCCGATCAATCCATTTATCGCTGGCGCGGCGCGGACTGGCGCAACGTGCAGCGCTTTGAGCAGGATTATTCCGAAGCCCAGGTAATTTTGCTGGAACAAAATTATCGTTCGCGCCAAAACATCCTGGATGCCGCCATGGCCGTGATCAACCGCGCACCTCACCGCCGTAAAAAGAATCTGTTCACCGAGCGCGGCGCGGGCGAGAAAATCCACTTTTATGAAGCACCGGATGACTACAGTGAAGCATCGTTCGTGGTGGACAGCATCGCCCAACTCGTTGCGAGCCGGGACTTCGAACCGGGCGATTGCGCGGTAATGTATCGCACCAATGCCCAATCGCGTTTACTGGAAGAAGCGTTCCTGCAAGCACGGCTCCCGTATCGTCTGGTCGGCGCCCAAAGATTCTACGGACGGCGCGAAGTCAAAGATATCATCGCCTTCCTGCGTCTCGTTCATAATCCCGCCGACGAGGCCAGCCTGGATCGGATCATCAACGTCCCGCCGCGCGGCGTTGGCGAGAAAACGCTGCTCACGCTTCACAACGTAGCGAGGCAAAATAACACCTCGGCTGGACTGGTTACGATGGATTTAGCAAGCGGCTCTGATTCTCCCTCTTGGGGCCAATTCAAAGGCCGCAGTGTAATTGCACTGGCAGATTTCGGCGCGGCGCTCGCGAATTGGAAAGCGGCCGCGCCTGCCCTCACGGTTTCCGAACTCTTTGATCGCATCGTCAACGATCTTAATTACAAAGCATACATTGACGATGAATCCGAAGAAGGCGAGGAACGCTGGGAAAACGTGCAGGAACTTCGACGGTTGGCGGTCGAATATTCAATGCGCACACTGGATGAATTTCTTGAAAACGTCGCACTGGTCGCCGATCAAGATACGATCAAGGATGATGTCAACGCGCCCACACTGCTTACCCTTCACGCCGCAAAGGGGCTTGAGTTTGGAGCCGTGTTCATCGTCGGCCTGGATGACGGCATTCTGCCTCACAGCCGTTCCTTCGACGAGCCGGAAGAGATGGAGGAAGAACGCCGCCTGTTTTACGTGGGCATTACGCGCGCCAAAGACCGGCTCTACCTAGTCCGTTCGGTACAACGCGGCGGACGCGGTTACGCCGAAGAAACCTATCCTTCACGCTTCTTGAGCGATTTGCCCGAAGACTTGATCACCGGCAAATCCCGCACGGGACGCGGACTCAAACGCCAAGCATCCGAATCCGTATGGGCTGCTTCTTCCAGGAAATCACAAGCGGCGCCAGTAATGGAAAGCAAATTCCGCGCGGGGGTGCGCGTCAAACACCCGACCTGGGGCGATGGAATTGTGCTGGACAGCAAGGTGCAGGACGATGACGAGATCGTGGATGTAGTATTTGAAAGTGTCGGCATTAAAAGACTCTCGGCAAGCCTGGCGAACTTAAAGGCAATTTAACTTTGAACGTGATACCTTCTATAATCCGCACAAGCCTGTGTCCTCGACGAAGGAGGCATAGCTTATCAACAAGGAGAGAAAAATGGAATACGTAAGATTTGGTAATACCGGTATGAAAGTCTCGCGTTTATGTCTCGGCATGATGACATACGGGTCAAAGAAATGGCGTGAATGGGTTTTAGAGGAAGGGGAAGCCAGACCCTTCGTCAAGCGTGCCCTGAATGCAGGCATCAACTTCTTCGATACCGCCGATGTTTACTCCCAAGGCGCAAGTGAAGAAATACTCGGCAATATACTGAAAACCTTTGGAGTGAAGCGTGAAACGGTGGTGATCGCCACAAAAGTATTCAACCCAATGAGCGATGAGGTCAACGACCAGGGTCTCTCGCGCAAACACATCATGGACTCCATTGATCAATCCCTCAAGCGCCTCAAGATGGATTACGTTGATCTTTATCAAATCCATCGCTGGGATTACGAAACGCCCATTG
>Ga0182027_10003609_pt1 | contig 24372 bp, 10 predicted proteins | sample 712E1DmetaG_FD_121300 | JGI IMG/M metagenome (GOLD analysis project Ga0182027, IMG submission 121300) | Permafrost microbial communities from Stordalen Mire, Sweden - 712E1D metaG (Illumina Assembly) | ecosystem: Environmental > Terrestrial > Soil > Wetlands > Permafrost | place: Sweden... | reverse complement strand
GTCCCGATGTCATTGCGAGGAGCGTAGCGACGTGGCAATCTCCCGTAGTTCTTTGCAAAAACGCGAGATTGCTTCGCTTTGCTCGCAATGACAAAGCGCGTTTTTGAATATTTAGAGGTGCCCTTTAGTTAGTATGTATAAATGTCCGAATCAGTTAAACAAAAAGGGAGAGAAGTTTTATGTTTAAAGGATTTGCAGCAGCGGTGCTTCTTTTAGTGCTTGCTTTGGCTCTCACTGCCACCAACGCAGCGACTGTCGACCAGGGCAACAGGCTAAAGATCAACTTCGGGGCAACGCCGTGGAAGTTTATAAAAAGCGACCCGATAGGCGCACAGGGTGCATCTTTCAACGATACCGCGTGGACAACGGTCGGTTTGCCCCACACCTGGAGCGAAAATGACCTCTTTGTCAACCTGCCGGCGGGCGGACCGGGGCCGAATATTGGCGGTTTGGGCTGGTACAGGAAACACTTCAGCCTGGACAACAAATATTCCGCTAGAAAAATATTCGTTGAATTTGAAGCTTCTCATCTCGGCATGCAGGTCTATATCAACGACACGCTCATCAAGGGCAACAGCACGGCCAATCCCAACGCGACCCATGTCGTCGGTTTCCTTCCTGTTATCGTAGACCTCACGCCGTACGTGAAATTCGGCGGTGCGGATAATATCCTTGCCGTGCGGGTCGGAGAAGGCGGCTTTTTCTCGACTCCCGGTTTTTCATATGATTTCCGTTTCGGCCAGGGCTGCTACGGATTGTGGCGACCGGTGTGGATGTACATCACGGATAAAGTCTACATCCCCGCCAACGTCTATTCGGTCGTCAATAACTGGGGAACGTACGTGGCCACGGCAACGGCCAGCGACGCCTCGGCCACGGTGCGCGTCCTCACCCACGTGCAGAATGAAAGCGGTGCAAGTCAAAGTGTAACCCTTGTCACCCAGATCGTCGACGCCTCAAACGCGGTGGTTGCCACGCAATCAAGCACTCAGACCATAAATGCGGGCGCAAATTTCGTGTTCGATCAAACCCATACCGTGGCCAATCCGCATCTCTGGTATCCGGCGGCAAGCACCTTTGGCGGGCCGTATATGTATAGGGTTTATCACATTGTTAGTATAGGCGGCACTACCGTCGACCTGTTCCGGACGCCGCTCGGCATCAGGACCATAACCTGGGACAACGACGGGTTACCGGTCATCAACGGACATTCGCACTATCTGTGGGGCGTGGGTTCGCGCTATGATTACCCGGCACTCGCCACCGCGGTCCCGGAAGAACAGCAGTGGCGTGACGCGAAGATTTGCGCTCAATACGGCGGCAGGCTCTGGCGTCCCGGCCATTCTACCGGAAGCCCGGAATTCACGGCCGCCTGCGACGCGTACGGAATCATGCTCATGCAGCCGAGCGGCGACCTCGAAGGGAATTTCTCCACCCAGCAGCTGGCTTTCCCCACCACCAAGAAGCAACTTAAGACCGAATGCCACCGCGACATGATCGTGCGCGACAGGAATAACCCTTCGGTTCTAGCGTGGGAAGTGAGCAACGGCCCCATTGATCCGACATTCGAACGATACCTTAAAGACAGTATCGAGAAGGTATGGGACCCGGTGAATACAAGGGCGATGTCGGACCGCGGATTCGGCGAAGCGAAGAATAATAACGTAGCAGAAGTATGGTCGTGCTCGGGCCGGGGATGCGGAATCGCATTCCATACGAGCAATCCGACGCATCCGATTTGGGGTGCGGAAGAGTGGGACTATACTACTCGCTTCTATCGTTGGGATTACGATAACGAACTCAACCTCGCAAATGTTTTTGTTCAGAACTGGTACCAATATAAACAGGCGAAATGTTTCGGACTCGCGCACTGGTATTTTTCCGAAACACCCGGCGAAACCGGGCTGGGCAGGGGGTTCCAGGAAGCCATGTTCGACCACAACCGAATTCCTAAAATGATGGCAAAAGTTTACCAGGCGTGCTGGATGCCGTTCGAAGTAAAACCGGTGGTGAGCCTTGCCAACCACTGGAACCGCGCGGGCAGCGTCACCGTCAACGCTTTCAGCAACTGTCCGAAAGTCCGTTTGTTGATTAATGGCACTTTGCAGGGCAATCCCGTTGTCCCTAACGCAGGCGGAGGGAGTCTCATGCCAACGCAATGTCAATTCAACGTCACCTGGGCTTCGGGAACGCTGCGGGCCGAAGGACTCGATGCGAGCGGCAATGTTGTCTGTTTCGATGAGAAAAAGACCGCCGGAAATCCCGATCATATCCTTCTGACCGTGGAACCGGCGCTCGTAAAACCGAACGGTGAGACATTCCAGATTACGGCAAACGGGACGGACGCCGCTTTTATCCTGGCCACGGTTGTCGATGCACAGGGCAACTGGTGCCCCACGGCCAGCAACAACATCACCTTTGCCGTTTCCGGCCCCGGCAACTATCGCGGCGGCGCGGACGGCGACGTCAAGGCGGGCGATTATACCGTTCACGCGCCGGGCGACCACGAGCTTTCCGCACAGGGCGGCTACGCCAAGGTTGCGGTCAGGTCCACGTTTACAACAGGCGATGTGACGGTCACCGCGACCTCGGGAGGCCTTGGCACGGGAACCGCGACCTTCACGGTTGTTCCCGCCGTGATCGAAGTTCCGGTCAACGGCGATGTCGGCGTCCGTTCGAGCGCACCTGTACGGACCGCCCTTCCGGATTGCCGGATCGAGACGGCCGGTCAAACGATACGGTATTTCATAAGTCAACCAGCATATCTGTCGGTTGAAATCCTGAGTGCCAATGGACGGATAGTGAAGAAAATTCCTCGCACGCTGCACGCGGAAGGCTGGCACACGGTTGCGCTTGCGGAGCCGTCGCAAAGCGGCGCTACGGGTAATGGTGTTTTTGTCGTACGCCTTACTTCAGATGGCCGAAACCTTGCCGCGAAACGCGTGATACTGATGAGAAATTAGGAGTTCAACCTGATGTAACTGCCAAGAAGGAAGCACCACGAGAAGCTTATTTGGCGCATTGGTGATTTGTGTGGGTCCTGCCAGGGTGCGCCCCTTTCGGCCCTTGTAAGGCGAAAATGCACCCCGTCCATACAGGAGCTTGTGAGAAACGTAACACCCTTTGCAAAAAGCGCTTACGCGAAGTACCGCTCCTGTATAGACGGGTCGCTCGCACAAGGGCCTTCTGGGGCATCACCCTGTCACCCACACAAAAACCCAATGACCCGCTTATTTTGACAGCACAATGCTGCGGGTCACCTGTGCATCGTTGAATCCGGCGGAAACGACATATATGCCGGCCGGGATCGTTTTCGTATCCAGGGGTATGGCAATAGTTTCTTCATACTTTCCATGAATTCCAATGCGGCAAACCACGCGGCCGTCCACAGAGTAAAGCGAAACCGACTTGATTCCCGGGGCGTTTTCGATGAGCAACTGAGCCGCCCGGCCGTTACGGAATACCCGCATGGACAAGCCGCCGCAACCATGCAGTACTCGCGGGGCGTGATCCAGCGCAAGAGAAGGGTTAAGATATGAGAATTCGATCCAGTTGATGTTGAACCCTCCCATTGCCGCAGTCAGACGCAGCGTTTGCACGCCTGTGTCAAGGGTAACCGTGTCATATACTGTCTGCCAGTTCTGATACCCGCCGGTGGAGGGCAAACTGACGATTCCGACTGACTTTCCTTTTGCCGTGAGGTCGATCTTGCCACCGTTTCCGGCAATGCGGTAACCCACGATATAGCCGGTCGCGTACGGCACGCGAACGTTGTATCCCAGATAATCCCCATTGTCCACATACCCAACGTCCAGTCCTCCTCCCTGGTCGGTGGTGATCTCCGTTTGAATTCCTACCATGGTGTCATATAATTCCGCCTCGATCTTCCTGGGCAAAAGGAAAGGGGCGTGAAAAAGCGTCACTCCCCTGTTGGAGACGAGGGGTACTGTTGCGTTTGTCATTTCCGCGGCTGCAGCGGTGACGGTGACGTTGGTCATGTTTCCCCAGTACGTGCCGACAACAGCGTTACCGCTCAGAATCAAATATGCAAGGGTATCGTTGACACGTTGTACCGAGCCAAGGCTGACGCCGGCCGGCAGATTGTCAATTTCCCAGTTCGATACGGCAAGCGTGGATTTGAATTTGTCGTTGCGCGTGAGGACAGTAATGATCTTGCCGTTTTCCGCGCCTTCCACGATGGAGTCGCCCGCCGAAATGCGAATGAGGGGCACGGTCGAGTCGTTCTGGTAAACCCGCACATAGTCAACGATCATATCCATGGGGAAGCCATTTATGGTGTCGATAAGACCACCCATCATGCCGCCGATGGCGACATTGAGGATGATATAGTGCTCATTATTGAAGAACGGAGAGTCGTGGCCGAAAGTACCGGTCTTGTACTTGTTCCCATCGACAAAAAAATCCAAATGGTCTGCATACCATTCCAGTTCATAGGTGTGAAAGTCCGTGACCGCTGTCGTGGCGGTTTGGAACGGGTAGTTTGCCGTCATCCCCCCGCCCGAAAAGCTGCCGGAAAAGGTGTTGCACTGACTAAAGGACTTGTTGTTGCCCCACTGCTCCATAATGTCAATTTCTCCGCACGACGGCCATCCGACATTGGCGATACCGAGCATCCAAATCGCGGGCCATGAACCTCCGCCTGCAGGTAATTTCGCACGACATTCGAGGCGACCATATTTGAACGAGTATTTTCCCTTACTTTCAAGCCTCCCGGATGTGTATTGATAGTTGCCAGAGGATTCATGAAGGCCTCGTAAAACGATGTTCCCTTGTCCATCATGGAACGTATTTTTGATACTGTTGGTGTATTGCTCCTGTTCATTATTAACGTGTATAGTGGTGTTGTAGATCCATTTTGTAGGGTCTGCCCCTGTATTAGCGGCACCGTTGAACTCATCGGACCAGACAAGTTTCCAGTTCTGCGCCGACGCTGTTGAAAAGGAACCAAGGGCAATAGCGGCTACCACGACCCCTATACCCGGACGATTCATAGAGACTCCTTTTTACGAATGGTCGTACCGTATCAATCCACTTTGACGGAATGCTGTTTTAAGCGACTAAACGCCCATGAAGGCATTTATTTGCCGTGATAATAGCCCTGATCAAGTCTCCCTAGCCAACCTCGTCAAAGCCCGTATCATTATGCGGATTATCTCTGTGTCACGGAATTGAAAAATCCCGCCCAACTGGCGGGGATTCTTCTTTAACTGTGGAAATAGTTTACTTTATATTCGCCCGCTAACCCCGCGCCAAGTCGCGGGGCTAGCGGGCTGTGTTATTGAGAACTCCGGCCCTCACCAAGATTGGGTTCTTTTGAGGTGATTCCAGGATGTAAATGCCGGTATGGGTCCTATCGCCGCCGACCTTCCTGCCGTTGAGGGACAGCACCATATTCGAATGGTAGGGCGAATACAGGGTCGACCGCATGGTCGTGTTCGCGGCGGGCATAAGAGTCATCCGGATTCCCGCGGCAGAATACTCCAGAGCGCCTATGTCGGGCGGGCCACTTAAGGGCAGGATATTTCCGGCAAAGTCTTTTCCGCCGTTGCTGGTTATAAAAATTCCGGCATTGATGGCAGGGGAACCGGCATGAAGCGCGTAACAAGACGCTGCATTTGCCCAACCGTCGTGCGCATTTCCGCCGTTCGTGAATTGCGGATCAGCCGTGATTTTATGGGGATCATTCCAGCTCGAACATTTACCATAAAGAACATTGTGGCCGAGGGAAAACAGGCCGTCCATTTTCAAATTATTTGTTCCGTTTGCATAAACAATATTATTGCGGAATAGCAAGTTTTTGCTGCCTCCACCCGCCCCGCCTTGAAAACCGGAATTTGAATTGTTTCCCGAAATATAGAACGTATTATTATAGATATCACAACCATTAATATCCCCCGAAACGGTGGGCAGGCAGCTGTCATTTTCGCTGATATTGTATCGCACAATGTTATTCAAATGACTTCCCCAGCAAAGAAGAATAAGACCTTTGGGGTTGTTGTGGCTATAGTTATACTGATAAATGCACTCCTGATTGTATCCGTCCAAATCAAAAGATTCTCCGTCACTGTTTGGAAAAGAGTATCGAACTTCATTATACTGAACTACCGTCCACCTGTTTGCCCACGTCCATATCCCGGCATAATAATCCTCATTTAGATACAAGCCATGGTCGAGTATGTTATTTTCCATCAGCGCGCTATCGCAAGCACTCAAGACTATGCCGTCACCTTTTATGTATGTCAAGTAGTTGTTCTTTACAATAACATGCGTGCTCTGGTTTTGGTAGTTGTTATTTGAGCTCTTTACGTAGATACCTTCTCTTCCGGAATAGCCGACGTAATTGCTGTCGATCACGACATCATTGAAATGAGCGGACCCACTAGCCACATAGATGCCGCCGTTTGCTTTGTTACCAACTGTTCCAAAACTGTACTGTCCTTCAATTGAGTCCACGTAATTATTTCTTATGTATATATGATTGATCGTCCCCGGGTTCTGGGCGGTTACATATATCCCTTTCCGGTCGGCTTGGGTTGCCCCATAGTTCTTCACTCGGAGGTTGTTTATCTCCCAGTATTGCTGATCGGACAGATACACAACCCCACCAGTCATCCCGTTCCCATCGATGAATGGTTTGTTCCCTGTTCCATACTTGTCGATGATAATCGGATTTCCGCTCGACCCGGATCCTTTGGGCGACAACTGGCCGACCCACTGCTCGCCCGCCTTGAGAAGAATCTCATCCCCTGGTCCGAAGGTCGTACCGTTAACCTTGCTTAGAGACTGCCAGGCGGAGGTTATGGCGGTCCCGTTGTTTCCGTCATTTCCGCCCGTAGCGTCAACATAATACGTGTTTGCTGCTGAAGATCCGATAACGGCAACAACGAGACCAAAGAATACTGAGCCCATCCGGTTTTGCATAGCAGCTGCCTTTTCCCAAAGATTGGGGGGTACACCTGTACACTTTATGAATTGGAATTCCAGTACTTGAATCCCAAAGTTTGCTAACCTCGAAGCTGCTTCGGGGTTAGCAAACGACTATAAAGAATCTTCTTCTTCCTTAGGGATGGAAGATACCTGGCAACTCTGCTGCGGGGTAGTTCATTCGTTGCACACGGGTAAAGGGCCCTTCGTGAAAAACGACAATGTAGACGCCTGAGGGGATGGCCTTTGCAAAACCGAACCTGATCGTCTTTGAAAGCGAAGCCAAATCCGTTTTGCCGTCAGCGGCGGAAAGGGTTCCCATCAATCGCCCAGATATCGTGTATACCGAAAGCCGAACCGGTCCAGGTTTCATTCCGATACCTGCGGCGCTCCCGGAGCGCTCAATGACACGCACCGGAATGTTTCCGGTCAGAATGGTCACGGAGTTATCCGGCAGACTTATTCCCTTGCTCAAATCCGACACGGTAATGGTTGTTGGCGTTGGGTATCCGTCCGTCCATATCTGATGCCGCGTCATCACCATGTCGGAAGGCAATCCCTTCAAAGTAAAGGCCACATTCTGCTGGACAGGACTCCTGTTTATCAACGCCAGCGAACGGGTGGAGGAATCGCGCGAAGCAAAGGCGACAACGGTATTGCGGTTCGTTTCGGTGCTTGCCGCCATTTCTCCCATAAAATAGGTGTTCATGAGATGAAAGAGCTGGCCGGGAAGGTAGGGCTGGTTTGACGGGCTCATCATGCCGAATGCCGGTTCTTTTTCGTTCCAGATGCTCGTTATGTCCCCGCCGTTTCTGACCATTTCAATCATCACAAGCGCGACGTAGACAGCCATCTTGTTCGTATGCAGCCGCGCATCGACATAGTTCCAGTCCCAGGTGAGATTGTATTCAGTGCAATGAATGGGAATATATTTATTTGGACTCAGGACCGAAAGGGTGTCCCTGAGTGTCTTGACAATCCGGGCAATCTTTGTCTGCGTTGAATTGTATATGGCCGAATCCGGCGCATTGGGTGTGCCCCCGACCGCATAAGCGTGAAAAGAGAGGAAATCGATGTTCGGAACAACGGCCCTTACGAATCGAAGCATCAAATCGAGATTGGGCGCATCGCCGAACGCCGGACCGCCCACAAGGACCGTCGAATCGACATTTTTCATGGCCGCGCGGCATCTTTTGACCAGATCGGCGAGGGGCACCGCATCGAGCATCCCGGGAAAGGCGTTTATGTCCCTCTCGTTCGGGACCTCAAAGTATTTGACTTTGCTTTTGTTGTCTACATTAATGATTTTGACCAGGTCGGGACAGAATTGCCCGATCCTGTTGGTATCGATAGTGCTGAACTGGCCGCTTGGGCCGTCCGGAATATTTACTACGAACGTAAAGCCATTGGCTTTAAGCGGCCCTATGGTCCTCATCACCTTGGTTGCGTCCCACCATCCATTTGTGGTCCATGAGCTCAACATGCCCCAGTGGTGCAATCGAATCAATCCGGTGTTGCCCTTCGAGGTGCCTGTCATATATTTCAATCCGGAGATGTAGCTTGCATCTTCGTCTTGAAACGCAGTCACTGAATAGGGCGCGTCCATGCCGAACGCCAGAGGGTCGATGGCCTTTTTCGCAGTGGTCCAGTCAACGGTCACAGTGTCTGCCAAAGCAAGTTCGCCGCAAACAAACACGCCAAGCACGGCCAGGACAATCCGGTTCATGGGGACCTCTTTTTTTGAGAATGTTTAGGGACGCAATTTAATTTCCGGTCGATTAGGTAAGCCACCTGTCAAACATGCCGTGCCCCCCCACTTTACTGCCCGCCAACGTATTGGTTGATTATCGAGCTCCCCGTATCGTTAATGACATGGGTGATAGTTCCCTGATTGCCGGAAAGGCTTATGAGCTTGATGTGATGGAATTTAATCCCGGGAACTTTGGGAGTTTCGATGGCGTTGGCGACAGTAACGGGAGCGTCTCTGTAATAGGCGTAAATCCCCGTTGCCCAGGCTTCATGATCGGTTACGGAGTTTCCTACTTTATAGGAGGCCCATCCGTTAATACCGTCATGCTGGAATGCGGTCTGGTTCGGCACATCGTAGGGCATTTCGCATTGAAGGAAATAGTTCCGGCCGAAGTTTCCGTTCCAGACCGTCTGGTATTGTTGATGATGTTCGTTGTGATGGCCGTATACGATAACATTGTTTCCATTTACGATAAGGCCGCTTTTCGAAAGGTTCGTAGTCCAACCGACGCCGGTACCGTGATCGGCCCGCCAAAGCCAGCAATGGTCCAGGACAACGTTGTTGCTGTTGATCATAACCGAACACGTGTCTTTTCCCGGGCCGACGCCGCCTTCCCTGGTAAAGACATCAAACAAGCACGTTGGATTCGCGCTGTGGTTTACGGCGCTGGTTGTTTCCCCCACCTGCAACAGCATTGGGACTGAAGACGAATCGGCATCGAACAGAATTCCACCGATCTGCACGCCGTCCACGTCGGCAACCTTTAAGGCGACAACATTGTTCGCCGGAACTAATGTCGCCAGCCCCAGCCCAAGCACAACGGTGTTCGGCCGCACCACGTTGATCGAATTGTCGAGGTAGTAAATACCCGGCGTGAGAATAAGATTCTTTCCCTGGGCAAGAGCTGCGTTTATGCTCGCGGCATTGTCGGTGCCGGCTATTGCGATATGGAATTGGTCGATTGGGATGGATACGCCCGCGGGTGCGCCGCTGTCCCAGGCAACTCCCTTGCAGTTGGTCCTGAGCGCGGGAACGAATACGGAGTACTTTCCGGAACCGTCAATCGTAATGAAGGGCTTCTCGCGGACCAGGGGCACCAAGTCGACTACCGTATGAATTCCGTTGGGCCAGTCATCTGCCGGTGCGCCGACGACACCATGCAAAAGTAAATTCCACATGCCGCCGCTCGAACTCGAAATCACGGAGTTGCGCACGTACCACTGTTGCTGCGACCCGAAATCCAGCTTGCCTTCGATTTTGCAGTCGGACGAATAACCGCCGCTTGTGGCGCCGCCATCGGAGAGGGTCAAGCCGCCTTTTATGTGCATACGTCTAAATGGCGATGCTTGCGAAACCGCCCAGATATTGCTTTGTCCGGCCGGCGGTATCACATACATATTTTCCGCGCCGCGCCAGAAATAGCTGAGAGACGCCCAACTGCCGCTGCCTCCTCTGGATTGCACCGATCCGTTGATCGTCACGGAATCCGGTACTATTCCCAGTCCGCATGCCTGGATATAATAGTTGACTGTTACATTCAGAGAGTATTTCCCCGGCTTGAAAAGATATGCGGTGCGCTGGTTACCAAACTGGGTGGCCGAGGTGTTGAACGCGTCGATTTGTGATTGAATCGTGCTCATCGACATTGTCGGATCGTAGATGTAGGTATTGGGTCCGAAATTAGGCGGCGAAAGCGCTCCAAGGGTGATGTTTATGACACCGGTATATGATGAAATCGGTTGGATGCTTGCAGCGTATCCTGCTTTGCTTCCCTGCAGCCAGTCGCTAATCGCAAGGGCCTTCGACAACTTACCATTAGTGAACGCAGGAGCCGAAAGCGCGAAGCTCTTTCCTGACGCCGCCACCAGTCTGTAGGTTGCGTTCTCCGCGCCCATAACGACATGTACAATCAGGACGGAATGCCCGATGCGGTCCAGGGGGAAAAGGACCTTTGTCTCGCCCCGCTGGAGAGTGCCGGCAAAAACCCCGGCAACCAGCCGGCCGGCCGGATCATACAGTTTTACGCTGGCAGGTATGGGTTCGGCAGCGGTAAAGACAAATGATTTGTTCTTGTATGTAAATCCATTCGCCCGTTCTAGGGATCTGCTGCCGATGGTTGCAACCTGGCCACCGAGGGAATACGACCCGTCTGCTTTTGACGTACATGCCAGGGCTTGGACAAAAAGTTTAACCACTGCGCCTTGGATCGGCTGCCCGCCGGAAGTGACCGTGCCGGTTATGTTAACCGTTTGACCGAAAACGACCGAAACAAAAAACGCAACAGTCAACAAAGAGTTTCTCATTCGTACAACCTCGTGAAAAAAGGGGGGGGGGCTTCGGTTGCTTCTTCTTTTATAATATAGAAATATGAGGGTTCCAGGCAGAAAAATCTACGGCGTGCTGAAATGGCCGTAAACAATTTGTTTACAACATCTCGTTGTTTTTGCGAATTTCCGTACCCCGAAAGGTTGCGTGCAATGCAAACACACAATTGTCACCTATCATAATTCAGGGTTGTAACTCATTCAAAATAAATATATGTATGTAAACAAAAAGTATACGGTATTTAGCCGGGACCGGGGATTTTTCAGCCGAAAAGAGGTAGATTCATAGAGGTACATTAGCAAAGAAAAGGGGGGGCGGAAACGTCCGTCCTACCTTTAGCAAATGGTTTTGGCAGGTCAGCAGTTATCATAAAAGGGATTCCGTATCCGAAGGCCAGATCTATCCACAGTCAAGGAGGTTTGCAAATGCAGAATCGGCATCTTTGGAAATCATGGCGTACTCTTGCGTGTGTTTTCGCCTTTAGTATCTGGCAATCCGCTTTTGGCCAATTGACTCTGAAGTCCGACGACACCGTGCAGGTGCGTTTAGAAGGATTCGGCGCCATCCAGGCCGGCCAGATCGTGCAAGGGCATTATGCATCGCAGACTGCCGGAACCGGCGTGCAATTGCAACATTTGTGGTTGGAGAAAGGATTCGTGAATCTTACAGCCGACGTCACCTATTATAACCACCTCCGCGTGCTGCTCGGCGTGGAAGGCAAAGTTTGGCGCGACGAGGCTTATTCAAATTATCAGGAAATGTGGGAAGTACCTGAAAAGATGTATTCGTTTTACATTCCTCAGGCCGAATGCCGTTATAAGTTAGATGACATGGGCCCTCTTTCGCTTCAGCTAAACGGAGGCATATTCCCCTACAAATACAATCCCGATGTTCGTAACCTCGGCGAATATCTTTTCCGAACAGGCACGTATCCGGGCTGGATAATAAACGAATTCGATAAACCATACGCCACCCTGACCGGTTTGCGGGCAAACGCGACTTTGTGGGGAACGTTTTCAAACGACATTTTATTGACGACTGAGACCGACATTAGGCCCATATACGATTTTTCTCTTTCGTATATCGGAAAATGTTTGCTGTTCAACGTGCTCGAATTAGGCTGGGGAATAGATTTCGCCAACCTCATTTCCGTCAACGAGAATGAAACGTCGCCTCATATTCCCAATAACATCGATGCCATAAACGGCGCCGACACCGTTTATTACAGCTTTGCCGGCGTAAAACCGATGGTGCGCCTTTCCTTCGATCCCAAGCCGCTGTTGCCCTTTGCAAATATTTTCGGGAAAGAAGACCTCCGTATCTATGGAGAGGCTGCGGTGCTCGGTTTACAAAGTTATAAAATACTTTACACCGACATGGGACAGCGAACGCCGGTCATGATCGGCTTCAACATTCCTGCATTCAAAATATTCGATGTGCTTTCGCTTCAAACCGAATGGTATGATTCCCCTTACCCTAATTCATATACCGGAATCGCGGACGGCGGGCCACCCATCCCGGATCCTATTCCAAACGATATCATGAATTCTGATCCGAATACCTATAAAAAAGATTCATGGAAATGGTCGCTTTACGCAAAAAAAACCATAGCCGGTCATTTTTCAATAATCGGTCAGATGGCGCGCGACCATATTTTCACGGAACAAAGTTTTTCCGACACCAGAGACAGGCAGGAAACGCTGATCAAAAACGCCGACTGGTGGTGGGTCTTGAAGCTGGCGTATAATCTGTAAAGAAAACAAGGACCCCGTCTATACAACGAATTTTGAAAGGAAATTCCATGAACAAAGGGACTATCGTGAAAAGAAATCTGTTTGTCAATGCACTCTCGATGGCATTGATATATGCGACAATGGGCTTTTCCTATACGATTACCGGCGCGTCCGCTCCCGATGGACTCAACGGCGTGCCAATCGGCGGCATCGGGACAGGAAAGTTTATGCTCACTCCTGCGGGAACGTTCACCCAGGTTACGCTTGACGGTGACGTCATCCATTCGGCCAACGGCGGATATGTTGCAAACACGGCCAATACGTTTTTGGCAGTGTATGCCAAAAGCACTGCGGCATGGGCCAGCAAACTTACCACCGCGGCCGGCATGGGGATAAATTATACGGGTTATTTTCCCAAAGCGACCATTACCTATACAAATGCGTCCATGCCGATCGCTCTTACGCTTGAGGCATTTTCGCCGTTTATCCCGGGTAATAAGGACGCGTACAGCCTTCCCGCGGGAATCTTTGTTTTCACCCTCAAAAACAATACTGCCGCATCAGTAGACGCTGCAGTCGCATTCTCATGGCAGGGTTCAAAGACCCTTTCCAGTACGACAAATCTTCTAAACGGAACAGCGATATCCGGAGTGAAGGGATCGTTTATCGGCGGTGACTACAGCCTCATGGTAAAAAATGACGGTGCTGGCACTACAAGTTGCGGCAGCAACTATGCCGATTTTGCTGCAAACGGCGCCTTCAACAACACTCCCGGCGGCAACGTGATTGCCGTTGCCTCCAAGGTCACCCTCGCTGCCGGCGAGCAGAGAAAAATCACCATTGTTTTCGGCTGGGATATTCCTTCATATGCTCTGTCGGGAAGCCCCAACGATCAGGTCGGCCATTGGCATGACAATAAATTCACGGGTTCGAACCAGGTTGCTCAATATGCTCTCGACAGTTCCGCAGCCTTTCTTTCTGGCGTTAACAAATGGCAGAATAGAATTCTCAATTCCTCGCTTCCCGGCTTTCTCAAAGACATGCTCTGCAATAACATGTATATCCTCAACACGCTCGTGTGTCTTGGCAAGGACGGAAGATATTCCATGAGCGAAGGGCTTGGCTACACATGGATGGGAACGCTTGACCAGCGTTTCGTGGGCACCTTGCCTGTTCTCGTCTTCGCAAAGGATTGTGAATACTCGGAAATGAAACTGTTTGCCTCACATCAGGATGGCAATGGCCAGATATGGCATGATCTCGGCAACAAATCACTTTCAGCCGGATGCGGGTACGGATGCCAGATGGTGGAACTCTCTTCAAAATTCGCGCTTATGGTTTACAGAAATTATATGTGGACGGGCAACAAGGATTCGCTTACCTATTACTGGCCAAAGGTCCAGGCCGCACTGCAATGTCAGAAGAACAGAGCGGATGCCACATCCTTGATGCTGACAACCGGCCAGCAGACATACGATTGCACGATTTTCGCCTCTGCGTACGCCAACGGAATCTGGTGCGCATCCCTGCTCGCCGGCGCCGAACTGGCAAAAGTCATGGGCGATAATGCTTCAGCGACAACCTATACAAACTGGTATAATACGGTTAAGGCAAGTTACGAGGGTCTGTGGAACAGCCAGTACGGATTCTACCAGATGGAAACCGGTGATGCCACCTGCATGTACGACCAGCTGACCGGCCAGATGTACGCGGACATGCTCTCTCTCGGAAAAATGCATCCGGTGGCCCACATTCAGGCCGCGGCCCAATATATCCCGACCCGTCTCGGCGACACGTATGGCCTAAAGAACGGCCTGCGCCCCGACGGCTCCTATCCTACCGGAATCTGCTGCGGAGGCGAACCCAATTGCACCTGGCCGGGTTATCCGACGGCAGGCTATTGCGCAATGGCCATTTACAACGGGAATACGGACCTGGGTCTGAACTGGCTTTATAATATTTATAACGGAATTTATAATGTCAACAAAGTCGTCTGGCATCAGGAATGCAAACAGTATACCAACAACGGTCAATTTTACGAAGGCAATATGCACTATATGAACCTTATGGCGGTATGGCATAACCTGTATGCTCTTACCGGACTTAATATCGACGTGGCCGGCAAACGCCTGTGGGTGCAGCCGAACCTTCCGACAAAAACCGATTACATGTCAAACGACAGCCTCGTGGCACCGATTGCCTTTCCCACGACATGGGGCGACTTGGTGTACAAGCAGGGAGCAACACCCAACGATCAGCACATTTTGCTGACGCTTGATAATGCTACGCAGTTTAATACGATCACGGTACGCAACACCCTTGCGTCGCCGACCGTAACGGTGTATAAAGGGGGCGTAGCCGTGCCCTGCACGCCGCAGAAAAACGGCGATAATTTTGACCTGCAATTCGCCTCCCCGATAACCGTTGACAACAGTGCGGTTGAAATAGTGATGCCCGCCGGCGCTTCTTCCACAATTCCCCCGAGGAATGCCGTTTCCAGAAAACCCGCCGACTTTTCCGTGGCAGCCGAGGCCAACCACGGGTTCAGGATTTTATATAACATTTACAAAGGCACCGATATTCATCTTGACGTATTCAATATGAAGGGTGAATTGGCCGGTGTATTGGTCAACGGATTCAAGAACCCCGGATTTTATTCGGTGGCGTGGACCGGCGCCTCGCACCCGGCGGGAATCTATATTTTCAAGTTGACCGGCAACGACAATGTCAGCACGCACAAGGTCATCGTTACCCGGTAAGTGCTGATAAGTGAAGATGCCTCGCAGCAAGCTGCGAGGCATCTTCCATCCCTAAGGAAGAAGAATTTTGTAGTCGTTTGCTAACCCCGAAGCAAGCTTCGGGGTTAGCAAACTTTGGGATTCTCCATAAAAAAACGGTCTTTTGCGTCAGGCAAAGGACCGTTTTTTATTGCGCATACTTGATTTATTAGAAGTTGAAACCAACCTTACTTTCCGTTTTTGTTCAAGCCAGTTAATTCCGTTTTGGCCCTGGTAAAGCCGGGGTCAAGTTTCAAACTTTTTTTCAGTTCGTCCCGAAGGCCCTTATCATCGCCCATCGCCCGATAGATTTGTGCCGACTCATAATGCAGTTCCGGGGACAGCGGGTTATTGCGTATTCCCCGCGCGATGATCGTTCTGGCCTGTTCAAAATCATTACGGAGTCGGCACATTTCCGACAGGCAAACGTACGCTTTCGCGTATTGCGTGTCGACGGCTATCGCCTGATTGAACGACCGCATCGCCTCGTCCGCATTTCCCGCATTGGCAAATACGGTTCCCAGATCAACATATCCGACCGGCACATTCGGATTTATCCGAATTGCTTTCCTGCATTCCTCCATGGCTTCGGCAAACATGTGTCTGTCATTGTACATGACGCTCAGGCCGACGTGCGCAGGGAAGAACTCCGAATCTATGGCCAGGGCCTTATGAAAGAAATCGGGTGCCATGTCCGTCAAACCGTTTTTTTCGCATTGATCGCCCAGCATGCAATAGTAATACTTTAAATCGCCATCGAGTTTTTTAATGCAATATTTTACCGCATCATCATCCGGATTGAACGCAATCGCCGCGGAATACATGGATAGCGCCTTGTCCAAATCCCCCCTCGCCTGGTACATCTGGCCGCGGTATATCGATTCGTTATTCTGGAAATAGCGGTCAATCGTATCCTTTTCCTTTTCGGTGACATTGACGCATACCGGCGCAACGGGTTCGATGCAGTCGGACAGTTGTTCCACGTTTCTTATCCAGTCGTCCGACGCGATGGATACCTGGCTTTTTGGCGCGGAAAATTCGATATAGGGATTATTGTCTGTAATAATCGTGCGACCTTTGCCCGCATAATTTTTTACGCCCGCCTCGCCGAGGACAAAGGAATTGAGCAGGGAATATATGTTTCCCAATCCGATTTCCGACAGGTCATGGGATACTCCGGGGTCGGCAAGCTTTCTTCTCAGTCCTGCAAAGTCAATTGTCAATTTTTTCTTGCTTCCTATGACAATGCTTTCCGTATTTACGAACCAAACCGTGGTATAGGGAAAAACCGCGGCGAATGTTTTTACGAGCATCCGGTGGTCTTCCGTCGACATGCCATGGAGCGGAATCCATTGACACAGTACGCCGTCTTCATTCAGGTGATTCCTGCATAATTGATAAAAGTCATACGAATACAGGTTTACCGCCGAAGAAATATACGGGTGCATTGGTTCCAGCGTGATGACATCGTACGTTTCCCGGGTCCGTAGAAGGTAGCTTCTACCGTCGTTTAGTATCAGGTTGAAGTCGGGAGCGTGGACGACATCATGATTCACGTCGCGAAAATAGGGAGCAACGTCGATCACCGCCCGGGAAATTTCCGCACAGTCGACGCGGTCGGGATGATACAGGTTGAGCGTCCCCGCGGTTGTTCCGGTGCCGAAGCAAATGACCAGGGCTTTTCGGGGCGTTCCCGTATGCAAAAGCATAGGCAGATGGCCGAGCATCCGCATGTATTCGTAGCGGTATGTTCCCGCCGTATTAAACCCGTTGATGTTGAGTACCCGGCCCTGCGTAATGGTTTCCAGCACGGATACCGTTGCGCCTATGTCTTCTTTGTAGGCTGTTACTTTCAAATCCTTCTTTTCCTGCCCTGTATAGGTTGTCCCGAAAAGCAATAATGGTTTTCTAAAATCAACGTTTGTTGCAATGAGAAGCATGGCTAAGAGCGCCGAAACCCCAATTGCCGGCGAAAGGATCCGGCCTGCGGTCCGTCCATTAAAGATGAGAATTGTCCCCATAATGCCGTTGAGAACCGCGATGGAGAACATGCCTTTCTGTATTCCTAGAAGAGGTATCAGGATGAATCCGGCGCATAATGAACCTGTAATAGCGCCGATTGTGTTGATCGAATACGCGCTGCCCAGCCGCAAGCCTAACTGCGGCAGGCTTTTAACGCAGAGTTTGTTTACCACAGGGAACGTTGCGCCGAACAAGAATGTCGGGGGGAAAATAACCAGAAGCGCCACGCCGAAACGCGCCAGCAGCCAGGAAATCCAGGGCGCGCAACGCAGGCCCGTTTGCAAGCACGCTCCAAAGGCGGACAATGCATCGCCGGCATGGGGGAAAAAAAGCAGCGACGCGGCCGTCAACAGACCGATGCCCGTCTCAAGGGCCCCGAACAACAATACCGGCCTATTCCTTTTGTCAATAATTGAAGCCATGGCGAGGCTGCCCGAGGTCAAACCGAAAAGAAATGTTCCCAACATAATGGCAAAAGAATACACCGTGCTGTTGAAAAGGAAAACCAGCATCCTTGTCCAAAACACTTCGTAGGCCAGAGCGCAAAAACCCGAGAGGGCAAACATCATCATTACTAGATAGACTTGGTTTGGTGCAGCGCCGATTCTGTCAAGTCCCCCTTCGGGGGATTTAGGGGGCGGCGCAGATGTTGATTTTGAACCGGTACTCATGAGGCCTGCGCTCAACAGCAACAAGCATGCGGCAAGTCCCAGATTGGTGATCGCGGCAAGATACGTGGTTCCTTTTAATCCCAACAGGGGGATAAAAACAAATCCGCTCAGAAAGCATCCGCATACCGCGCCCGCAGTATTAATCCCGTACAAAAGCCCTGCATTCTTGCCGACATGTTTTATTTCCTGCATAAGAAATTTGCTTAAGACCGGCAGCGTGCCGCCCATCAATGTCGTGGGTATAAGTAACGCCAGAAAAACCACGCAAAAGCGGATAATTCCGTAGAAGATTGCAGGAAACGAATAGGGAAGCTCGGCCGAAATACCAGACAGCCCGGCAAAAACAAAAGGGACGACTATCGCCGAGAGGCCGATACCCGCTTCCAGAAATGCATACATGCGGAGCGGATTGCGTTTTGTTTTGTCACTTTCGCGGCCAAAATAAAAATTACCCAGCGCCAGTCCTGCCATGAAAGCGGCCAACACCGTGCTTGTTGCGTAGACGGTGGTCCCGAAAACCAATCCGAGCATGCGCAGCCAGACTATTTCGTATGTCAGGCCGCACAGTCCCGAAACAAAGAAGATGAGAAATAAAAACAGTTTAAGCATACCGCACTTAAAAAATAGTCCTTGATCGATTACGACGCAATTACTGGTTTACAAATCGACATCATGCGGTTATTGTTGAGAAAAGAGGATAAGGGCCGGCTCCTGCCGGGCGCACGAAAAAAAAGGCGGCCCGACGGCCGCCTTTTTACTATACAACTGGTTCAACGCCGATTACTGCCCGCCCACATAAGTAGTGATCTTCGTAAAGCCATGCGCAACGTTGCACACCCCGCCGTAGTTGTTTATAACATTGGTAATCGTTCCCAGATTGCCGCTAAGCGAAAAGGTGAAACAACGGTTGAATTGCACCCCGGGAACCGCAGGTATTTCGATCGCGTGATCGACGAGGATTGCAGCCTGGCTGCAATAGGCGTAAATGCCGATTCCCCAGGCCTGGAACGTGGTGACGCTGCTTCCCACTTTGTACGAAGCCCATCCGTTAATACCGTCGTGATTAAAGGCGGCCTGGTTCGGCACATCGGGCATTTCGCATTGGTAAAAATAGCTTTTACCGCTGTCACCATTCCAAATAGTCTGGTATTGCTGGTGATGCTCAACAAACTGGCCATAGGCCATGGAGTTGTTGCCGTTGACGACAAGACCGGTCTGTGACATGTTCGACGTCCAGCCTACGCCGGCGCCATGGTCTGCGCGCCAGAGCCAGCAATGGTCAAGGATGGCGTTGTTGCTGTTAAGAATGACTGCGCATGAATCTTTTCCCGCGGCAGAGCCGCCTTCCCGGCTGAAAATGTCAAAGACAAACGTGGGGTTTGCAGTATGGTCGGCCGTGTTGCCCGGATCGCCGACTTGCAGAAGCACGGGAACATAAAAACCGTCGGCCTCGAACAGGATCCCCCCGATCTTGACGCCGTCGACATCCGCGACGTGCATGAGCGAACTTATATTGGCCGAAGGCACCAGGGTCGCCAGGCCTATCCCCAACACTACCGTGTTCGGCCGCACAACCTGGATGGGGGCCGAAAGGCTGTAGATGCCGGGCGTCAACAGCAGATTCTTGCCCTGCGCGAGCGCGGCATTGATGGTTGCGCTATTGTCGGTTGCAGCCTGGGCGATGTAAAATTGATCGATAGGAATTGACTCTCCCGCCGGCGCGCCGCTTGCCCAGGTAACCCCTCCTCCCGCATTGGTCCTGAGCGCAGGCACGAACACCGAGTAATTTCCCGCGGCGTCACAGATAAGAAAAGGCTTTTCACGAATGAGGGGCGTCTGAGCAACGTCGTTAATGGCTCCGCTGGGCCAGTTATCCGCCGGTGCGCCGGTCACGCCCTGAAAAAACATATTCCACTCTCCGCCATTCCAGCCTCCTATCACCGAATTGCGCGTATAAAACTGCTGCTGGGCACCTGAACTTACGGTACCGTCGATTTTGCTGTCTGAAATATACCCGCCGCTGGCAGAGCCATTTGAAAGACTCAAATTACCTAGTACATGCATACGCCGGAAAGGGGCAGCCTGCGACACCGCCCACATATCGCTCCCGCCTGTCGGCGTAACGCTCATGTTTTCCGCGCCACGCCAGAAGGCGACCAGACCTCCGGCTGTATTCTGCACTGCTCCTGTTATCTTTACCGAATCCGGCGACATGCCAAGTCCTAATGCTTGAATGTAGTAATCGCACGTTACGGTCAAAGAATAACTCCCGGGTTTGAAAAGCCATGCAACACGGTTCGTGCCGAATTGTGATGTTGTAAAGCCGCTCATTGTCGATGTGATCGCGTTCATGGCCATGGTGGGATCGAAAACCTTAACATTTGCCCCGAAATCCGGGGCTGTGAGCGCGCCAAGGGTGATATTAATGTTGCCGGTGTACGATGAAATCTGCTGGATACTCGAAGCGTAACCTGCTTTGCTTCCCTGCAGCCAGTCCTTAACGGCAAGCGCCTTCGACAGCTTGCCGGTGGTCAATGAAGGGGTCGAAAACGCGAAGCTCTTCCCCGACAGAGGCGCCAGCGTATAGGTTGTGTTCTCCACGCCTAATGTAACATGTACAATCAGAATTGAATGGCCGATGCGGTCAAGGGGAAAAAAGATCTTTGTTTCGCCCTGCCGGAGATTGCCGGCAAAAACCTTGGCAACCAGCCGGCCTGCCGGATCATACAGTTTTACGCTGGCAGGTACTGGTTCCGCGGCGGTAAAGACAAAGGATTTGTTCTTGTATGAAAATCCGTTCGCTTGCCCAAGTGGTCTGCCGGCGACGGTCGCGACCTGGCCTCCAAGCGCGTAAGATCCGTCGGCCTTTGACGTGCATGCGGCGGCTTGAACAAAAAGTTTGACCACAGCTCCTTGGATCGGCTGCCCGCCGGAAGTGACCGTGCCGGTTATGTTGACCGTTTGACTGAACACGACTGAAACAAAAAACACAACAGCCAACAAAGAGTTTCTCATTTGTAACAACCTCGTGAAAAAGGGGAGGGCTTCGGTTGCTTCTTCTTTTCTAATGCAGTAATATACGGGTTCCAGGAAAACAAATCTACGGCGTGCTGAAATAACCGTAAACGATTTGTTTGAACTATCTCTTGTTCTTTGAGTTTTTATGCGTTTTAGTTTAGTTCTTTCTTTTTAGTTGTTTACATTATTGTTTTTCCTTTTTGGGGTAAGGTCGGGCCTATTGAAGAACCCCGTCCCAAGTGGCGGGGACCGCGATTACAACCGGATGTACACCCCGGTGAGCAGCCTGTAATGTGCGGGCTGTGTTATTCAACAACAATATCTCTGACGATAGCGGCATTCTTACCGTCGGAAATGCCAAACAGAAGAACACTGGCTGCATGCATCCCGCCGATCAGCCGATAAAGCTTAATTTCACCTGCCCCTTTTTGAACGTTGCAACGGCCTATCAACCGTCCGCCAGTGGTATACGCGCTCAACACTGCGGGCTGTTCGGGTCCACCTTGAGTGCCGAGTGAATAGCGCAAAACCGCAGCGTTACCTTTTCCAATTAAGGCAAGAGCAAACTGCTCCTTCGATTTCCGTACTGGTATGTAAGAAACCTGGGTCGTCGGTGGGGCAGGTACCGGTATGAGTTTCCCGCCCGGAAGGGTTATTGTTGCATAAGCGACATTGTTGTCCTCATTACATTCGGCTATTATGTTTTGATAATCTACCCGCGCCGACACGGAATGGGTTCCGCTAGTGGCCGTCCAGGCGCTTGATCCGGCCGGGCCGGACGTGGCGCTTGCCAGGGCCATACCTCCGGCGGGAATTGAGCTAGTGACGTTTGCCGAATAGGCGACGCCATTTCCGTCAACGTTGAAGGAAACACCATGAACCGTCCCGGCCGGGCTTGGGCCGGTGCCTTTGTTGATGATCGACGCGATGAAAATAACTTTGTCGCCCGCCTTCGGATAGGGTGGAACCGAACGAATGTTGACTACGATAAGATCCGGTTTTACCGAGTCGTCCGTAAGGGTAAAGTTGCCCATAAGCGGAAGATCGCCGCTCGACCCGCCGACCAGAGCGGAATATGCGCCGGTGGGAACCTTATAGCAATTAGCGACGGTATCGAACACGTAGAGTTCTTCCGGCGTTAGGGTGAAATCCACGGTCTTCGTTTCGCCGGGATTGATCGAAATTTTTTCAAATCCCCTGAGTTGCTTGGGCGGCATGGGCAAGGCCGGAAGGATAGCGCCTGTTTTCAGGTACAACTGGGCCACTTCCTCGCCCGCGCGATTTCCGGTATTCTTGATGTCGGCGGTAACGGTGATCGTCGTTCCTATTGGTGCGTTGTCGGGAGTAATCTTGAGATTGCTGTATGCAAAGGTCGTATAGCTTAAGCCGTATCCGAACGGAAATTCGGGCATAAGATTCTGTGTGTCGAACCAGCGGTAGCCCAACCTTCCCTGAACGACGTTTGTAAAATCCAGACCCCATGGCGGCAACTGAGAATCGCCTTTCGGCATGGTGACCGGCAATTTACCCGACGGATTGTAATCGCCGAACAGTACCGAGGCGACGGCCTTCCCGCCTTCCTGTCCCGGATAGAATCCGTACAACAGCGCCTTGATGTTTGCAATACTGTTATCAACGCCGCACATGCCACCGCTTTCCACGACCACAACAATGTTTGGGTTGACCGTCGCAAGCTGATTTATTAGGTTCTGCTGCTGGCCGGGAAGATTGATGGAGCCGCTTTTACGGTCGCCTCCAATACCGTACCCTTCACCTTCTTGCGTATAGTCGAGACCACCCACGAACACGACCACGCTTGCTCCCTGAGCCGCAGACATTGCCGCCGCGAAACCGCTCTGGTCTGTGCTGTTGATGTCGCATCCTTTGGCATACCGCACCTTGGCCGATCCGATCACAGAATCGATACTTTGACGAGGAGTTATCGTATAAGCCGGTGTGACGCTGGAACTGCCGAATCCGTCGAGCTGGCATACATCGGCGCTAGGACCGATAAGCGCGACCGAGACGATGTTTTTGCTGATGGGCAGAATGTTCCCGGTGTTCTTTAAGAGTACGATAGCCCTGAGCCCCGCCTGGTAGCACAATTCTTTGTTTGCGTCCGAATTTCGGGCGCTGCTTGGAACCGTGGGCTTACCGTCTATCATGCCCGATACCAATTTGGCCCGCAAGACGTTTTTATCGGCGTTTTCGACCATGGCCATGGTGATTGTCCCGGACGAAACCAGCCCCGGCAAATCCTGTTGGTACAGATCGTTCCCTTCACAAAAGTCGAGCTCGGCCTTCATCGCCTTTTCCGCGCTGTTGAACCCGCCCCAGTCGCACATTGTATAATATGAGAACCCCCACTTCGTGCGGAGGATCGTGTTGATCAGGTTGAAATTTTCCGCGCATTTGCCGCCGTTTACCAGATTAAAGGCGCACATGACGGAAAGCGCCCCGCCGTATTGCACGGCTCTCTTCCAATGGCACCCCCATAGTTCAATAAGGCTGCGCTGGTCGATGACGTAGTTATTGCTTTCCCGGCCGGTTTCTCTCGTGTTAAGATTGTAGTGTTTGATGGTCCCGAACAGTCCCGACGAAAAAAGCCCCTGATAGAACGCCTCGGTGGTCCTGCCGCCCAGAAACGGGTCTTCGCCTATGCTCTCCCCTGCCCTGCCGTTGCGTGGGTCGCCGAGCAGGTCGAGCGACGGCCCTGCCACACGGTCCAACCCAAGCGAACGCCCTTCCGTGCCTATCGCGGCGCCGATACGCTGTACCATATCGAGGTCCCAGGTGGCGGCCATTCCAATCGTTACTGGAAAGCTCGTGGAGCCGTTGACGCCAATGCCGTGCGGCCCGTTGTTTCCCATAAACTGTGGAATGCCCAAACGCGTAATGCCGTCAGTATTATAATAGAGGAGGTTGTATTTCTCGGTAGTCGTCATTAGAGCGAGAATGCTGTCCAGACGGCTTTCGAGCGATTGTGCGAAAGTAAGACATCCCATCCATAGATAATGCAAGGAAAATGGGTGTAAATTAAGTTTCATGATTATGCAGCTCTTTTCAGTTCTTTGACATGCACGATTGATCTTTTGGCCCACCGTTTTTCCTGTTCGGTGGCGATGGACCAT
>Ga0182027_10003608_pt1 | contig 24378 bp, 18 predicted proteins | sample 712E1DmetaG_FD_121300 | JGI IMG/M metagenome (GOLD analysis project Ga0182027, IMG submission 121300) | Permafrost microbial communities from Stordalen Mire, Sweden - 712E1D metaG (Illumina Assembly) | ecosystem: Environmental > Terrestrial > Soil > Wetlands > Permafrost | place: Sweden... | reverse complement strand
CCCTGATCGAGATGACCCTGTTTGCCGGTCGTTCCCGTGAAGCAAAGAAAAAACTATATTCGACGTTGGTCGCGTCGCTCAAAGAATCATTGGGTATAAGCCCCAACGATGTCTTTATTGTCCTGCACGATGTCCCTATGGAAAACTGGGGCATTCGCGGTGGTCAAATGGCCGATGAAGTGAACCTGGGGTTTAGCGTCAAGGTTTAATCCATAATTGACAAAAAGTCCGTCAAAAAGGCTTCAAAGTTCAAAACACGAAGGTATATTATGAGTTATAGTAAGGTAGGACTTATAATGAAAAAATCAATAATGTCACGAATCATTGTTTTCCTATCGACGCTCGGGATGAGCGTATTCTCCGCATCTGCGGTGGATGTTGTCGCCATAAGCGGAACCGTTACGACCCAGGACGCCAAGGCGATAACCGGCGCCACGGTCCACCTCCTGAAAGGAAACCTGGTTGCCACGACCGATGCAACGGGCTCATATTCACTTTCCGGAAATATCCCGGTTCGTTTCCAGCCAAGAACAAATCCGCAAATCAATACTCTGAGCCTCGATTCTCGTGGCATCAGCCTCGTCATAACGACACAGAGTTCACCAGTGCGCATACGGGTATTCGACACGCAGGGGAAACTCGTGGCTACCTTGCTCGACAATCTGCTTGCGGTCGGGAGCTATTCCGTCAACCCGTTCATCGGGCTATCGAGCGGTTTGTATTTTATTTCCGTGAATATCGCGGGCAAAGAAAACGTTCTGCGAATGCCGCTTGTAAACAACCGGACAAAATCCATGCTTCTAAAAAGGATCGAGTACGCCCCCTCGCTGCAAAAGACCACGGCTGCGGTGGACACACTGTCGGTAATGGCAACGGGATATACGACCGTGCTTCGGCCAATAACGTCGTATGCCGGCAATTACGACTTCACGCTTTCACCGGATTCCTCGCTCCCGTATTATCGGTTGCGCATCGAATATCTCAATGCAGGCGACTGGTCGACCGTGGCGTTCTTGAATTCCGCAAGCATCATTAAAACGCGGATAATGTCTTCCTCCGGCAAGCCAACAATTATCTCGGCGAATACAAATCAACTGTCTCTGAATCAAACATTTGTTGCAGGTGATACCACCAGAATGACCGTGGATTGCGCGTTATCGCCCTCTGCGCTCGATACGCTTTTCACCATGAAAATGCAAAAAGGCGGCGTAGGCAGGATCATACTTCGCATCTACACGGTTGTCGGCACAACAGTGCAGCTTGTCAAAGAGGTGAATGACAACCAGCAAGAGACCTTCTCGATCGACCTGTCTACTCTTAAAGCAAGCGCGCCGTGGTTGGCGCCCATGGCGTCGGTGGGGAAAATCGGGCTGGCGCTATATTACCCCTGGTACTACATGGGCAGCTGGACAAGCAATGAACTCGTCGATCACCCGGCAACGCTCTACGATTCCGGTGATACGTTGGCAATAGCGAGGCAAATCGATCAGGCAAAGAGCGCGGGCATTACCGCCTTCCTTGAGTCATGGGCAGGCCCGGGTTCCGATTCTGACAAGAAACTGAAATTGCTTCTTAAGGTCGCGCAACAGAAGAACTTCAAGATCGGGATCTTCTTTGAATTGCTCGAAAATGATGGGCCGCGCGCCCCGGACACGGTTTTTAACTGGCTTTCTTATTTTGTGTCAACCTATCGCGACACTCCCGCCATGTTGACTATTCATAGAAAGCCGATTGCCGTGCCGTTTTGCACTCAATTATTCGGCTTTGGAAATTGGAAGAGCGTATTAGATCGATTGCATGCCGTGGGCCTCGATCCTGCTGTTCTTTGCGACCGTGATCCCGGCGATTCGCTCTTCATTTTCGAAGGTGTATGCTGCGACCCTTCAAACAGCTTGGGGCAAAAACTTCGCTACTACTCGGTGCTCGCCGATTCCCCTGCTGCAAAGATTTATGTTGCGACAGCCATGCCGGGTTTTGATGAACGTTTGATCCCGGGCAGGACCGGGCGGTATGAGGATAGGCAAAACGGCCAGTTGTTCAAGACGCGACTCGACGCGGTAATGGCATCCAATCCGAATTGGGTTGAGGCATACACCTGGAACGAGTGGTGGGAAAACACCTATATAGAACCTTCGGTGAACTACGGCGATCAATATCTTCAAATCTTTGGGTCGTATGTAAAGCCGTGGGAAATACGGTAACTCATACCGTTTCCCTCGAAATTAAAAAAATCGCCATCGTGCGTTGATGTCAATTCGTGGCCACACTGCGCCCTCATCAGGAATGCATAATTTTTGCAAAAATGAACAAAATTGCTTATATTGCAAAATGTAACATTTTTTATTACCATGTAGCTTTGTCCAAAACAAGAGGATACAAATTATGCGTAACAGTCACAGGGTGTCGCCGCATTTTATTTCCAACGCGCTATTGATGATAGCAATCACTTCTTTTTCGTCGTTTTCGTATATGAGCACCCTTCCCAAAGGGCGGTTCATCAATCATGTTTTCAACAACGTAACAAGGACTAACGGCGTCAAATACGGTGCAACCACAAACCCGCTGAACAACAACGCGGCCATCAATCTCCTTTGCGATATTTATGAACCTCAAGGCGACACCTGCAGCGCCCGTCCCTGCATCGTTTGTATGTACGGCGGAGGGTTTACCGGCGGAGATCGTACCGGCCCCGGTGGCGGGCAAGATGCCAATACGTTTGCCACCTACGGGTATGTAGGAGTCGCTCCCGACTACCGGATGTGGGGAAATGGCGGTGATGCGGCTCAGAAAATCTGGCCATCTGGTTTTATGGTTACGGACCAGGACGCCCGTGCATGCATCAGGTATATGCGCGCGCATGCGTCAACGTACCGTATAGATACTTCCCGTATCGCAATCACCGGGTGTTCGTCCGGCGGTTTTCTTGCCATGAATGTGGCCTATATGGACAAAACCTCCAAGATTCCTTCAATCGTCGATACGACTAAATTCGGCGGACTCGAAGGCAGCGACGGAACGCCGGGAGTCAATTCCAAAGTATGCGCCGCAGCCGGCAATTCCGCCGCAATCCTCGACACCAGCTGGATTGAAGCAGGCAGCCCGCCCTATGGCGCGTATCAAGCGGTTCCGGATGGAGTGGGTGTGCCGACGGAAACTGCCACGATGTGGACCTATTGGAAATTTTTCGGGATCAACCCAATTTCACAGCGATGCGCGCATCTGGGCATATTAGCCAGTCTGCAATACCAAAACCCCAACGATCATTGCGCCGGAGGATTCGGCGATGCAGCGCATATGTTTTTGTATAATGCCTTTTGCCAGGTTGGCAGAGGAAACGGCGTCAACGCCAATCTCGCACTCAACAAGACAGCTTCACAATCAAGCACATCCGGCGCTATGACTGCGTCAAAAGCAGTGGATGGAAATACCGATGGGTCTGCTTCTGCCAATAGCTTTTGTCAAACAACTTCGACCGCACAACCCTGGTGGCAGGTGGATTTGGGTTCCCTCAATATCATCGATAGCGTTTACACATATAACCGGGCCGACAATGCAAGCAGCCAGACCGGCTACGACGTCAAGTACAGTATGGACGGTACGAACTGGGAAACATGCGCCTATGAAAACGCCATCATGGGCACTCCAAGCAAATACAAATTCAGAGGCGGAATTCTGGGAAAATATGTACGCATCCAATTGCGCGGAACAAACAGCCTGAACCTGGCCGAAGTCCAGGTTTTTGGACGCGATACTGCCGCCTCAAGCACCGGCGCGCTTAATCGCGGAACCCCTTCCGGTTCTTCTGCGAAAATCGGCGCCTCGTGTGCTTCAATACTGGTAAAAATCGATGCCAAAACGATTGCGATTCCTCAACAGTTTCAAGGAAGCGTTTGGAATGCGGCTGTTTATGACCTCATGGGAAAGTTGACCGGCAAGGGCATCATCAAGGGCGGAAAAATGCAATTGGATGCATCCCGAAGCGTGAAGCCCGGCATTTACTTGGTAAAGGTCTCTTCACAAAAGTAAAATAAAAAGGGGGCTTTTATTCCAAGTCCCTTGAGATTTACAATCAAGCAACTCATTCGAATGCTCTGAAGGCCTAACCCATGCTTCCCCCTTCGCTAAAAGCCTCCGGAATGATACACTAAAATAAAGATTTTCTCAGGCATTGCTTTGGTTCGGAATAAGGAGAAACCTTCACCTGGAACTCCGTGCCGACGGGAAAGTCTTCAGGCAGCAAATTTGCCTGTTTAAATGAAGCAGGGCCGGTCCGATCGCGGCGGGAAGCAACAGTCAAAATAGCCATACTGCGGTAATTGGGGGTTTGGGTCAATGCTTGATTTCTATATCATGCCCGCATCATAGTCCAGGCATCCAAAAGCGCGTCGAGGACACCTATGCGTTCCTTCTGAAAATAGCACCCGTAAAAACATCCGCGACACGCGTTGACTGCCCGGCTTTTTTCAGCCCGCCATCGGCTGTCGTCAAGGGTTTCGACGTTGAAAATCGAAACACCCGTGTCATGTTCCTGACAGGCCATCATGGTTCCGTTGTTGTTGACAACTAAAAACCTGTCTTTTTCGGCCGAACATTTCCAACTGCTGTCGAGATAGGCGGAAAGATCGTGCGTCAGATAGCTCCAACTTGGCGACACAAGCCCCGTACGAATTTTGGAAGACCGCATCTGTTTACGCAGCTTTTCCAATGCTGCCATGTCGGTAACTTTACAGGTGGTTATGTTAGGGGAAAATAATCCGCCTACGTGCTGGTAAAGCCCCATATCGAATATGATGCCGCGACGTTGTACGTGGGCCATTACAAAGGGGACTTCATCGATATTTTCTCGGGTAATTACCGTTAGTGTAGAAGCGATCATGCCGCGACTTTTGGCATAGGAGAGAAGCTCGATCGCATCGGAACTTGATTTTTCTCCATGCCCCTGGAGCGAATCAAGGGAACACGTAATGAACTGCATCCCGGCTTCGGCCAGCGCATCGATGGTTGACTTTTTCATGAGCCCGAAATTAGAGATCATCCAGCAGACTGCCTTGCGCTTTTGCGTGATATGGCGGACGATGTCGATGATGTCGGAACGGATCAGCGGTTCTCCGCCGGTAAGTGAGAATACCCTGCATCCAAAGCCGTAGAGCCTGTCTATTGCTAACCGCCACGAATCGAGATCCATGTCGGTGAACCCTTGACGTATGCTTCGGCAATAGCTGCACGCGAGATTGCAGCGCCTGGTAACAAAGAGAGAAGCGAAACGAGGCGTTGCCGGCGGGCCCATTGCCGCACGGGCGATAGCGAATTTCCGCGGAAGAGCTGTCATAAAGTCTCAAAAGACAATAAACGGTTTTTCATACTATGAAAGATACCGTTCCACAAATTACACTACGCTGACTGCATTTTCAACGTTATAAAGTTCCTTGATATGAAAAATTCTTGGTTATGCCGAATTCAGAAATTTCCTACCGGTAATTGAAAAGGCAAACAATTCTCCAACAGCTTGTTAGAGAATTGTTTGATAGCCCAAAAATGAAAACATATCTATCCCGGAAAACGACTGGACAACAGGAGCCGTATGAATCGAGAAGCTCAAATACGGTTCTGTGAGGGACTGCGGGTGAAACTCCTGCGGTCTGCTCGACTCTGCATTTGCAAAAGAGCCTTTATTATTTATGAATCATTCATAGCAAATTACCTTGTTATAAACGCCTTCGACGTTTGAAAGGAATTATTCGTCGCAAGTTTGACTATATATGTTCCGGATGCCGTCTGTGAGAATGGAATGCTATAAAAACCGGCATCGGCTGATCCGTGAACCAGTGTTTTCACCAAAGCGCCCTTGACATCATAGATGCCGACATCAAGATTCGATCCCTGATAGGCCGAAGGGACAGTATAGCAGATTTGTTTCAGTCCGCCGCTACTGGATTTTATATAAAAAGAATAGGACGTTGCATTTAGGTTTTGATTGTTTGCCGATATGACATCGGTGGGATTTGGATTGACAAAAGCTGCCAATGCGGTCATATTTGGCGTGCCATTGTCGTTTTTTGTAATTGCCCATTGAATAATGCCGCCATAGCCGTTATTGATGACCATATTGGCAATGTCTTGATCCATAGAGACGGAATTGCCCATGCTGATTCCCATTCCAGCTCCGCATTTTGCTTTGGGCACGCCTGCTTTTGTCATTGCAGGGAAAATGCTTGTCAAATATTGATTTGCCGAAGCGCTGTAGTACATGTCGTTGACCTGATCAACATATGCACTTACCGATAATGTCACAGGGTACCAATCTTCAGCCGCAATGGTGAGTGATGGAACAGGATTAAGTTTGTTTATCGAATCACGCAGGTCCTTATGCCATGCGACAAATTCTGTATTGTTAAAGCTTTCTTCCCAATCGGTATCAATCCCGTCGTAGCCTAATTTTTTCATATATGCTATCATATTTGAGATAAGCTTTCCTCTGACACCGTCGGCACAAGCCGCAGTAAAGGTTGTTACACCTGCGCCACCGATACAATAAATGACCTTTTTCCCTCGTGCATGTCCTTCTTTAATGAGTGAGGCTGCTACAGCATCACTTGGAGTGTTGAGAGTGCCATCTGCTTTTGGCTCGACTTGGAAATAGGCAACATGAGTGAATGCATTCCAGGGAAGATTTGCCGGAGAGTATGAATTATCCCACGTTGTATAATATCCGAGCGACCAACCGAGATATTTTGTAGCTGCATTGGGCATGGAAAAAAACAAATAAACCGCTAATACAGCAAAGCAAATTTTTTTCATAAAACCTCCTAGTTTATTGAGTTTAAACGTTTAATTGGTTGCTATGTATTTTAATAATTTTATGTGATATTGTAATACATTAAGATATTGAATTAAATAAAAAATGCCAGATTTTTTTTAATAAGTATGGGTTTTTTTTGAAAACCGTTCTCAAAATGTGTGCGCCGCCCGATTGATGTATTGAAATGACGGCAATATTTCGTAGATAATTTTTACATCCCCATATTATTTAATTTACAGAAGGTTTGATTTTAAAAAATGTTCACATTTAATCGTGGCAAATAATGCGTATAAGGGTTGTTTTTATGCTAATTTGTGTGTATTTAACCATTTTTCGTTCACTTATTTTTAAAAATACTAAGCTCTTTTGAAAAAAAAAACCGTATTTTAAAACACAAGGTGGCAAAAAACTTTCAGGATGTGATTAAAAAAAGCTTTCATTTCATTCAATACATGCCCAATTTTATGTACCCACCAGTTTTATATAAAATCAATCTTATTTATTCTTGTAAGAGGACTCACCATGAGTATTATTAATGGAGTGAAGCACCGCTTATTACCTCTGGTTATTGCAGCAACCGGGTTTTTGGCACTATTTCCCCAAAATGCATATTCACAGGGATTAAAAACCGCAGGAGAAAATACCGATTTGTGTGGTGTGCGAGGCAATGCAAAATATCCACTTCCCTCTGCTACAGGCGGCGCTTGGCGGGCAGATTCCTTGTGGATCGGACCAACGTTTCAACGCGATACGACAAAGAGTTTTAAGGTCTGGTTTGCCCAGTATTTTAAAACGCAAGCCACCTACAAGGGTAAACTCTACCTAATGCTTCCGCGCCCTAATCTGCCAGACACCGCCATTTTTCTATTCAGGAACCGATGCAATGCAGTTTACGGAAATGACTCCTCTGTCGACCTAACGTCGATTACAAAAGATATTATTCATCACATGGATACAGTCTATTTCATGTACCGGTCTGACAGCGGAACAAGCGGCCCAGCAGACTGTGGAAACGGATGGGCACTTGGAAATGACTTCGGCGTGAAGCAAACCGACTCGCTTTTTACCGGGCCGAACCGGGCGCCTTATCCCCTTGATGCGACTCACTGGACCCAGGTCGATCGACACTACAGTTTTCGTGATTTAAACGCCGTGCGTACGATTCCAGGTGCACAGCAATTGAACATGGTCGTCGACTCATTTTTCAGTCTGAATAGAAATACATATGTTAAATACGGCAGGCGATGGTGCGCTGCCGGATGGATCCACCAGGACACAATACCCCGCCCCAGAAGCAATATACGAACCGATACCGTTGAATTTGGATTCGAAGACCAGTACAACGGTTTTTCCGGATCAGGAGGCGGAATGTTTTATAACGATATCCGGTTCAACATTACCGGTGTATTGCTCAGTTATCCACTTCAGATCGATTCGATAACATTGCGCTTAGCACCGTCGGTCGATACAATTGCTGCCGGCGACAGCATTTCCATCAAGGCGTTCCTTTGGGGAAGGGATACGACGCCGGACCAGAACCTGTTCGTCGATTCGACTGATCTTGCCCAAAAAGTGACTTGGCAGGTGATAAAGTCCCCCCAAAGCGCAAGTTTCATGCGGTTGGGCGCCGGGCCGTCGAATGTCAACACGTTTAAGGCCGCTACGGCATATGAATGGGACACCGTTGTCGTATCATATTTACGGGTGCAAAAGAAAAAAGCCATTTATGTCAAACCGGGCCCCGATTACCGCGTTTGGATCGAGCCTGACTCTGCGATTGACGTGCGCGGCACGACGCCGGCAATGATTGCACGATTGCAAAAGCCCGACAGTGTTGCAAGCGATACCATCACCTCATTGCAAAATCAGATCTCAGTTTTCGGCGTGATACGCGACGCGTATGGCAATTTCACGCGTTTCGCAAACAATTCGCAATGGGCTGAGTCTCCCGCGGCCGGCATCGTTACCGTGGCAAACGGAGCGCCTTCATTTGTAGGCGTCATTACCCGAGGCAATGTTGGCACAACAACTGTTCTTGCATCGGGAAAGAACCTTGTTTCAAACGCAAACCTGCTTTCAAGTACTGTTAAAGTTACGGTGATTGCGATTCCTTTGAACAACCTGATAAACGACCAAACCTTTTCCATTGCCGAACGCTCCGTTGCTGGAACAATGGTAGGGACGGTCGCGGTTGTCGTACCCGCATCAGTAGCGGTTACCCTGACACCGCTCACGACCGTACCTGCGTTTACTTTTGACCCGACTACCCGGAGAATTACCGTGGCTGCCGGGGCCATTCTTACCTATAAAACGCAAAGTTCCTACTCTTTCAAGGTAGTTGCAAAGGCCGCAAACGCCTTGGACGATACCGCAACCATAACTATTCAACTCATCGCGCTTATTCCAATTGCAAACCTCATCGACGACCAAGTTTTTTCCGTCAAGGAAAAATCTTCGCCAGGCACGGTCGTGGGTACGGTTGTTAAAGCGAAAACAGTACTTGATTCAGTACAACTGACGTTTACTCCAATCAGCAGCGCCCCGGAGTTTACTTTTGATCCGGCAACTAAAATTGTTACCGTTGCTCCCGGTGCTGTTTTGAATTATGATACGAAAAGCTCATATTCCTTTAAGCTGGCCGCTGTTGCGACAAATGCCTATTCCCTGATAGACACGGCGACCATCACCATACAGCTGGTTGCAGATTCCCTCATTCCTGCCACCGCAACGCTGCTCGATACGAACCACGACGGGCATTTAGACATGATAGACATACAATGGACCGATCCGTCGGTCATGAAATCCGTATTGCCTGCGGTAGGCGACCTAGTCCGCAGCGTGAGCTTGATTACAATAGATAAACAGAATGATGCGCTCCACGCAATTGCTCTGGTGCCTGATTTTGCCGATAAGATTATCCATATAATTCTCCAGGAAAACACCCAGGTTTTGGAAACCGGTTGGGATTCTGCAAAGGTAAGCCTCAGCACGGTTTCTGTGAGTGTCAAGGGCGGGTATTTTCAGGTGACCGGCATCATAGACGGTGCGGCACCTATTGTGACGGCAGCCTGCTATTCGCCCGGCGATGCACATGATTCCCTCGCCGTAACGTTCAGCGAGCCCGTGGATGCGTCAAATGCGGCAGCCTATATACAAACAATAAAAATCATTACGAAAAACGGTACAAAGTCCCTGGCCGATCTCGGCGCGAGCCAATCGGGAATTACGAAAAGTCAAATCCAGTATGTGGCGCCGCCAGGTGCAATATCACCGTATGAAAATAGCGCATATCTGTCGTTTTCCGCTGGGCCGCCAAGTCCGGCGGTTGTTATCGATTATTGTCATCCGCTTCCGCTTATTGTGACCGGTAAAGCAGGGCCGAACCCCTTTGATCCGAATATCGCGGTGCCCCCCGGCCGACATGACGGTGATCCTCTTCACGGCATACGGATAGAAATTCTATTAAACAGCTCAAATACCTCCTCTGTCGGCGGAGACAACAGGCCGGCAACATGCAGCATATTCGATGCGGTGGGCAATGTAATCATGAATGAGGTCAGCCTTAAGCCCGATCCGGTTTCGGTACGGAAGAAATACGTCATATGGGACGGAAAAAACAAAAATGGAATGAGCGTTGCAGGCGGTACCTATCTGGCCCGGATCACCGTTGAAGATAAAAAGACCGGAAGTAAAGTAGTCAAACAGATTTTGCTTGGCGTTAAGACGGTAAAATAATATGAAGGACAGAATAATGATAAAGCTGAAACGATTTGCTGGATTTGCGGTTTTTATCATATTTGCAGCATGTCAATTTTCACCGTTACAGGCCGATGGGCTGCAGGGTGAATTTTTGGGTACACCATATTGGCGAGATTTGTTATCCCGCTATTCACCGCTGACCAATCCGGCATTTTTGACAGAGGAAAATTACATTTCAGTGCGGGCTGCCGAAGCGCTGGTCATGCAGACCTTTAACCTTACCGAAGTGGGCGTAACAGTGCCGGTTGGTCTGTATGAATCGTGGGGACTGTCGTATTTCGGCCAGGGTGCCGGACAAATTCAATCCACCATAGGCGATGGCGACAGTATTAAAGAATTCGGCTCACCGCTTTCCGATGCAAAACATTTCTTCATGCTCTCGTATGCAAATAACCTTTGGGGCGGCCTCAGTCTCGGCGCGAATGGGACATTTTCATATGAGACGAATTTTTCGGGCAACGGGATACATGATGAGATAATAGGGTCTGCAATAGATCTTGGGCTTTCGTATCGATTGGGCATAAATCCCGTCATCGGCGAGCATCTGCTCGGGCTTTCGATACAAAATGTTCTTTCGCCGTTTGATTTCGGCAAGCTCAGCTATTCCAATAATGTAAAGGTTGCCTGGCTTGGGTATTACTTCGACAGGCAAATCGAAAGCGGGCTGGAAATAGATTCCAAGAATATGTATGAAGCGCTTTTCCGCGATAAAGCCCCCTCGCATATGGAATACACCTATGCGGCCCGCGTTGGCGCCTGGATCCTGCGGTTCTTAAATGTATATGCCCAGCTCGGCTCAAATTATTACGGCTTTGCAGGCGGGGTCAATGTCCCTCAATTCAATAACGGCAGGGACATGTCGTTTCTCTATCAATACATCAACAGAACCGATGCCGACGCAGATGCGATACACACGTTTTATATGCGCATACAATTCGGTCAGCATCGGGAAGAGGCTTATGCGCAGCGCATGGCCCGTTTTGTCGATATAGGGCCCAATGATCTTTACACAAAAGCATGCAAAATGTACTACGCCGGAAATTATTGGGACGCTTTTTTCGTGTTCAGCCAAATCATAGTCCAGTACCCCAGTTTTTTCAAAAACGACCAGGTTTCCTATTATAAAGCATCGTGCCTGGAACATCTCGACATGAGAAATGAAGCGGAGTTAAGTTATAAAAAGGCCGAGAATGATTACCCGAAAAGCTCGATAATTCCCCATGTCGATTTGGGTCTGATGCGCATTTCATACCGAAACGACACCTATCAGTCTGTGTTCGACAAATTCCAGTCGCTTAACAGTTCTGAAATCACCGATTCTCTCAAATATGATGCGTATTATCTTATGGCCGAATCCTATTTCAAAAAGAAAAATTATTCCCAGGCAGCCAAACTTTTTGGCCAGATACCCGAAACGCATGAGCAATATCTTTTTGCGCAACATTCCAAGGCCGTTGTCCATATACTTTTGTCGGAGACCGACAGTGCCATAGCGGCGCTCGCAAACTGTTTTCAGGCAATAGCATTGACTCCTGCGCAAAAAGAAATTGCAAACCGTTCATATGTTTTGTTGGGGTATCTGTTTTACGGGCAAAACGAAATGTCGAAAGCGGTGTCTGCTTTGCGTGCTGTTCCCAAATCAAGCTACTATTATGAAGATGCGCTTTTGGGACTATGCTGGTCGGCGTTGCGTTCCCGCCAATGGAACGACTGCATATCCGGCGGCCAGGAACTTCAAAAGATAAGTGAAAAGCCGGCGATTCAAAGTGATGGTGCGCTTATCGAGGGATATGGCAATTTGATGCTTAAGAATTACAAGCAGGCGACAAGCGTTCTTATTGCAGCCTCTGAAAAGGCAAAAGGATTGAAAGCGCCGTCCAACGATTCCCTGGAAGTAAAACGAAGTGCATACAAGAACGATCGGGAAGAGTATAATGGTTTGGCGAATGCGGTGGATAAAATTGCGCAGGAAATGCAATCGTTTTCCGTCATCAAACGTATCGATAGTTTGCATGCGCAACAGGAAACAGGAAAAAAGTCCATAGACGGTTTTATCTCATTTGAAAACGAGTTCGGCCGCCGTGCATTCTTTGCCAGGAACAGCGAAGTCATTAAAAACGATATTGATTTTACGCTTGCAATTTCCCAAAAAACATCACGGGAATCGCCTGGTGCCGAAGTGCAGAAGAAAACCGAAACCAAGCAAAAGGAAATAGACCAGAAAATAGACAAATTGAAAAAGGAAATGGGAAAGCTGAACAATAAGGATCAGTAAAGCACCACGGTCTGAAAGGCCGTGGCTTTATAAATCGGCTACATGTCCTCGAAGCTTTGGCAAGAGGATAGCCATTTGCACAAAATAAAAATCCTCCCGTTGATTATTGCATTCACGGAGAACCTTAATTTTATTCATAGAGACATAGCATGCTGCGTCTCTAACTTCGGCATGATAATGATTTCGATTAATTTATTACTTTTCCTTTTTTAAAATTGTATATTCATGTGTAGGTTCTACACAATGGAGGTACCAATGGCTACAAACTTGGCATTAAACGATAAATTGCTATCAAGAGCTATGAAATTGGGCTCAATGCGGACAAAGCGTGATACCGTGAACACGGCACTTCAGGAATTCATTGACCGCAGGAGTCAGAAAAAGATTTTGGAAATAGAAGGCGGCATTTCTTTCCGTAGCGACTGGGATTATAAAAAAGATAGAGCATTCCGTGAACGTCCATAGCAATCGCATTTTTTCAAGGTCTCAAAATATTGTTGTTGATACATCAGTATGGTCCCTTTTCCTGAGGAGGGAAAAACGGGATGAATCAAATCGTTATGTTCAACAATTACGAAAACATCTTGACCAAGATGATTGCATTCATTTGCCCGGGGTCGTTTTACAAGAGCTTCTGGATGGTGTGCTTCATGAAAAGCATTTTGACCTTTTGTTGAATTACTTAAAGCCGTTTCCTCTTTTGGATTTTACCCGGATGGATTTTGTTTTTGCTGCCCAATTAAAAAACAAGTGTCGCAGCAAAGGCGTACAAGCCGGTTCGGTAGATTTTCTTATTGCTGCAACATGCATCAACAGGTCGTATCCTCTTCTTACAGCGGATAAAGATTTTGAATACATTGCGCGGCATTGTGATTTAGTAACTATTACCGATGTCCGCGTTTAAACACTTTTACTTTAGAAAAATCGGCCTTGCTGAATTGGTCTACGCAAAGGCCGAAGAAAATCGCGCCGATTGCCATGACAAGAATCACCCCGAAATAGGGTTGGACTATAAAGCCGTGAATATTGAAGGCCACTCCGGCTTTTAGAAGTTGGGGCGTCGTCATTTTGTCCATATGCAAAGCAACGTATCGGAAAGCAGCGGTTGTATATGTCAATGGGTTCAGAAAAACAACGGGCCGAAGAATCGCAGGCATTACCGTGGTGGGAATATAAGCGCCGGACAAAAACGTCAACGGCATCGCGACAATTGAAATGATAATCTGAAACGTTGTCGATTCCTTTGAAATTGCTGCTAAGAAAAGTCCCATGGAACTGAATGTTATACCGACAAGACACATCAATCCGACCATTATTGCCCCATGAGAAACGTCCAGATTAAGGCCCATACAGATCCCGATCGTTATGATGATTATTCCCTGTAAAACTGCAATGGCAGTCGACGACAAAACCTGGCCAATGGCAATTTGCCACCTGGCAATGGGTGCAACAAGAATTTCCTTCATGAATCCGCTCGAAATATCCTCAAGAATGTTCATGGAATTGTTCAAAGCGGTTTGGAAAACCGTCATGATAATGATGCCGGAAATAAGGTAATTCATTGGATGATCTATTCCGGCTGCGCTGGATTTCATGACAAAAGAAAAAACAAAAAGGAAAAATGCCGACATGAACAACGTGAAAAAAAACCGCATTTTATCGCGAAAAAATTTTATAAGATTCCTCATGAGAATCGCAATGATTGCACGCATTAGTTTCGTATCTCCTTGCCGGTAATTGCTAAAAAGACATCATTTAATGTCCCTTTGTTAATCTCGATGTCTCCAATCGAGTCTTTACAAACAGTAACAATGTCAAGCACTGCTTTGACGTCGGTCGAGTAAATCGTGATGTGTGAATCGTCGGCCGAAAACTTCATTGCATGCTCGGAACAATACCGATGCAATTGGGCCGGATCGGATGTGGTGATTTTCATGGTAGTCGATGTGTATTTCTTTTTCAAATTGTTCGGCGTGTCGTGGGCAACGATTTTGCCATGATCGATGATTGCAACGGTATTGCAGATTTCCGCCTCGTCCATATAATGCGTCGTGAGAAAAATGGTGATGTTTTTTTGTTTTTGCAATTTGTTGATATAGTCCCAAACATTTGCTCTGGTTTGCGGGTCAAGTCCCGTTGTTGGTTCGTCGAGAAACAGCACTTTAGGAAAATGTACCAGTCCCCTTGCGATTTCAGCACGCCGTTTCAATCCGCCGGAAAGGGAGTTGACAGGCGCATTTTGCCAATCTTTAATATCAACAAGATCCAAAACAAAAGCTATCCTCTCATATACCTCGGCTTTTGGCACATTGTAGAAATCACAATGGAGTTTCAGGTTTTCCTGTACGGTCAGTTTCGCGTCCAAGGTGCATTCCTGGAATACGATTCCTATATCGTTCCGGACTTTTGTTTTATCTTTTGTTACATCATTTCCATTGATTCTAAGCATGCCGCTGCTTTTTTCCTGTATTGTGCAAAGCGTGTTTATCGTAGTGCTTTTTCCTGCCCCGTTCGGGCCGAGAAATGCAAACACCGATCCTTGTTCCACGGTAAAGGAAATGTCGTTGACCGCAAAGAAATCGCCGTACTTTTTGGAAAAATTCTCAACCTCTATGCTATAGTCGGCCACGAAAATTGCTCCTTTGTTTGAGGTCCGAATCGAATAAAGCTCAAACTCCTGTCGGCTGGGCTCAGCCGATTTTCCTCATATCGCAACATCAATCCCTAAATTCCTTCCTACCGTTTTCGCCATGATTGCGATTGTGCTCTTTACAAAAGCGCAACACGGCTCCGGGGAATCTGATACGGCACGATGCAGATATACATACCCTGTGCTTGAAAAGTAGTCGTATTCCCAGTGGATTGCCTTGGGCCCATATTGCACGACAACGGCGGATACGAATAGCTGTGATAAAATCCCGACCATGGGTTTGTCGTTTGTGATGGCATTTACAATAGCTGTTTTTATCTGCTTTGGCATTGAATCGGAAACCAAAAATAAAGGCGTGCCGGCATTTTTGACATATGACCTTGGCAACAAATTCGTCGCGCAGCGAATCGTACCAAAAGCGCTTGCCATGTTGACAATCTCGATTTCAGGCTGCACGATCAGGCCGGGCCTTATTTTTAAACGCGGAAGCGTGAGCCCCGTTTCTTTGTTGAAAATGAATTTTCGCACTCCGTTTTTGTCCGGAACAATGCTGAAATTGGGCAGGTTCAAATATCTTTCGTTATCGTCAACGACAATAATGTCTTCCGCGGAGATCGATTGCTGCTGCAGAAATCTTGTGAAGTTTTCATTGGTCAAAACCTGTTTGTAATAATAAGGGTCTACAATGACCTTCGGTTTCCCGTCGGTCGTTGATTGTGCCGGTATAAAATTGATGACTGTGTCAATATGGGCCGAGTCCAGCAGGATTTCCTTTTTAGTCACCGGATCCCGGGACCATAAAAAACCAGGCGGCAACACATACGTTTTGATATTGCGCATGTCCATTTCGTATATGAATGCCAATTCCGACAGGACATCGGCAAATGCACCTTGACTCACTAATAAAAACGGGTCGATTGCTTTTCCCGCTATAATATTTCCGCCTTCGCAAAGCAGTCCGCAACCGAAACTGCTTTCCGAATCGTTGCTTACAGAATCAATAAAGATATCCTGGTCATCATTGACCCATGCAATTATGTCGCGCGCCCATAAAAGCGACGGCGCAGCGCAGACCTGGACCTTTACATCGGGATTGATTGATCGAAAGGCCTGTAAAAGTGCCAGGTGCTCGCTGTCGTTATTAGAAGGTTCGTCCGGTTTTTCCATAAATGAAAATTCAAGGGGCCACAACGATAGGCCGATGTTGTCGAAAGGAAATGCAGTGCCTGCTTGCAGCTGCGGGGGAGTGCTGTATTTCTTTGTCAAAGCATTTGTCATTTCCGCGATCCGGTCGTAATAATCGTCGGCGCAGCCGTATAAAACCGTCAAAGTTATAATGGTAATTGCGAAATCAACGGTCTTTTTCAATTGCAGGCTGCTCAGTTGTCCGTTTGAATATGCCGAAAGGCAATCTTTGTAGGAAGGTGCGTTCAAAGTATTCCAATAAGGAATGCATATGGTTTCACCGAAGGTCTTATTCATTCGGTCCAGTATGAATGTCGCATTTTCACTCGAAATATGTTGCAGGATGTTGTGCGCTGTCTCAATCGCGGCGGTCTGAGCTGGAAATGACAATCTGTCAACATTTAAATAGGTTGCGATCACATCGTCAAGAAAATATTGACATTGTAATAAAAAATAGGGAGCAATAATATTCGGCTTGCGGATTTTATTCAAGCAATCTTGGTAGCATAATGTCAAAAACGACAGGCAGCTGCTTACTATGCCGTCATGAGAAAGGCCAAGCACAAACGTTACGACCGGAACAAGTGGTTCTTGCTTATCGCAATCTACAATGACAAGGTTTGGTGAACCCATTCTTCAAGTCCCGAAAAATGAAAGACATCAATGGTCTCCGATACAAGGAGCTCCACTTTCGCAGGGGAAACGCAACCATGAAAATAACAGAAAAAGACCTTGAAGCACAGAAGTAATATTTTGGGGTTGGAAATAAAAATGGCGCTCAGGGACAATGCGACCCCAAGCACCACATAGGGGTTCTCGCCTGCGGGGAGTTTACGCCGACACCGAAAGACCGCCTTGCGTTGAGCCATCAGCGCCTTGCGAAAGGCTTCCCTGTGCGTTATAACTTCCTTTTTGCGCAAGCGTATTTAAAAAGGATGCGAATTCATCCTTGCTTACGTTCCCATCGCCGTTTGAATCCATGGAGGTAAACATCTGGTTTATCTGGTCGGATGTTGCACCTGCCGATGCTCCTTGTTGTGAGCCCATGGCCGAATGCAGTTCTTTACGAACATCCTGAAGCTCACCAAAAACTTTCTTTTTGTCGGCATCAGACAATTGGGAAATTGAGCTTTGGCCTGAGCTATTCGATTGGTTCTGTCCAATGGTCTGTTTGACGTCATCGAGTTTCTTTTTCATTGCCGCGGCTTGATCGTCTGTTAATTTACCGGCTTTTACAGCATTGTCGATTGCCGTGGACATAGAGGATATTTGGTCTGTAATGCTTTTGTGTTTATGATGATGGCCTTGCGCACCCTGAACCTGGGCACCGTTTGAAGAAATTGATGATTGAGATAAATCCATAAAAACCTCCTAGAACATTTGATTAAAGAAATACTGAAAAATGAAGACTTTTATTTTGGACTTTGCCAAAAAATTCATGAGGGTTTGTCCTCCTTTCCTCCTTGTATAATAGTTATCGGGGGGAAAAACCTTTTCTATGAATTTTGCTTATTATTTTTCATGTGGGGTGGCAATAAAAAAAATCCCCAACCTAACCCCATGCTTCCCACTTCGCTAACGCTTCGGGGACATGTCGCATGGGATAAGTTTACTGTATGTATTATATACGCAAAATGCGTATATAATACAGATATAGGTACTAAACAGAAGTGTTTTCAGCCGGGGATTTTTTGGAATTGAAATGATACGGAAATTGATCGGTGATCAATTTCCGTATAAAACTTTTAGTTCTGCAATTGTAGGATGTTCAGGGTAAAATTCCCCTTGAGGTCCTATATATCCCTTTTCTGTTTTAACCAGTTTTACGGGGGTAAACCCACCGGTTTTATTCGGGACATTTATCGTTGCTGTGTCACCCGTAGGCTTCGTATTTTTAGGATCAGCTTTTAGCTGGGCATTTGCCGGCGCTGCTGAAGGAACCTCGGCCTGTGTTGTTGGTGCTTGAGGAGGCGCTACCGCAATAAGGTAATCGCCTTGCGGTGTATAATATGAACCATTGTAATAATAATACGGTGTTTCATCAATAACAATAGTTGGTCCCCCAAACCATTGTGGCCCAATGTAGAACCCACCCCACATATGCGGGTAATGGTAAGAGGAGCCATACCAACCTCGTCCATTAAATCCATTATCATGAAACCTGTTACCCCACCGTGCTACTGCCGAGGTACTTACCCCGGAAATAAGGAAAAGCAACAAGCAGCTTATAAGAATTCGTATTTTGCTTTTATTCATAAGAAGCCTCCATTTATGGTTTCATTTATTAGACTGGCTCACCCACTGATTTGTTTCAATAAATTACCTGGTATTTGCTGCTTTACTCTATATTTGAACCATGATTTGGTTTAATAAGATATCGTTTAATAAGATAAAATATTTATAAATAATTTTGTATGGTTTTTTTTAAAAAGTTTTCCGAAAGAAAAAATATGGAAAAAAAGGTGGCCGTAGTGACTGGGGCAAGTTCTGGTATCGGTGCCGAACTTTGTAAAAAGCTTGGGGCTCAGGGTTGGTGCGTTGTTCTTGCGGCCCGACGAAGACAGGAACTGCATCAGATTGCTGCCCAATCGGGAGAAAACACAATAACTGTTGTAACAGATGTTACCAGGCAAGGCGACGTGGAGCACCTTAAAACCGAAGCTTTGCAAAAATTCGGCCAAATTGACGTTTGGGTCAATAATGCCGGAAGGGGAATCGGCAAAAAGGTCATGGAGCTTTCTGAGGCGGATTTTGATGAAATGATGAGTGTGAACGTCAAGTCTGCTTTGTTTGGAATGTGGGCGATTGTTCCTTATTTTCAGGAAAAAAACAAAGGACATATTATAAACATTTCCTCTTTTTTAGGCCGAGTACCTTTTGTCAATAGCCGGTCTGCATACAATGCTGCAAAAAGCGCACTTAACAGTTTGACCGCAAATGTCCGGACCGACTTGAGAAGAACGCATCCGAATATCAAGGTCTCTCTTGTCATGCCCGGTATGGTTTCCACGGATTTTGCAAAAAATGCTCTTTATGGAACGCCATCGTTTCCTTCGGCATCAGGTTCGCGCCCTGTAATCCAAACGCCGCAGGAAGTTGCGGAATTGCTTTTTGAGCTTGTCGAAAACCCAAAACCGGAAATATACACGAATCAATCATCAGCGGAAACTGCGAAAGCATATTACTCCGATGTTGCTGCTTTTGAGGACACTATGTTCAGGGGATAGCAGGTTTTTGTTTATACATTTTGCAAAGTAAATGATTTGTCTCTGCCAATTAAAAGGTTTTTCTGTTCCGCACGAATTGCGTAGCATTTCATGATAGGCACAAAAGTTGCAGTAGAAAAAGACATGTTTTTTTTCTCTCACAATAAAACCTTTTAAAAGGAGCGGATATGATCGACCCAAACAATTCCATGAGCCGAAGGGACTTTATCGGAGCAGCGGCAGTTGGGGCTGCAGTCTTGGCAACCGGATCGATATTTAAAATTTCGGCAAAGGACGAAAAAATGGCAATGCCGTCAAAAGGCATTTATGTTTGCAGCAAATGCGGACATGTTGAATTTGGTGTTGCACCGGAAAATTGCCCGGTTTGCTTTGCAACAAAGGACCAATATAAAGAAAATAACACTATTTTCAGCGATGCAATTTCAAACTACAAAGATGCGGGAATTTCCCACACGCCATTTATCAGTGCAAAGAAAAAATCATCCTTGATTACCGAAGCGCCGACCTATGAAATCAGCGTGCGGATCGGAAAAAAACTGCACCCAATGGAAGAGGCCCATCATATACAATTCCTGGATTGTTATATTGATGATAAATATGCTGCGCGTGTTTCTTTATCGCTTTCGGCATCTCCTGCAGCAACTTTTTACACGAAACCAGCAGGGGCAAAAATTCGCATCATAGAGCTTTGTTCCGTACATGGTTATTGGCAGGCAGAGGCTGTTGCTGCATAAAGCAAATTCCGATTTTCCCAAAACAGGAATTGCATTCTTATAATTAATAAGAGGAACTGAAGATACTTCTCATTAAAATGCAGGGTATCTTCAGTTCGCATACCTCCTTACTGAACGAGATCCTTAAATTCCGGATCGTTTCCCAGAAACAGAAGGTCTTTGTCCTGTTTCCAGGCCTTGGAATATGTTGAAAATCCCTTTTCCTTTGATTTTCTAAGCCAAGCCAATGCATTGGCCTTGTCTTCCATGAGTCCGTAACATTCCGCTATTCGCCAACACGCCTTTTCTGCAAGTTTGGGAAATTTAGATGCAATTGTAAAGTCGGGGATAGCTTCCGCATATTTCGTCTGGGCCTTTAATGCGTTTCCCCTATGAAAATAGGCGTAAAAGTCATCCGGCTTCAACGAAATGGCGGTATCGAAATCCTTTTGTGCCAACGCAAAACAGCTGGTTTGATTATAAAGCAAGCCTCTCCCCAAATAGGCATGCTCTTTTGCTCCATCGTATTCCTTAGGTGAGAGCAGGTTGATTGCCCGGGAATAGCAGGCTATCGCACTGTCGTACTGCCGTGCATCGCCCAAGGCCCGCGCCTTGTTCAGTATTGCAAGCGAATGGTTGGGTACAAATGCGAGGGTGCTGTCGTAATCGGAAATTGCCTTTTCATAATTTCCCAATTGGTAATATACATTGGCACGGCCAAAATAGGCATTTGCAAAATGGAGCGTAGGATCAAATTCATAGCTCGCGCTATCGAGGGATATTGCTTTGGTGTAATCGGCAATTGCTTCTTTGGGACGCCCCAATGATTTAAAGGTGGCGGCACGCTTGCTGTAGGCATCTGCATACATCGGTTTGATTTTTATTGCAAGCGAATAATCTTCCAAAGCAGCCGCATGTTCCCCGTGCTTATCGCGTAAAACGCCTCTGTTTGTCAATGCCGATATCCCCGAGCTGTCGAGCTCTATGGCCCTTGTATAATCGGCAATTGCGCTATCGTATTGCGTTTGAGCGTATTGCGTGGGGTTGGAAATTTTCCTTGTTTCCGTAAAATTAGGGTTCTCTGCCATTACCGAAAGGTAATATTGCACACTGCCAAGTCCGTTATGAACGCTTGCTATACGGGGATTCTCCGCAAGGGCTGCTTTGTAAAAAGTTTCGGCAGAGTCCAGTAGCCCGGTTTGCAGGAACAAATCACCCAACCCTCCGAGCGCGACAATGTTATGCGGGTTTTGCGTGATAGCTTCCTTAAAAGCAGAAAAAGCTTTGGCGCGGTCTCCTTGCTTCTTAAAAGCTAAGCCTAAACCCGCCAGGCTGCTGTCGTTATCATGACTGTTTTGGGCAATGCCGAGAATTTCTTTTACTGCCGGATTTGCCGTGGTGGGGCCGACAAGGGCTTTTGGTTTTTTTACAGGGATTGTATCGGAAATTCGTTCGTTTGAAATACGTTGTTGTATGGCTGCGGCACCCAGGTGCCGGGGAGCGTTTCTGTCAGGAAAATTGGAAGAAAGATTTGAATTTTTCTTTAAAACAACCTCAATCTCCTTGCGATTATTTAAAATGGTCATATCGTCTTCTGATTGTGCCGGAACCGCTTGTTTACTTATGAATCTAGCCATCCTGTCCTTGAGCAGTTTCTGGTAAAAATCAGAGGCCACGGCACGGTGTTGCATTGAGCTTAACAAAATGCTCAATACAATTGCCATTGAGATTGCAATTCCTTGTATAGTGTAAAGGCCTTTCTCTTTCTCAAAATCAAAGATATCATTTCGATGTATTAATGCCCTGGATAAAGCGGCGTCATCAAGGATTTTGCCGGGTTCTTCTTCGTAGGGATCTGTCGAGGAACTTTGGTTTTTCATTTTAAATGTTTCTGCTTTTTTCCCTGTGTCATTGACTATTTGACTTTTAAATGAAATAAAGGTTGCTCATCAATAAAAAATGCGTCAGCTTTCAAAGGTTTGGGGCAAATCCTGCAGGAGATCCGGTTATGGAAAGGGGCTTTGATTTTTCAAAGATAAGTTTTCCATAATGCAAAAGGCCCCCGATTTTGTCGGGGGCCTTTTGCATTATGGATGTCGCATTTGGGTATCCTTCGGCTCTTTTGAGCCGAAGGTAATTTTTGGGGTCATGACTCTTGTCGGCAGGCTCAAGCGAAGACACAACCAACCAACTTAGCTCATTTCTATTTCCTAAGTCATCCTCCGATAATGATTTTCCCGTTTAGCGTTTCCCGGGCTGTCTTTATTGAATACAGATATGTCCCGGGACTGGCCTTTGCTCCGGAAAAAGTTTCACAATTCCATGTTAGGCTGTTGTGGGACCAGATTTGTGCGCCACGCGCATCATAGAGGGAAAGAGTTACCCCCGAAGTTTGCCCATTCTTGAGAGAAAAAACGAAACCCTCCCCGCCGGGGCGGTGATCGATATGCACTTGCAACCCAAGATTTTCGCTTTTTTGTCCGCTCACAATAACTTTTGTGCTCCAGTTACTAGGGCTGATGTTTACAATGTCTATATTGTTGGGGTCATTGGTGCCAAGACCATAGGTGGGATTTGCAGCATTTGTCAGAATATTATCTGCAACAGCTTGGCGGTCGGAGGACAGTCCCTTTGATTTGAGAATTTGCAGGCCCTGGTAATCTGCAGCGACCGTGTCTTTGCTTGCGATGATGGAATAAGCGACCGCGTTGGCCATTCCTGCCGGGCCGGACGCCTCGGTGCAAAGGGTGATCGCATCGATGAGCACCAAAACCTGTTTGTCTTTGAACATCTGCTGGCTGTTGAGTATTGCCAGGCCATTCTTTACCGGGCTTGCATAATTGGAATGTATACCGGCGCTCAAGGCGCCTCCACCAACCGAGCCCATGTTGTTCTTCATGGACAAGGTCACACCTGCGGTGTTCGATCCAACTGCCCAACAAATCGGCAGGTTGATCAAGTAATCGCAGTTGACGATTTCGTCTTTTATCTTGTACGTGGTGCCCCCGATCGAAAAGGAAGGACCACTTGCATTACCGCCGGTACCGCTAGTGATGACGTTGATTTTACTCGCAGGATACGTTCCATTAAGCATTGATGTCAAGCCGGAAATGAGGGCATCACGCACTGTAGTGATAGTTGGAGAACTGCCGGCGCTGCTCTCATTGTATTTGATCGCTATTTTCGTTGCCGTGGTGATGGGCTTGGGAAAAAGTGCCTCGTAAGCCGCAGCTTTTGCAGTTTGACCGGTTAACGTCATTATTGCATGGTTCACCATGTCCGTAATCCTAGCGACGTTTTTGGTATTGTTGGCGTAGCATAGCGGATCGTTCGCGATAACTACTTTCGATTTTGCGGTCTGGCCGAAAGCCATGCCATTTAAAGCAGGTCCAACTGAAACCGCGGCGCCTGCTATGGCTGTTTTCTTTAAGAAATCCCTTCGTTTCATGCAAGTCCCCCCTGAATGAAAAAGAATATTAATCGATGAACCGTTCCTGTTCGGTCGTAGAGAAAAGCGACTTTTACGATCCCACTTTTCCCTTCAATACATTCAAAATCTTTTCCGTTTCGGCTATCGATTGGCTCTTGCTCCCGGGTGTTGACAGGTAAATCTGAAAGAAAAACCTGTTAAAATGAGCATAAGCCATGTTACCCAACAATGGGGCGGTATCCAGAACAGCAGCCGAACCGGAAAACGACGCAAATGTTGCTTTCTTGGCGATATAATTCCCATGACTAATAGTGTCGAATATAACATTAGCTTTGGCAAT